>Ga0208989_10000272_pt1 | contig 13924 bp, 12 predicted proteins | sample MedBloCAOM3_M1_FD_187852 | JGI IMG/M metagenome (GOLD analysis project Ga0208989, IMG submission 187852) | Forest soil microbial communities from El Dorado National Forest, California, USA - Mediterranean Blodgett CA OM3_M1 (SPAdes) (version 2) | ecosystem: Environmental > Terrestrial > Soil >...
CCGGGATGTTCAAGCAGGTGCTCGGCACGCTGCAGAAGAATCTCCCGCCGGGCGATCCTCGCCTGGCCCAGCCCCTCGCCAACCTGGCCACGGTGTATCTGCTGCAGGCCAATCCCGGCGAGGCGGAGAAACTGTACAAGCAGGCGCTCGACATCTCGACCAAGGCGCAGGGCGGAGCCAATCAGAACGTCGCCCTGCTCATGAGTAATCTCGCGGACGTCTACAAAGCTCAGGCGCGCTATGACGAAGCCGAGGCACAATACAAGCGCGCGCTCGACATGGCGGAGAAGACCGGCGGCCCGTCGAGCCTCCTGGTGGCGCTGATCCTCAATAACCTCACCAAGGTCTACGAGGATCAAAGCCGCTTCGCTGAGGTGGAAGAAGCGAGCCGCCGCGCGCTCGGCATCCGCGAGAATGCGCTCGGCCCGAACCATCCCGACGTGGCCGCGAGCGTCAACAACCTGGCTCACGTGTACGAGCGGCTCGGCCGCTACGCCGAGGCCGACAAGCTGTTCCAGCGCTCCATCGAGATTTGGGAGAAGGCGCTGGGCCCGAAGCATCCTTACCTTGCCACCTCCCTGCTCAACCTTGCGAGCGTCTATGCCGACGAGGACCGCTTCGACGAGGCGGAGGCGCTCTACAAACGCGCCTTGGGCATTCGGGAAGCGGCGTTCGGCCCCAATCACTCCGATGTCGCCACCGTCCTCAACAACCTTGCAGCGATCTACGAAGCGCAGGGCCGCTCCGACGAATTGGAAACGCATGCCAAACGGGCGCTTGCCATCGTCACGAAGACCCTCGGCCCGAATAATCCCGACACCGCCAAGGTGATCCGCAAGCTCGGCGTAGCCTACGACGCGCAGGGTCGCTACGCCGATGCGGACGCCCAGTTCAAGCGCGCGCTCGAGATCGCCACGAAAGCGTTCGGCCCGGACCACCGCTTCATTGCCACCGTGCTGCTGAACCAGGGAGAGCTGTTCGAGCACCAGCGCCGCTACGACGATGCCGAGCAGGCCTACAAGCGGGCGCTCGCCATCAACGAGAAGGCGCGCGGCCCCAACCATCCGGACACGGCGAGAACGCTCAATCATCTTGCAGCGTTGAGCGTTGTGCAAGGCAAGCCCGCCAACGCCATCGGCTATTCGCGCAAGGTGACGGCGGCGGTGCTGGCGCATGCCAAGCCGGGCGAGCAGGGAGCGCGCCAGGCGCGAGACGGGGATGGATTGATTGAGCAGCGGTCGGGCTTCTTCGTAAACCACGTCGCCAGCCTGGCTGCCGGCACGGGCGCGGGCGTCGAACCCGGGTCGGCGCTGGCGCGCGAGGCGTTCGAAATCGCGCAATGGGCGAACCAGTCGTCGGCCGCGGCTGCCGTCCAGCAACTGAGCCCGCGCTTCGCCAGCGGCAACGATGCGCTCGCCGCCGTCGTGCGCCAGGATCAGGACCTCTCCGCCTACCGGCGGGACCGTGAGAGAGCGCTGGTCGAAACGCTGGCGAAGCCGGCGGGGCAATCAAATCCGGAGCAGATCGACAAGATTCGCCGGCAAATCGAAGACACCGAGCGCAAGCTGGCCGCAACCAGAGCCCGATTGGAGAAGGAGTTCCCGGATTATGCGGCGCTGTCGAGCCCCCGGCCACTGAAGGTCGAGGACGTCCAGAAGCTGCTTGGGAAGCCCGAGGCGCTTATTCTTCTCCTGACCGGTGAGGAGCAGAGCTATGTCTTCGCGGTAACGGCTGACGCCTTCGACTGGCGCACGATCCCCGCCGGCAGGGATGACATCACTGCCAAAGTCACGGCGTTCCGGCGCGGGCTGGAGCTCGACACCATGCAGCTGTTCGATCTCAGGCTTGCAAACGAGCTCTACACCCTGCTCCTCGGTCCGGTCGATGCGCTCGTCAAGGACAAGGGACATCTGCTGGTGGCGCCGTCGGGGGTGCTGACGGCATTGCCGTTCCATCTTCTGGTGACGGAGAAGCCGGCGACATCGGCCCCTCAGGGCGGAAATCCAACGGCGACCGAGGACGCCGCGCGCTACCGCGACGCCGCATGGCTGATCAAGCGCCAGGCAGTCAGCACTCTGCCATCGGTGCCGAGCCTGCAGGCGTTGCGATCGCCCGCGCAGGCGAAGGAGGGAGCGAAGCCGATGATCGGATTTGGCGATCCGGTGTTCGACCCGCGCGCGACCCCGGGCGGCCAGCCGAAACGGTCGCGGTCCAGGGGCCAAGCCCGGGCGTACAGCGATTACTGGCGAGGCGCCGGAATTGATCGCAACATGCTCATGCAGGGGCTGCCCCAGCTCCCCGATACCGCCGATGAGCTCAGGGCGATCGCGAAGGCGCTCGACGTCTCAGCGACGGACATCCTCCTGGGCCGCGATGCCACCGTGACCGCGGTAAAGCGCGCGCCGCTCGCCAACTACCGCATCGTCTATTTCGCCACCCACGGGCTGGTGGCCGGCGACGTCAAGGGCGTGGCGGAGCCCTCGCTCGCGCTCTCGGTGCCGGCCACGCCGACCGACGACGACGACGGCCTCTTGAAGGCCAGCGAGGTGGCGCAGCTCAAGCTCAATGCCGACTGGGTCGTGCTCTCGGCGTGCAACACGATCGCGGGCGACAAGCCCGGGGCGGAGGCGCTGTCCGGGCTGGCCCGCGCGTTCTTCTACGCCGGTGCCCGCGCGCTGCTGGTGTCGCATTGGGCGGTCGCGTCTGACGCCGCTACGCGGCTGACGACGTCGGCCTTTGCCACCCTCGCGGCCGATCCAACGCTCGGGCGCGCCGAAGCCATGCGGCGCGCCATGCTGAGCTTCCTCGATGACAAGTCGTCGACCGAGAACGCCTATCCTGCGATTTGGGGTCCGTTCGCGGTGGTCGGAGAAGGCAGCCAGCGATGACGGATTCCGTCATCGCCGGCCCATTCCAAAGATTAGAGCATGATCCCGAAAAGTGGATACCGGTTTTCGGAAAACATCATGCTCCAACAATAGGCGGGATGAAGATTCGAAGAAAAGTCATCCCGCTCTAGAGGCCCGCGATTACAGGTCGAAAGCCAGACCGATCCGGAACGTGTGGAACGATTCCTTCAGATCGATGCTCACGCTGCTCGACGGCGAAGCCGTGCAGCTGGAGACAGGGGTGGAGCCGGTGCAGCGGGTGGCCAGACCGAAGGTCTTGGTGTAGGTGCCGAAGTCCGTGTACCGGTACTCGGCCCGCGCCTTCCAGCGGGGCGCGATCTCGGTTTCCCAACCCGCGCCAACCGTGCTGCCGACCCGTGTATCGCTCCAGGTCACTGCGGTCGTTGCGGTGGCGACTGAGGTCGACGACGGGGTCACGCAGGTGGCGACCGAGGACGTGCCGCCCGGGCAGAGGAAGAGGCTTCCGGAATACGCGAACGAGCCGCTGATTTCTCCGAACGCGACGCCACCCGTCACGTACAGCAAGCTCCAAGGCGTGACGAGCGTGCCCACGCGCGCCCGGATCGAGGAGTCCGATTTCTGCTTGACGGAGCCGGCGAACTGGTCGGTTCGCACATAGTTGCTGCCAGTGACGGCAATCGACGTCGCCGAGGACTGGCTCAAAGAGCTCTCGCTGCTCTTGTAGGACCAATCGCCTTCGATACCGACGACCCAGTTCCCCCACTGAACGCGGTAGCCGACAAACGGACCGATGGTGTAGGCGGCCTTATGTCCGCTGAACTGGAACGGCGTCTCGAAGCAGTTGCTGCCGAAAGTGCTGCCGGTTGGGCAGACATAGGCGCCCGGCTCGACGAAGTTGTTGTTCACCGAGCTGACGCCGTTGGAGCCACCGACCTGCCCGCCCGACCAATTGCTGGCCTGAGTGGGGGCGGCCCGTTGCGGCGCGGCCCGTTGCGGCGCGGCCGCCCGTTCTCTTTTCGGTTTGGCGGGAGCTTCGTCCGCAATGGCCGGCTCCAACATCGCGACCGCCGAAAGCACGCTGATACAGGAAATGAGTAAGCCCCTCATGACACGCCCCCCGGCTCATGCCTGATATTCCCTGTCATCAGCATAACCGGATCCGCCGGCCGAAATCAATTTTCCGTAACCATCCAGCCGCTGGATCAATCGGCTTTTTGCCCAGGTGTATCCAAACCGTCACATCGCGTGCCGCGCTCGACCGACACATCAGGACCACGCAAGACCGGTCCTGCTGCCGAATGCCGTCATGCGGATTGCTGGTGGCGAGCGGCAGGCGCGGCTTGATGTCGAGAAACATCACATAGTCGTCGCCGCCGCGCGCCATGAAGTCGTTGGTGGCGAGCGAATAGGTCCTTGCGGGATCGAGCGGCGCGTCGCCGACCTTGACCGACTCCCGCAACGCCTTTGCCCTCCCCATTCGCTCCTTTTTTCAGCGACATCCAACGATCGGACTTAACGCGCAATCCTCGTCACAGCTGCTTCACCGGCGTCGGATCGAGATTGAAGATCCGCGCGGCGTTGAGGCCGAGGATGTTGCGCTTGGACTGCTCGGACAGGAACGGCAGGTCGGTGATCTCGCTCGGCAGGTCGAAGTCGAAATGCGGCCAGTCTGACGCGAACAGCAGCTGGGTGTCCGCCTTGATCATGTCGAAGGTGCACTCGAGCGCCTTGCGGTTGGTCGCCTCCATCGGCTGCGTCGTGTACCAGCAGTGATCGCGCATGTACTCGGACGGCAGCCGCTTGAGATGCGGCGCTTCGGACGGGCGCATGAGGAACTGGTCGTCGAGCCGCTGCATCAGGAACGGGGCCCAGGCGATGCCCGACTCGATCCAAATCACCTTGAGCTTGGGGAAGCGGACCGGGATGCCGTTGAGCACCCAGTTCGTGCAGTGCACCATGTTGGGCCAGACGAAGCCCAGCGCGTGCATGCCGAGGAAACGGTTGACGGTCTTGAGCGAGGGATCGTCCCAGTGGTAGCCGGCATGGAAGGAGATCGGCAGGTTCGTCTCCTCGATCATGCGGTAGAGCCGCATGTACTTGTTGTGGTGCACCGGCGCATGCCGCGTCGAGGGCACGGCGTAGCCGATGATGCCCTTCTTGCCGGCGGTCTCCTTGACGGTGCGCTCGCACTCCTCCGGCGTGTTGTACGGCAGGACGGCGAGGAACTTGATGCGGTCGTCCGCCGATAACAGCTTCTCCTGCATCCATTTGTTGTAGGCGCGCGAGAGCCAGACCTCCATCTCGGGCTGGGGATGAAGGCCCAGGAACAGCAAGGGTGTCGGGAACACGACCATGTTGTCGACGCCGAGCGAATCCATGGCGCGGCGGGTAAGCGTCACGTCGCGGTGAACGCTGGTGTCGTCGACCTTCTCGCGCAGGCCGTCCTGATGCGGGATACGGCCGCCCACGCTCTGATAGCGCAGGCCGAGATCGCCGTTCATACCGTAGGGCGGAGCGCCGATGCGGTCCCTGTGGAAGTGCTGCGCGTGATCGCGGACGACCGGATCCTCGATGTATTGCACGACCTCGTTCCACGACACGGTCTCGACATGGTGCGCGTCGACGTCGACGACGAACCAGTCCTGCAGGTTGCGCCTGCGGGCTGCGAGACGAGCGTGCTTGAGGATCTCGCGGCTGTCGGTCGAGGTGTCGATGACCTGGGTCGGCAGCATCTGCGGCACGCCCGTCACTGGCTGATTCATGGCTTGCTCCTCGCAACGTCGCCTGAATAATGTCGGCCGCCGGCGTCGGGCTCGTTCTCGCCCGGCCGGCGTCGGAACCAGAGCCCGAGCTCCATCGGCCCGAGCTGCACGTCCCGCAGCATCTCCGAGACCGCCACCAGCATCTCGGTCGCCGTCAGCGTCTGGGAGCCCTCCTGCACGATGGCCGGCACGGCGCGATCCTCGAGCTCGGACTTGGCGTAATACAGCCGCACCGCGGCGGTGATGATCTGCGCCAGCGCCTCGTCGGAGACGCGCGCGGCCTCGCCCTTGCCCACCAGCTCCTTGGCCGAACGGTGAAGGTCGGCCGCGTAGCGGTCGATCCAGCCGTACTCGTCGTTGGCGCGTCCGGCCGGAGGCCTGTTGTCAGACGGCGACATAGATATTGCCGTCCTTTTCCTCGAGCTTCGCTTTGCGCAATCTGATCTTGTCGGAGCCCTGGTTGATGCCGGTCTTGAGGTCGAACTCGTAGCCGTGCCACGAGCACACGATGTTGGTGACGCGCTCGTCGTAGGCCAGCGCCCTGACCGTGCCGTCGCCGGCGATCGGTTCCAGAACGCGTTGGTAAATCCGGCCCTGGCAGACCGGGCCCTGCCGGTGCGGGCACTCGTTGTGCCAGGCGACGAATTGCCCGTCGACCTTGAACACGCCCACCTCGACGCCGTCGCACGACACGACCCGGCGGTCGCCGTCGTTGAGCTCGTCGGCGCGGCACACGAGGTACGATTTGGTCACGTGCTCACTCCGTTACCCGCTTCCGGCCGGGGAACCGGCTCGACGGCCCGCCCTCGCGTCCGATCGCGCGCGGCGGACCCCGAGTCCTCACCATAGTCCCGGCCATAGGCCCCGACCATAAGGCAAAGCGCGGCCGCCTTTCCAATCATAGTTCGAACTTGATGTTGGCCGCCTTGACGACGCCGGACCAGCGCTGCACCTCGGCCTTCATCCGCGCGGCCAGCTCTTCCGAGGTGCTCCCGATGCTTTGGCTCGAGAGGGCTTTCATGCGCGCCTTGAAATCGTCCGACGCCGCAACCTGCCGGGACGCCGCCTCGAGCTTGCGCACGATCGGCATCGGGGTCCCGGCCGGCGCCATCAGGGCAAACCAGGTTCCCGCCACCACGTCAGCCACGCCGGCCTCGGCCAGCGTCGGAACGTCGGGAAGGTCGGGGATACGATCCGGGAGCGTCACGGCCAGCGCCCGCAGATTGCCGGTGCCGACCTGAGGTACGGAAACCGGGGTCTCCACGAAGGCGAACGCGGTCTGTCCGCTCAGCAGGCTGGTGATGGATTCGTTGCTGCTGCGGTAGGAAATCGCGGTGGCCGGCGCGCCGGTCTTGATCTTGAAGTGCTCGATCGGCAGCGTGAACACCGGCGACGGCGTGGGATAGTTCGCCTTGTCCGGGTTGGCCTTGAGCCACGCCACCAGCTCGGCGACGGTCTGCGCGGGATGCGACTTGTTCACCAGCACGAGCATCGGATAGTCGGCCACCAGCGAGATCGGCACGAAGTCCTTGAAGATGTCGTAGGGGATCTTGTCCCAGATGGCCGTGCCGATGGTCATCGCGCCGGGGGCGGCGCCGAGCAGCGTGTAGCCGTCGGGCGGGGATTTCGCGACGGTCTCCGGCGCCAGCCGCCCGGCGGCGCCGGGCTTGTTCTCGATCAGAAAGGTGCCGCCGATCGTTTCCTGCAGCTTCTGGGCAAAGATGCGCGCAACGGTGTCGGTGCCGCCGCCCGCCCCGAATCCGATGACGATCCGGACCGTGCGGTTGGGGTAGTCGATCTGCTGCCCGCGGGCCGCAATCGGCCACGCCGCCGCGCCCCCCATCAAAGTGAGGAACTCACGCCGCTTCATGCGCAACTCCTGTTCCCCGGCGGGAAGGATCGTAAGGTTCACTCGACACCCTGGCCAGCAGGATTTTGGTTCACCGGGCCAGGGTGCCCTTTCCGAAGGTCAGTCGATCTTGGCGCCCGATTGCCGGATGACTTTTTCCCATTTCTCGGTTTCGGATTTTGCGAACGTCCAGAACTCGCCCGGGCTTGCAATGATCGGCGTCGAGCCGAGCTCGGAAAACTGCGCTCGCATTTTTGTCGACGTCAGTCCGGCATTGATCTCGCGGTTCAACTTCGCCACGACTTCGGTCGGCGTGCCCCGCGGCACGCCGACGCCGAACCAGATGATGGCCTCATAACCCGGAACCGTCTCGGCGATCGCCGGCACGTCCGGCAGCGCAGCGGAGCGCGTTGAACTCGTGACGGCGAGCGCGCGAATCCTGCCGGACTGAATTTGCGGCAGCGTCGAGACCATGGCGTCGAACATGACCTGCACCTGGCCGCCGATCAGGTCGGTGATGGCCGGAGCGGAGCCGCGATAAGGGACGTGCACCAGATCGACGCCGGCCATCGCCTTGAACAGCTCGCCGGCCATATGGCCGGTCGTACCCACGCCGGGGGTGCCCATGTTGATCTTGCCCGGATTGGCCTTGGCATAGGCGATGAACTCGGCGACGCTGTTGGCCGGGATCGATGGATGGACCACCATGACGCTCGGCCCTTGCGCCAATCCGGCGACGGGCGCGAGCTGGTTGAGGAAATCGAAGGTCAGCGTGCGCTTGTTGGTCGTCGCGTTGATCGCATTGGCTGAGGTGACCGCGGCGAGCGTGTAGCCGTCGGGGGGCGCGTTGATGACGGCCTCGGTCGCAATGTTGCTGCCTGCCCCCGATTTGTTTTCCACCAGCACCGACTGGCCGAGCCGCGTCTGCAGCGATTCACTCATGATGCGGACCAGGATGTCGGTCGACCCGCCGGGCGCAAATCCGATGATCCAGCGCACCGGCCGCGTCGGATAGTCTTGCGCCGAGGCATGACCGATTCCCGCGATCGAGCAGCCCGCCACGCAGATGCCCAGGGCAGCGAACGCCCATGCCGCTCGCGGGAGTGACAACGCCGCTGCCAAATCAACCCCAGCTTTCAATCTCATGATGAAACGAGGTAACCGGCAACAAAAGGCGGACAAGTGGCTGCTCCCCTGATCCGTCGACGCGCGTGCAATGCTGCATGGTTTCAGAGTGCCGCCTGAAGTCAAGTGATTGCGGCTTGACCGCTAACACCCCCGGCCAGATAATTCATTCGCGCCGGCGCACTGCTCATTGTCGCCGCGCATTGTTCGTCTTGAGGGAGTGCGCGCGATGACAGGCGCAGCCGAAAACGGCGCCACGCTGCTCGAAAGCAAGAAGAAGCTGATCAGCAAGACCTATCTGCGCAACGCCTGGTACGTTGCCGCGTGGTCCGATGATCTCGTCGACGGCCAGTTGCTTGCCCGCACGATCATGAAGGAGCCCGTCGTTCTCTATCGCAAGGCCGATGGCAATGTCGCCGCCATTCAGGACCGCTGCTCCCACAGGTTCGCGCCCTTGCACATGGGAAAGATCGTCCACGGCGATCGCATCCAATGTGCCTATCACGGGCTGGAATTCGATGCTTCCGGCGCCTGCGTATTGAATCCTCACGGCACCAAGAATATCCCCTCGCGCGCAGGCGTTCGAAGCTTCCCGGTGGTCGAAAAGCACAAGGCGGTGTGGATCTGGATGGGCGAGCGGCCGCCCGATGTCTCGAAAGTGCCGGACTTCGGCGTTCTCGACAATGTTCCGGAGCTGCACACGACCAAGCGCGACAAGATGACCATCCGCGCGAACTATGAGCTCATCATCGACAACCTGCTCGACTTGAGCCACACCTGCTATCTTCACGACGGCATCCTGGGCAATTCCGAAACCGTCGAATCCGACATCACGGTCGAGCAGGACGGCGAGGACGTCGTCGTCGGCCGTCACGCCAGCGGGGTGACAGCGCCGGGATTGTTCGCCGCGCTCTGGCCCACGCGGCCCGAGCGGGTCGACAAGTTCACCAGCATGCGCTGGATGCCGCCGAGCACGATGCGGCTTTTGACCGGCATCTGTACGCCCGGTGCGGTTCCCGAAAGCGGGACCGGCTACCATGCGATCCACATGCTGACGCCGGAGACCGACAGCACGACGCATTATTTCTTTACCGCCGTGCGGTTCAATGTTCAGACGGCGGATGAAACGCTGAACCGCGAGATCCAGGACAAGATATCGACCACGCGCCGGTTCGCGTTCGAGGAGCAGGACGCGCCGGTGATCGAGGCGCAGCAGGTGATGATCGATTCGGCGCACATTCCGGTCGATCCCGTCATCCTGGCGATCGACGTCGGGCCGGTTCGCTACAAGCGTATCCTGCAAAAAATGATCGCCGGCGAGCAGACGCAATAGCGCCTATCTAAACGCGACGCAGTCGGTCGAGATTGTCCACGGCGCCGTTGAGGTACACGTCGCGCACGCAGATATCATGCACGTCGCTGCAGTGTGGGCAATCGAGCTTCAGTGTCGCCTTCCATTGTGCGCGGAGGCCTTGCACGTTCATCTCCACGCCAGTGGGCGCTTTCCGGTTGGTATTCGGACAGGTGAAGAGGAGGTATGCCACGGCCGTCTCCGCGTATCTCGATCAAAGAAGTAGCTGAAAGAACTGCCACACCCGCACGATCAGCTCAGAGCCAGCGACGGCCCCGACTGCGGCAAGCAGAGCGAAAGTGATTTCCTGGACGATCGTCATGCCGAGCGTTCGCTCGGCTAACGAACGGATCGAAGCCGCCGCTGAATTGATACAGGGTCGTGCGAGCGTGCGGCCCTCCTGCGCGCTCCTGCACGAGATGCGCGGCCTTCGCGGTAGCCGCTCGAATATGACACCCGGTCACGATCAGCAGGGCACTGGGACGGGCGGCCAAGTTGCCCATCCGCATAGCCTGCTTCCCAACTCTCTAAGTCGATGATCATTTGCGCCCCTGTCCCCGAGCCTCCATTCAACTTGATAACCGCGACCGAATTCCGGCAGCGCTGTTGCCGTCAGGTCACAGTCGGAAAAAATCGCCGCGATCTCGGCGGTGGTAACTTTGTCGATACGTCTCGTCAGGGGCGGCCGATTCTCCCGCACTCTCGGCTTCGATGGAGCACTCCTCGAAGCGCCAAGGGAGCGCGAGCGACGGTGGAGAAAGACGCAAACCGGAGCGGAGCACCGCTCGCGCAAGCTAGGTGGTTGAAATATTGCGAGCCTCGCCTTGGAAAGCTGCGGGTGGCTGTTGGAGGCGCTAGATTCTTTGCGTTTGACGCGCTTTCTGCGGCGAACCGGTTCCCACTTCGCCGGAAAGCGCTCTAGGTTCAAGACCGGACGGGTTCCAGCGGCTGTTGGATTTAACCGGCTGTTAACCACGCTTCCACACACTTCTGCGCATGCCGAATCAATCCGCTGCGAACGTTCATCCCTTCACGAACACTTTTCCGACGCCCCCATGGGACGCCCCCGATCCGCTACCGGTCATGCGCCGGGAAATGAAGCTGTTGCTGATCGAATTGAATGTTTTGCGCATCGAAGTGGAACAACTACGTGCTGCGGACCAGGAAGCGCACAAAACAAAAGAATCGCTCTCTGCGTCCGTCAATCGAATTATGGAGAGTCGCGACACGTGGCAACGGGAGGCGGAGCGCCTTAGTGCGTTGATGGCGCAAGCGCAGCCTTGGTCACTATTGTGGTGGCGCTGTCTCGGCGCCTTCAAGGCGACCGAGCGAATTTGGCATTGCGCCCGGGCCGGGCAAATCTAAGACCGGATTCATCCGTGAGCTCGGTTTTCGCTATAGGCTGCATGCTCGCGGTCTCTTGCCATTAGGTTTCATCGATTTCAGGCCGGCACTCCGACGCTCGTGGCGCGGCATCGCGTTCGGCGGCGATGCGGGCGTATCGCGAGTCGACTTCTCCGGCGACGGAAGTATTGAGTTGGCACGAAACCGAGCTCGGCAAGGGCGAAGGAAATATACAGTTTCCGACGATGGCAGACGCGCGCATGGCCTAGAAAGCACCGATCGAGCCGAAGCTGTCGATGCGATCGTCGATTATCTCATCAGCATCAGGAGGCGCGAACTAGGCGGGAGGTCGTCGGGTCGCTCTCCTCGTGAAGCGCCAGCAGACGTCGTACCGTCGGCGAGCAGCATAAACCGAAAGACGGCGCCCTCGGGTTTGTTCGGGGCAACCCACAACCGGCCATCATGCGCCTCAATGATCGAACGGCAGATCGACAGACCCATCCCCATACCGCCCGATTTTGTCGTGAACAGCGGATTGAATATCCGCTCGAAATCTTGCGAGCCGATTCCTGTTCCGGTGTCCGCCACCGATACGATTGCGCCGCCGGCGTCGTAGACCTCGGATTTCACGCACAGGACCCGCGTCCCATCCTTGCCGGCCATCGAATCGATCGCGTTCGTGATCAAGTTCAGAAGCACTTGCTGCAGCTGGATTCGATCTCCTCTTACCTGCGGTACCTGTGCATTCTGCTCGGCTTGGACCAGTATCCGGTGCCTCTCCAGATCGCCGCGCGTCAAGGCAAGGGCTTCCCCGATGAGGTCGTTGATGTCGAGCGAAGTTCTGTTCCGGACGTCGTTCTTGAAGATCGCCCGAATGCTTCCAATCACCGCTCCCGCGCGATGGCCATCAGCGACGATCTGCTTGAATGCCGCCTTCGCTTCATCGAGATCGGGCATCGAGCGATCAAGCCAGCGCAAGCCCGCATCGGCATTCGTTATCATCCCTGCATCGCTCGGAACAGACGACAATCAATGGGCCGGTCACGAGGCGGGTTGACCAGTTCAGGCATCTTCAGGCCGATGGACAAGTTTATAAGTTCGACCCTCAGTTGAAGCCCATTCATCCATGGCGTACAAGCAGACCACACATTTTGCGATGTTGGTATCTACAACGTTACTGTTCACTTTGTTGGAAAGCCGCGTAGGCGCGACTGAATAAAGTGCGCCGCAATGGGGGCAAAAGAAGGTTCTGCCCTCGTGAGTTGGTCCTGTTAGAGGCACTTGTGCACCTGCGAAAAGATGTGACCTACCCCTTGTGCACCTGATGGCGTCTGCTTAACACCGGGTGTAGGACGGCCGTCGAAATCGGGCCAGTTGGGCAAGTCACCGACTTTGTCCCCCGTCCACCTTCCGGCGCTGCTGCTTGATTTCCACTGTAAAGCTCATGTGCCATAGCTCTAGCAAATACGCCAATAATGCTTCCTGGTTGCCCTCGATACGTGCCGCGCTGAGGGCGCGGCAGGCGGTATCGTGGAAGGCATCCGAAGCACCCTTTAGCACGTCGCTCGGAATGGAAGCCGCACCATAGATCGCGCAGAGATTTCTTGCCTCTTTGCGACCTTCTACAGAGGCGAAGTAATCGAGCGCTAGGCGAACGGCGCGAAACGTAGTCATCACGACCTTCGAACTGCGATGCGTTATTATGTTATCTTTTGGCATCCTTGAGAAGGGTGTGCAAAGCTGGCAGAACTAGAGTCTGGCGGCAAGCGGTTGGGATCGAACATGAGACTTTTGTTTCTCTTCGCCATGCTGCACATTCTCTACGCTTGCCAAAGTCCCGCCCGATTTCAGGCTGCGCAAGATAGGCCGCTGATTGCGATAGATGCTTATTGAGGCAGGACGATCTACGGACGGTGGTCGCCATCTTCGATTTAGCAAGTCCGACGCCGCGATGATGGCGCCCGATGTCTTGATATTGCTCAATGTTCGCGGAACGTACTGGGGTTTTGCCTCGGCCCGCGCCCCGTCGTGTACCGACAGGCGCCTGCCCTCCGTATTGCTTGCCCAGGCTCGTCCGGTGCTCGAAGATGTCGAGGCAGATGCCATTCGACGCGCGGCGTTCATTCGAGCTTCCGGCCACCGGCGGCCTCCTCGCTTGTTTTCCCTCTCGCTAGGCGATCAGCTTCATGATCCGAGTGACCAACAGAACGATGAGCGCGCAGAACATCGCCAGCACGGAGACCTGCGTCCAGTACGCGGGATCAGAGCGCAGCCAGTGATCGAAGCCGTGCGCGAAGGTCACTCCGGCGCTGATCAATAGTTAAGAATCAGATCCTCATGCCGGCGAAAGCCGAAGTAGTCACCGCCGGGCAAGCGGTGGCCATCCGCGCCAGGACGAATGCCCTCATTCGACCGCGAGAGATTAGAATTAACTTGTCGAATTGATCCAGTGAATTAATCTAAGTCGGTCCGGTCGCAATCCCGGACGGGCCGTCGCTTTCGATGCGCGGTCTTTGGGGGCGGGGTGATTCCGGCAAGAATTACCTGCCCCCATTGCTCTCATTCGCGGGCTGGAATTATGGTGGCCAACGCAATCGTACCGCCTCCCAGTTCCGTCCTTTTC
>Ga0208989_10000274_pt1 | contig 13907 bp, 14 predicted proteins | sample MedBloCAOM3_M1_FD_187852 | JGI IMG/M metagenome (GOLD analysis project Ga0208989, IMG submission 187852) | Forest soil microbial communities from El Dorado National Forest, California, USA - Mediterranean Blodgett CA OM3_M1 (SPAdes) (version 2) | ecosystem: Environmental > Terrestrial > Soil >...
TTCCCGGCGGCGCTCGAGGACGCGCTCGCCGCCTACGGCTTCCTGCTCGATCAAGGGATCGCACCGGACAAGATCGCCATCGGCGGCGACAGCGCCGGCGGCGGGCTCACGCTCGCCACCCTGGTCAATCTGCGCGACCAGAAGCTCGGCCTGCCAGCCTGCGCCGTGGCGATCTCGCCGTGGGTCGATCTCGAGGGCGTGGGCAACAGCATCACGGCGCGCGCGACGCAGGATCCCATGGTGCAGAAGGACGGACTGTTGTGGATGGCCGGGCTCTACCTCAACGGCAAGGATGCAAAGACGCCGCTCGCGGCGCCGCTGCACGCCGAGCTGAAGGGCCTGCCGCCGATCCTGGTCCAGGTCGGCACGGCGGAGACGCTTTTGGACGATGCCACGCGCCTCGCCGAGAAGCTGCATGCCGCCGGCGTCGACGTGCGTTTGGCGATCTGGCCGAACATGCTGCATGTGTTCCCGCTCTTCGCGCCCATCCTCTCGGAAGGGCGGGATGGCTGCCTCGAGATCGGCAGCTTCATCCGGAGCAAGACGGCCTGATCAGAGATCAAGTGTCTCCCCCGCAAGACGGGGGAGGCATATGAGGGCGTCAGCCGGCCCGTGCTACCAGTTGCGCCAGCCGTTGCCCCAGGGACTGCCGAACAGCGGTGAGAGAAGGCCGCCGATCAAGCCGCCGTTGCCCCAATTGTTCCAGCCGCCGTTGTGCCAGCCGTTACCCCAGTTGTGCCAACCGCCGTTGCCCCAGTTGCGCCAGCCGCCGTTCCGCCAACCGCCATTGCCCCACCAGGCGAGCTTGGTTTCGGGGTCGACCGCGACATAGGGTTCGGACTTTTCAAGGGCCTGCTTCCAGGCTTCGGACACCGATCCGCGGATCGCCTCGAGGCGGGCGGCGACGGACTTGCTCGTGTTTGGGGAGTCGGAGACTGCTGTCGATGCGTTCGCGTCGGCGGCGGCAAGGCCGATCGACAGGCTCGCCACTCCCGCTGGAAGCAGAGCTGCCAAAACCTCTACGGAACGCCGGTCCTTGGACTTCTGCGCCATTCGAACTCCCCCTCCCCTCGATCACTACACGCGATATGCTACAGATACTTTGCCGGGCGGATCATCGCCCGCCACATATGCGCGACCGGGCTGTTATCGAAGCCCAGGCCCTGTTCGGGCTGGCGGAAGTTGCGGCCGATGATGTCGGTGAACTCGTCGAGCTCGACATGCAGGTTGGGGTCGAACGAGTAGATGTCGTGCAGGGTGATCTGCCGGCCCGACATGTACCATTTGTGATTCCGCATCCGCTTGTAATCCTCCTCGATGTAGGAATCGAGTTGGTAGTCCTCGCCGAACAGGGCGACGTAGGCCTGCGGATATTCATAGCCGACCGACTCGTCGGGATAGAAGCGCAGCACCTGGTGGGCGCGGATCGCCCAGGTCACTTCCTCGTCGACATAGGGCTCGATCAGCTGGGCGCCCCAATAGCCGTGGTCGCCGCGGATGAAGCCGACCACGGCGATGTCGTGCAGCAGGCAGGCGAGCACCATCTTCTCGGGCAGGCCGGCGGTCACCGCGTGCCGGGCACTTTGCAGGAGGTGCATGGAAGGGCCGAAGCGGTGCCTGAAGAAGTCGACCAGGGTCGGCTTCTCCGGCATCGCCGGAAGGCGCGGGTCGTCGCCCATCAGCACGCGCGCGTTGGGATTGGCTTTCATCAATGTGCCGGCATTGGGCGGCGAACCGAGATCGGCCTCGGCCAGCATGTGGAGGCGCGACTTGACGACGATATAGTCGAGCTCCTGCGCCATCTTGGCTTCCAGCGCATCGGCGCGCCGCGACAGGCTCATGGCATCGCTCATAACATGTCTCCTCCATCCCGGACTTGCCACCAGCCTAGCACAGGGCGCGCAGCCGAGACGAATCCCTCACTCCTGCGGATAGCGCCACGGCCTGTCGGGCTGGGCGGCTTCCTCGTCGATAGTCCATTGGGGCAGCGCCAGGCCGGCCGTCACGTCGGCGAAGACCATGCGAACGCGCGTGCCGATGCCGACGCGCCGCACCATCTCCGGGGGCGCCAATCGGCCGTCCGGCGTCGCGAGGTTGCCGACGACGCGCAAGGCCTCCTGCTCGGTGGGCTGGCCCTTCTGGGTATCGAGGTCGACCAGCAGGATGAGATAGGGCGAGTGGCTCTTGAAGGCCGGCTGAATGGCATGATGGACTTCGCTGTAGGAGTGGACGGCGCCCCGCCCCTCGACGGCCACCCACTCCGACTTCGGGCTGGCGCACCACGGACAGGCCGTGGTCGGCGGGTAGCGCAGCAGGCCGCAGGCCCCGCATTTCTGCAAATGGAAGTCGTGCGCCGCGCAGTGCTTGAAGAACGCCAGGTTCTCGACATCGAGATCGTTGATGTCGAGCGGCATGCCGAGATAGGTGGCTTGGATCCCCATCGTACTGTCCCCTCTTCTCAGTCGCGCCGCATGACCATGGCCGAGCCGGTGCCGGGGTTCGCCCAGCCCATATTGGCCGTCAGCTCGCACTTCTTGACTTGCCGGCACCCACCCTCGCGGTAGTCGTAGGTGTGCTGGCGCTTGCCGTCGGCCCCCACCGGGCAGGAATCGTCGGCGTCGTGGCGCAGCTGGCGCACGTTCTCGATCACCATGTTGAGCCCGTGCGTATAACCCTCGCACAAATGGCCGCCGCTCGTGTTGTTGGGACGCCGTCCGCCGAGGCGGATCGTGCCGTCGCTCACGTAGTTGCCGCCTTCGCCCTTCTTGCAGAAACCGTAATCCTCGAGCTGCAGCATCGTGGTGAAGGTGAAGGCGTCGTATGAGCCCGTGACGTCGATATCCTCCGGCCCGACCCCGGCATTGGGCCACAGGATCTCGCGGGCATAGTGGCCGGCGACCGTCGAGATGGGCCCGTGCTGGTAGTGCATGTCCATGCGCGGCTTGCTGCAGCGGCCGACGACGCCGCGGATCAGCGCGCGCGGATGCCGGCAGTCGCGCGCCCGATCCGCGCTGGTCACGACGAGCGCGGTGCCATTGTCGGTCTCGACGCAACAGTCCAGCAGATGCAACGGCTTGCAGATGATGCGGCTCGCCAGCACCTCGGCCACGGTGACCCGCTCCTTGTACAAGGCCTTGGGATTGTTCGAGGCATGTTCGCTGTGGATCGCCTTGACCGCGGCCACCTGCTCGGGCCGCGTGCCGTAGTCGTACATGTGGCGCATGAAGGTCGGGCTGAACATCTGGCCCGCGCTCTGCCAGCCATAGGCGCGGCTGTGCAGCATGTCGCCCGACACGGGCGCCACCGCGCGCGCGCCGGTGCCGCCGATGCGGACCTGGGAGAAGCCGTTCATCGCGCGGAAGATCACGACGGTCTTGCACATGCCCGCCTCGATCAGGCCCATCGCCATGCCGACCAGCGCCTCCGTCGAGGAGCCCCCGCCGAACACGTCCATGTAGAAGTTGAGCCGGATGCCGAGGTCGCCCGCGATGAACGTCGCGAAGGTCGAATCGCCCGACTGGTAGGACAGCATGCCATCGACATCGGACGGTTTCAGTCCGGCATCCTCGATGGCGTTGCGCACGGCCCATGTGCCGAGCGCGCGCGTCGTCTTCCCGGAGCCGCGCGTATAAGTCGTCTCGCCGACACCGACGATGGCGTACTTGTCGCGCAGATGCTTGGGACTCGTGGTTTCGGTCTCGGCCGGCATCGGCATGGCGTTCCCCCTTTGCTTGACCATCGAACGGTACAATACGACGGTGTCGATCGGACGTCGGCATCTCGAGTCCGCATGGCGGTTTTTCAAAAGGGGAAACAAAGGTGAGTCCAAACCCGTCGCGCTGGGAATCGTCGGCGCCCATTCGCTATCCGGATCCCGATATCATCGTGCTCGATCCGCGCTTCCGGCACCTGGTGGTGGCCATGGCCGCGATCGAGAGGATCGCCTCCGGCTTTCGCTTCACCGAGGGGCCGGCCTATTACGGCGACGGCCGTTACCTGCTGTTTTCCGACATCCCCAACGACGCGCTGCTTCGCTGGGACGAGATCACCGGCGCCACGGCCACGCTTCGCCATCCCGCCGGATATCCCGACGGCAACACGCGTGACCGGCAGGGCCGGCTGATCAGTTGCGAACTCGGCAGCCGGACGCTGACTCGCACCGAGCACGATGGGACCGTCACGATCCTCGCTTCGTCGTTCCAGGGGACGCGGCTCACCGGGCCGAACGACGTGGTGGTGAAATCCGACGGCTCGATTTGGTTCAGCGACAACGGCGCCGGCATCCGCGGCAACTATATGGGCGACAAGGCGCCCAAGGAGATGCCGTACCGCGTCTATCGCCTGGATCCGGCAAGCGGCGAGCTCGCGATCGCGGTCGGCGACATGGAGCGGCCGAACGGGCTTTGCTTCTCACCGGACGAGAAGCGTCTCTATGTCGTGGATACGCCGGACGGCACCCGGACCACGCATGTCTACGATATCGTCGATGGCAAGGCGGCGAACGGGCGCTTGTTCTTCGACGGCACGCCGGGCTTCGCCGACGGCATCCGCTGCGACACCGAGGGCAATGTCTGGTGCGGCTTTTCGGGCGGCCCGGGACAGGACGGCGTCGCCGTGTTCGCCCCGGACGGCACGCTGATCGGGAGGATCCTGTTGCCCGAGCGCTGCGCTAACCTCTGCTTCGGCGGCCGCAAGCGCAATCACCTGTTCATGACCGCCAGCCAGTCGGTCTACGCCGTCTACGTCGAAGCCCAGGGCGTCCCGGGCGGCTAAGCAGCCTTTATCCTGCAGCGAGGTCGAGACGGTACACGCGCCCCGCCGTGCTGCTGAAGATCGCGCGCTTCTCGTCGTCCGAAGCGCCCGCGACCAGGCGCTTCAGGGCATTCCAGAGCCCGCCATAGCCGATGCCCATCTTTTCGACCGGGAAGTTGCTTTCGACCATGCAGCGGTCGGCGCCGAACAGCTCGATGCAGGTCGACGCGTACGGGCGCCAGTGGTCCGCGAGTTCCGCGGAGGACGGCGGCGCCGGCATCTTCGCGTAGTCATAGGCCGCCAGCCGCATCGTGAGACCGCCCAGCTTGACCGAGACATTCGGACACCTGGCCAGCTCCTTCATCGACGCCTTCCAGGCCGCGAATACTTCGTCCTTCCTGCCGGCATAGGGACCGTAGCCGAGCGGCCCGCCCATGTGGCAGAGGATGATGTTCGCCTGCGGAAAGGCGCGCGCCAGGTCGACCACGTCGGCGATCTGGTGATGGAAGATCCAGGCATCGAGCGAAAGGCCGAGCGCAGCAAGTCTTGCCATGCCGGCGCGAAAATCAGGCCGCAGGTAAAGTCCTGGACCGGGACTCACGGGGCTGTTGCCGATGATGGGATCGGCGTCCCAGGCAGCGCCATGCCGCACGCCGCGAAAACGGCCGCCGCCGGCTCTGATCTCGGCCTCGAGTACCGGAGTCACACGGTCGCCCAGCGTGAGATCGGCAAAGCCCACGATGCCGGCGCATATCCGTGTCGGACCGTATTGTCCGCCGTCGCTCATGGCGGCGACGCCGGCACAGAATTCGACTTCGCCCACCGGGCGCATCTCCACAGGCCCGGCGGCGCGGTACATCGAATGGCATTCATTGAAGACGGTTGCGATCACCTTGTGTCCCGACCGGAGATCGGCCAGCAGGTCGGGCATGAGGTAGCGATAGCCCCGCATGTCCCACAGGTGATGGTGGGTGTCGACGATGGCGAGGTCGGGCTCGAGGATCGGCTCCGGCGCCGCCTTGGCCAGCCACGCCTCGTCGGGCCGGAAGATCCGGCCGAATTGCGTCGGCCCGGACGGCTTGCGCTCGCCCTCGAACAGGCCGGCGAGCGGCGCTGCCGGCGTTCCCGTCGCGCCGTCCTCCTTTTCCATGTCCGTCTCCTTTGTGTCGAGCCTAGCCGATCCCGCCCTTCACGCCATCGCGAGTTTTCGCCCGGGGTCGGCCATGCTAGTGCTGACGATCGAAAAGATGGGGGCTTGATGATCGGGAATTTTCGCCGTCTGGCGCTGGCGCTGCTGCTTTCGCTCGCCGCGAGCGGCGGTGCTGCGGCACAAACCAACCTTCGTATCGGCCTCGCCGAGGATCCCGACGTGCTCGATCCGACGCTTGCGCGCACCTATGTCGGCCGCATCGTTTTCGCCTCGCTGTGCGACAAGCTGTTCGACATCGACGCGAAGCTCAACATCGTGCCGCAGCTTGCGCTCAGCCACGAGATTTCGGCCGACGGCAAGACCGTCACCATCAAGCTCCGGCCTGGCGTCAAGTTCCACGACGGCGAGCCGCTCGACGCGGCGGCCGCGAAGTACAGCCTCGACCGCCACCTCACCATGAAAGGCTCTTACCGCAGGCCCGATCTGGGATCGGTCGACAAGGTCGAGGTCGTCGATCCGATGACCATCAAGCTGATCCTGAAGGAGCCGTTTTCGCCCCTGCTCGCCCAGCTCACCGACCGCGCCGGCATGATGGTCTCGCCCAAGGCGGCCGAGGCGGCGGGCGACAAGTTCGGGCTGCATCCGGTGTGTGCCGGCCCCTACAAGTTCGTCGAGCGCGTCCAGCAGGACCGCATCGTGGTCGAGAAGTTCGCCGACTACTGGGACAAAGATCACGTCTTCATCGACAAGATCACCTACCTGCCGATCGTCGACGGCACGGTGCGCCTGGCCAATCTCCGGTCGGGCAGCCTCGACCTGATCGAGCGCGTACTCGCCACCGACATCAAGACCGTGCGTGACGACAACAAGCTCAAGCTCAGCAAGGCGGTTTCGCTGGGCTGGAACGGCGTTCTCCTCAACGTCGGCAACGGCGCCCAGGCCGACTCTCCGCTGGGCAAGGACGCCCGCGTGCGCCAGGCCTTCGAGCTTTCGATCGATCGCGACGCGCTGAACCAGGTCGTGTTCAACGGCGAGTTCGTGCCCGGCAACCAGTGGGTCAGCCCGCAGAACTACTACTATCAGCAGGCCTTCCCGATCCCCAAGCGCGACCTCGCCAAGGCCAAGGCGCTTCTGAAGGAAGCGGGCGTCAGCGGCCCGGTCGCGCTCGATTTCATGGTGCCGAACGGGCCGGAAAACCGCGCCGTCGCCGAGATCCTCCAATCGATGGCGGCCGAAGCGGGCTTCGACCTCAAGCTCCGGGTCACCGAGTTCGCGACCTCGATCAAGCAGGCCGAGGAAGGCGCCTTCCAGCTCTACCTGTTCGGCTGGAGCGGGCGCGTCGACCCCGACGGCAATTCCTACATCATCCAGGCCTGCAAGGCGCCGCTCAACCTCGGCGGTTATTGCGACAAGGACGTCGACGCATGGCACATGGAGGCGCGCGCCAAGAGCGATCCGGCCGAGCGCAAGAAGAGCTACGAGAAGATCACCGCCAAGTTCCTGCCCGAAGGCAACATGCTCTTCCTCTATCACCCGCAGGTCCTGATCGCCTACAGCGACCGGCTGGACGGCTACACGCCGATGCCCGACGGGCTGGTGCGCGTGGTCGGGCTCAAGCTGAACAAGTAGGCTGGCCGGCCGTCACGCATGAACCGGATGGCCTTGCTGCTGCTTGCGGGCGCCGTGCTATCGAGCCCTGCTGTCGCCCAAAGCGATGATGCTGCGTATTGCGCCCAACTCGGCGCCTTGGCTCTGCGCTACACGGGGAGCGCCGGCGGCCAGGGCGGCCTCAGGCCGGACTTCACGACAGTCGGCGCCATAGACGATTGCAGGAAGGGCAACACAGCTGCCGGAATTCCCGTGCTGGAGAAGACGCTGCGCAACAATGGATTCACGTTACCCAAACGTTGAAGCCCATGGCGTCATTCGAACAGTAACCGCTGTCTTTCATAGCGCGCGACCTCGTCGAGCAGGGATTGATTGGACATTCCGCCGGCGATTCGCGGCAGGCTCGCCTTGTACTCCCACGGCTTCGGCAACATGAGCTGTCGCCCGCGGCGCTGCCGGCCACTCGCATCGATGATGTAACACGTTCTTCGTCGAACGCAGGCCCGCCGCGCCCGAAGTAACTGGCAATCACGGTGAGCTGGCCCACCATTCGCCATAGGCCTTTGTCGGATCGTGATACATCCGGAACAGCATGGTGCCGGACGGCAAGTCGACGATTTGCAGCGACACGACGCCGCCCGACCTCTGCCCGTTCGGGCTGAACCCGCGGACGCGCAACAAGGTCTGCGTCGCTTCGGGAGGAGCAAAGTATTTGTCGTTCGACGCCATCGAAATCTCCTCGGGCCTTCGTCCCGGTCGGTAATGTCCGTTGCTGTGCCGACACTCGTTCGGAGCACCAGCAGCATGTTCCTCAATTTCGACGATCCGGCGGCATCGACTCCGTGCAACACGGATTGCTCGAGAGCGGCGTTTGTTCGGCTCGAATAAATGGGGAGTCTGCGACAGCAAAATAGGGAGAATCTCCGATGCGCGACGGAGCCGGCGCGGCTTAGGGTGTGTGCCCTCCATCGTTTCGCGTTCCCCGCCTTGTATTCAGCGACATCCGGCCTGCTCGAACTGGCCCACAGACGTTTCCCTTTGGGCGTTGGCAGCGGTCTCCGTTGCGGACTCGACGTCGAGCATCGCCGGCCAGGCGCTGACGGTCAGGTCGCTGCGCCTCCTATGCGCCACATGATGACTCACCCAGACCGGAGCTTCGTGCCATGGAATTCTCGATCCCCTTCAACCCGTCCACTTTCCGGACATATTATCCGGACGTTACACAGACAACCGTAGCGACCACTCCCAAGATCAAATACGCCGTCACCCTGCAAGATCCCGCAGGGTCGCTCCAGGGCGAGTTGGACGGTTGGGCAACCCGGCTCAAGAACGAGAACACCAACTACACGACCTGCTGCATTCAGATGTCCCATGCCATCAACATGGCGTTTCATCTGGTTGACGCGACGAAAATGGTCGGGCCGCAGAGCACCCGGCCGCGCCCGACCAATGGTGTTGCGATCAAATCGGTTGCCAACATGACCTTCCGCTACATCGCTTCCGTCGATGAGATGAAGGGCTTTCTCACCGATAAATTTGGCGATGGCGAGGAGATCTCGCGCAACGCCATGGGCGGAGCGGCTACGGCAGCGCAGTCCAAGTCATACATTCAAGACCGGCCCGGGATCGTGGTCTTCATGGGCACGTCACCTTGGGGGGTTCACACGGAAATCTGGACGGGCAACGACTTTTATCAAGCCTGGATAAAAGGAAAGACGGCTCCGTTCGGTTGGGCACCGGTGTGGTTCTGGAGCATGGGACTCCCGGCCGTGCCAATCGTGTAAGGGCAACGGAACGGGGACTGCAGTCATCGAGGGAAACATGGCAGACGACGCTGACACCGAATACACACCTGACCTCGGGACGAACCCGGCGACTGTGCAGATGTACGACGCGTACTTCCTGGGCGCGAGTGGTGCCCTGCTCAAGACGCGTATTGCGGACGCAGCGACGCAAGTAGGCCTCAATCCCGGCTTGTTGGCAGCCAGCCTGTTCGCCGAGTTCGAGGTGGGCTCCTACACGAAGCGAACGGGCGAAGTGGAAGGGTGGGATATCGGCACGGACGACTACAAGGAGCGTAAGGCCGACATCGAGCAGAAAATACCGGCCGCCCGGGCGTTGCGGCCCATTCGCTTCGAGCCGCATGTCAATGAACGCGGCCGGAATATTCCTGAGGTTCCGGTGTTCAGGGCCGACCAGGCTGTCCTGGCGAGTGCGGTCTACCTGAAACACTCCGAACTGCAGGTTCGACGGATAGTGTCCAGCATGGGCGGGAGCTTCGACCGTCTCCCTGTTGAACGCCAGTTTGCACTGACACGATACGCCGACAATGCCGGCGTCGGCAAAGCGCAACAACGCGTGATGGAGTTCCTCGGGATGTCGCTCCACAAGGCGAGCTTCGTTCAGGACCAGGATCGCAAGGAATTTCTCGTCTACACGCCCTGGAAGCTCAAGGAAGGACTGGAACAGTTTTCGGCCGGTCGCCCGCAGCGCGCCGCGACGGCACATGCCGCCCAGGCGATCCATATCTCGCAGAAGATATTCGGCATCGATCCGGCCGGAAGCGGCGACAGCCTTCTCTTCATTCGATAGTCGCGACGTGCCCCGCGATACTCGCAGGGCATGTCGCCTGGAATTCGGCCATATCTTGTTGGATTCTCATCGGGCGATGTGGTTGCCACGCCGCCTGGCGCCGCACCCGAACCGGAGTTCGTGCCATGACCACCTTCGCCATCCCTGTCCGCTTCGATACCTTCCTGACCTATTATCCCACCGTTAATAAGAACGTCGTCACGACAAAGGCGGGCAGCAAGACGTTCGTTACCTTGAAAGATATCGGCGGATCCCTCGACAAGGAGCTGGATGGTTGGGCCACTGAAAACATAAACATGAACGCAAGCTACACGACGTGCTGCATACAGATGTCTCATGCAATCAACATGTCGTTTCATATCTCCGATCCCACGAAAATGATCGGGCTGCAGTCGAAACGGACGCAGCCCCGGCCGACCCATGCCGTTGCGATCAAGTCGCTGGCCAACACCGTGTTCCACTACGTCGCGTCCGTGGATGAGATGAAGGGGTTCCTTAAAGACGCGTTTGGCGAAGGCGAGGAGATTTCACGCGGCGCCAATGGCGCGCGGGCGACGGCAGAGCAGGCAAAGGCGATTATTCAGGATCGGCCGGGGATCATGGTCTTCATGGGCAGCTCACCGTGGGGCGTTCACACGGAAATCTGGCTGGGCGACGACTACAATCAGAATTGGATGAAAGGAAAGGGCCCTTTCGGCGATGGCTGGGCGCCGGTGTGGTTCTGGAGCATCGGCGATCCCACCCTGATCGACATATAGGCCTGCAGCGAAAGCGCTAAGCGCCAGGTCGGCGTCCCCTCGTCAGGCGGGCTTCGCGAAGGCCTGCCGCGCGAGCAGCTTCCAGTCCGCGCCCTGCTTCTGCCAGACTTGCAGGACGCCGATCTTCGAGACGTTCGACTTGCCGCCGCTCTCGCTCTCGCCCAGCCAGGCATGGCGCACGATGGCGTTGGGGCCGGCAACCGCCACGGTCTGATCGCTGAGCACGATCGACTTGTAGATCGTCTTCTTCGACGCAATGACATCGACGAACGCTGCCTTGTCCTGGACGACACCGCCCGAATGACCGTAGCTCAACTGATCGGCAACGAGCGATTCGAGCCCGGCCTTGTCGGCCGCAAGCATGGCCTTGGTGAGGGCCGCGACCGCATTGGCAACGGCGGCGGCGTCAGCCGTCTCGGCGAACGCGGGCGAGTGAGCAAGGACTGAAGCGCCGGATGCCAGGAAAGCGGCGGCAGCGATGTGGCGGCGGCTGATGGTCATGATTTCCTCCGGGTTCCTCCCAACTGCGTGGGATAGGCCCCAAGGTTACATCTTCGATGGATAGCCGGCATCAGCATTCAAGGCGGCCCGGCATAAATAGGGAGGGCGCAACGGCAAAATAGGGGGGATTTCCGATGCGCGACGCAACCGGTAGTGGGCAAGATTGCCGTGCACCTGCCTCGGGTGCGCAGGATCGTTTCCATGACCCTTTTCAGGCAAGTCGGCATGACGGCGTTGGTCGCCCTCGTCTTCTGCGGTTCCGCGCAGGCAGACGACATTACCGGTGCTGGTTCAACATTCGTTTTTCCGATCCTTTCCAAATGGTCCGGCGAATACAGCGCCAAGACCGGAGCGAAGCTCGACTATCAGCCGATCGGCTCCGGCCGGGGCATTGTGCAAATCAAGGCAGCAACGGTCGATTTCGGTGCATCCGATGCGCCGCTAAAGCCGGAGGATCTCCGGAAATCGGACTTGGGCCAGTTCCCGCTGGTGATCGGCGGCATCGTGCCGGTCGTGAACATCGAAGGCGTGAAGTCCGGCGAGATCAAGTTCACCGGCACGCTCCTCGCCGACATCTTTCTCGGCAAAGTGAAAAGGTGGAACGATCCGGAGATCATGAAACTCAATCCCGACGTCAAGCTGCCGGCGGCGGCGATTGCCGTGCTGCATCGCTCCGACAGCTCGGGAACGACGTTCAACTGGGTCAATTATCTTTCGAAGGTAAGCCCGGAATGGCGCGATAAAGTGGGCGAAGGCACAGCCGTGGCGTGGCCGACCGGCGCCGGTGGCAAGGGCAACGAGGGCGTTGCGGCCCTCGTCATGCAGACGCGCAATTCAATCGGCTATGTCGAATATGCCTATGTGCTGCAGAGCAAGCTCGCCTACGGGCTGGTGCAGAACAAGGCGGGCAAGTTCGTCAAACCCGACGCCGCAAGTTTCCAGGCCGCGGCCGCGAGCGCCGATTGGGCCAAGGCCCGGGATTTCTACCTCGTCATGACCGACTCGCTCGGCGCGGATGCCTATCCCATCGCGGCCACGGCCTTCGTCCTGATCCCCAAGACGGCGAAGAGCCCTGCCCGCACCAAAGCCGCCTTAGAGTTCTTTCGCTGGGTTCTCGAGAGCGGCCAGAAGTCCGCGACTGATCTCGAGTATGTCCCGCTTCCGCCCGACCTGGTGATGCAGATCGAGGCGTACTGGAAGTCGGCATTTATCGGGGTGGATTGAGGATTCCGTTCCGCGTCTGGTCCGGCCGACCGCACGGTCACACCACGCAGCCGTAATGCGCGGACGAAACCAGTCGGATGTATTTGTCGTGCACCGAGCCCGGCCGCACGCGCCCGGTCTGATCGGGTGCCCGCCAATCGGCCATGCGCCGGGCGATCTCTTCGTCGGGGACTTCCAGGTTCAAGGTTCGGGCAATGGGATCGATGACGATCGTATCGCCCTCGTGGACCGCCGCGATCGGACCGCCGCGCGCCGCTTCCGGCGAGATGTGGCCAATCAGGATTCCGTGGCTCACGCCGGAAAAGCGGCCGTCGGTGATCAGCGCGACATCTTCCCCGAGGCCCCGCCCCTGCAACTGGATCGTGAGCATCACCATCTCGGGCATGCCGGGCCCGCCGACCGGACCGACATTGCGCACCACGATGACGGTGCCGGGCACGATCTCGCCAGCGCGGATGGCCTTCATCGTATCGGCCTCGGACTCGAACACGCGCGCGATGCCGCGGAACTGCCCTTTCTCGAGGGTCTTGCCGGACAGTTTCAGCAGACAGCTCTCCGGCGCGAGATTGCCTTTCAGCACGCTGATATGATGATTCGGCGGCGCGATCGGGTTCTTCACCGGCAGGACGACGTCCTGACGAGCGATCTGCTGCAGCGTCGGAACCGCGGCGAGGTTTTCCGCCAGCGTCTTGCCGGTGACGGTCATCACGTCGCCATGCAGCAGGCCGGCACCCAGCAGCTCCTTCATCACGATCGGCACACCGCCGATCGCATGCAGGCTCGCCATCGCATACGGGCCATGTGGCTGCAGGTTGGCCAGCAGCGGTATCCGCTCTCCCACCTGCTGGATACGTTCGATCGTGATCGGCACCTCGGCCTGCCGCGCGATGGCGAGCAGATGCAGGTACATGTTGGTCGAGCCGCCCATCGCGTAAACCGTCGCGATCGCGTTCTCGAAGGCGCGCTCGGTCATGATGTCGCGTGGTCGAATGCCGGCGGCGATCAGCCGGTACAAGGCGTCGACCGACGCGTGCGCCTGCGCCCGGACGTCCGCGTGGATGTCGCTCCTGGCGTCGTAGTCGGCGGGGTGCGAGGCGCCGCGCGGTAGCATCATGCCGATCGCCTCGGCGATCGTGCTCATCGTGTTGGCCGTGAACATCGCGCCGCAAGTGCCGCTGCCGGGCATCACGTTGCGCTCCAGTTCGAGCAGTTCCCCGGCCGAGATCCGGCCGGCCTCCTGAGCGGCCCTGCCCTCGGCGTAGTCCATGATCGTCAGGTTCGTGCCTTTGCTCGCCCAGGCGCCGAAATTCACCTTTCCGGGC
>Ga0208989_10000275_pt1 | contig 13901 bp, 19 predicted proteins | sample MedBloCAOM3_M1_FD_187852 | JGI IMG/M metagenome (GOLD analysis project Ga0208989, IMG submission 187852) | Forest soil microbial communities from El Dorado National Forest, California, USA - Mediterranean Blodgett CA OM3_M1 (SPAdes) (version 2) | ecosystem: Environmental > Terrestrial > Soil >...
TCCGGTTGATCTGATGAAAACTGATCTTTTCCCGCGCCGAGATCGCAGGGAACAGCTTGATCGGACACGAAACCAAAGATAACTTGAGATAGCCCTTCCAATAAGCGCGCGCAGCCATTGCGGCAACTCCACTCGATGCTCACTAAGCGACTCAGGCAAAATATGCGTCGGCGTCCAAGTCACGCTGCGATCAGACAACCGATGTCAATTTCCCCTACCTATGTGCGTAGGAGTGCGAGTCAATCCTGCGCTATCGAGCCGCGCCACATAGATGTCGTTCGTGTGATTGACATAACGCAGCCTCTTGCTGAACGCGCCCTTACCGCTTCGCTCCCCTCGGCGTCCCGACTCCGGTTGTCGAGCGCGGATTGGGAACGCATCCCGGCGCTTCACCAATACGGTCCCTGTTACATTCGGCCAACGTTCGGTAAATACATTCGAGGGTCCCGGCCCTTTGCAGGCACCAAGGCTGATTTTCCGCTCTGGGCACCGTCTCCGGCTGCCGTTGGGCGTTAGCGGTGGGAGGGGCGAGCGCCAGTGCGGCAATGATGCTTGTTAAGACGACACTACGACTCATGTTGCGCTCCTTTGCGGGCCGTTAGTTAATGAGCTGGCCCTCGCGGCCAACCGTCCAGATCAATCGACATGCAGTCATGTCAATGCAACTCCACGCAACCCGATAAATGAAAGTGCCGGATTTGGCATTGATGGACATCAATCTTATTAGTTGATTGCCTCACCTGGCTCGATGCCCCTTCGGCGACAGCGCCGCTCTCTATGCCGGGTGTTTTGCTACCGTAGAAGGGTGCCCGCAAGGCGGTGCCAATCAAAGGTGGCCATGGTGAGTCAGCGGAATTCAGATCCCGACGCGCCCAATCAGCTCCGGATTGAGTTCCGCTCGGACGGCCGTGATCACGTTTGCAGCGTTGTCCTGCGAGAAGCCGCAAGAAAGCAGTACCTGATCGGCTAATGCCAAGCCGGCAGCGAAGTTCTCCGGAAACACAGTGCCGGCACCCGCGGTTGCCAGCGCCACAACATCCTGATCGTCGGTGGCGCTGACGATCGATGATAAATGTGGATTTTCCTGGCGAGCATTGTGAAGAAGGCGTTGGACCGTGCCATGTTGATCGAACGTCACGACGAGCAGGCGTGCGCGGGAAACACCAGCTCCTTGCAGGATCCTTTTTCGGCTTGCATCGCCAAACACAACTTTATGGCCCAGCTTCTTTGCCTGGCGAAAGCGACCCAGGTCCCACTCCACTGCGATGTAGGGAACCTGTGCGGCCTCCAAAACGAGCGCGATGAGGCGGCCGATGCGGCCACAGCCGCATAGAAGAACGTGATCTCTGAGACTTTGGCCCTCTTCACGGACAGCCGCTTCTTCCGCGGCCATCTTGATACGATGCGATGCGCCGCCGACAAGCTGGGCAACCTCTGTATTGCGCTGAATCAGAATGGAGCCGATCGCCATCGTCGCGACCAAGGCCAGTAGGACTGGTTGCCCGATCTGGGGTTCAACAGCCCCGGCTTTCACGGCCAGGCTGAGCAGCAACAAGCCGTCCTCTCCACCGTGCGACAGAATGGCGGCGATCCGCGCCACTATTGTCGCGGGCCACCGCACGATCGCGCCAGCCAGCATCGTGATGAGCGCTTTTCCCGGCAGGAACGCGATTATCCAGGCGAACACGGCTAGGGGCGCGACGGCGATCATCGACGGGTCCACCTCCATGCCGACGGTGAGGAAGAAGAGCCCCAACAAGACATCGCGAAAGGGACGAATATCATCCTCCACCCGATGACGAAAGTCGCTTTCCCCAACCACCATTCCGGCCAGGAACGCGCCGATGGTTGGGGCGAGACCGACAAGGTGACCGACGAACGCCGTTCCCAGGGCGAGTAGCAGGGCGGCAAGTAAAAAGAGATCCATCGAATTCGTTCGAGCGGCCCAGGCAAGAGCGGCGCGAAAAGCCGGCCTGCAGACGAAACCAGCGCCGGCAAAGGCTAAGCCAGCGACGACCAGCTGGCGCAGAAACACGATCACTTGCGTCCCGCTGCTTTGCTCCCATGCGTTAATCAGTAGGATGAACGGAAGGGTCGCCAAATCCTGGAATAGCAGGATCCCCAAGGCGAGGCGGCCATGTTGGCTGCTGATCTCGCCCAGATCGGCCAACTGTTTCAAGGCGATGGCAGTCGATGACATCGCCACTGCTCCGCCGAGCAAGAGAGCAGCAGTTGGACCCACGCCGCACCACATGGAAGCGCCCGCCACGATCAAGACGGTGAGGCCTACCTGCAAGCTACCTGCACCAAAGACATCCCGATACGCGGCGATCATCGCGGGAAGGGAACACTCGAGGCCTACCATGAACATCAGAAAGATGACGCCGAGCCCAGCCAGAAATTGTGTCTCGTCGCTCACGGCAAGAAGTTGAAAGCCGTGCGGCCCGATGGCCAAGCCTGCCACCAAGTAGCCAACGGCGGCGGGTAGCCGCACGCGTGCAAGCAGACCGACAGCGCAGGCCGAGGCGATGATCATGACGAGTGTCTTGATCAGCAAAGTGTCGCCCATGCGTGCGCAAGTCCTTGTTCAGACGCACACTCGCAGCCATTGATAGGCGCTCGCCCTTTGGCGTGAGCGCCGGCCGTGACCGCCCCTATGCAGCTCCCGTCGCGACCTCGGGGGCTGTTTGGGCCGCGTCAGTCACCATTCTCTTTCGGTGGAGGGAGTGCCTCCTCTTCTCATATAAATTTCGCCGGCTCAAAGCGCTGTTCGGTTTCTTTCTTATCTTCGATCCAGATGCAAATGGCTTCTCCGCCCTCGACGCCGCGCACCGTCATCTCGTGGTTGGAAGTCGCTGCTCGTTGTTCGACACCTTGGAGTCGGCGTCCTTCCGCCCGCGAACGCGGCCCGCGACGCAATTGTGGATGAAAACATAATACCGGTCCCGGAGATGCACGGCGTTGACGCTCGTCAATTCGTGCAGGCAGTGAGCCATCCCGACGAGCGTGCCGAAAGTCGGCGTGAACTCGGGGACTATCGCCTCCCGGCCTTTGTGCGGGCGACCCACGCTGAGATGGCCGATCGCTTCGTCCAGCCGGGTTTCGTCAATCTTGACGACCGTCAAGGCGCAACGATGAGCAGCGCTTCAGTATCAAGGCGCGTCGTATCGCTCAGCCTAGATCATAAATCATCCACGGAATCATTGCGCAAAATGGATTTTAGCCGCGCGGACGTCTGCCGCGGATGTTTCAACGATGTGTGAAGGCTCCAAGGTTCTTGCGGAAGACCCGGCAACGGAGGACATCATGACCCATTCGCGCTCCCGGAAACTGTCCCTTACATTCGCATTTTTCGTTCTCTGCCTGGCAGCGAGTCCTGCTGTCGCCCAGGAGATCGGTCTTATCGCCGCCGACACCAAGGAGGTTGCAAAAGGTTATCGCGCCTCGGCGCTCCAGCTGAAAAACGTGGTCAACGACAAGGGCGAGAGGATCGGCCGGATCGACGATTTCGTTTTTGGCCCAGACGAGGGCGTCTTCGCGGTTTTGGCGGTGGGGAGCTTCGTGGGTCCGACTGATCATCTCGTTGCCGTCCCGTTCCGTAGTTTGAAGCTTGACGCTCATGGCGGCGATATTGTGCTGCCGGGCGCAAGTCGCACGGCGCTGCAGAAGCTCCCGGTATTTCTATATTCTCGCTGATCGTGCCGGCCGCGTGCATCATGGGGATGCCGGCGGCCTCTCCTCGCAAGCGCGCGCTAACGCCAGCGGTCGTCCACGCAGGCTTTCGGTTGCTCGCCCCGGTCCTGCGCGAGCGACGGATAGTCGGTATAGCCTTTGGGCCCACCGCCATAGTAAGTGGTCGGGTCGTCGCCATTGAGCGGACTTCGCGCACGGAGCCGCTCCGGCAAATCCGGATTGGCCAGGAACTTGCGGCCGAAGGCAATCAAATCCGCCTTGCCTTGCTCGAGCCATACCTCCGCGGTGTCGTGATCGAAGCCGCCGGCCACGATCAGCGTCCCGCGATATTTCTCCCGGATGAGTGCAAGCATCCGCTGCGCGCCGGCATCCGGGGCCTCGCCTTTCTCGATCGCGGCGGCCGCCGGATTGACGATGTGCAGATAAGCGAAACGGAAGTCATTGAGCGCTTGTGCGATGGTGCCGAAGGTCGTTTCTGGGTCGTCGTCGGCGATATCATTGAGCTTGCCGAGCGGGGAGAGGCGTACGCCGACGCGGTCCGGCCCCCAGATCGCGCTGACGGCTTCGACCACTTCCATCAGCAACCGCGCCCGACGCTCGACCGTCCCGCCGTACGCGTCGGTGCGATGATTGGTGCTCGAATTGATGAACTGGTCGATGAGATAACCATTGGCGCCGTGAACCTCCACGCCGTCGAAATTGGCGGCCAGCGCATGTTTGGCGCCGCGCGCATATTGCTCGACGATATAGGGCATCTCCTCGATCTGCAGGGCGCGCGGCCGCACGAACGGCACAAGCTGTCCTTCGCCCTTTTCGTTCTCGATGAAGGCATTGCCGGCTGGCGTGATGGGCGAGGGCGCGACCGGCAGCATATTGTCCGGCTGCAGCGACGGATGCGAGATGCGCCCGACATGCCAAAGCTGCAGGAAGATGCGACCGCCGGCCTCATGCACCGCCGTGGTCACCAGCCGCCAGCCTTCAACTTGCTCGCGGCTGTGGATTCCCGGCGTCCAGGCGTAGCCTTGCCCCTGCATGGAGACCTGGGTCGCCTCGCTGACGATGAGCGCGGCGGAAGCCCGTTGTGCGTAATAGCACGCGTTGAGCGAGGTCGGCACGTTCCCGGGTTGGCGCGCGCGAGAGCGCGTCAATGGCGCCATGACGATCCGGTGCGGCAGCGTGAGCGGGCCCAGCTTGTACGGCTGAAACAGCATCTCCGCCGGTGCCTGCTGTTTGCGGACTGCTTCGGCGACCGACGTTGCGGCGAGGGACATGGCAAGTTGCTCCGCTCGGCTGATTGGCGGAAGGTCGCATCTGCTCCGCTGCGGTTGCGCATTCATTTCATGAATCCATCGCGGGCCCGGCGCCTTGACGGACGTCAACTAGGCCCAAGGCGGGCGCGTCGAAATTTGATTGCCGTCAATGACAGGCATTCTTGCATCCATATGATGTCGGCCGCCGACGCCGTGGAACGGCAACCGCGCTCCGCCAAAGGTGGGTTGTTGCGCTGCGCGGGGCGCCGTGCGAGAGGGGCCCATGCTGCATATCGACATTCCGACGCTGGCCGAGTTCAAGGCGCTGGCGGCGATCAAGGACGATATATGCGTCTCGCTTTATGCGCCGACAGTGCCGGTGGCGGAGCGCGCACGGGAGAACCGGATCGCGCTTGAAGATCTGACCGCGCAGGCCCTGTCGCAATTGAAGGAAGGTGGGGCCGACAAGGCCGCGATCGCGTCGTTCAAAGAGCGACTGCGCCATCTTATAGGGGCCGATAAGAACGATACGGATGACACCAAGATCAGAAAGCTCCAGAACAAAAAGCCGGATCCGATCGATGAGTTCTGGAAATACCAGGGACATGGTCTCGCCGTGCTCGCATCGCCGCAGATGATTCGTACCTTCCGCCTACCCTACGGCCCGAAGCCATTGGCGGAGGTGGCAGACCGTTTTCATCTCACACCCCTGGTCCGCGCCATGACATCGCCGCGGGACATCTTCGTGTTGGCGCTGGCGGAGAAGGACGTGCGGCTGGTGCGCGCTTTCGTCAACTTACCGCCCGAAAGAATCCATGTACCGGGGCTACCGAAGAGCGGCGAAGAAGCGGCGCACCGCGCATCCATCAGAGAGCGCAATCAGAAGGGCCGCCTGCAAGGCTCGGAAGGAGTCAAGGTTCTGCTGCACAAATTTGCCCGCAAGGTCGACCATGCGGTGTGCGGAGTGCTGGCGGGGCGGACGGCGCCGCTCGTCCTCGCGTCTGACGAGCCGCTCGCGTCGATCTTCCGATCCGTTACTACTTATCCGGGGCTTCTCGACGAGATGATTCACGGTAACCCGGGCCTCATGAGCGACGCTCAACTCGCGGATGCCGCGCTTCCCATCCTCGATCGTCTTTATGAGCGGGAGCTCAAGGCGGCTATCGCGCGCTTCGATGAGCTCAAGCCGCGGCGCGCGACGACGGACGTCTCCTATGCGGCGCATGCCGCCACCGCCGGCGCGATCGATGAGCTGCTCATCGATTTGGATGCGGTCATTCCGGGCTTTGTCAGCGAGATCGACGGAAGCGTGACCTATGCGGCGTCGGACGACGCCGAGGTCTACAGCGTGGTCGACGAAATCGCGCGCCGCGCGCTCTATACTGGCGCGCGGGTGCTGGGCGCACGACGAGAGGAGCTCCCCGACCGCGCACCATTGGTCGCCATCTTGCGCTACCAATTCGGGTAAGGCCTACCGCTCAGATGTGACAGGACACGCCGGTTACCCTGGCGGCCAAGATTGACGACCGTCAGGACGCCGCGGTGCCTATTGGACTAACGTCCTGAGCCGACGAATCCGGCGACCGGACAACCCTCAGCCAGTTGATGAGCGCCGCCTTGCGATAGGAGAGACCGATGACCCTCGCCGCCATTCACATCGCTCCCGATGACGACTTCGACGACTGGGTCGTACAAGACGACAGCTGCCAGGAGCTCGGCCACTTCCCGACCAGGGAATCCGCCGAATTGGTCGCCCGGGCACTCGCGCAAAAGCGTGGCGACGAGCTCGTCATTCACTTGCCTGACGGGCGAACGACCCGACAGAGCTTCAGGAGGGGATGGTTTGCTCGATTTTTCGAGATATAGGCGGTCACGGGTTTCGGGAAAGCGCGTGCCGCTCCGAGCGCGTCGGCCGTGGTTAGTCGCCGGATTGCATCTCGCGGGGCAAAATCAAATATTGACGGTGGTCATGGACGCTGAGGACCCGGGGACCCAACGTTGACATCCGGGCCCGGATTGCGACCCGCTCGAAGGCGACGGCCGTGCAAATCAACCTCGCAAAGACCGTCGCGGCGCAACCGGCTCACGCCTTTGCGGCCATCTCGGACATCGTTGATTGGCCGCAGATCATCAGTTCGATCAACAGCGTCGAACTGCTGACGCCCGGTCCAATTCGTGCGGGGACGCGATTGCGCGAGAGCCGAGTCATGTTCGGCCGCGAAACCACCCAGGAGATGGAGGTCGCGACGATCGAACGGCCGCACCGGCTGCGCCTGTTCGTCGAGGATCCCGATGTCCACTATGAGCTCGATCACCTGATCGATGGAATCTATGGCGGCGGATGTCGCATCATGCTGATTTTTCGCAGCAGGCCCGAGAGCCCGGCGGGGCAGGGGTATTATCCTTTCGTGACGCCCCTCCTGGAGATCACGCTGCGCGACGAGCTGGAGCGCGACCTTGCCGACCTCGCCTCCTCCATCACCCTGCGCGGGTCGTAATGAGCCGAAACTGACGGCCGTCAAGGCGACGCACGCGCGCGCTGCTAAGCTTGCGCGAAATTCCGCGGATTCTCGGGCTCTGCCGTGGAACACGTTGACCCGGGGCGCACAGGAGCACGAGATGCCAACACAATCCGAAATCGAGGCGGCAGCACGTGTACTCTGCCGCTTGGCTTATTTTCAGCTTCCGCCGAATGAGCGCATGTGTAGCGCTGATCTATGGCCGGACGTCGACGTTCCAATCGTGAAGCACCTGCAGAACGGCCCCCAGAAACGTTGGGAAACATTCAATCACGAAGCGAGACTTGCACTCGAAGCCGCCGAATATGTCCGAGATAAAAAGCGCTGATTCCGTGCTCCGGGCCACGTGCGGCGCCAGGAGTTGAGGGAGTGTGGGCATCCAATCCGTAGCCAAACGTAACCATGCAGCCGAGGTTCCGCCTCCCGACAAGGCCGCGTTGCGCGATGACGCCCGCGTTCGCAGGGCAGCCAGAATCGTTCTCTCGATCCTGGTCGCAGGATTGGCGCTCTGGGTGGCGCGCGGCTTTATGTACCCACTGGCATGGGCCGCCGTCATAGCCATTGCGACTTGGCCGGCTTACGTGCGCTTCCGCACCCTCATCTCGGCTCGTCCGTCGCAACTGATGGCTCCGTTGCTGTTCACCCTGCTGGTCGGGGCCGTTCTCGTCGTGCCTGTCATCGTGACGGTCCACCAGATCGCGCAGGGCAGTGACGCCCTCGTGGAATGGATTGGCGAGCTCAGACGGACCGGCATCCCAATTCCGTCCTCTATCACACGGCTGCCAATTGCGAGCGAGTATCTCGTTGCGTGGTGGCGGGCCAATCTCGGCGATCCACAGGCCGCCCCCGCCGGGCTCCGCCACGTGAATCTGGACAGCCTCACGGCGTGGACAGGCGCGTTGAGCGGCGAGCTGCTGCAGCGGCTGGCTGTTTTTCTCCTCACCCTCGTGGCGCTCTTTTTCCTGCTCCGTGACGGCGCATTCATTGCAGCGGGTGTGGTCGAAACCGCGGATCGTGTGCTGGGTGATCGCGGCGAGCGCCTGGCGAGCAAGATCGCCGAAGCGGTGCGCAGCACGGTGAACGGGACGGTGGTGGTGGCGGTCGCCCAAGGCGTCCTGATCGGAATCGCCTATGTGGTGGCCGGCGTCCCCAATCCCCTGTTGTTTGTGCTGCTCACGATCGCCTTCGGGATGCTGCCATTCGGGGCCTGGGCGGTGTTCTCGCTCGCCGCTCTGGTGCTGCTCGCCCAAGGCGGGAGCGCGCTGGCGGCCGTTTTTGTATTCCTCTCGGGCGCAGCCACGATGGCCGCCGCCGGCTTCGTCTGGCCGATGTTGGTCGGGCGCACGGCCCAGCTCCCCTTCCTGCTGGCGCTGATCGGAATTTTCGGCGGGCTGCAGGCGTTCGGATTGATCGGGCTGTTCATCGGCCCGGTGATCATGGTTGCGCTGCTGACGATCTGGCGCGAATGGTATTGGCGCCCCCCGTCGAGCCTGGGTCGCGAATGAGCGGGACGCCGGCGCCCCAGCAGGAAAGTTGACGGCCATCATGGCGGTCTGCCTTGGCTCCCGCCCATCATTCATCGTGCCCGCATAGCGACGGGCACAGCGCGAGAGTGCCGAATGTTCCAGCTCATTCGTACGGCGGCCTTTGTCACCACGATGGTGGCGGCGGCGGACAAGGTGCCGGACTTCAATGTCGAGGCGAGCTGTCGCGACGCCGCCAGCAGGGCGGCGCCGGTTGGAACCTTCGACGCCTGCATGAGGAAGGAGCGGGAGGCGCGTGCCCAGCTTGCCGGCCAATGGGCAGAGTTCACGTCCGGCGACAAATCGCACTGCCTCGGACTGTCGAGCCTCGGCGGCATGCCGACCTACACCGAGCTGCTCACCTGTCTCGAGTTGGCGAGGGACGCCAGAAATTTGCGGGGCGGCGACAAGCGCCGCACGAGCGGGCAGGATGCGCGCGAGCGGCCCGCCGAGGGGCCGCCTTATTGACGGGCGTCAAGGCCCGATCGTGTCCAATCCGCAATCCTCGGGGATAGATCCCCAAATCGCGGAGAGGCCGATGATCAAGGATGTCATGGTTCATCTGGATGGGACGTCGGCCGACGAGCGGCGCCTCGCGGCCGCCAGCAGTATTGCGATCCTTTTCGAAAGTCATGTGATCGGCCTGTTTCTGAACGTGCTGCCCATGGTGGCGCCGGCGGAAGGAGACAGTGCGGGCGCCGTCATGGTGACGGATTTGCTGGAAAAAGCCCGGCAAGCTGCGAACAAGACGGAAGCGATTCTGGTGGAGCGCCTGTCGCGTCTCAACAAGCCGGTTGAAATTCGCCGCTTCGACGTATTCCAGGACACGATTGCGGATGTTGCCGCCCGCGAAGCGCGCTCCGCCGATGTCTTCCTCGACCGGCGCCCGAAAAAGAACGGATCGCTCAAAACATCGGAGCGGCTGGTCGAAGGCGTCCTGTTCGGATCGGGCCGCCATCTGTTTCTGATCGGCGACAGGACCCATGTGAACAGAGCTTTCGACCATGTGCTCGTCGCCTGGAACGGAAGTCGGGAGTCGTCGCGCGCCCTGGCCGAGTCATTGCCGTATCTCCACAAGGCGCGAGCCGTCACCCTTGTGGTCGTCAGCGACGACGATCCGATCGAGGAGGACGCGCTGCTCGGCGCCGATGCGGTCACGCATCTCAACCACCACGGAATCGATAGCAAGTTGCACCGCGCCAAGATCCGAAATGGCGACGTCTCGGCGGCATTGACGGCGGAAGCCAAGCGCCTGAATGCCGACCTCATCGTGATGGGCGGTTACGGGCATTCTCGCTTGCGCGAATGGCTCCTCGGAGGCGTTACCTATCACATGCTGCATCACGCGCCCGTGCCGCTCCTCATCGCCCATTGAGGTAGCGCCGCTTGGCGTCATGCGGGGGGATTACCGGATCGGGCCGCGCGCTCAGGCCGCAATGGTCCTTCCGTCGTCGGCCGTCCTCGCAGCTCCTCCAGCATCTCATCCGGCGGCACGTAGAACGGGTTCTCGCGCAATATGCCGCCGGCGATCACATGCGGGTGGTGCGCAGGACGTCCATCACCAGGGAGGCGCTGAACTTCGCCAGATCGTAGGTGCCGAGCGTGGCCATGTCATATTTCGGCAGCATGTAGTTGATCCGCGATTCATATTCCACGATGTCATGGGTGCCCGGGAAATCCATCAGCGCCCATCCCATGTTTGCCCACAGGCATGGTTGTCCCGACCGCCTCTGTCGTCGGGTGGGCTTCCTCCCACGGCCGAATCTCAAGCATGCCGCTGCATTCGGCAGCCGCGGCGTCCGGCTTGCGCTTAGGACAGCCGGCAGAAGGGATATAGAAGAAACACAAATGAGGAGTGCTGCGGTTATCGATCGAGTGGCCGGCCTGGCGCCCGATGCACCGCGTCGGCGCCGAATCATGCCCCGCAATTCCACGGCGCATCGGCTTCTGGGCGCCTGACCATCGATGCCAATGCGGCCCGGCGAACCTTGTCAGTGATGCGTCCGCCAATCGCGCGCGGCCCGCAGGGCGTCGGCAATCTGGCGCGATGACATTTCGGCTGCAATCTCGCGGCGCAGGCGCGCGGCGTCACTGTGCCCGTGCGTGGCCGCCAGGTTGAACCATTTGTGGGCGGAGATCATATCGGCCGGCTCGGAGCCTCCGGCCGAGCACATCAAGCCCAAATTGAAGAGCGCATCGGCGTCGAAGTCGACTTCGCCGGACGCAGTGCCGGCGACCGCCAATGAATCGCGGTAAGGCATCTGATCTCTCCTCTACCACCTTCCGCCGGAGCGGGCGGAGCAGCTCGCGGCGGATAAATAGATACGATGTTAGAGGCAGAGTGAATTTCGCAAATTTGCGTAGCGTAGAAATACGTAACCGCACATGCCGGAGGCAGACCCGTTGGGCGAGCGGCGCATTTGGGAGGAATGACCCGATGGAATTGACGAACGTCAACGCGCCTTGCCGGTCTCCATACGAGACTTTGCGGTGGCGAGAAGGGCGGATGCCAGACAGCTGCCGCGCGACACCTGATCCGTCGACATTCGCGCGGCACATTCCTCGAGCAAGGCAGGAGCCGTGTCATGAGCACACACACCGCGACCGACAATCCCTATCGATTCAATCCGTCATCCGGAACGTCGAATGTCCTGAACAGGGCGCTGCGCGACAATTGGTGGCTGATTGCGCTGCGCGGCCTGCTCGGCGTGATCTTCGGTGTTGTCGCTTTGCTCTTTCCTGGCGCGACCATCCTGTCGCTCGTTCTTCTGTTCTCGGCCTATATGCTGGTGGACGGCCTGTTCGCGATCGTTGCCGCCGTGCGGGCTGCGCGCGAGCGTGCGCGTTGGGGGTACCTCCTGCTCCAGGGCATCGCGAGCATCGCCACCGCCGTCATCGCTTTCCTCTGGCCGGCCATCACGGTGGTGGCGTTCATCCTGCTTATCGCCGCATGGTCCATCGTGTCGGGCTGCCTGATGCTCAGCGCCGCTTTCCGGATCGACGAGCGTCATGGCCGCTGGTGGCTCGCCTTCGGCGGCATATTGTCGCTCGTCTACGGCGTGTTGCTGATCCTGGCGCCGCTGCTCGGCGCCCTGGTGTTGGCCTGGTGGATCGGCGCCTTTTCACTCGTATTCGGCGTGGCGCTCATTATTCTCGCCTTCAGGCTGCGACTGCGGCGAAACGAGTATCCGGACGCCCCTGCCGCCGCAGCAGCGTGATGCGGGCCGGCAAGCCGCGGAGCACGGCGGCCTGCGGTCGATACGACGACGCAGCTCGTCACTGACGATGGGAAGAGCGCATGGCTTTCGCCGCCAAACCGGGTCTGCCTGAGCCAGCCTCGAAGGGCACGCGCAAGCCACGTCGCCGGACCGTGGCCCGGCCGCCCTCCGACGAGAGCGTCATCGATAAGATCGACGAGAGCCTGGAAGAAAGCTTTCCGGCGAGCGATCCGCCGAGCTGGACCGTGCTCACCGGAGTTGGTTCGCCGAAATGAAGCCGACAGGCGGCGCGGATTTACCCTTAGCATCCTGCGCGTAGCGGCCTTCACCAACGACCCACTTCGCGCGCACCACGGCCGGCGATCAGGCGACGCCGCGAACAGTGCCTGCGAGTTAACCGTGGCTAATACCTCCTATCTATGCCATGATGCCCTAGCATCGACAGCGGCCCTGCGCGGGCGCCCGAGGCTGAGCGGTCGTGCTCCCGCCTGAATAAAAGGGAGCCACTATGATCACCGCAGCACAGTGCAGAACTTATGCAACGGACTGCCAAGGTCGCGGAATGGCGGCCGGTATTTCGATCCGGCGCGCCACCGCTCTCCTGGCTATGTCGCGAAGCTGGAGCGCACTGGCGAACCAAGTGGAACGATACGACGCTATCCTGAAGGAGGAAGGCGTGTAGCCTGTCAGCGTTGTGCGTGGCCGTTTCGGCCAGCTCCGACGGTACTCCGGCTCGGCCATTGCAAGGCGCGTATCCAAGGCCATCTACGATGCAGGGGATCGCGGGGCGTATACGTCGAAAGCCAGGAGGAGGCTCGACCTGCGGTTAGGGTTCGCCGCCAAAATCGCGGTAAACTCCCTCCCGTTGCCTCCATAGAAAACTATGTCGATGTTGAAATCGGCCTTGCAGGCCGACTCGGGAAGTCAAATCCTTGCGAGCCTTTTGCCCGCTGACTTCCGCTTGCTGGAGGAAGACCTTACACAGGTCGAGCTGCACGTGCCGAAGCAGCTCGAGGCGCCGGACAAACGGATCGATCATATCTATTTCTTCGAGAGCGGCTTTGCCTCCGTTGTCGCCAACGGGCGCGTTCGACGGCCGATGGAAATAGCGCTCATCGGACGCGAAGGCATGACGGGGCTCGCCGTCATCATGGGGCATGACCGTTCCCCGAACGATACCTATGTCCAGCTTAGCGGCGCGGGCCAGCAGATAACGGCCGCGCACCTGCGCCAGGCGATCGGGCAAAGCGTCACATTGCATCATTCACTCTTGCGCTACGGCCACGCCTTCCACATCCAGGCCACGCAAACGGCCCTCATCAACGGCCGCTGCACCGTCGAGGAGCGCCTCGCGCGCTGGCTTCTGATGGCGCATGATCGCATCGACGGCGACGAGCTTTTTCTCACGCACGAGTTCTTGTCCATCATGCTCGGCGTGCGCCGGGCTTCGATTACCGAAACATTGCGCATGCTGGCGGACGGCGACTTGATTGCCATAAAAAGAGGCACGATCGCGATCGTCGATCGGGCGAGACTGCAAAAACGCTCGAACGGCGCTTACGTCCCGGTCGAGCCCGACTCGAGCAGGATCGCTGCTCTATGAGCGGTCTTGCGCTCCATCATGTCTTTGCACACGATCTTCCGAAAACACCGTTCAGATGTGCCGGAGCCGAGTGACGCAACGTGAATGTAAAATGT
>Ga0208989_10000277_pt1 | contig 13879 bp, 14 predicted proteins | sample MedBloCAOM3_M1_FD_187852 | JGI IMG/M metagenome (GOLD analysis project Ga0208989, IMG submission 187852) | Forest soil microbial communities from El Dorado National Forest, California, USA - Mediterranean Blodgett CA OM3_M1 (SPAdes) (version 2) | ecosystem: Environmental > Terrestrial > Soil >...
GTCGGACATCACCTCGGCCAGGGCATTGAAGCTGATCGCCGCCCGCTTGTGGAGATTGTAGCCGTGACTGTCGTTGCGACCGTACAGGATGACGGAAAACATGATGTCCTCGCGGAGGGCTACGAACCGAGACGCGCCAGTTCATTGCGCGCGGCGGCATACTCGATCAGAGCGGGCGCGCCGCGTTCGACGACCTCTCCCCAGTGTCGGCGGGCTGCCGCTGGATTGCCGGCAAGCGCCAGAACACCCAACTGGAAGAGGGCTTCCGTGCGCCGGCAGGGCGTATCCGCCCGGGCAAGCGCGTCTTCCTCGGTCGCCTGGCCGGCATGGAGCGCAAGCAGCGGCGCGGGCCACTGTGCGCCCCACTGTGCGCCTGCGGGAACCGCGACCGGATCGCGGGGTGCGCCGGTCAATCGGCCGGCGGTCAGGCGATAGAGCAGCCAATAGGCGTTGGCAGGCTCCTTCGCCAGGGCGAGACCGAAACTGTGGAAGGCTGCCTCGTTGTTTCCCTGCCGCATCGCCACGCAGGCACGAGCCGACGACTGCGCCTGCGGCAGCAACTCGAGCTGGCGGCGCCAGTCGTCGTTGGCTTCTGCCAATTTCCCCAGCGCCATGCGGGCAATGCCCCGGCCGTTCAGTGTCTCCACATCCGCCGGAAATGCCGCGAGCACGCTATCGAAGGCCTGGATCGCCTCCTCGTAGCGTCCCAGCGCCGACAAGGCCTCGCCCTTCAGGGCAAGCAGCTCCGGCAGGTTGGGCTTCATCCGCAGGGCGCGTTCGTAACTGTCGAGCGCCTCCGCCGCCCGGCCGCGGACAAGAAGCGCGTTGCCGTGGGCAAGTTGCGGCAGGATCTTGTTCCTGACGTTGGCGCGGACGAGCTCGTAGGCCTCGATCTCGAAGGCGAAATGGCCGCGCCGGCGAAAGAGGTAACGCCGGTCCGGCGCGCCTGCCGGCATTTTCGACCATAGCTGGCGCGCCCGCTCATATTCGCCGCGCGCGGCCTCGCATCGTCCCTGCCCGTCCAGCAGTTCGGCCCGTGCAAGGACCGCATCGGCAAAGCCCGGAGCGCGAGCGAGCGCCTTGTCGAACTCGGCGAGAGCGCCATCCATGTCGCCACTGCGCACCTTGAGCACGCCGTCGCGATAATGCAGCTCCGCGCTCTCGGGCTTGAGGTCGACTGCCGCGGAGGTGGATCGCTGCCAAAGTCGAGCCAACGGGGCGATGACCGCCTGCAAGATGTCGCCGTTGCTCAATTTTGTCGGATCCTCGCGGCGCTCGTCTCCGACTGCGCTCTGCTCAGCCATTGGGAGGCGCGATCATTGTCGCCGATTGCTGCATACCAGACGGTAAATGTGGGGACATTTCGTCTTCTGTGGCGCTTTAAGCGTTTGCTCAGGGGTGAGCAGGCGTTCCGGTAGCCTAACCGGTTTAGGGCGTCAAGCTGACGCCCCCCTTCCAGTCACCGAAGTTAACGAGTAGATGTAGCGCCCGCGGCCCCAGGGAGGTCGACGGATTGGCAGCCGAGCTGCCGCTGCGTCTACTCGTCGGGCAAACTCAAGATGGCAACCTGTGGAAAATCCGGCCTCGTCGTCAAGTTGCTCGATTGCCATCTCGGCGCCAGCACCCACCTCCTGCTCAGGCTGAGGAGCGCAACAGGTTCGAGCCGTCTATCTGTGAAAGCCAGGGCAGGCCTGGCTGGTCAGCACCGCCAAAGTTGTGCAATGAATGGCTTGAATTGCTGCTGATGCTGCGATGACCAAACGAACTCCCCGGCGACAGACGCCCGATGCACCTGTCATGCACTATGTTGATGGCAAGCAGGTTATCCCGGGCCATTACAATCGCTTTCAGCTCTTCATCAGATTCCTGCTCGAACCGTTCACGGGGGCCTGGCACCACCGGGATCTCATTGTGGCAATCTTGCGGCGCGAACTGCGCGAACGCTTCAGCGGGTCGGTTGCCGGCTGGGTATGGGCCGTCGTCGCGCCGGTGATCTCGTTGGTCACCTACACGCTCGTGTTTGGCGGCGCGGCCAAGCTTCCCGATGGCAAACCGGCAAGTTCACCCATCGACTACGCGCTCTTCGTTTTCGGCGGCCTGATCGCCTTCAATTTCTTCACCGAGATGGCGTATCGCGCGCCGTCCCTTCTCCACGAATACGCCCACTATCTCAAGCAGACCATGTTCCCGGCGGAGATGCTGCCGGTCATTTCCACCCTTCGGGCCACGACCTATGCCAGCATCGGTCTCACCCTCATGCTGCTCTGCCAGCTGATCTTCTCCGGAACGCTCCATTGGACCGTTCTTCTGCTGCCCTTGTGGTTCATCCCGTTCCTGGCGTTCCTGCTGGGTATCACCTGGCTGCTGTCGGCCATGGGCGCATTCACACGGGATACCGCCTATCTGATGATGACGATTGCCCCGGTGCTCATGTTCGCGACGCCGGTGTTCTTCTCGCACGAGGCGCTCAGCCCGGACGTGAAACTGCTGATGTACGGCAATATTCTCACCGGCTTCATCGAGATCATTCGCGACATCGTCGTCTTCGGCAAGCTTCCCGATGGCCTGGTCGTCGCCTGGACCGTTTTTCTGTCGGCGCTTACGTTCTGGACCGGTTATTGGTTCTTTCGTCGCCAGCAGGGTGGCATTACCGATGTCATCTGACGTGATCATCAAGGCAAGGCATCTCGCCAAGGCTTACAGATTGTACGACAGCCCGAGCGATTGGCTGAAACAGCAGGTCGCCGGCTCGATCAAGACGTACTACAGGTCGTTCTGGGCTCTGAAGGACATCACCTTCCAGGTCAAACGGGGCGAGAGTCTCGGCATCATCGGACGGAACGGCTGCGGCAAGTCCACGCTCCTGCAGATCGTTTGCGGCATGACCCGGCCGACAAAGGGTGAAATCTGGGTAAAGGGACGGGTAGCGCCTGTGCTGGCGCTCGGTGCTACGTTCGACCTCGAAGCGACCGGCCGCGAAAACGTCCTGATCGGCGGCGCCGTGCTCGGCCTAAAACGACCCGAGGTCATCGAGAAATTCGACTCGATCGCCGACTTCGCCGGGATCGGCGATTTCATGGAGCAGCCCATCAAGCGCTACTCAACCGGCATGCGTGCCCGTTTGGCGTTTGCAATTTGCGCCCATATGAACGCCGAAATCCTGATTGTCGACGAGGCGCTGTCGGTCGGCGACCTGGCCTTCCAGAAGAAATGCGTCGACTGGATCGACAATTTTCGTCGCACCGGAACGCTGTTGTTCGTCAGTCATTCGACCGCGGACCTGTCGCGCCTATGTGACCACGCCATCTGGATCGACAACGGCCATGTGCGGGAAGCAGGCGATGTTGCGAACGTCGTCCGTGGCTACAAGAAGGCCACGCTCGTGGAACAGGACAGCATGAGCCGGTTCTCTGCCGTCTAGCCGGAGCCGCACGGATTGATCCGAGATATCAAAGCGTGCGCTTTGTTGATTTGCTCCCGGCGGACCTCATCCCAGCTGCCCATGTCCGGATTGCTCTGCATCCTGTGCTGCCAGCGCTCGGGCAGCAATTCTCCCAGGATGATGGCGCACCAACGCAGGGCATAAAGCGGCATCAAAGCCGACAAACGATCGGCTTCGACGTTTCTGCGGAAATGGCGCAGAAGAGATTCCTGATAACGCGCCTTCTGTAGCTCGGAGAGCCGCATGCCGGGATGCATGACGAAGTTCGCGATGCTGGTGACGGGGTCATCCCAGCCGAAATACTCGAAATCCAGAAAACACAGTCTTCCATCCGTACCGCGCAAGGCGTTGTGCGCACCGAGATCGGATGGGATCAGGGTCCGGCATTCCGGCGCGATCTCCGCAGTGAAATCGAGTCCCAGCCGCCGATATGCCTCGCAGGCTTGCGCCTCGAAGCGGTGAAGCGACGGGACGAGTACGTCGTCGAAGAAGGACGAGAACTCGGGGACGTCATGCTTGACCGCTTCGAGCCTCGCGTAACGGCGTTCGATGTGCGACATGATGCGCAGGCCGGAGAGACAGGCTTCGGAGGCCTCGCCGATCTCCGTCCTGGCCCGGCCGTCGATCGCGGCGTCCAAGGCGATCTGGAAGGCCGCGAAATCGCCAACGTCGGCATCGGTGACGGCGTCCACCGGATCGCCGTCGATCCAGGTGAACAGGGCGTAACGAAGCTCGGTCGATACCGCGACAATTCTCGGCGTGCGATCGACGCCGTTGCGTTCGAAGAAGCGCAAGGCGCCGACTTCGGCTTCAAGCCGGTTGCGGTTGTCGGTCGCGGGATATTTCTTCAGCGCATAGCGGCCCGCCCGCGTATCGACCTGGAAGATGCGGCTGTTGTTTCCCTTGCGCAGCTCCGCAATCGCCCTCACCGGCTCGGGGCTCAGCACACGGGCGATCTCGGCGATATCGTCAGGAGGATGGGAAGAGCGCATCACTCACTTCGTGCCACGAGGCGTACTGTTCAAATCCAATTTGCGGGTCGCTGCCGAAGAGAATCTTGCGGCAGGCCGCCGGCATTTCACCGTGTACAAGCACTTCGGCGAGGTCGTCGACAAAGATGTCGCAGCCAAGTTCCCGTATTCGCCTCACCTTGTCATCCCTCGTACCCTCGAAGTACACATTGCTCCGCTCGAGGCCCAGGCCCGACGCATCGAAGAACTGCTTGCTTTCCATCCATCGCAGCGCGGCAACCCGCAAGTCCGTCAGAGGGTCGTAGTGCGCGCGCTCCGTCTTGTGGCTCACGATGGCGACGATGTCGGCGTGGTTTCGGCACGCCTCGAGGAACTCCGTCACGCCGTCGAAGAGCATCGCCGCATCGATTCGTCGGCCATAAACGAGGCCCTGCAGAGCCTCCCACAGGTAACCATCGGGCCGCTCCGCCAGCAAGGCCCGCTTGACCGCGGCCTTGTTCCCCACAAACGACGCAGGAAGGATTCCCTCTTCCTTTCCGACCCGCAGGAAAGCCTGATCGTAGCAGATCAGCGTGTTGTCGAGATCGAGACCGATCCTCATCGCATGACCTTGCATCCGCTGCCGCTCAGGCATTGCCGGATACTGCGACGGCCGGCGGGAAATGGGCGAAGAGCATGGCAAGGACATCCCGGGCGCTTCTCAAAGGCATATCCAGCGCCCGCGCGATCTTGCGGCTCGACAGGGTGGCATGGCGATGCCGGTAAATCGACGGCACCTGGGCCTCCGTCAGCGCCTCGCCCTTCACCAGGGCCTGCGGCAGTTGCTGCCTCTCGGCCATCAGCCGGGCTGCCTCGAAATACGTCATCTCGTCGCTGGCGCCGAGATGCCAGACGCCGCGATGGCGGCCGGCGGCAAGCAACACGGCCGCCCGGGCAACGTCCTCCACGGTGACCGGCGAGATCGGCAGGTTGGTCGCCGCCTGGATTGCCTGGCCTTTGCCGAGAGCGTCGAACCACGCTTTGAAGACCCCGACCGGATGGCTTGCGAGTATCTTCGTCGGGCGCAATATCGCAGCCGGCAGCTCATGGCGCGCGATCGCCTCCTCGACGGCAAGCTTCTGTGCGCCATATTCGTTCTTGGGGCACGTCGGGGCGTCCTCCGTCGGGGCGGCTGTTTCCCCGTCGAACACCTGACTGCTGGATAGAAACAGGAGATGCGTCCCGCGATCGGCAAGCCGGCGCATCAGCTCGATCGTGTTGTCGACGTTGACTCGCCGCGTGAGGACGGGCTCGTCCTGGCAGGCCCGCATGTCCGTGACCGCGGCGCAGATGAACGCAAATTCATGGCGCGTTCGCTCGAGAGGTGCGAAGTCGGGGTCGCGCAGATCGAAGAGGAGGCTCTTCGTTGCGGGGCGGCGCGACGAAATCTCGACGGGAATGCCGGCCTCACGGCAGTGCAGCTGAATGCCGGAACCGACGAGGCTGTCGCCTCCGACGACAAGGCCGGGACCGTTTGCTCTTTCCTGGAAATCTCTTTCGGCCATTGCCGCATCTACTGAAGGTTTACCTTCTGCATCATCTTGATGTTGAAGTAGCGCGGATCCTCGAGCGAATCGGGGAGCTTGCCCTCTTTGAAGGCCTTGATCAGGTCGACGACGGCGTCCTCGATCGAATGGCTCGCTTCGAAGCCGAGCTCGTCTTTGATCTTCTTGGACGAGACATGATAGGAGCGCAAATCGTTGGTCGGCCGGACCTCGAGCTTGGCGTGCTTTCCGACATTGCGCTGGACCATCTCGGCCAGCTGCATGACCGAATGGTTCTCGTAGCCCGCGTTGAAGACCTTGCCGTCGACGTCCTTGTCGGGGGCGGACAGCAGCAGCAGATAGGCGTCGGTCATGTCCTCGATATGGATGTTCGGCCGCAACTGCGATCCGCCGAAGACCGAGATCTCGCCCTTGTGGTAGCCAAGATTGGTCAGGATGTTGACCACGACATCGAGCCTCTGCCTCGGCGAATAGCCGCAGACCGTGGCGGGCCTGATCGTCACCGTGACGAAGCCGGGCGCCTTTTCCTTGTCGAGCAGAGCCTCGCATTCGGCCTTGAACTTGGAATAGTCGGTGAGCGGCTCGAGGGACAAATCCTCGGTCACCTCGACACCTTCCTTGACGCCGTAGACGGAGGACGAAGACGCGTAGACGAAGCGCTTGACGCCGACGCTCTTGGAGGCGCGCACCAAGGGCACGAAGGAATCGAGGTTGATGGACCGTCCGAGTTCGGGGTTGAGCTCGAAGGAGGGATCGTTCGAGATGCAGGCAAGGTGGATGACGGAATCGCAGCCCTCGAGCGCCTGCTTGACCACCTCGCCGTCGCGAATGTCGCCCTTGACCTCGCGCAGCCCGGGGTTGCTGCGGCATTCCTTCAGGACATCTTCGCCGTACATGTAGAGATCGAGGACAGTCACCTTGTAGCCCGCCTCGAGGAGCTTCGGAACCAGCACTGCGCCGACATAGCCGGCGCCCCCGGTCACCAGAACACGATTCAGCTCGGGATTTTTCTTGTATCGAACCATGGATATGCCAGTTCCCAATTATGCGCGCGCGACGGCGCGACTGCCCTCAGCCCATTCCATGCTGTAATCGAGGATTGCATGGCAAAGCGCAAGGTGGCCGATCTCGACGTAACCGTAGGCGGTCGAATCGAGGTAGAGATTCATGTCGCCGGTCTTGCGCAGGGCGTTGTCGGGCTTGAAGCCGCTCAGCGTCAGCACCGTGCCGCCCAGCTTGCGCGCAGCCGCCACTGCAGCAAGGATGTTCGGCGACTGTCCCGATGAGCTGATCGCCACCAGCACGTCGCCAGATCGACCATGGAATTCTATCTGCTTGGCGAACACGTGTTCGTAGCCGTAATCGTTGGCCAGGCAGGTCAACATGCTGCCGTCGTTCATTGCCCACGCCCGCAAGCCGCCGTTCTTGCTGTAGTCGGTCGCCATGTGACTGGCGATGCCGGCGCTGCCGCCGTTGCCGGCGAAGATGATCTTGTTGCCTTGAGCGGCGGCCCGGCGCGCAGTCTCGACCGACCACTCGATCGCAGAATCCAAAGCGACGTCTTTGCCGTGGAGATCCGTCGCGACAGCGGTCCGCATCACCGACGCCAGCACCTCGACGTAGCTCTCGACCAACCCTGGGCGCGCAGCCTTCTGCCTCACGAGGCACTCCCTAGTGGATGCTGGGTACAATCCATACTTGGCCAAACCACCGAGACTGCGAATTTACAAGGCCCTGCGCCGTCCGCAGGTTCGACGGCGCGGCACCAATTCCCTTTTAGCCAATCATTTCAACAGCGTCGACAAGTACTTTAAGATCTCCGGCTTGGTGATCTGGTGGCGCTGGCCGACGATTCTCACCTTCATCGCACCCACGGCGTTGCCGATGAAGGCGGCGAGGAAGGGATCGCTTCCCTTGGCCACGAGGGGGGCCGCCAAGGCGAAGAAGGCGTCGCCGGCCCCGATCGTGTCGATCGCTTCGCCGATCAACGCCGGAATGCGCTTCACGCCGCCCTTCGGCGTGTAGACGATGCTGCCGAGCTTGCCATGCGTGACGATGAAAGCATGGCAGTCGATGCGCTTCTCGAGCTTGTCACGCACCACGGTCTCGATCGGCGCATAGCGCTCCATCGTCGCCAGGCGCGCCTCCGGCTCGTCGATGCAGATAAGATCGGCGCGCGGGTATTTCGTGACCAGGTTGAAGCCGCGGTTGGCGCTGTTGGTCTGGGCATTGACGGCCAGGAACTTGGCCTTGCGGCAAACGATGTCGATCAGGCCCGAGTCGATCATTCCGTGACCGAAATCGTTGACGATCACGGCATCGTAGCCAGCGATCTTGCTTTCAACCCAGTCATTGAGCGCCGCCTGCTCCGACTCCGGCAAAGCTTCATCGGACAAGTAGGCGATTTCGATGAGTTTCTTGACGTAGGCCGGATCGACCAGCCGGCTCTTCACTGTGGTCCGGCCGCCCTTTCGATAGAACGGCACCAATTTGATGTTCTCGTGGAGACTGCTGCGGACGAATTCCTCATGGCTGTCTTCCTGTCCGAGCAGCGTCACGAGATCGACGCTGCCGCACAATTGAGCCGTAAGGTTGGCCGTCGCGATCGCGCCACCACAGAAGATCTCGCGATCCCGGTATTTGGTCGCGATGATATTCTCCTTGGCGGGCTTTCCGAGGGGCTCGACGTAGATGTATTCGTCGAGGATCGTATCGCCGATGATGAGGCAGCGCATGCTGTGGACGGCGGCCACCTCCTTGATGAGGTCGGCCGCGGTGATGCGCGTCCGCAGGTCCTTGAGAAAGGCCGCAGCATCCTCCGGATAGAGCTGCAGCACCCGATTGGAGAGATTGGATGAACTGAAGGTGATGTCCTCGGTGTACAGTACTTCGCCGCCAAATTTCTCTACCGTCAGTCGCTCGGTCTTGATCCGACCCGTGACGTCGTCTTCTTCGGCGCTGTATTCCGAGCCTTTGAGGTAAAAATCGGGCTTCACCGCCTCGATGACATGTTCGGCTCCGGGGTTGGGCGAGATCCCCACATAGTCGACGCTTTCCAGTCCCGCGACCATCTCGGCGCGCAGCTTCTCGGCAAAGACCGGCCGGTCGGGCCCCTTGTTGACGAATTTGTCGGTCGTCAGGGTGACGATCAGAACATCACCATGCCGTTTGCCGATGTCGAGGTGCCGCTTGTGCCCAACATGCAGGATGTCGAATACGCCATGCGCCAGCACGACCTTCCGCCCGTTGGCCTTGGCTTCCGACGCAATTTGCTTCAATTGCCCGAGTGTCTTGATTTTTTCGAGCATCGATTCACTATCTCCCGATCACCGACTCTTCACCTAGGCATCATGAACGTTACTAACGGCCGAGATACGTGAACCAGTCCTTGGTTGCCTCCGCTATGGTCTCCGGCGTCCACACAGGCGCCTCTCGCCAATAGTCTATGGCTTTGAGCATATTTTGCACGCCCTTCTCAATGGGAACGCTCGATGTCCAGCCGAGTTCCTGCTTGATCCGCCGGGTGTCCGCGAACGTGCAATCCGGTTCACCCGGTCGTTTTGGAATATGCACCGTCGCCGGCGCCTCGAGCAGCTTTGCGAGGTAGTTTACCGACACCGGATTGTCACTGCCGACATTGAGACACAACCCTACCTTGTGTGACTCAGCGGCGCAAATCAGCGCGTCCACCGCATCGGACACATAGGTAAAGTCGCGCGTCTGTTCACCGTCGCCGACAATCGTCAACGGCTTGCCGGCGAGAAGCTGTGCAAGGAATACGCCAAAGACCGCCCCGTAGGTTCCATTGGTGCGGGCGCGCGGTCCGTAAATGTTGAAAAAACGGAGTGAAAGCGCCGGCAAGCCGTAAACCTGGGCCCAGTGCATGACCTCGCATTCGCCCAGCCATTTCGTCAAAGCATAAGGATATTGCGGCCGGATTTCGGCCGCTTCCGGCGTCGGGTAGGAATCCGGAATGCCGTAACACGAGGACGATGCGACGTAGACGAACCGCCGGATCTTGGCGGCGCGGGCCGCCTGAAGCATCACGAAGGTGCCGACGACATTGGACCGGAAGTAGCCCTCCGGATTCTGGATCGACGGAACGATGTCGGCGAGCGCGGCAAGATGGAACACCCGATCGACGCCTTTGAGCGCCTCGGCCATGGCCACGGGATCCGAGACGTCAGCCACCCTCACCTCAAGCTTTGGATTGGACTTGTGCTGCTCGAGGTTGCGCGGGTTGCCCGACGCCATGTTGTCAACGACCCGCACCGTACGACCGAGGGCGAGCAGTCGATCCGTCAAATGGGAGCCGATGAATCCAGCTCCGCCGGTAACAAGGTCAAGCATCGTATCGATCACCTGCTTATGCGCCACGGCCCGTCATTGGGGGGCGTTGCTGTCATTCGAATCTCTCTGACGCCGCTTCATTCAAAGAAGATGAAGCCCCAGTCGCCCTGATAGCCGCATTGCCGGTAAATCCATTCCCAGTTCTCCACGTCGTGGAAGGACTCGCAGGTCAACTGCCAATAGAGCAGGTTCGCGCGCTCCCGTTCGTTGCGGAAGGATTCGACCATGATGTATTTCTTGGCGCCCTTGCCGACCCGATCGATCTCGCGCACCGCGTCGAAAAGATGCCGGATCGGAAGATTGTGCAGCCCTCCCAGCGAAACCACGAAGTCGAAAGACTTGTCCGGATAAGGCAGCGAGATCGCGTTGCCGACTTGAAGGGCCGGCTTCACTTCCTCCTTCGCATTGGCGACGGCGTAGTCCGATATGTCGATCCCGGCAATCTCGACACCCGGAACGGCGTTCGTGAACTCATGCAGCAGGAAGCCCTTTCCGCAGCAGACGTCGAGTATCCGGTCGCCGGGCTTGAGACCGTAATGCGCGACCATCGCCTGCGCGATCGGCAGCCAGCGTCCGTCATACTTGTATCCGCCGTAGCCGTACTGCCGCTCGCCGTCCCAGTAGTCCTGTCCATACTTCTTGGCGACCTCGGCGCAGGCCGCCTTGTCGTACTGAACGACACGGGCGACATAGTCGCGCTTGGTCCGGTTATGGAGCGGGCCGATAAAGTCTACGCAAGCCATCGTTCGATCTCTTGATAATTCAGGTGCCCACAGATGTCCGCCGTCTGCAGCACGTTTTCCCAACGCTCGATATCGGCCTCGCTTTCGAGGACAAAGCCTTCTACCGCAGCGTGGAGGCGACAGCCAGCGTCCAACAACCTACGGTATATTTGTCTGCGTTGCTGGGAATCGGCAGGCAGCATGAACATGGTATAGAGGATCACGCCGTCGAGCGCCGCCAGATCGGCCAGGACCTGCTCCAGGATAAGATAGCAGTCCGGCATGGTATATTCGGTCGCGCTCAGCAGGTAATGCAACTTGCGGCGCGCCGCGTAGTCCCGAATCACCAGGTTCTGGATATGTTGGGGCACCCTGTGACTGTCGACCGACCGACTGAATACGTAACCGCGATATCCCTTCTGGCTGGTCTGCATCAGGTGACCGACGGCAGCCTGTAGCTGGCGCCGATCCTGGTCGCCGGCCGCACCAGGATCGGTTCGAAGAATTCGCCCAGCTTCTTGTCGCGATACGGTGAAAACACGCTCTTGAAGCGACAATTGGTCGACCACCGCGTCTCCGGCTCGCGATTGACGATGTTGCCATGCATGACGTTCTGCGTGAACAGCAGCACGTTGCCGTAGGGAATGTCGAGCCAGCGCAAGTCGGGCTCGATGGCGCGGTAGAGTTCCTCGGCGGATTTCAGTTTGAGCTCGTTCATCTTCGCCTGGTATTGCGAATCTTTGTCCCGGGGCAAGATGTACATCGTCTTGGTCCCGTAGACATGGACATACGGGATCCACAGCACGACCTCGTAGGGAGAATCGCCCGCCCACACATCGGCATGAACCGGCAGGAGCGAGCTGTCGTCGTTCGGCAGCTGGATGCTGAGATTGATCCGCAGCTGCATGGCCAGCTCGTTGCCGACCAGTATTTCGAGCGCCCTGCGGGCGGTGTTGAAATAGGAGAGTCGAGTCCAGGGTTCCTCGTTCATCTCGCGGATCACCGCGAGGCGGAGATCGTTCAGCCGATGGATGTCCACCTTTTCGTGGATGTGGTCGAGGAAGGCGCCCTTGTCCTCGGGATGGGGCAGCTTGAGGTACGAAGCCGCGATATCGGCCATCAGGTCGCGAATCCGGTCGAGATCCTCGCGCGATTCGGTCGGCAGGATCGCATAGCCGTCACGCACGAACGTTTCGGCCAAGGCCCGCTCGTCTTCGCGCCAGAAGCTTGGGACGTTGCTCATTGTCGCAGCCGCGCCAGCAGACTTCGGACCGTCGAGCCAATGCTCGCCGCATCGATCTTGCAGTCTTCCATCAGGGCCTGCTGGCTGCCGTAATGGGCGGAAAAGCGATCGGGAATGCCAAGACGCCTGAGCGGCGGCAATGGTCCCACGATCGCGTCGGAAAGCGCTTCCAGCACGGCGCTGCCCAGTCCCCCGACGACGCTGTGCTCCTCCACCGTGACGACCAGACGCGCCTTGATCGCGGCGTCGACAATGGCATCCGCATCCAATGGCTTGATCGTATGGGCGTGAAGCAGGCGGCAACGGATCCCGTCCGCCGCCAGCGCAGCGGCCGCCTTGAGCGCCTGCGTGGTCGCCACGCCGGTCGTGACGAACAGGACGTCCGAAGCGCCCTGCTCCGCCTCGATCATGTCGATCGCCTTGCCGATCGCGAACCCGCGCTCGGGCTTGCTGACGACCGGATCGCCGCCCTTGCCCAGGCGGATATAGATCGGATGCGGCCAGTCGAGGGTCGCGTCCATCAACCGGGTCATCTCTTCGGCGTCACAGACCGCGGTGACCGTCATATGGGGCAATGCGCGCATGATGGCGATGTCTTCGATCGCCTGATGGGTCGGTCCAAGCGGGGCATAGACATAGCCCCCGCCATTGCCGATCAGCCGCACCGGCAGGTCGTGCAGGCAGAGATCGACAGCCACCTGTTCGTAGCAGCGCCGCGTGATGAAGGTGGCAATCGTGTTGACGTAGGGGATGAAGCCTTCCATCGCCATGCCGGCGGCCATGCCGATGACGTTGGCCTCCGCGATACCCTCCATGTAGTAGCGCTGCGGATACTCCTTCTTCATCTCGCCGAGCAGGTTCGGCGACAGGTCGGAACCGATGAACACCACGCGCTCATCGCGGCGGGCGAGGGCGTGGACCATATCGAGACTACGCTTGCGCATGATTTCAGCTTCCCGATTCAGTTTCCGAGCGCGCCGCGGATCGCCAGCAAGTCCTTCTCCGAGAGATCCGACTTGTGATGCCAGCCCGGATTGTTCTCCGCCACCGGAATGCCCTTGCCCTTGACCGTGTGGCAGATGATGGCGCGCGGTCGATCACCCGGCGCTGCCGCCGCCTCACGGAAAACCTGCCTCAGCTCGTCGACGTTGTGGCCGTTGCACTCGGAAACGCGAAAGCCGAAGCTCGTCCACTTGTCCGCCAGCGGCTCCATGCTCTGGATGTCGAAGACGCTGCCGGCCGACTGGATCTTGTTGTAGTCGATGATCGCCGTCAGGTTGGACAAACGGTGCTTGTCGGCGCAGGCGGCCGCTTCCCACACCGACCCTTCGTTGATCTCGCCGTCGCCCATCAGGACATAGACCTTGCTGTCGCGTCCGGTCATCCGCGCGGCCAACGCCATGCCAAGGCCGATGGAAAGCCCATGGCCGAGGGCGCCCGTGCAGGCTTCGACGCCAGGAACGACCGTTTCCGGATGGCCGCCGAGAAACGAATCGTAATGGCAAAAGCGATCGAGTTCCTCGAGCGGGAAGAAGCCCCGATCGGCCAGGACCGCGTAGAGCGCCAAACAGCCATGGCCCTTGCTCAGGATGAAGCGGTCACGCTCG
>Ga0208989_10000278_pt1 | contig 13852 bp, 14 predicted proteins | sample MedBloCAOM3_M1_FD_187852 | JGI IMG/M metagenome (GOLD analysis project Ga0208989, IMG submission 187852) | Forest soil microbial communities from El Dorado National Forest, California, USA - Mediterranean Blodgett CA OM3_M1 (SPAdes) (version 2) | ecosystem: Environmental > Terrestrial > Soil >...
CGCAGGAGCACGCGGCGCCGAACACCACCTCGGATCTCGCCTTCCGCGGGGTACTCCAGGGACGCTCGACCGCGGTCTGGAAGGGCAACATCATCGTCGACCCCGGGGCGCAGAAGACCGACGCCTTCCAGGAGTCCCGCAACCTGCTGATCTCCAAGCGCGCCCACGCCGACGCGATTCCGGGCCTCGAGATCCAGGCCAACGATGTCCGCTGCACGCACGCAGCGGCGGTGGCTCAGGTCGATCCCGAGCAGCTCTTCTACCTGCGCTCGCACGGCCTCGACGAGGAGGTCGCGCTGATCCTCGCTGAGCGCAACGCAGCGATCGAACTCCAGCAGGTTGCGCACGTGGAAGCGATAGAGCCCGCGCATGACGGCAGCGCGGACGCTGCCCACCGCATAGGGCAGATGGAAGGTGGCGACCGTCGCCGCACCGCGCTCGCGAGCCATGCGCCCGGCGCGCCTGCCCCGCGATGAAAGGGGCGATGTTTTCGAATCCGCCCTTGCGCATACTGCGTTCCCGGAGCGCGACCACGAGATGACCTTCGACCTTCGCCGCCTCGCCATTGCGATCAACGGATTCTGCACCTTCCTCAACTTGTATTCGCCGCAGGCGCTGTTGCCCGAGTTCGCGCGCGAGTTCGGCGCGACGGCCGCCCAGATCAGCACGATCATGACCGCGAGCACCCTGGCGGTCGCCTTGACGGCGCCGGTGACGGGCGCGATCGCCGACGTGTTCGGACGCAAACGGCTCATCACCGCCGCCTTGTTCGCGGTATCGATCCCCACGGTGATGCTGGTCTTCGCCTCGGACGTTCAGAGCATCGCGGTCTGGCGCTTCGTCCAGGGCCTGTTCCTGCCGCCGATCTTCGCGGTCACCATCGCGTATATCGGCGACGAATGGCCGCCCTCGGAGGTCGCCGGGGTGGCCGGCATCTACGTGACCGGATCTAGCATCGGGGGATTTGCCGGCCGCATGGTGCCGGGCGCGCTCGCCGACCTGATGGGCTGGCGCTACGCCTTTCTGATCCTGGCCGCGATGACGCTGATAGCCGCCGTCGCGATCCTGTTCATGCTGCCGCGCGAGACCAAATTCATCCGCTCGGAAGGCTTTGCGGCGTCGGGCGCCCAGATGCTGCGGCACCTGCGCAACCCGCAGCTGATCGCGACCTATGCGGTCGGCTTCGGCACGCTGTTCAACTTCATCGCCACCTTCACCTATGTGAGCTTCCATCTGGCGGCGCCGCCCTACAATTTCTCCAGCACCCTGCTCGGCGCGCTGTTCGTCACCTATCTGGGCGGCACCGTGGTGGCGCCCTGGACCGGACGGCTGATCGCGCGATTCGGCCGCCGCAATTTCGTCCTGGGCGTGATCGCGGTCTGGATCGGCGGCGCGCTGCTTCTGCTGGCCCCGCAGGTCGCGATCATCGTCGCCGGGCTGTTCGTTTGCGCGACCTGCGGCATGCTGTGCCAGACGGTCTCGACCGGCTACATCACCATGATCGCCAAGGACGGACGTTCGTCGGCGGTCGGTCTCTACGTGACGTGCTTCTATGTGGGCGGCAGCGTGGGCGCATTCCTGCCCGGCCTGACCTGGGCGGCCGCCGGCTGGCCCGGAGCCGTCGCGATGCTGATCGTCATGCAGACCATCATGGCCTGCATTGTGGGATTTGCCTGGTCGCGCGGGCCGGCCCGAATCTGAAGCGAAACCGATTCGCCAATGCCGGCGATCTGCTATAGGTCGCGGCGCACAGCTGGCCCGGGAGGGGCTTTCCGATGACAACGACGGTGACGAAAGAACAATTCGATTTCCTGCGATCGATCGATACCCCGACAGTCTGCAACCTGCTGGAGATGGTGGCGCCCGAGCGCCGGGGCTTCGGCTACACCGTCAAGCACCTCCACTGTCCGTTCCCCGACCTGCCGCCGATGGTCGGCTTCGCCAAGACGGTGACGATCAAGACCAAGGATGCGGTTCCGCTCGGACAGGCTTCCTACATGGACAAGCGCCTGGACTATCTCGACTACGTGGCGTCGCAGCCGGCGCCGAGCGTCGTGGTGATCGAGGACCTCGACGGCGAGCATGTCGGCTATGGCGCGTTCTGGGGCGAGGTGCAGGCCAACCTGCACAAGGCGCTCGGCTGCCTCGGCACCGTCACCAACGGATCGATCCGCGACATCCCGATGATCCCGCCGGGTTTCCAGATGCTGGCCGGGTCGATCTCGCCCTCGCACGCCTATGTGCACGTCGTCGATTTCGCAGTGCCGGTCAATGTGCACGGCATGGCGGTGACGAGCCACGACCTTATCCATGCGGACCGGCACGGCGCCGTCGTGGTGCCGCTCGACACGATCCCCGCCATGGTGCCGGCGCTCGACAAGATCACGAAACAGGAGGCGCGCATCATCCAGGCCGCCCGCGCGCCCGGCGCCACCGCCGCCACCATCAAGGCGGCGCTGCGCGGCTAGCACACCTCAGGAAAGCCATACACGCGCGAGCGCCGCGACCGTCATGCCGGCGATCACGGCGAGAAAATCGTTGCGCCGGATCATCATGGCGGCGCCGGCCGCCGCGATCGCCAGCACCGCGGGCAGCCCTTCGCGCACCAGGATCGGCAACACGGTCGCCACCACCACCGCGCCGGGCAGCGCCTCCAGGATCCGGCGCAGGCGTGACGTCAGGGGCACGTGCGCCATCAACCAGAATCCGCCGGCGCGCATCGGATAGGTGACCGCCGCCATCGCCAGAATGGCAGCGAGCGTGCCCGGACCGCCGAGCTCATTCATCCGCGAAACCCTCGACGAGGCTGCCGGCGATCGCTCCGGTGACGACGAACCACCAACCCGACACCAGATGCTCGGTGAGGAGCGCCACCGCGCCGGCGACCCCCCAGGCGAAGGCGCGGCGCCGGCCCCGCCACAACGGGACCAGCATGGCGGCGAAGAAGATCGGCATCACCAGATCGAGCCCGATCCGACGCGGATCGGAAACCAGCGCGCCCATCAGATATCCGGCCGTCGTCGCCGCCATCCACACGGCCCAGACCAGCAGGCCGGCGCCCAGAAAGACCGCCGCGTCATTGCCGCCCTCGGCGCGATACCGCATCGCGATCAGCCAGCCCGGATCGGTGCTCAGGTGAAGCATCGGATAGGCCTGCCAGGACGGCAGCGAACCGAGCCACGGCCGCAGCGACGCTCCGATGAGCAGCATGCGGGCATTGACGGTCGCGGTGAGGAGCGCAAGCGCCGCCAGGCTCGCGAGCGTGATGCGATCCGGCCAGACCTCCATGGCGACCATCTGCGAGGCGCCGCCATAGACCAGCACGTTCATCAGAACGGAATCGACGAGGCCGAAGCCCTTGCGCGCCGCGGTCGCGCCGACCGCGATGCCGAATGCGATCATGCCGGGCAGCACGGGCAGCGCCAGCAAGGCGCCGAAACGCAACCCGGCGAGCGACCCGTCCGGCTTGGCGGCGGCGTCGGGGTTGCTGGCTGTCATCCGCGGAGCAGGCAAAGTGAAGGGGGAGCACTAACAAGGCGGCGCCGCCGCCACAACAACAAAGCGCCCGCCTCAGAGGCGGGCGCTCAACGCGTCGGCGTTCGGATTTTCTCTCAAGCCTGCGGCTGCGGCTCCATGCCGCCGGCACCGCCGGGACGCGGCCGCGGCTTGCCGGAGGTCGGCACCGCCGAGCCCCGCGGCGTCGTCGGCTCGATCACCGACTCGCGGTTGGGCCGCTTGCCGTTGAGCAGGTCCTTGATCTCGTCGCCGGAAAGCGTCTCGAATTCCAGCAGGCCTTTCGCCAGCAGCTCGAGCTCCGCGCGCTTTTCCGTCAGGATCTTCTCCGCCTCGGTATAGCCGGCCGCGACCAGGCGCTTGATCTCGGCATCGATCTTCTGCGCGGTCGATTCGGAGATGTTCTGCTGGCGGGAGACCGAATAGCCGAGGAAGACTTCCTCTTGGTTCTCGCCATAGGCGACCGTGCCGAGCTCATCGGACAGACCCCAGCGCGTCACCATCATGCGAGCGAGCTTGGTCGCCTGCTCGATGTCGGAAGCCGCGCCCGAGGTGACCTTCTCGCGTCCGAACACCAGCTCCTCGGCAACCCGTCCGCCCATCATGATGGCGAGCCGCGACGTCATCTGCTCGAGGCTCATCGAGAGCTTGTCGCGCTCGGGCAGCTGCATGACCATCCCGAGCGCACGTCCGCGCGGGATGATCGTCGCCTTGTGGACCGGATCGGTCGCCTTGACGTTGAGGGCGACAAGCGCATGGCCGCCTTCGTGATAAGCGGTGAGGGCCTTCTCCTCCTCCGTCATCACCAGCGACTTGCGCTCGGCGCCCATCATCACCTTGTCCTTGGCGTCCTCGAACTCGATCTGGGTCACCATGCGCTTGTTGCGCCGGGCCGCCATCAAGGCTGCCTCGTTGACGAGGTTCATCAGGTCCGCGCCCGAAAAGCCGGGCGTGCCGCGGGCGACGGTCTTGAGGTTGACGTCGGGTGCGAGCGGGACCTTGCGCACATGGACCTTGAGGATCTGCTCGCGGCCCACGACGTCCGGGTTCGGCACCACGACCTGGCGATCGAAGCGGCCCGGGCGCAGCAGCGCGGGGTCGAGCACATCCGGCCGGTTGGTGGCGGCGATCAGGATGATGCCTTCATTCGCCTCGAAGCCGTCCATCTCGACCAGCAGCTGGTTCAGCGTCTGCTCGCGCTCGTCATTGCCGCCGCCGAGGCCGGCGCCGCGATGGCGGCCGACCGCGTCGATCTCGTCGATGAAGATGATGCAGGGCGCGTTTTTCTTGGCCTGCTCGAACATGTCGCGGACGCGGCTCGCGCCGACGCCGACGAACATCTCGACGAAGTCCGAGCCCGAAATCGTGAAGAACGGCACATTGGCCTCGCCCGCGATCGCGCGCGCCAGCAGCGTCTTGCCGGTGCCGGGCGGCCCGACCAGCAGCACGCCGCGCGGAATCCGCCCGCCGAGCCGCTGGAATTTTCCGGGATCGCGCAGGAATTCGACGATCTCCTGGAGATCCTGCTTGGCCTCGTCGACGCCGGCGACGTCCTCGAAGGTGACGCGCCCATGCGCCTCGGTCAAAAGCTTGGCGCGGCTCTTGCCGAAGCCGAGCGCTTTTCCGCCGGCGCCCTGCATCTGCCGTGACAGGAATATCCATACGCCGATCAGGGCGATGAACGGCAGCCACGAAACCAGCAGCGACACGAACCAGGGCACGTTGTCCGATTGCGGACGCGCCGAGATGGAAACGCCCTTGCCGTAGAGCCGCTGGATCAGGCTGGGATCATTGGGCGCGTAGGTGTTGAAGGTCCGTCCGCCGCGCGCCTCCGAAAAGGTGCCGTGGATCTCCGGTCCCTGGATGACGACGTCGCGCACATTGCCCTTGTCGACCTCGGTGAGCAGCTCCGAGAAGGAGATGTCCTGCGAGGTCGAGCGCGTGCTCGGATTCTGAAACAACGTGAAGAGCGCAAGCAGCAGAAGGACAATGATCACCCAGAGGGCGAAATTGCGTAAATTGGCATTCATCCGGGTTTCCTCGGTGCAGGTAGGCGTTCCGGCAAAATATCCACTCCCCGGGAATACCGGCGTCCCGGCGCCTAATGTAGGTGCGGTGCCGCATTCTGCCAAGCCAAACGGCCGCCGCCCGTTAATTTTACCGCCCCGTGGTGAATCGGGCTTTTCTGGCTTTCCGGCCGGCCGGGCTTTCCGGATTTGCCGAATCCCTGCGATTCCGGCGCGCCGGCGCCCGTTCGATCGTGAGCCGGTCGCGCTGAAGCGTCAACACGGCCCCGGCGAGCGTGCGGCGAAACCGCGCGGAACCGGCCTGCGCCGCGGCGAGCGCGTCCGCGAGCGATTCGAGCTTGCCCAGCTGCACCGGTCCCTCGTTGCCCACCTGCGTAATGGCCCGGCCGAGCAGACGCAGCGCCATCTCGGCCGGCAGGCCGGCGAACCTCACCGCGTCGAAGGCAATCGGTCCCGCCGCCGACCAGGGTGCGGCGGACAGGGCGGAGGCCGCAGCCCCCACCGCGAGCTCGATGGCGGCCTCGGCACGGCGAATCCGCTGCGCCAGCAGGGCAAACCGGTGCGCATCCAGCCCCTCGCGAGCGAGCGCCGGCATGAGGGCGCGCAGGCGCGCCCTGGTGAAGCGCGGATCGCGGTTTGAGGGATCGTCCGCGCAGGGAATCCCGGCTGCCCGCAACGTCGCGACCAGCCGTGACTTCGGGATTTCGAGAAAGGGGCGGACCAGAAAAACGCTCGCGGCGGGTCCCGGATGACCAGGCCGGGCGTTTGCGCGCGCAGCGGGAGCCGGCAAGAACAGCGGCCGGACCCGCGCCATCCCGGCAAGTCCGGTCAGCCCGCTGGCGCGGGTCAGCCGGATCAATACGGTCTCGGCCTGATCGTCGATCGTGTGGGCCGTGAGCACGCAGGCCGCCCTCGCCCGGCCGGCCGCCGCGGCGATGAGGCGGTAGCGCGCCTCGCGCGCTTTCTCCTGCAATGCGGTCGTCGGCTTGGCGCCGGTCCAGCGCAGCACCCGATGGGCGACCCCAAGCCGCGCGGCGAGCCGCTTCACGGCCGCCGCCTCGCGTTTCGCCTCGGGCCGCAACCCATGGTCGACCGTGACCGCGATCAGCTTCGGGGCGCGCCGATGACGTTTGCGCCAGCGCGCGGCCAGCACCATCAGGGCCGTCGAATCGGGGCCGCCGGAGACCGCCAGAACCAGGGCGGATTGATCGATCAGGTCGGCAAAAAGGAGGTCCGCCTCGGCGTCCGAGACCGGCGCCTCAGCAATGGACACGCTTGCGTTCCCGCTCGACCGCGGCCTTCACGTTGGGCGGGGCATTTGGGGCTTTTCGCCCCACTTCGGCGAAGGTGGAGCAGGCCAAGTCCTTCTGCTGGAGCGCGGCGAGCGACTGGCCGAGCCGCAACAGCGCATCGGGCAGCTTCGGACTGGACCCATAATTCTTCGTCAGGGTGACGAAGGCTTCGGCGGCGGATTGATAGCTCTGGCGCTGAAACATGCTTTCGCCCAGCCAGAACTGGGCTTCGCCCGCCATGCGGTCATTGGGATATCGTCTCAGGTAGTCCTGAAATGCCTGCTCGGCGAGCGGATATTCCTTGCGCAGCACATAACCGTAAGCGAGGTCGAACTCGTCGCGCGGGGTCTGCGAGGGCGGCAAAGTCGCAAGCTGCGGCCCCGCCGCCCCGCCGACGCGCGGCGGCGGAAGGGCCCGGTCGCCGCCCGGGGCGTGGGCCGCATTCCCCGACATGGTCGAGAGATCGAGCGGCGCGCCGACCTGACCGCCATTGGGGGCGCCCACCGGAGCCGCATCCGCGACCTGTGCGGGCGGCCGCTCGGCCCCGGCTGCGCCCGGATCGGTCGACATCGTGCCGAGGGTGCGCGGTGCCCCCGGGGCATTGGGGGCCTGGGACGGATCGAACACGTCGGAACGGCGGGCGGGGACGGCCGGCGGGCCCGCGGGTGCGGGTGGCGCGGCGGCCGGACGCGGCGGCGCGCCCGCGCGCTCGTCCTGCATGCGGCGAACGAGCTGCTCGAGCTGCTGGTTGCGGTACTGCAGCTGCTCCACGGCGCCCGTGAGCTGCCGGACTTCGCTTTGAAGCTGATCGAGCCGCACCAGCAGATCCGACGGCGACGTCTGGGCGAAGGCGGGGAGAGCGCCGCCGAGCATGCCGCAGGCAAGCACGGCCGGCATCAATGCGCGCAGAACGACACGGGGCATGGTGGCTCGCAGGACCGAGACGGGATGGCTTGGTAACATACGGGAACCTGCGACCAAATTGTGACGATTCCGCCTCGCTGCCTGGCCCGCAAGGCTCCGGCGCGCCGCCCGAAACACGACCGGCGCCGCGAGCGGCGCCGGTCGGTCCCCTTCCCACTTAGTCCTAATCGCGTAGTCCTAATCGCGAATTACGAGCTTGCGTTGAGCACCGTCACGGCCCGCCGGTTCTGCGACCAGCAGGAAATATCGTTGCACACCGCCACCGGCCGCTCCTTGCCGTAGGAGATCGTACGCATGCGTTGCGGCTCGATCCCGCGCGAAGCGAGATACTCACGCACCGTCTGGGCGCGCCGGGCGCCCAGCGCGATATTGTATTCGCGCGTACCGCGCTCGTCGGCATGGCCTTCGATGGTGAAAGAATAGCGATTGTATTGCGCGAGCCACTGCGCCTGCTTGTCGAGGGTCGCGCGCGCCTGCGGCGTGAGATCGGTCTGGTCGGTCTCGAAGAACACGCGGTCTCCGACGTTGACGACGAAGTCCTGCTGGCTGCCAGGCGCGGCCGAATTCATTCCGGCGTCGGCGAGCTCGTTGTTCCTGTTAGCGCATGCCGCGATGGTCAGCGCGGCCGCGATGGCAACGGCGAACTTGGCGCCGCGGATGAGACGCTTAACATTTTGCATCCCGGTTGCTCCTTCTTGCTTGCATTCGTGGCCGGACGAGAGCCCCCCCGGCCTTCGGCTTGGCGCTAGGTCTAACAGCCCGTTCGTTAAGCGAACGTTCCGTCAACCTTGACGAGGCCTTGTCACGGTCCGGCAAATCGGAGGAAGCGGCGCAAAGCTTTTCTAATGGTTAATGAGGCATGAAGGCGGCGCGAGCGCGGCAAACTCCCGCCCATCGGAGTTCCATCGAAGTTCCATTGAACGAAAGTGGTATCGTCCGTGGCGCGCCTTACGACAGCAGCGGCGACCATGCGGGATCGGAAGCGAAGCTCGGCGTCGGGACCCTCTGTTCGTTACGTCCGGTGAGATCGACGGTATAGAGCGCGGGACCCGAGGCGCCGCCCGGATCTCGGAAGAACATGATCACGCGACCGTTCGGGGCGAAGGTCGGCCCCTCGTTGTGGAAGCCTTCGGTCAGGATGCGCTCGCCGGAGCCGTCGGGCTTGATGACGCCGATCGAGAAGCTGCCGCCGCCTTGCTTGGTGAACGCGATGACGTCGCCGCGCGGCGACCACACCGGCGTCGAATAGGAACCCTCGCCGAAGCTGATGCGTTGCGCCGTACCGCCGGACGCGGACATCACGTAAATCTGCGGCCGGCCGCCGCGGTCCGACTCGAAACAGATTCTCGTGGAGTCGGGCGAAAAGGACGGCGAGGTGTCGATCGCCGCCGAATCGGTGAGCCGCGTGATCGCCTTGGAGCCGAGATTCATCACGAAGATGTTCGAGTTGCCGCCGCGCTGCAGGCTCATGATCACACTGCCGCCGTCGGGCGAGAAGCGCGGTGCGAAGGTCATGCCCGGGAAGTTGCCCACAACCTCGCGCTGGCCCGGGTTATCGAGGTTGAGGAGATAGACGCGCGGGTCGCCCTGCCCGAACGACATGTAAGTGATCTCCTGGGTCGTGGGCGAGAAGCGCGGCGTCAGAACGAGATCGTCTCCGCGCGTGAGGTAGCGCGTATTCGCACCGTCCTGGTCCATCAGCGCGAGACGCTTGACGCGGCGCTCCTTCGGGCCGGTCTCGTCGACGAATACGATGCGGCTGTCGAAGTAGCCCTTCTCACCGGTCAGCCGCACGTAAATCGCATCCGACACGATGTGAGCGATGCGCCGAACGTTTTCGAACGGGACGGAATATTGCTTGCCCTCGAGTTGCTGGCCGGCGAACACGTCCCACAGCCGGAACTCGGCCTTGAACCGGCCATCGCCCTGACGGGTGATGCGTCCCAGCACCAGCGCCTGGGCATTGATCGCGCGCCAGTCGGGAAACCTCGGCGCCGCGTCGAAATTGACGATCTTCTCGATGTAAGCGGCCGGATCGATCGGCGCGAACAAGCCGCTGCGGGCCAGATTGGCGGTGATGATCTGGGTCACGAGACGCGCCGGCTCGGCATCGCCCGGCGTGGCCGGCAGGAAATCCGGCACGGCGATCGGGACCGGCTGCACATTGCCCTGGGTCACGTCGAGTCGCAGCACCGCCCGCGCCGGCGACACGCGCAAGCCCGTCAACGCCGCCGCCGCGCCGCCGGTGATCAGAATTCCGCGCCGGCTGATCGCATTTTTTCTTTTCATTGAAATATTGCCCTGACGCATCAAAGAAATTCCCCGATATCGAATTTCAGCGGCCGTCTCAGCCGCCGAACATCTCGCGCGGATCGAAGTTCACCTCGACATCCTTCCACGCCTCGTATTTCGAAGGCGGCAGGAAGCTGAACGGCGCGCATTTGCGGATGGCGCGCACCGCGCTTTCCGACGCCACCTGGAACACCGGCTGCGAGCTGCGATTGACCACCGTCGGGTCGCTCGTCAACGAACCGTCTTTCTTGAATTGAATGCGAACCGTCACGACGAGGTCGCGCGCATCGCGTACGCCGACCGGCACGTCCCAGCAGTCGCGCAAGCGCGCGCGCAACGCGTCGAGCTCGTTCATCGACAGCGTCATGGCGGAGCCGGTGGGGGCACCGAGCGAGGGGGCGTCGTTGAGCGTCGCGCCGAGCGCGGCCTGGCGCTGCGGCGCGCGCTTGTCGAGCAAGGCGAGGCGGCTCTCGATCTTGGCCGGGTCGTATTTCTCCTGCTCGCGCTTCCTGGCTTCCTCGCGCTTCCTCGCCTCTTCCTTCTTCTTCGCCTCCTCGAGCTTCTTGGCTTCCTGTTTTTTCCTCGCCTCCTCGCGCTTGAGCGCCTCCGCGATGGGGTCGACAATCGGTTCGGCCTTGTCCGGCTTGGCCTCGGCCTGCGCCGGCTTGGGCTCGGGCGGCTTGGGCTCCGGCGGCTTGGGCGCCGGGGCATTCTCGGCGGTCGCGACGATTTCCGGCTTCTCCACGACTTTCGGGGCCGGGTCCTTCACGGGCTTCGCCTCTTCGGCGACCTTGTCGACGATCGGCTTGGGCGCGTCCGCCCTCGGCGCGGTCTTCGATCCCGCCATGATCTGCGAGAACTCGGCGTCCGAGATCATGTCGACCGCGACCGATTCCGCCGCCGCGAAGGGCTTCGACGCAAACGTCACCAGCCCCCACACCAGCAGTGCGAGGTGGCCGACGGCCGATATTGTGAGGCCTGCCCTCATTCGCCTGCCCATCACGAGCCTTGCGCGACCTCCGTGACCAGTCCGACGCGACGGAAGCCTGCGGCCGTCAGCCGCGCCATCACCTTCATGACCGAGCCGTAGTCGAGATTACGATCGCCGCGAACGAAGATGCGCTCGTCGAGCCCGCCGCGCTGAGCCGCGATCGCCTTGAGCTTGTCGACCAGCTGCTCGATCGGGATCGGCTCCTTGGAGCTCTGCAGGAACACCTCGCCCTTCTGGTTGAGCGAAAGCGTCAGCGGCTCCTGATCCTGGCTGATGCTCTTTGCCTTCGTCTGCGGCAGGTCGACCGGCACGCCGACCGTGAGCAGCGGCGCCGACACCATGAAGATGATCAGCAAGACCAGCATGACGTCGACCATCGGCGTCACGTTGATCTCGCTCATCACCCCATGGCGGCGGTGTCGGCGTTTGCCGACCGCGTTGCCGACCGTTCCGCTCATCCCCATCCCACGTTCCCCGCGCTCAACCGCGCTCGTCCATTTGCCGCGACAGGATCGCGGCGAATTCGTCGGCGAAGCCCTCCATCCGGTGGGCTTGTTTGTTCACCTCGGACGCGAATTTATTGTAAAAAATGGTCGCCGGTATGGCCGCCATGAGGCCGATCGCGGTCGCGAACAGGGCCTCGGCGATGCCGGGCGCAACCACGGCGAGCGAAGTATTTTGCGACGTGGCGATCGACTGGAAGCTCGTCATGATGCCCCACACCGTGCCGAACAGGCCGATAAAGGGCCCGGCCGAGCCGACCGTCGCCAGCACCAGCAGCCGGCGCTCCATGCGCTCGATCTCGCGGGCGATCGTCACGTCCATCACCTTTTCGATGCGCATCTGCAGACCCGCAAAGGAGCGGGCCGGACCCTCGAAACTCCGTTTCCACTCACGCATGGCTGCGACAAAGAGCGCCGCCAGGGACGTGTTCGGCCGTGACGACAGCGAGCGGTAGAGCTCCTCGAGCGATTGCCCCGACCAGAAGGCCTGCTCGAACCGGTCCATGCCCCTGCGCGTCCGATTGAACAGGATGAGCTTGTCGATCACGATCGCCCATACCCAGATGGACGCCAGCAACAGACCAATCATCACCGCGTAGTTGACCAACCAGTGCAGTTGAACAAACAGGCCGAAAATCGGGTCCATGGGCACGTCCTTCCGGCTGTCCCGCAAAGCATTCGGACCGGGAGCGGCGCAATTGCTGGACCTGCATAAGGGGATTCCCGGCGGCAACGCACAGCATTCCGCCGACACCCGAAATTTGCGTGCGGAACTCAGCCGACCACCCCACGGGCCACGAATCCGCGCGAACTTGTCCAAACTAGGGCCAACCCCGGTATGACCCGTCCAAACAGCGCCGATTGTGGTTAAGGCTTCGTTACCGGGGCGACCGCGGGTCACCGCCGCCGGGCGCCGGCTGGTCCACCCGCATCGCCAGCCGCAATGCCTTCGGGATCGGCCGGGCCCGGCCGCCCGACACGAACGCCACGCGCACATGCGCCTCGACCAGGAGCTCCTCGCCCCGGGTCACGGTCTGATGCAAGGTGATAGAGGCGCCCTTCACCTCGGCAGGCGCGGTGGTGACGTGGAGGACGTCGTCCATGCGGGCAGCCTTCAGGAAATCGAGCGTCATCGCCCGCACCACGAAGGCAAAGCCCGGCGCCTCCCTGGCGGCCTCCTCGAACAAGCCGCGCTGGTCGGCGCCGAGCAGCCGCAGAAAGTTGGTGCGCCCGCGTTCCATGAAGCGCAGATAATTGGCGTGATAGACGATGCCGGAAAAGTCGGTGTCCTCATAGTAGACGCGCACCGGCATGACGTGGCGGCCGTCCCGGATCTCGCCGTCGAGATTCGTCGTCGGGCTCGCCATCAGGCCGACCGGGCGCGCGCCAGCGGCAGCACATGGTCGCGGGTCAGCGGCGCGAAAGACAGATCGGGAAGCGCCCGCGGGTCGACCCAGACCACCTGCTCGATCTCCGCCTTGGGCTTGATCGTGCCCTCGACATCGACGGCGTAGACTGCCGCCCGCACCAGGAAGCCGGGTTCGTTCGCCGCTTCCGCATCGAACACCCCGAGCGGTTGCGCGCTGTTGTCGGCGATGCGGCATCCGAGTTCCTCGTCGATCTCGCGCGCAAGCGCGGCGACGTCGCTCTCGCCGGCATCGCGCTTGCCGCCGGGCTGCATGAAGACCGCCGTCCCACGCTTGCGGACCAGCAGGACACGGCCATCGCTGTCGCGGATGAGCGCCGCGACCACGCTGATGATCCGATCGTTCATGTCGGTCACTGCCCGATCGTCCCTAGCGCCATGGAACAACCTCCTGCATCGCGGCTTCCCAATGCCGGCCGTCGAAATATTTCGGCTTGATCGCCGCGAGATCGATATCGTCGATGCAGCGCGCGTTGACGTCGATCTTGTCCGGATCGGAGCGCGGCACGTAGAATGGATGGATACCGCAGACCTTGCAAAAGGTGTGCTGCGCGACGCCGGTGTTGAACCTGTAGGTCGTGAGATCGTCCCGGCCGCTGAGAAGCTCGAAGCGCTCCGGCGGCACGATGAGATGCAGGATTCCCTTCTTGCTGCAGATCGAGCAGTTGCAGATCGTGACGCCGTCGAGATCGGCGGTGACGCGGAAGCGTACGCGGCCGCAGTGACATCCGCCCTCCATCTTCTTCACGACGATTTTCTCCAAGTCAAAGACGCGGAGCGCAAACCCTCGAAGGTCCAAATCGAAATGTAGCGCGCTTTGCGCGAAGTCACTCCTCGTCGCCTTGCCCGAACATGCCGAACTGGGCCGGGTCGCGCGCGGGCTC
>Ga0208989_10000280_pt1 | contig 13838 bp, 13 predicted proteins | sample MedBloCAOM3_M1_FD_187852 | JGI IMG/M metagenome (GOLD analysis project Ga0208989, IMG submission 187852) | Forest soil microbial communities from El Dorado National Forest, California, USA - Mediterranean Blodgett CA OM3_M1 (SPAdes) (version 2) | ecosystem: Environmental > Terrestrial > Soil >...
CCCGCACGATCCGCGCCGGGCGCCTGGAGGTGAGCGCCGACACCGCCTTCGCCGACACCGTGCGCGCCTGCGCCGAACCACGGCCGGGCCATCCCGAGAGCTGGATCAACGGGCCGATCGTCGAGCTCTACACCGAGCTGCACCGGCGCGGCCATGCCCACAGCGTCGAGTGCCGGATCGAGGGCCGGCTGGTCGGCGGACTCTACGGCGTATCGGTGGGCGCGGCGTTCTTCGGCGAGAGCATGTTCAGCCGCGAACGCGATGCCTCGAAGGTGGCGCTGGTCCACCTCGTGGCGCGGCTGATCAAGGGCGGTTTCCGGCTGCTCGACTGCCAGTTCATGACCGAGCATCTGCGCAGCTTCGGGGCGATCGAGATCCCGCGCGAGGAGTTCCGCATCCTGCTGGCCGACGCCATCGACCGGCCGGCGACTTTTCAGCGCGAGCTGGGCGGTGCCGATCCCTGCGCCATCGTGCAGGAGAGCACGCGGACGTCGTAGACGCCGTGGTCGAGGGCCGACAAGGACGGCGTGGACGCGAACATCCAGCCGGCGAACAGCTTCTCCTCGGCCTGGCCGGGCTTGTGGTCGATGATGGTGAGGTAGGCCACGGACTCGGGCGGCGCTTCGGGCACGTTCACCAGGCAATCGCCGACGGTGATCTCGAGCGTGCCGAAGCGCGTCGCCTCGCCCACCGGCGCATAGAAGCGCTGGGTGCGCGCCGTCACCTTGTCGAGTCCCTGCAGTTCGGCGACCCGCTTGCCCGGCCCGTCGGGGATCGCCCGCAGGTTGGCGTTGCCCGGTCGCGGCGGTGCCGGCGAGGGCGCGGCCGCCGGCGTTTGCGCCGCAGCGGCGCCGCTGCCGGCGGCCAGCGCTGCGATGACCAGCAGGGTCCGCACGCTCACTTCTTGTCGGTGTGAGGGGCCTTGAGCCCGTCGATCAGCTCGTGCAGGGCCGCCTTGATCTGATCGGCGTCGCATCCCATCAGGACTCCGTCCTCCAGCGCGTCGGCGCAGAGGGTTTCGATTTCCTGGATGTTCTGGTTCAGGACTTTGATCTTTTCGAGGCAGGACACCGCCTTGCCGTCGGGTTGCCGCCACACCGGTGGCGCCTTGGATGCCATTTTTCCCTTGATCGGGGCGCTCATCACTTTGACCCTGTGCTGCCGAACATGAACTTGGCGATCAGCTCCGAGAGCGGGACCGCGCCCTGGGTCTTTTTGATCTCGCCATCGGGCTGGATCATTTTCGTCTCGCTACCTGGCTCGAGTATCACGACCATGCCGCCCAACAGCGACTCGCTCACGACCTTGGCGTTGGTGTCGAGCGGCAGACTGACGGACGACGACACCATCATGCGCACCACCGCCTCGTAGGTCTTGCGGTCGAGATCGAAGCCGGTGACCGAACCGACCTTCACGCCGCTCACGGTGACGTCGGCGCCGCGCTTCAGCCCGTCGATGCGGTCGAAGCGGGCGGAGACCTCATAGCCATTGGGACCGCTTCTGTCCGACTTGGCGAAGGCATAGAAGACGAAGACGCCGGCCACCAAGAGGACCAACGCGCCCACGATCGTCTCGACGATATTGCGACCCACGCCTGTCTCCTAGTGCTGTCGCATCTCAGCCCGGACGCCACGCCTCATAGGGCGGCTTGGGCTTGTCGCCGACGACGAGCGTGTGCCCCGGCGGACGATAGGCATGGTCCGTGCCGGTGGGGTTCGGCTCGTGATCTTTTTGCCAGGTCTTGCGCGGCGCGCCGCCGGCCGGCGGGACCACATTGGTCGTGTAGTGCAGCCAGCCATCCCACTCGGGCGGAACACGCGAGGCTTCGACGACGCCGTTGTACATGACCCACCGCTTGCGCCGGCGGCCGGCGATCAGGCGCTTGTCCTGATAATAGACATTGCCTTCGGCATCGGTGCCGACGCGTTCGCCGCGCATCTTGGTGAAGAGCCAGGTGCCGAGAGTCATGAGCAAAACCACGCTTCGAGAGTGACCGCGCCGCTTGTACGCGTGCGCTTGTACGGACGCAACGCGACCCAATCGAGGCGGCGATTCACATCGTTCGTCGACATGCGATTCGCTCGATTCGATGCCTGTTGCTCACTTGCATCATCTAGTACCATCAACACATTCATCTACAAAATGTAGTTGCGCACACAAGATTTTGTAATTTACTATCATGTCGTGCCCATATGTGTGTGCTCGATCGACCGAGTACACCCCCCGCACAGGGATCAAAAGACGGGAACTGGGCACGGGGGATCGTCGATGCGCTTGGAGCGTCGGTATACGCAAGCAGGAAGATCGCCGTTCGCGGGAATGGCGTTTCGTGCTGCCGATTCCGAAATCCGCAATCCCGACGGTTCGATCGTCTTTCAGTTGAAGGGCGTCGACGTGCCGGCCGAATGGTCGCCGGTCGCAGCCGACGTGCTCGCGCAGAAGTATTTCCGCCGCGCCGGCGTGGCCGCGCACCTGACCGAGATCGCCGAACACGACGTGCCGCAATGGCTGTGGCGTTCGGCGCCGGACCAGGCGGCGCTGGCCGAGCTGCCAGCGGAGGCACGCTACGGCGGCGAGCACAGTTCCCGCCAAGTCTTCCATCGCATGGCCGGCGCCTGGACCTACTGGGGATGGAAGGGCGGCTACTTCGACAGCGAGGAAGACGCTCGCACCTTCTACGACGAGCATTGCTACATGCTGGCGGCGCAGATCTGCGCGCCCAATTCGCCGCAATGGTTCAACACCGGCCTGCATTGGGCCTACGGCATCGACGGTCCGGGCCAGGGCCACTGGTTCGTCGACCACCGGGACGGCGCCGCCTACCCGTCCTCGTCGGCCTACGAACGGCCGCAGCCGCACGCCTGCTTCATCCAGAGCGTCTCCGACGATCTGGTGAACGAGGGCGGCATCATGGATCTCTGGGTGCGCGAGGCGCGCCTCTTTAAATATGGCTCCGGCACCGGCTCCAACTTCTCGCAGGTTCGCGGCGAAGGCGAGCCTCTGTCGGGCGGCGGCAGGTCGTCGGGGCTGATGTCGTTCCTCAAGATCGGCGATCGCGCGGCGGGCGCCATCAAGTCGGGCGGCACGACACGGCGCGCCGCCAAAATGGTGTCGGTCGATATCGACCATCCGGACATCGAAGACTTCATCGCCTGGAAGATGCGGGAGGAGCAGAAGGTCGCCGCGCTGGTCGCGGGCTCCCGGCTCGCCAACCGGCACCTCAACGCCGTGATGCGCGCCTGCCTCGACGGCGACATCGAAGGTGACGGCGCCTTCGACCCGAAGACGAACGCCAGGCTGCGGCGCGAGATCGTCGCCGCCCGCCAGGCCGAGCTGCCGGAAAACTACATCCAGCGGGTCATCCAGTTCGCCCGCCAAGGCTATCGCCACGTCGAGTTCCCGGCCTTCGACACGGATTGGGAGTCGGAAGCCTACCTCACGGTCTCGGGCCAGAATGCCAACAACTCGGTGCGCGTCACCGACGCGTTCCTGCATGCCGTCGAGGCCGACCGTCAGTGGGAGCTCACCCACCGCACCACGGGCAAGGTCGCCCGGACGGTGAGCGCACGGGCGTTGTGGGACAGCGTCGCCGAAGCGGCCTGGCATTCCGCGGATCCCGGCGTGCAGTACGACACGACGATCAACGACTGGCACACCTGCCCGGAATCGGGGCGCATCAACGCCTCGAACCCGTGCTCGGAGTACATGTTCCTCGACGACACGGCGTGCAATCTGGCGTCGCTGAACCTGATGCGGTTCCGCCGCGCCGACGGTTCGCTCGATGTCGACGCGCTGGAGCATGCGACCCGTCTGTGGACCGTCGTGCTCGAGATTTCGGTGATGATGGCGCAATACCCCTCGCGCCGGATCGCCGAGCTCTCCTATCGATACCGCACGCTGGGCCTGGGCTACGCCAATCTCGGCGCACTGCTGATGGCGTCGGGCCTGGGCTACGACAGCGTCCATGGACGGGCGATCGCCGGCGCCGTCAGCGCCGTCATGACCGGCGCGGCTTACGCCACCTCGGCCGAGATGGCCCGTTTCATGGGCCCCTTCGCCGGCTTCGCCGCCAACCGCGACGCCATGCTGCGGGTCATCCGCAACCACCGCCGCGCCGCCCATGGCGAGACGGCGGGCTACGAAGGTCTCTCCATACTTCCGGTCGCGCTCGACGCGGCCCAATGCCCCGACGCCCCCCTCATCGTCGCGGCCAAACGGGTGTGGGACCGTGCGCTCGCCCTGGGCGGGCAGCACGGCTTCCGCAACGCCCAGGTCTCCGTGATCGCGCCCACCGGCACGATCGGGCTGGTGATGGATTGCGATACCACCGGCATCGAACCCGATTTCTCGTTGGTCAAGTTCAAGAAACTGGCGGGCGGCGGCTACTTCAAGATCATCAACCAGACCGTCCCGGCGGCGCTGCGCACGCTGGGCTACGACGAGGCGGCGATCGACCGCATCGTCGCCTACGCGGTGGGCCATGGCTCGCTCGCCAAGGCGCCGGCGATCAATCCCGAGACGCTGGCGGCGCGCGGTTTCGACACCGGCACGATCGAACGGGTCGAGAAGTCGATCGGCACTGCCTTCGACATCCGCTTCGCCTTCTCGCGTTACACGCTGGGCGATTCCTTCTGTCGCGAGACTCTGGGCCTCGACGACGCAGCACTCGCCGATCCCAAGCTCGACGTGCTGGCGCGCCTCGGCTTCTCCAAGAGCGACGTCGCGGCGGCCAACGTGCATGCTTGCGGGACGATGACGCTCGAGGCTGCACCCAATATCAAGTCGGAGCACCTCGCGGTGTTCGATTGTGCGAATCCCTGTGGACGAGATGGCAAGCGCTGCTTGTCTCCGGAGAGTCACATACGCATGATGGCTGCAGCCCAACCATTCGTATCGGGCGCGATCTCCAAGACCATCAACATGCGCAACGCAGCTACGGTCGAGGATTGCCGCAAGGCCTATGACATGTCGTGGAAGCTCGGTTTGAAGGCCAACGCACTCTATCGCGACGGCTCGAAGCTTTCGCAGCCGCTCTCGGCAATGGCGCTGGGCGACGGAGCCGCCAACGACGACCTCGCCGACCTTTCCCCCGTCGCACGCGCGCCGATCATTGCCGAGCGCATCGTCGAACGGATCGTCGAGCGCGAAGTGCGGGCCGGGCGCGAACGCCTGCCGCAACGGCGCAAGGGTTATACACAGAAGGCGATCGTCGGCGGCCACAAGGTTTATCTGCGCACCGGCGAATACGAGGACGGCCGGGCCGGCGAGATCTTCATCGACATGCACAAGGAAGGCGCCGCTTTCCGCAGCCTGATGAACAACTTCGCCATCGCGATCTCTATCGGCCTGCAATACGGCGTGCCGCTCGAGGAATTCGTCGAGGCCTACACCTTCACGCGCTTCGAGCCCTCGGGCCTGGTCGAAGGCAACGACGCGATCAAGATGTCGACGTCGGTGCTCGACTACATCTTCCGCGAGCTCGCGATCTCCTATCTCGGGCGCAGCGATCTGGCGCATGTCGAGCAGGCCGACCTCAGGCCGGACGGCGTCGGCCGCGGCGAGGTCCAGGGCGAGTTGCCGGCATCCGGCACCGATGCGGCCCAGGCGGCCGCCGTCGCGGTCAAGCGCATCGCCAGCGTCGGCTACGTGCGCAGCAATCTTTATGTCTTGAATGGCCGAACGGCCGGCAATGTCGCGATCGCTGAAGAAGCGCTCGCCGCCGGCTTGCGGCCCAATGAACTGACGGACGGTCCAGCCGTCGCTTTGGCGTCAAACGCCCAGGCGGCCGTCGTCGGTGTCGCGCTCGGAGAGGCATCCTCCTCCGCCTTTGGTTTCGCCCGCGAGGCGAAGCTCAAGGGCTTCGAAGGGGATGCCTGTCCGGAATGCGGCAACTTCACCATGGTCCGCAACGGGACGTGCCTCAAATGCACGACCTGCGGCGGCACCACCGGTTGCAGTTGAGCATGCGTGGCGAAGCGTACCCGCGTACCCCGGGGCCCTCACGGTTGGGAGCCTCATAGCTAACCATAGGAGACAGTTATGGCTGCTAAGAAAAAGGCTGCGAAGAAGAAGGCTGCTAAGAAGAAGAAGCAGTAAAAAGGAAAGGGCGTAGGCCAAAGCTAAACTTTGGCCCCTCTAACCGAACGCCTTTCGGCTTCCGCGTGGGTGCCCTCATGGCCCCACCGGAAGCCACCTTCACAATATAAGGCGTAAAGCCAGAGACATACGACGCCCCCGCCTTCGGGGGTGGAAAGGCGTAAGTGATTACGGGTCCGGCGACTTTAGGTCTGCCGGACTTTTTTTATTTTTCGACGAGCCCGCGCATCGCCGCAAACCTGCCGAGCAAAATCCGCCGCCCGATTCCGGGCGCAATTCCTGGCACGATTCGAGCTATGCTCGGGCCATGCCGGATGACTCCCCGACCATCGGCCTGCGGGTCGTCGAATCGCTTTCCGCAGTCGAAGCCGAGCAGTGGGACGCCTGCGCGCTGGCGCCGGGCTCGGCGGGCAACCCGTTCCTCAGCCACCGCTTCCTGAAGGCGCTGGAGGACTCCAAGTCGGTCGGCCGGCGCACCGGCTGGCAACCGCAGTATCTCCTGGCCGAAACCGACGACGGCACCCTGCAGGGCGCCGTCCCGCTCTACATGAAGGGCCACAGCCAGGGCGAATACGTCTTCGACCATGGCTGGGCGCAGGCCTTCGAGCGCGCCGGCGGCCGCTATTATCCCAAGCTCCAGGCCGCGGTGCCCTTCACGCCGGTGCCGGGGCCGCGCCTGTTTGCCCGCCCCGGCCCGTTCGAAGACGGCGTGCGCGACGCCATGATCGACATGCTGGCCAAGATCGCCGGCGACAACCGCATCAGCTCGGTCCATGCCACCTTCTGCACCGAGGCCGACTGGAAGCGCTTCGGCGAGCACGGCTGGCTGCTGCGGCTGGGGCAGCAGTATCACTGGCACAATGACGGCTACACCTGCTTCGACGATTTCCTGGCAGCCCTTGCCTCGCGCAAGCGCAAGGGCATCCGCAAGGAGCGCGAGGCGGTCCGCCGCGAGGGACTGACCGTGCGGGCACTGTCGGGCGCGGAGATCAAGCCCCACCACTGGGACGCCTTCTTCGCCTTCTACATGGATACCGGCGGCCGTAAATGGGGCTCGCCCTATCTCACCCGCTCCTTCTTCGACATCCTGGGCTCCACCATGGCCGACAAGGTCGTGCTGGTGATGGCCGAGGCCGACGGCAGGCCGGTCGGCGGCGCGCTCAACCTCAAGGGCGACGACACGCTCTATGGCCGCTACTGGGGTTGCCTGGAGAGCCACGCGTTCCTGCATTTCGAGGCCTGCTACTACCAGGCGATCGACTATGCGATCGCACACGGCCTGCAGCGTGTCGAGGCCGGCGCGCAAGGCGATCACAAGATCCAGCGCGGCTACGTCCCGGTGCCCACCTTCTCGGCCCACTGGGTCGTCGATTCCGGTTTCCGCCGGGCCATCGAAGACTATCTGAAGCGCGAGCGGCCAGCGGTCGAGCAGGAGATCGAAGGGCTGAAACAGTATTCACCCTTCCGTAAGGAAAACGAGTAGCCGACGACGTATCGTCGACCTCGCGCGGCACAGGTGTGCGCTGCACATCGTGTGTGATGAACTCTGCTGCTCGCATCGTTGACCTGATTCAAGCAGATGGGTTCGCCGGCGCTCCAACCGGAAGGAGCCAAACTTGAAAACTCAAATTGCACCTTTGATCGCGGGCCTTTCCCTCGCAATGGCCCTCCCCGTGTTCGCGCAATCGGCCGACGCCAAGTATTGCGCCGATCTCAAGGACAAACTCGAGCAATACATCTCCGATGGAAACGAAAAAGGCTCGGTGGCGACCTCTCTGGATGTCGAGATCGCAAAGGGCAAGTGCCGTTCGGACCCGGCATCGGCCATCCCGGTGTTCGAGAAGGCGCTGAAGAACGCGCGGATCACCTTGCCGCCGCACAGCTGAGGCTTGCAGGCAACGGCGTCGTGCCTTGCCTCCGCCGTCAGCCCTTAACGCCGGTCATCATCACGCCGAGGAAGAAGACCACGAAGAAGACCAGCGGCTCGGTCGCGCCCAACGGCGCCTGCCATCCGACCTTGTCGATGATGAAGAGGGCGACCCAGAAGACCGCGGTGGCGAGCACCGCGGCCCGAAGTGCAAGCCACAGCGGCCGGAATGCCTTCACTCAGCCAGCACGGGTTCTTGGCTGGCCGGCGGCAGCGCGTCGCGTTCGGGCGGCAGGAAGGTGAAGACCAGGTTTTCAGCCGGCCCTTCGCCCTCGACGTCGACCCGCACCGTGCCGCCGCCGTTCGCCAGCTTGCCGAACAGCACTTCCTCGGCGAGCGGCTTCTTGAGGTGCTCCTGGATGACGCGGGCCAGCGGGCGGGCGCCAAACATCCGGTCGTAACCCTTCTCGGCCAGCCAGCGGCGCGCGCCGTCGGAAAGCTCGATGAACACCTTGCGGTCGGCCAGCTGCACCTCGAGCTCGGCCACGAACTTGTCCACAACCTTGTTCATGCTGTCCGCGCCGAGATTGGCGAACTTGATGACGGCGTCGAGACGATTGCGGAACTCCGGCGCGAACAGCCGGTTGATCGCCTCGTCGTCCTCGTCGTGCCGCGCCTCGCGGCCGAAGCCCAGCGCTGGCTTGGCGATATCGGCGGCGCCGGCATTGGTCGTCATGCACAGGATGACGTTGCGGAAATCCACCGACCGGCCGTTGTGGTCGGTGAGCTTGCCGTAATCCATGACCTGCAGCAGCACGTTGAACACATCGGGATGCGCCTTCTCGATCTCGTCGAGCAGGATCACGCAATGCGGGTGCTGGTTCACCTGGTCGGTGAGCAGGCCGCCCTGGTCGAAGCCGACATAGCCCGGCGGCGCGCCGATCAGGCGCGAGACGCTGTGGCGCTCCATGTATTCCGACATGTCGAAGCGGATCAGCTCGAGCCCGAGCAGCCGCGCCAGCTGGCGCGTCACCTCGGTCTTGCCGACGCCGGTCGGACCGGCCAGCAGATAGGAGCCGATCGGCTTCTCCGGCGAGCGCAGGCCGGCGCGGGCGAGCTTGATCGCGGAGGCGAGCTGGCCGATCGCCCGGTCCTGGCCGAACACCACCGTCTTGAGGTCGCGGTCGATGTTGCGCAGCATCTCGGTGTCGTCCTTGGACACGCTCTTGGGCGGGATGCGCGCGATCTTGGCGACGATCTCCTCGATGTCGGTCACCTCGATGGTCGACTTGCGCATGTCGGGCGTGCGCAGCATCTGGGCGGCGCCGACCTCGTCGATCACGTCGATCGCCTTGTCGGGCAGCTTGCGGTCGTGGATGTAGCGCGCCGACAGCTCGACCGCGGCCTTGATGGCGTCGTCGGTGTAGCTGACATGGTGATGCTTCTCGTAGACCGGCTTCAGCCCCTTCATGATCTCGATGGCATCGAGCATCGAGGGCTCCGGTACGTCGATCTTCTGGAAGCGGCGGACCAGCGCGCGGTCCTTCTCGAAGTAGTTGCGATATTCCTTGTAGGTGGTCGAGCCGATGCAGCGCAGCTCGCCCGACTGCAGCGAGGGCTTGAGCAGGTTCGACGCGTCCATCGAGCCGCCCGACGTGGCGCCGGCGCCGATGATGGTGTGGATCTCGTCGATGAACAGCACCGAGTTGGGCTTCTTCTTGAGCTCGGACAGGACGGCCTTCAGCCGCTCCTCGAAGTCGCCGCGATAGCGCGTGCCGGCCAGCAGCGCGCCCATGTCGAGCGCGTAAATCACCGATTCCTTCAGCACATCAGGCACGTCGCCCTCGACGATCTTGCGGGCGAGGCCCTCGGCGATCGCCGTCTTGCCGACGCCGGGCTCACCGACATAGAGCGGGTTGTTCTTGGTGCGCCGGCATAGAACCTGGATCGTGCGCTCGACCTCGTGCTCGCGGCCGATCAACGGATCGACGCGGCCCTCGCGGGCCTTCTGGTTGAGATCGACGCAATAGGCGCCGAGCGCCTCGTTGCCCTGCTTGGCCGAAGCCTCGCCGCCATTCTCCTCCTCCGAGCCGCTCACCCTGCGCGCCCGCGCCCGGCCCGGCACCTTGGCCTTGCCGTGGCTGATATAGTCGACCGCGTCGAGGCGGGTCATGCCCTGGTTCTCGAGGAACGACACGGCGTGGCTGTCGCGTTCGGAGAACAGCGCCACCAGCACGTTGGCTCCGGTCACTTCCTTGCGGCCCGACGACTGGACGTGGACGGCGGCGCGCTGGACGACGCGCTGGAAGCCCGCGGTCGGCAGCGGCTCGCTCGGGTTCTGGGTGATGATGCCTTTGAGGCGATTGTCGATGAAGGTCTCGAGATCGTGCCGCAGGCGGTCGATATCGACACCGCAGGCCTTGAGGACAGGCACCGCGTCGTCGTCCTCGGTCATCGCCAACAGCAGGTGCTCCAAGGTCGCATATTCGTGCCGGCGCTCGCCGGCGAGCCCGAAGGCGCGGTGGAGGGATTTCTCGAGGTTCTTGGACAGCATGGACATCGAACTACCTCGACTGGAAGGACGAACTACTCTCTACGACTATTCCTTCTCCAAAGTGCATTGGAGAGGATGCTGGTTTTTGCGGGCGTAATCCACCGTTTGCGTCACCTTGGTCTCGGCGATCTCGTAGGTATAAACGCCGCACACACCCACGCCCTTCTGATGGACGTGCAGCATGATCTTCGTGGCTTCATCACGATTCTTCTGAAAGATGTGCTCCAGAACGTCGACCACGAACTCCATCGGCGTGTAGTCGTCGTTCAGCATCAACACCTTGTACATCGACGGCTTCTTGGTTCGCGTCCTGGTCAGCGTCAGCGCACCGCTGCGCCCCTCGCCTTCGCCGTTTCCATCGTCGCGCCGCGCCGGCGGCTGCGGCGGACCGCCCGGCGGCTCCTTGGGCCCGCCCAGTCGGTCGCCGTCGAGGCGCCATTCGCATGCATTACGCAGAGAGGCCATCGTCCGGATCACACCCCAAAAATCAAAGCCACGTAGGAATTATATAGGTAGCCCTAGCGATTCCGCTACCTCGGTCGCAGCCCATCCTTCCCCACCGTCAAGGTCCACTGGTTCGACTTCCAGTGGCTGGGCGGGGCGTTCGGGTCGCGGCGCAGCTCCGCCGGCACGAGCTTGCGGGGCGGATTGACCGGAATGGGCACGGTATCCCAGGAGAAAAGCCTGGCGGCGAACTTCACGTTTGCGAAACCGTCGGTCGGATAGTGGTACGCCTGAAAGCCCCACACGCCGTTGCGGCACGAGGCGACCGTCCACCAGAAATCCACATCCGGCAGGCGCAGACCGTCGCGCGGCGGGCCGAAAGCCGCACTGGCCTGGAGCAACCCTACAAGCTCGCGGGTTTCGTCGGCATTCAGGATCCGCTCGCCGCGCCGCATGCGCCATGGATTGAACACGTCGCCCGGATCGGCGACCAGGAGGTTGGTCACGTTGCCCTGGTTGGCCAGCACGCCCATGCTGAGGCCGGCCGTGCCGTCGGGCTGCAGAAAGACCTCGTAGGTGCGGACCTGCTCGTCGTAAATTGCATTGTAGACGAGGCGCAAACGATTGCGGCCGTCCTTGCCGCAAGCTTGGCGGATATCGTCGCCGCCGACATAGTCGAACCAATGAAAGCTGCGGACGATCGGCATGTCGACGTTGCGGTCCGCGCGTTGCGCAAACGCCGTCGAACTGGTGAGAAGGATCAGAGCGAACGCAGCCGCAAACACCCGTTTCATGTCGCCTCTCTTATGGTCAATCATGCAGTTTCTGGTCCAACTTGGGCGCAAGGACGGCGGGTGAAAAGTTGCATAACCCCACTAATTTTAGTATTGTCGGAGAAATTGCCTATAAGTCGTTGCTTGGGCACAAGAATATAGACTTTGGTTTAATGGCGTAAACGCGATGATCTCCCCCCTCAGGCGCATCGCGGCCAGCCTAACCGGGCTTGCCGTCGGTATTCTTTTTATTACAGCAACGTTTGCGCCCTCCGGCGCCGATGCTCAATCGACCGGCATCAAACGCGCCGCGCCGCCCGCCAAGGCGCACGGCAAGTCGGCCGTTCGCACCCCGTCCTCGTGGGTTCCCAATCCGGCGGTGAACGGCAAGGACGCTTACCTGATCCTTGATGCCACGAGCGGTCGCGAGCTCGTGGCCGACCGTGCCGACGAATTGCGTCATCCGGCCTCGCTCACCAAGCTGATGACGATCTACCTCACTTTCTCGGCCCTCGATTCCGGCCGGCTGTCGCTGGGCGATGCGCTGCCGGTCTCGATCAACGCCCTGAACGCGCCGCCGACCAAGATGGGCCTGCCGCCCGGCGGCACGGTGAACGTGCGCGACGCCACGATGGCGTTGGTGACCCGTTCCGCCAACGATGCCGCGATCGTGCTCGCCGAGGCGTTGGGCGGCGACGAGGCAACGTTCGCCCAGCTCATGACGCAGAAGGCCCGCCAGCTCGGCATGACGTCGACGGTGTATCGCAATGCCTCGGGTCTGCCCAACCGCGAGCAGGTCACGACGGCGCGCGACCTGGCTAGGCTCGCCTTTGCGCTGATGCGCGATTTCCCGCACTACTATGCGGTCTTCTCGGTGCAGAGCTACCCGTATCGCGGCCGCATCCTCGAGAACCACAATCGCATGCTGCTCTCCTACGAGGGCGCCGACGGGCTCAAGACCGGCTACACCGTCGCTTCCGGCTTCAATCTCGTGATGTCGGCGATGCGCGACAACCGCCGCCTGATCGGCGTCGTGATGGGCGGCGACAGCGCCGGCCAACGCGATCGCATGATGGCCGACCTGATGGACTACAGTTTCGCCACCGCCCAGTCGACGCGGCTTTCGTCCTGGACGTCGATCCGCAAGCCGGCGTCGGCGCGCTACACCGCCACCAATTTCGATCCGAGCCTGGTCATCCCCGAATCGACGCCGAAGCTTGCCGCGGCCGCACCGCCCGCCGCTTTGCCGCCGATGCAGGCCGTCTCGACCGACCAGCGCGTCGCCGGTCCCGCGGCGCCGCCGGCAGCCGCCGCGCCGGGCGGCCCAGCGATCGGCAGCTGGGTGATCCAGGTCGGCTCGTTCAGCGATTCACAAGGCGCTCAGCTCGCGCTGGAGCGCGCCTCTTCCGCCCTGCCCGACTCGATGCGCGCGGCCGCGGCGGCCTCCGTCGACGAAGTGCAGATGGCCAACAAGACCTTCCATCGCGCCCGCCTCACCAACTTGTCGCAGGGTCAGGCGGTCGACGGCTGCAGGCAGCTCGAGAAGCGCAAGATCTACTGTTCGGCCATCCAGGTCACCGCCTGGAATACGCCGGGCGCGCGCTGAGCGCTCGCTTCAACCGGCCCACGAACGCCCGCTTGTGACGGCGCTGCCAGAGCGCCAGATCCCATAGCTCGCCACTCGGCTGCAGGCGGCTCTGCACCGGCTCGAACACCGACACCGTGGTCATTGCATCCGCCACCCGCACGCGCAGGGGCACGACGCGATACCCCGGGCCTTCGTAGTCGGCGAGCAGCGCCACGTCGCGCGCGCTCAGCCCGCCCACGACCACTCCCGGGACCGCGCCGCGCGGATCGCGCACGACAATGGGATAAGTCGCGCTTTTCGCCCGCCGTCGCGCATGGCCGGGCAGGCTGGCCGGCACGAAGGCCGCCGGCGGCAGCCGCCGCCCCAGCACCAGGGCGATGACGTCGTAGTCGAGCAGCGTGCCATAGAAGAAGAAGCGCATCATCGCCTCTTGCCGGACCGCGGGCCTCCAGGCCCGCATCTTCGTCTTTGCTGGGAGCGCGCCACTCGGCGGCGCTCATGGGCTGGTGAAGCAAA
>Ga0208989_10000281_pt1 | contig 13828 bp, 15 predicted proteins | sample MedBloCAOM3_M1_FD_187852 | JGI IMG/M metagenome (GOLD analysis project Ga0208989, IMG submission 187852) | Forest soil microbial communities from El Dorado National Forest, California, USA - Mediterranean Blodgett CA OM3_M1 (SPAdes) (version 2) | ecosystem: Environmental > Terrestrial > Soil >...
GACGTGGAGCTGCCCTTGGTGCCGGCCTGCAGCAGCAGGATCGCCTTGGCGGTTTCCCAGCCGAGGTCGATCGCCTTGACGAAGACCAGGATCTGCTCCGTCCGCCGGCTGGTCAGCGCACGCTCGACGAGCCCGATGGGCAGGTCGGCCATGATCGCGAGCGCGACCGTGGCTTCGTCGAATTTACCGCTGCGGGCAAATTCGGCCAAGCGCGCCTCATCCAGCTTGCCGGAGCGGTGCAGCGCCAGGACATGGGTTCGCGCCGCCGTGTAAGCGGCGGAGCGGGCGCGCATCTCGGTCTGGATGCGGCTGGAGGCCTGCGCGATCGCGTCCCGCAACAGCCCGGCCTTGGCGGGGTCGACGGCCGCGAACTGCAGCCGCACGGATTCCGAAGCCTGCTCGAACAGCGCAAGCATGTGCTGGCGCGGAACTTCGGGGCGAATCCAGACGGTGAGCGCGAGGCCGCCATCGCCCTGCGCCCGTTCGACCAGCGTCGCATAGCCGAAATCGGAAAATCGCGCGCCCGGATTCTCGGCCACGCTCACCGCCACCGTGCGGTCGCCGCGCTCGACCAGCAGGTCGGTCACCGGTTCGGGGAGCCGCTTGCGGCGCGAGATCGCCAGCAGATGGTTCTGGCTCTTGGTGCGGGCGCCTTCGAGCAATGTCGTGTCGTCGAGCCGATCGGAATGCGAGAGGACCGGCCCCGCCACCTCGATCGCGTCGTCGAGCGCGAGCCCGCGCAGCACGCGGGGCGGCGCGTCGCGAACGACCGCCATGCGCCGGCCGAAGCTCGCCCGGGCCGAGACCTCGAGCTCCGCGAGCAGACGGCTCATCACGTCGTCGAACAGCGAAATCTGCTCGCCCGCGAAGCTGCCCGATCCCGCCACGAAAAGATCGGTCACCCGCCGCAGCATCTCGGCCCGCCGCACGATGTCCGACTGGCCGAGCGCATCGTCGAGTTGGGAGAGCAGGTTGGTCTGCGCATTCATGAGGTCCGCCCCCGATACATCTCTTGGCCGCCGTGTCGGCACGCCCCCAGGGTGCCCGAGCAGGTCGTGTTCGCCCGCCGGCCAGTGATGCCTGTCGTTATGGGGGAAAGAGCGCAAAATATGGTTAAGGCGCGTGGTTAACGGCCGTTAACCCCTGCGCCGCAGGCGGCGGGCCGTGCTGGGCGCCACTGGCGCATCGATGTTGGTGGATTGCGCGCGTGACGGCAGGAGTCAGTCCAGCATCCGGTTGACCTCGAAATGCACAAGATCGCCGAGGTGGCATCGGTGCCCTGCCCCGCTCTGCAGCAGCATGCGGGCTTCCTCCGGGCTCGTGGCCTCGACGCACCATTCCTCGAGACGGGTGACCTGGATGGTGGCGTGGAAAAGTCTCTTCTGGTCCTTGACGACGCCAGCGCTCATTGAGGGTCCTCCGAGAGCAGGATCGACCGCGCATCCAAGTCCGGGACAGCCCTTTCGGGTTCATGCATCTGCACGGCACAACTCTAGGAAGTCGCTCTGTTGCGTTTCCGTTCCACCCGGACACTACGAATTGTGTCGCACGGGCGGAACGTAGCGACCGCCATGCCGTTGAGTCTGTGATTTTGGCGTTGGAGTACCTCATGGCCCCGCGTGCGTATTGGAAGGGCTACTTGAAGCTGTCCCTGGTGTCGTGCCCGATCGCCATCTTTCCGGCGACCTCGGAGCGCGAGAAAATCAGCTTTCATCAGCTCAACAAGAAGACCGGCCATCGGATCCGATATCAGAAGGTGGATGCCGACACCGGGGCCGAGGTGCCGGCCGATCAGATCGTCAAGGGCTACGAAGTCAGCAAGGGCGAGTATATCGAGGTCGAGCCCGAGGAGCTGGAGGCGGTCGCGATCGACAGCAAGCGCATGATCGAGATCGACACCTTCGTGCCGCGGGACGAAATCGACGACCTCTATCTCAACAATCCCTATTACGTGGTCCCGGACGGCGAGGTCGGCCAGCAGGCCTTCGCGGTCATTCGCGAGGCGATCCGCAAGGAAGGCATGGTGGCGCTGGGAAAGGTCGTGTTCACGTCGCGCGAGCACGTGATGCTGCTGGAGCCGCGCGGCAAGGGTCTGGTCGGCGTCACGTTGCGCTTTCCCTACGAGGTCCGCAAGGAAGAAGACTATTTCGACGACGTGGCCGACGAGAAGGTCCCCAAGGACATGCTCGAGCTCGCCACCCACATCGTCGAGACCAAGAAGTCGCACTTCCAGCCGGAGAAATTCGACGACCGCTACGAGGAAGCGCTCAAGGACCTGCTGGACAAGAAGCAGCACGGAAAGAAGATCGAGCGGCCGACCGAGCGCGCGCCCGCCAAGGTCATCAACCTGATGGATGCGCTGCGCCGCAGCGTCGAAAGCGGACGTGCGCCCAAACGCCAGCGCGCCGCCAAGAAGACGGGACGCACCGCGCGGCACAAGAAGGCGAGCTAGGCGTGGTGGGGCGACATTGAATCCTGACATCACGCGCGGGCGGTCCCTGAATGCTCGCTTTTCGACCCGAGTCAGCGGAACTCTACCGCTGGGTGCCGGTTAACGACGTGGTGTCGGAGGAGATCTCATGGCGAAGAAAGCAAAACGTAAATACAGCCGCAGCGCCGGCAAGGAAGTCAAAAGCGAAATGCACCGCTACAAGCGCGGCACGGCGAAAAGCGGTCGCGGTGGAAAAGGCGGCAAGGTGAAGAGTCGCAAACAGGCGATCGCCATCGGTCTGTCGAAGGCCCGCAAGAAGGGCAAGAAGGTCCCGCGCAAGACCAAGCGCTAGGATCGCGCCTATCAGGCTCACGCCGTCTCACTATTGCCGGGCCGCTCTCGCGGGCAGCCCGGCTGCGTCTTTGCGTGCCTGCGCCAACATGGCAGGCCACCTGCGCCAACATGGCAGGAAACAAACGGCGAGCCGCCGGCGTTTGTTTCCGGATGCGTCGCTTAGGCCGACGCGCAGTGCTGGCAAACGGAATGGAGATCGAGATGGAAAAAATCCGCACGCATTGGGTGGAGATGATGGCCACGTCGGTGACCGCCGTGCTCATCGCTTTCGGCTGCACGGTGCTGGCAGGGCTGACCCTGGGGTAGTGGCATCACCACGCAAGCGTCAGCCCGGAAACCAGCAAGGTGGTGAGGACGACCCGCCGAAATACGACCTCGTTGACGCGGCCGAACAGCATGATGCCCACCGCCGCCCCGGCCGCCAGCGCCGGCACGCTGATGGCGAGATCCAGCAGCATCCCGGACGACCAGTCGACGCGCGGCAGCAGCACGGCGAGCGCGACAATCTGCATGATGAGGATGAAAGGCTGAATCAGCCCGCGCTGCTCATTCTTGGCGATCCCGTGCAGATCGCACCAGATCGTCGGCAGCGCACCTGGCATGCCGGTGAGTCCGCCGATCAGGCCGCCGCCGAAGCCAACCAGGCCCTCCCCGAAGACGCCGCCGACAGACGGTCGGTGCGCCACCGCCGATCGCAGCAGCATGAAAGCCGAATATCCGGCGACGAAGACAGCCACCGCCGCGCTGCGGGAGCTGCGCCGCGCGCAGCCCAATGTGTCGCTCGCCTGGATCGCGAGCCAAATGCCGATCCAGCAGGACGCTGATCGCGAGCACTATCTGGAAGCTTTCCGTCGCGCGGGACTGGATTAGGCCTGCTGCAGCCGCACGCCACCTCCCGCCCGCACCCGCGTTCACCAACCTTGACAGCGCTCCGGGCGGGGCTCACGCTGCCCGGCAAGGTGTCATCTCAATGTCACCGCCCACCACATGATCGGGGGAGGAACGCACATGATCGCAAACCGAACGGTGTCGGCGATCGCGGGCGCGCTCGTGCTCGCGGCCACCGCGTCAGCCCAGGAAGTCCAGCAGTCGCCGACGTCGAGGACGGCGAAGCCGTCCGTCACACCCAGCAACGTGACGCAGGAGATGCTCGATCGTGCCGCCAGCGATCGCAACAACTTCCTCCACACCAACGGCGACTATACCCAGAAGCGCTTTTCTCCCAATACGCAGATCACGCCCGCCAACGTGGGCAAGCTGCGCGTGGCCTGGATTTTCCAGACCGACGTGAAGGAATCCATGGAGACATCGCCGATCATCGTCAACGGCGTCATGTATGTCACCACCTCGTTCAGCCATGTCTATGCGCTCAATGCGCAGACCGGGGAGGAGCTGTGGCACTACAAGCATTCGCTCGGTCCGATCACGACCTATTGCTGCGGGCCGAACAATCGCGGCGTCGCGGTCTACGAGGACAAGGTCTATCTCGCCACCCTCGACGCCAAGCTGGTGGCGCTCGACGCCAAGACCGGCAACAAGGTCTGGCAGTCGGACGTCGGCGATCCCGAGCTCGGTTACAGCGAAACGATGGCGCCGACCGCCGTGAAGGGCAAAATCCTGATCGGCACCAACGGCGGCGAATACGGCATCCGCGGCTTCGTGAAAGCCTATGACGCCAAGGACGGCAAGCTGTTGTGGACCTTCTACACCATTCCGGAGAATTCGGTCGGCGTATGGGCGCCCAAGGACGCGACCGGCCGCGACATGCACCGCAATATCCAGGCCGAGAAGGATCAGCTCGCCAAGACCGGCGATCCCTACAAGACGCTCGGCGGCGGCGTGTGGCAGAATCCGGCGGTCGACCTCGCCACCAACCGCATCTATTTCGTCGTCGGCAACCCGTCGCCCGACCTCGACGGCTCGCTGCGCCCGGGCGACAACCTCTATACCAACTCGCTCGTGTCGCTCGACCTCGACAGCGGGAAATATGTCTGCCACCTGCAGTATATCGCCCACGACGTCTGGGATCTCGACGCGGCCAGTCCGCCGATCCTGGTCGACGTGCGCGACAAGAGTGGCAAGGTCATCCCCGGCGTCATCCATGCGGGCAAGACCGGGCACGTCTATGTGCACGACCGCAAGGACTGCAGCCTGATCCGCTTCTCCGACGCGATGATCCCGCAGGAGAACATGTGGACGCTGCCGACGCCGGAAGGCGCCCGCATGCTGCCCGGCGCCAATGGCGGGGTGGAATGGTCGCCGATGACGGTCAATCCCCAGCTCGGGCTGACCTACGCGATCAACCTGCACCAGCCCATGACCTACCAGGTGCAGAGCTCGCCCTATCCGGGCGGCAAGCTCTGGCTCGGCGGCGCCTTCAAGACCATCCCGGGCGAGGAGCAATGGGGCAATATCAGCGCGGTCGACTACAACACCGGCAAGATCAAGTGGCAGGTGAAGACGCCGCAGCCGATGATCGGCGGCATCCTCGCCACGGCCAGCGGCCTGGTGTTCACCGGCGAGGGCAATGGCCGCTTCCGCGCCTACGACGCCAAGGACGGCAAGGTGCTATGGACCTTCAATGCCGGAGCCGGCGTCAACGCGCCGCCCTCCTCCTATGTGGTAGGCGGCAAGCAGTATGTCGTGGTCGCCGCCGGCGGCAACGTCCAGATCGATTTCAAGCGCGGCAACTCCATCATCGCCTTTACGGTGGATTAGCGGCACCCGGGAAAACCCGGGGCCGTTTCCTCTGCAGGCCCGAGATGGAACCAATCGGAGCGTCGGCCGGTTAAACCAGATTGGAATGTGCTCCGATGTTGCATGCCCGTATCCGGCCGGTAGCTTGGCTGCCGGCCATGCTCGCCGTGCTCGGCGCGACGCCGGGGCCGGCGCTGGCGCAGACCATCGACGAAAAGGCGCAAGCCTGCGCGGGATGCCATGGCGAGAACGGCGTCCCGCAGCAGAAGATCATGCCGGTGATCTGGGGGCAGCAGCAGGGCTATCTCTATCTGCAACTGCGCGACTTCAAGAGCGGGACGCGCAAGAACGACATCATGGGGCCGATCGCCCAGGCGCTCGAGCGCGACGACATGATGGCGCTGGCGGCCTATTTCTCGCAGAAGACCTGGCCCAATCTGCAGCAGCCGCGCCCGCCGGCCGACGTCGCGGCGCGCGCCTTGCAGGCCATGAACGCGGTCGTGTGCAGCTCCTGTCATCAGAGCCAATATCAGGGCGACGGCACCCAGCCGCGGCTCGCCGGCCAGTGGAAGGATTATCTCCAGAAGTCGATGCTCGATTTCCGCAACCGCAGCCGCGCCAACAATCCCGGCATGTCGGACCTCATGCTCTCGATCTCCGAAGACGACATCGCGGCCTGCGCGGCGTATCTCGCCGGACTCTGAGTCACCTCGCCGACAGCAATTCACGCACGCCGGCATGCGCGGTCAGATCGAGCGCGCGCTTCCCGGCCTTGTCCTTGAGAGTGCGGTCGGCGCCGCGCCTCAGCAGCGCTTCGACGACGGCCGCATGGCCCTGCTCGGCCGCGATCATCAGCGCCGTGCGGCCGCGGTTGTCGGCGGCGTCGATCGGCGCCCCGGCGTCGAGCAGCAGCGCGATGACGTCGAGGGCGTCGCGCTCGCCGAAGCCCTCCTCATAGCCCGCGGCCCACATCAAGGCGGTCAGATCATTGCCATAGGCCCGCCTCGCATCGACCCCGGCGGCGAGCAGCCGGCGCACGAGCGGCGTGAAGCCGCGCGCGGCCGCATAGACGATCGCGGTCTTACCGGTCGCATCCATCGCATCCGGCCGGGCGCCGTGGGCGATGAGCTCGGCGGCGGCGCCGTCGTTGCCGCGGTACGCCGCCGCCGCGAGCGGGGTGACGTCGGAGCGGCCGGGCAGATTGGCATCCGCGCCCTTGGCGAGCAGCAGCGCGACGACCGGTTGCTGGCCGTTCTCGGCGGCCGCAAAGAGCGCGGTCGCGCCGACCAGATTGCGGGCGTCGATCGCCGCGCCCTGGGCGAGGAACAGCTCGACCAGCGCCGAATGTCCGGCGCGCGCCGCGTGCGCCAGCGGCATGGCGCCGAGACGGTCGCGCGCCGCAAGCGACGCGCCGGCCTCGATCAGGCGGCGCGCGACCGGCACGCAGCCCGCGCCGGCGGCCCGGAACAGCGCCGCATTCAATTCGAGCGAGCCGGCATCGGCCGTCACCAGGTCGAGCCGGCGGGCGAGCTCGCGGCAGGCGGGAGACGGCACGCTCCGTTCCTGGGCGAGCGCAAGCGAGGCCGCCAGCGAGCCGGCGACCACCAGCAGGCCCGCGCCAACATGGCGATCAACACGCATGGGAATCCGGATGGGGTGCCACACGATATGGTTTCACGCACACTATACACGGTCCGGCGGCCGCCTGGGATGCATCGCAGCGTTGCGTGCGTGCCGGTGCGCATGGGCTCTGGTGAAATCATTGCGATAAGGCCGTAAGCTCGATACGCCGGAAATTCCATCGCGTTGCAAACCATCATGTCCGAGCCAAAACCATCGATCATCGACACGCGACGCGCCCAGATGTTCCCGATCCTCGCGGACGCGGAGATCGAGCGCATGCGCCGGTTCGGCGAGCCGCGTTCTTTCCGGGCGGGTGACGCGCTCGCCAGGGTCGGCGAGGTCGGCCATGGCATGATCATCATCCTGGCCGGCGAGGTCGACGTCACGCAGCACGACGATTCCGGCCATGGCCATCTGATCGTCACGCACGAGCCCGGCGCCTTCATGGGCGAGCTGGCGCAGCTCGCGGGCCGGCCGGCGCTGGTGGACGCCCACGCGCGCGGACCGGTGGAGGCCTTGATCATTCGGCCCGACCGCCTGCGGGCCCTGCTGATCGCGGAGGCCGAGCTCGGCGAGCGGATCATGCGCGCCCTGATCCTGCGGCGCGTCGGCCTGCTCGAGACCGGCGCCGGCGGCCCGGTGATCGTCGGCCGCCCCGAGAATGGCGACGTGCTGCGGCTCGAAGGATTTCTCCGCCGCAACGGTCATCCGCACCAGCGGCTCAACCCGGACATCGATCCGGAGGCGAAGGCGCTGATCGAGCGCTTCCATGTCGACGCCGGCGAACTGCCGATCGTGCTGTGTCCGGGCGGGCAGCTCTTGCGCAACCCGGGCGAGGTCGAGCTCGCCCGCTGCATCGGGCTGGTCGGGACGATCGATCCGGAGCGGCTGTATGACGTCGCGGTCGTGGGGGCCGGGCCGGCGGGCCTTGCCACTGCGGTCTATGCCGCGTCGGAAGGGCTTTCGGTCCTGGTGCTCGATTGCCGCGCCTTCGGCGGCCAGGCCGGCGCCTCGGCCCGCATCGAGAATTACCTCGGTTTTCCGACCGGCATCACCGGCATGGCCCTGATGGCCCGCGCCTACAACCAGGCGCAGAAGTTCGGGGCCGAGATGGCGGTCCCGGCCGAGGTGATCGGCCTCGCGGCGGAGAGCGAAGCGGACGGCGGCCGCTTCGTGCTGCGGCTGTCGAGGGACGAGCAGGTCGGCGCGCGCGCGGTCGTCATCGCGAGCGGCGCGCGCTATCGCCGGCTCGATGTCGCCAACCTGGAAGCCTTCGAGGCCGCGAGCGTGCATTATTGGGCCTCGCCCCTGGAAGCGAAGCTGTGCGCCGCCCAGGAGGTGGCGCTGGTGGGCGCGGGCAATTCGGCCGGCCAGGCGGTGGTCTATCTGGCGAGCCAGGCCGCCAAGGTGTGGATGCTGGTGCGCGGGCGCGACCTCGCGGCGAGCATGTCGCGCTACCTGGTCGACCGCATCGCGAGCCTGCCCAATGTCGAGGTGATCACGCAGGCCCAGGTCAGCGCGCTCGAAGGCAGCAACGGCATGCTGGAGGCGATCCGCTGGCGCCAGGGCAAATCGGGCGAGGAAACACGCCGCGCGATCCGGCACCTTTTCCTGTTCATCGGTGCGCAGCCGAATACCGATTGGCTGTCGGGCTCGGGCGTCGCGCTCGACCGCAAGGGCTTCGTGACGACCGGCGCAGAAGCCGGCCGGGCGCCGCTGGAGACCAGCCGGCGCGGCGTCTTCGCGATCGGCGACATCCGGTCGGGCTCGGTCAAGCGCGTGGCCGCGGCGGTCGGCGAAGGCGCCCAGGTGGTGGCGGCGCTGCATGGGTTTTTGGCCGGCCTCGACCCCAAACCGGCCATCATTGCGAATCAGTAAGAGACCGATGCCGCGCGAGGCCTACATGAGATAGGATGCGCAAGATGACGGCCGGCCGCGCGGTCAAAACCGCTCACCCGACCCAACAGCCGCCAACCGCAGCAGGAGCGAAGCATGACCAGAGTCACCTACGAGATCGTGGAGCATGACGGCGGCTGGGCCTATCGGGTCGACGGGGTGTATTCCGAAACCTTCCCGACGCACGACCGCGCCCGCAAGGCGGCGGAGCGCGCCATGAAGGAGCAGAGCGTTCCGGGAGAGACCACCGGCATCTCCTACGAGGACAAGGATGGCCATTGGCACGAGGAGGTGTCGGCCGGCACTGATCGGCCCGAGACCGACCTCAAAGGCTGAGGCCCCGGCCTCGCCGAAGGCGTCCGATGGCCGCGACCTGCAGCCACCTGAAAACCATCCGCACCGTGAAGCCGAGCGCGCGCGGCTGCGAGGAATGTCTCAAGATCGGATCGCCCTGGGTTCACTTGCGCCTGTGCCGGACGTGCGGGCATGTCGGCTGCTGCGACGACTCGCCGAACCGCCACGCCACCAAGCATTTCCACGCCACCACCCACCCGATCATCGAAGGCTATGATCCGCCCGAGGGCTGGGGCTGGTGCTATGTCGACGAGGTGATGTTCGACCTGTCGGACCGCGCCACGCCGCAGGACGGGCCGATCCCGCGCTTCGTCTGAAAACAATCCGGAATCGTCACGCCGCCGCGTCGGCGGCGAGCACCTGGCGGATGCCGGCGCGCACGGCCTCGCGCTCGGCGTCGCTCAGGCCGGCGAGCGAATGCGCCTCATAGGCGATGCGGGCCGGGCGCTCGAACACGATCAGCCGGCCGCCGAGGCGCAGCGCCTCCTCGATCGAATGGGTGATGAAAATCCCGGTCGCGCCGGTCTCGCGCAATAATTCGCGGAACTCGTCGCGCAGCGCATTGCCGGTGTGCTCGTCGAGCGCGCTGAACGGCTCGTCGCACAAAAGAATGTCCGGCTTGCCCGCGAAGGCGCGCGCGATCGAGACGCGCTGGCGCATGCCGCCCGAGAGCGCATGGGGAAAATCCTGCTCGTGCCCGGCGAGGCCGAGCCTGCCGAGCCACGCCGCCGCAACGGCGAGCCGCTCGTCACGCGCGACCTTGTTGAGCTCGAGCCCGAGCGCGACATTATCGATCGCGCTGCGCCACGGCATCAGCCGGTCGTTCTGGAAAACGATGCCGACCTTGCCGCGGAACCAGTCGAACTCGACAAAGGGATCGTGCCCGTCGACCAGCACGCGGCCCTGCGAGGGGCGCAGCAGGCCGGCGATCAGGTTGAAGGTCGTCGACTTGCCGCAGCCGGTCTTGCCGAGGATCGCGACCAGCTCGCCGCGCGCGATCGAGAAGCTCAGGTTGCGCACCGCCTCGAACGGCTCGCCGTCGGGCCGCGTGAAGGACTTGCTGACGCGGTCGAAGACGATCGCGGGCCCCTCGTTCACAGCGTGCGCTCCGCCGCCGCCCGGTAGCGCAGGGCGCGGCCTTCGACCGCGCTGATGATGCCCTGCACGGCGAGCACGAACACCACCAGAACGATGGTCCAGGCGATCGCGCCCGCCATGTCGAAGACCTGCTGCTGCTGCAACAATTGATAACCCACGCCGCCGGTCGCGCCGACGAGCTCCGCCACCACGACCACGCGCGACGCATTGCCGAGATTCACTTTCCAGGCGGTGAAGATCCCCGGCAGCACGGTCGGCCAGATCATGGTGCGGAAAAGATCGTAGCGCGACGGCCGGAAGGCCACCGTCATCTCGAACAGGTCCTTGGACATCGACCGGTAGGAGTCGAGCAGCTGGAACGCGAAGGCCGGCAGCGTGGTCATCACCATGATGAAGAAGATGCGGAACTCGGTGCCGCGAAACCAGATGATCGAGATCACCACCCAGGAGAGCGCCGGGATGCCCTGGTTGAAGTTGAGGAGCGGATAGCAATAGCGCTCGATGCGCTCGGACCGCGCCATGAAGATCGCGAGCACGCTGCCGAATACGAAGGCGCCCGCGAGCCCCGCGAGGATGCGCGCGCCGGTCGCGACCGCGTTGTAGGCGGTCTGCCAGGAGGAGAATATCTCGACGAAGCGCGCGGCGATCTGCGGCACCGAGGGAAACAGATAATCCGGCACGAACAGCGACACGATCTGCCACACGACCGCGAGGCCGACGAGCGCATAGATGCCTTCGGGCTTGAGCTCCCAGCCGAACAGCCGCAGGCCGCGATCCGCCGTTGTTGTCGTCATGTGCCGATGGCTCCGCTCCGTGTGCGCCGCAGGATAGCAGCGTAGCCCGCATGAAGCGAAGCGGAATGCGGGACAGGCCGCGTCGTCCGGCGCATGTTGATCCCCGGATTTCGCTTCGCTCCATCCGGGCTACGGGCTATCTTGTCCAAACGCAGTTCATCTCTTCCGTCCTGCGCAAGCGGAGGACTCCTTGCACGCCGTGAAGACTGCCGCCGCTTTCGTCGCTCTGATTTTCGCGCTGGCGTCGCCCGCGCGCGCCGAGGACTGGCCCGCCAAGCCGGTGCGGCTCGTGGTGGCGTTCGGGGCGGGCGGCAGCGCGGATATCCTGGGCCGCCTGCTGGCGACCGAATTGTCGGCCGCCTTCAAGCAGCAGTTCTATGTGGAGAACCGGCCGGGCAACAGCGGCAGCATCGGGTCGACCATGGTGGCGCGCGCCGAGCCCGACGGCTACACCCTGCTGGTCGGCGGCTCCGGGCCGCATATCACCGGGCCGGTGATCAATCCCAATATCGGCTACGACCCGGTGCGCGACTTCACCCATATCGCGATGATCGCGGGCGACACTTATGCGCTCGCCGCCAACGCGGCGCTCGGCGTGCGCAAGCTCGACGAGCTGCTCGCGCTGGCGCGCACCCGGCCGCTCGCCTCCGCCTCGCCCGGTCCGGGCTCGCTCGGCCATCTGCTGCTGCTCAAGCTCAACCGCGTCGCCAAACTCGATATCCAGCACATCCCGTCGTCCGGCGGCACCGTCATCGACGTGCTCGGCAACCATGTTCCGCTCGCGCTCACCACGGTGCTGACCGTCGGCGAGCATCTGCGCTCGGGCGCCCTGGTGGGGATCGCCTTGACGTCGACCGAGCGCAACGTGGTTTTTCGCGACGTCCCGACCTTCACCGAGCTTGGGTTTCCCGACCTGCGCGGCAGCACCTGGTTCTGGCTCACCGCACCGAGGGGACTGGCGCCCGACATCGTCGAGAAGCTCAACCGCGCGGTCCGCAACAGCATGAGCTCGCCGCGGGTGCAGAGCTATTTCAACCAGCAGGCCCTGATGACCATGGATCTCGACGTCGCCGGCGTGAACAAGTTCCTGGCCGACGAGCTGGCCTATTGGGGACCGATGGCGCGGGATGCGGGCTTGCGGGTGCAGTGAAGAGGCGCGCGCGGCTGCGTCCCCTCCCCCGCTTGCGGGGGAGGGTTAGGGAGAGGGAAGTCACGAATGACAGCGCAAGCGGCACCCCCCTCCCCGCCCTCCCCCGCAAGCGAGGGAGGGAGTAGGCTGAGCAAGCTGTGGGACGGAGTAGACTGAGCAAGCTGTGAGAGAGGAGACCATCATGGACGCGATCGTCGAGAATAGAGAGCCGCAAAACCGTCCCCTCATCGAGCCGCGCGCCCGCGTCGGGCTGCTCATTCCGTCGGTCAACCGCATGAGCGAGCCGCAGTTCAACCATTTCGCGCCGCCCGGCCTCGCCGTGCACGTGGCGCGCGCGCGCATCACCGGCCAGTGGCGCAAGCCGGCCGTCGAGATGAAAGACGAGATCGCGCGCGCGGCCGCGGCGCTTGCCGACAGCGGGCCCGACCTCATCGTCTACCACTGCACCGATTCATCCATGCGCGAGGGACGCGCCGGCGAACGCACGCTCATCGACATCGTGCGCGCGGCGACCGGCATCGAGACGGTGGCGACCAGCGCGCTGGTGGCCGAGGCGTTGCGCGCCCTGGGCATGAAATCCGTCGTGCTCTTGAGCCCCTATCTGAGCAACGAGGTGATCGTGCGCTTCCTGCAGGAGCACGGCGTGAAGGTGGTGGCCGACGTCGCGCTCAAGCTCAACGGCCACGAATATGTGGCGATCACGCCGCAGCGCTGGCTCGAGCTCGCCCGCCAGCATATGCGCGACGACGCCGACGGCGTTTTCCTGAGCTGCACCAACACCACCCAGATCGAGGCGATCGAGGACATCGAGCTCGCGCTCGGCAAGCCGGTGGTGAACAGCAATCAGGCGGTGCTGTGGGGCTGCGTGAAGCGCCTCGCGTCGAAGCTCGGGCCGGTCGCCCCGCTGCCGCGGCTCGGCCGCCTGATGGCGATGTGAGGCGCAACGTCGCGCAATCACATTATATCCACGGCAGCGGCCGCACCGCGGATGCGCGGAAGTCAGGCCTTTGCGGCCTGCACCTCGACCTCCAGCAGAAAATCCGCCCGCACCAGCGCGGGCACGATCAGCAGCATCGAGGCCGGGCGCGCGCTGCCCAGGAACAGCGCCCGCACCTTGGCGTAGGCCGGAATGTCCGCCGGCTGCACCAGGTATTGGGTGACCTTGACGATATCGTCCACCGTCATGCCGGCACGCTCCAAACATGCGACGATATGGGTCCACGCGATCTCCGCCTGACCGGTGATGTCGGGCGGCAGGTGCCCGTCTGGCGCCAGGCCCGGTGTGCCGGCCGTGATCAGCCAGCGCGCGTTGGCCGGCACCTCGACCGCGTCGCTGTAGGTCCCGATCTGTCTCGCGACCCCGATATCGTGGTTCTTATTCGCCATGGCCTCATCCTCGCTATGCGTTTCGAGACTCACCATGCCGGTTGA
>Ga0208989_10000282_pt1 | contig 13827 bp, 15 predicted proteins | sample MedBloCAOM3_M1_FD_187852 | JGI IMG/M metagenome (GOLD analysis project Ga0208989, IMG submission 187852) | Forest soil microbial communities from El Dorado National Forest, California, USA - Mediterranean Blodgett CA OM3_M1 (SPAdes) (version 2) | ecosystem: Environmental > Terrestrial > Soil >...
GGGAAGAGGTGCTCGAGATTGGCGTTGCCGTCCATATGAGCAAGCCCATCCGCGCCGCAGGCGGCAAGCCCTAGGCCGGCCGGAACACGAAGCCCGTCCCGGCATTGCGCGCCTGCGAGCACCGGGTCTATCGTTCCGGCAGGGAAGAAACACCGTTCGCGAGGCAACCGGCATGACGATCACGGTCAAGGCGCGCCATCCCGCGCTGGGCGCGGAAATCCACGGCGTCGACATGCGCCAGTCGCTCGATGCCGCGACAGTGCAGGCGATCACCGACGCCTGGACGAAGCACCTGGTCGTGGTGTTTCCCGACCAGCGCATCACCGATCAGCAGCACGTGGCCTTCACCCGGCATTTCGGCGATCCGGAGATCTTTCACCAGACGTCGCTTCACCTCCGCTCGGACCGGGTGAAGGAGATCTTCCTGGTCTCCAACGTCGACGAGCAGGATCGCCTGATGACGCCCTCGGAGCCGTCGCAGAAGCAGCTCTCCTCGGCCCGGATGTGGCACACCGATTCGAGCTACCGGCCGCTGCCCAGCGTCGGTTCGTTGCTGCACGGCATCGAGATCAGCCGGACCGGCGGCATCACGCAATTCATCAACATGTACATGGTCTACGACGAGCTGCCCGAGAGCCTGCGCCGCCAGGTCGAAGGCCGCAAGGCGCGGCACGATTTCAGCATGCTGTCGCGGCTCGTGGGCTCGCCGCCGCCGACGCCGGAAGAGCAGGCCGCGATGCCGCCGACCTGGCATCCCATGGTGCGGCGTCATCCCGTCAGCGGACGGAAGTCGCTCTATATCAGCTCGATCTACAACGATGCCGTCGAAGGGCTGGATGAGGGCGCCGCGCAGCGCCTGATCGAGGACCTGTCGGCCTTCGCGGCCCAGCCGAAATACATGTACCGGCACGTCTGGGAACCCGACGACGTGCTGATGTGGGACAATCGCTGCACCGTCCACGCCGTCACGCCGCACGATCCCGGCGAACGCCGCGTGATGCATCGCACGACCATCGTCGGCCGCGAGCCTGTGACGGCGGGCTAACTAGTTTAATACCGTCATCCCGACCGGAGCGAAGCGGAGTGGAGGGACCTCCTCTTCGTCGAGCATATGAACAGGTCCCTCCACTTCGCCTCGTGGAGTTTACCCCGAGGGCTTCCGAGGGGCTCGGCTTCGGTCGGGATGACGGAGGGTCTATTTCTTCCGGCTCATGTTCCAGAACACCGTCGCCGGGGCCACCATCATGCCGTCGATATCGGTGCGCAGCGCAATCGGCTGGTACCACTCGCCGAGATGGACATGGGTCGGATGGTCGACCCAGTACTTCTGCAGGTCGATCGCGATCTGCTTCTGCTTGGCCGGATCGGCTTCCTTGGCGAACTGATCGCGCATCTTCTCGATCGTCTCGTCGCACGGCCAACCGAACAGGGCCTTGTCGCACGACGCATTGAAGAAGGCGGCACTCACCGGGTTCAGGATGTCGGCCGCCCCCCAGGAGGTGATGAAAGCATTCCAGCCGCCCTTGTCCGGCGGATCCTTCTTGGTGCGGCGCGCGACCAGCGTCTGCCAGTCCATCGCCTGGACGTTGACCTTGAAGCCGGCAGCCTCGAGCTGCGCCTTGGCGACCGGCGCCATGTTGGTCAGCACCGTGAGGTCGGTCGACTGCAGCAGCTCGACCGGCGTCCCGTCATAGCCCGCCTCTGTCAGGAGTTGCTTGGCCTTGGCGGCATTGGCGTTCAGCACGTCGGCCATGCCCGCGTCGCTGCTGAGCGGCGTGCCGCAGACGAACACCGCCTTGCACAGCTTGTAGTATTTCGCATCGCCGATCGTGGCCTTGAGGAAGTCCTCCTGGTTGAAGGCGACCATGGCGGCGTGGCGGATCTTGGGATTGTCGAACGGCTTGAACAGCGTGTTGAAGCGCAGCGCATACTGGTTGCCGAGCGGATTGCCATCGAACAGCTTGATGTTCTTGTCCTTGGCCAAGAGCGGCAGGAGGTCGGGCGACGGCTGCTCGAGCATGTCGACTTCGCCGCTCTGCAAGGCCGCCACCTGCGTCTGCGCATCGGGGATCCAGATCCATTCGATGCGATCGACCTTGGCGATCTTGGCTCCGGCCAGGCCCGAGGGCGGCTCGGCGCGCGGCTTGTAGGTCGTGTTCTTGACGAACACGACCTTCTCGCCCGGCTTCCACTCCTTGGCGATGAACACGAATGGGCCGGAGCCGATCACGTCCTCGGCCTTGATCTGGGTGAAGGGATCGGTCTCGGCGACCCGCTTGGGCATCATGAAGGGCACGTTCGCCGACGGCTTGCCCAGCGACTCCAGCACCAGGCCGTACGGCTCCTTCATCTTCATCTTGAAGGTCTTGGCGTCGACCGCCTCGAAACCCGTGACCGAGGCCAGCATCTTCTGGCCCATCGAATCGCGGGCGCCCCAGCGCTTGATCGATTGGATGCAGTCCTCGGAGGTGACGGGCGCGCCGTCGCTCCACACGAGGCCGTCGCGCAAGGTGAAGGTCCAGGCGAGCTTGTCGGGCGAGACGTCCCACTTGTCGACCATCTCGGGCTGGACCTGCAGCTTTTCGTCCAGCGCGAACAGCGTGTCCCACACCAGGTAGCCGAAGCCGCGCTGGACATAGGCGGTGGTCCAGATCGGATCGACGATCTTCAGGTCCGAGTTCATCACCGCCTTGATCGTCTCGGCCTTGGCGGCGATCGGGCCCAGCAGCCCGGCGATGCTCGCGGCGGCTAAAAGGAACGCGGCCGGCTTTCTGAGATTGACCATGGCGACCCCTCCACTTCCCGAAGCCGATATTTGCAAGAATCAAGCCACTTTACAGCAGCTGTGGATGTGCGCCGCCATCGATCAGGATGCTCTGCCCCGATATGTAGCCCGCGTGCGCGCTGCACAGATAGGCGCACAGCCGGCCGAGTTCCTGCGGCTCGCCGAAGCGCTTGGCCGGCAGCTCCGCCCGGCGCGCCGCCAGCGCCGCCTCGGGGCTGATGCCTTCCTGCTTCGCCCGGAAGGTGAAGTTGCTGATCAGCCGGTCGGTGGTGAACGGCCCGGGCAGGATGTTGTTGATGGTGACGTTGCGGCCGACATGCGCGCGCACCAATGTGCTGACGAGTCCGTGCAGTCCGGCGCGCGCGGCGACGCTCAGGCCCTGCACATCGATCGGGTGGCGCACCACGCTCGACGTGATGTTGACGACCCGCCCGTAGCCGCGTGCGGCCATGCCGTCCAGCACCGCCGCCAGCATCGCCACCGGCGCTTTTAGGTTGCTTTCGAGGGCGTTCGACCAGTCATCCGCAGTCCAGCTCGTGAGCTTGCCGGGCGCCGGACCGCCCGCATTGTTCACCAGGATGTCGGGCGCGGGGCAGGCGGCGAGAAGGGCCGCGCGACCTGCTTCGCTTGCGATGTCGCCTGCGACCGCGGTGACCTCGACCTTGTGCGCCGCCGCGATTTCCGCCGCCGCTAGTTTCAGCCGCGCCGGATCGCGCGCATTGAGGACAAGGGCCACACCTTCGGCTGCCAGTGCCTCGGCGCAGGCGCGGCCCAGCCCCTTGCTCGCCGCGCAAACGATGGCGGTGCGGCCCTTCAAACCGAGATCCATCAAACGCTCCCTCGCGCCGCACCGACCGGCTTTACAAGAACGTAACGAGTCTCTAGCCTAGTTCAAATAAGAACTAACGTTTCATTAGTAAAACGAGTTGTCCCATCTGCTGAGGAGCGTATCCATGGCCGCGGCCGCGGAAACGATGCTGCTGACGATCTTCCTGCGGCACGACCAGTCGAACAATCTCGACACCATCCAGGCGCGCCTGAAGGCGGCCAACTGGTGGGACGGGTTTCCGCCCGCGGGCGTGGAGATCGTCTCCTGGACCGTGGCGATGGGCTTCGGCCAGATCGTCACCCTGCGGTTGCCGGCGTCGAAGCTCGCCGAGGTGAACGTCGAGCTCGAGCGCTCGGCCTGGGGCGTTTTCCGCACCGAGTGCTATCCGGCTTATGATTTCGTTCCGGTGCGCGAGCGCATCAAGGAACGCGTGCGCAACGGAGGCCAGTAACGGAGCCAGTGATGATCAAGCGCGAGCCTTACCTCAATCCGCACCAGGCGCGCGACCGCGAGCCCGACGCCTACCAGAACCTTTTGGGCGACGCGATCGAGCGCTGCTACGCCGCCGGCGTGCACGATCTCGCGGGACTGGTCGAGCGGTTGAACGAAGCGAAGGTCCCGACGCCGGGCGGCAAGCCCTGGACGGCGGAGCTGTTCAGGCAAGAGATGAAGCGGCTCGGCGCTTAACGCGAATTCAATCCAAGGATCGACCCATGACGGCGGTGACCAACCTCGCGATCGGCAAGCTTCTCACCAAGGGCGTACGGAACATCTGGTATCCGATCTGTCCCTCGCATTTCCTCGGCGACAAGCCGATCTCGCTGCGCCGCGTGGGATTGAAGCTGGTCCTGTGGCGCGACGAGACGGGCGCGCCGGTCATGCTCGAGGATCATTGCCCGCATCGCGGCGCGCCGCTCTCCATGGGCATCCCGATGGGCGACCGCATCGCCTGCGGCTATCACGGCGTGCAGGTGCGCAAGGACGGCACCGTCATGGCCGTTCCCGGCAGTCCCGGCAGCAAGCTCGAGGGCAAGAACTGCGTGAAATCGTTTCCGACGCAGGAACGCAATGGCGTGATCTTCGGCTATTTCGGCGACGCGCTCCATCCCGAACCGATCGAGCTGCAATTCCCCGAACAGCTCACCTCGCCCGACTACAGCTCCTTCCTCTGCTACTGCGAATGGCAGGGCGACTATCGCTACGTCTACGACAATGTGATGGATCCGATGCACGGCACGTTCCTGCATCGCCAGTCGCATTCGATGTCGTTCGGCGACACCACGGCGACCTTCCAGATCCGCGACACGCCGACCGGCTTCGTTTTCGAGAAGGAAGGCCAGCGCAACGTCAACTTCGACTGGACGGAATTTCTCGACACCGGCGCGCACTGGCTGCGCCTGGAGATCCCCTATCCGGCGACCGGCGGTCCCGGCGGGAATTTCCATATCGTCGGCGTCTACACGCCGATCGACGACAAGCAGACCGCCGTCTTCCACTGGCGCTGCCGCAAGGTCGATGGCTGGGCGCGCGACGCCTGGCGCTTTCTCTACAAGAACCGGCTGGAAGCCCGCCACTGGGCCGTCCTCGAGCAGGATCGCGTCATGCTCGAGCAGTTCGAGCCCGACGCCAACTTGCGCGAAAACCTCTACCAGCACGACATGGGCGTCGCACGCTTGCGACGAGTCTTCCGGACCAAGGCCGAAGCGCAGTTGAAGGCGCTGGAAGCGGCCGGTCACGCGGTGCTGCAGTGAACGCCAACATCGAAGGCATCGACCGCATCACCTATGGCGTCGAGGATGTCGCGGCGTGCAAGCGCTTCTTTCTCGATTGGGGGCTGCGCCTGGTCCGCGAGAATGACGCCGGCCTCGACTTCGAAAGCCTCAACGGCTGCGAAGTGAGAATTCGCAAAGCCGACGATCCGTCGCTGCCGCGCGCCACGGAGTCCGGGCCGACCCTGCGCGAAGTGATCTGGGGCGTGACAGGCGAAGCCGATCTCGATGCGCTGCGGGTCTCCCTGTCCCGCCAACCGGATTTCCAGGAGCGGCAGGGCGTCGTTTCCTGCACCGACCCGAACGGCATCGGCACGGGCTTTCGCGTGACCCGCAAGCGCGCCATCGATGTGTCGGGCACGCCGGCCAACGTCTGGGGCCACGCTGCCCGCATCGACCAGCCGGCCGCCATCTACGACCGCGCCGAACCGGTCGAGGTTGGCCACGTCGTCTTCTTCACCGATACGCTGGCCGAGACCACCGCCTTCTACGAATCGCTCGGCTTTCATCTCTCCGACCGTTATCCCGGGCGCGGGCATTTCCTGCGCTGCTCGGCGCGCGGCGGCCACCACGACCTCTTCCTGTTGCAGACGCCCGAGGCCAAGCGCGGCCTCAATCATGTGGCCTTCACGGTCCGCGACATGCACGAGGTGATCGGCGGCGGCCTGCACCTGTCGCGCTGCGGCTGGGAGACGCAACTCGGTCCCGGCCGCCACCCGATCTCGTCGGCGCTGTTCTGGTATTTCAAGAATCCGGCGGGCGCGCTGGTCGAGTACTACGCCGACGAGGACGTGCTGACCGAGAACTGGAAGCCACGCGACTTCGAGCCCGGCCCCACGGTGTTCGCCGAGTGGGCGGTCGCGGGCGGCATCGACGGCAACACGCGCCGTCAGAAATCCGGATGACCGTCATGGCCGGCAGCCCGCGGCTAGAATTCCGCGACGTCTGCAAGCGCTTCGCCAATCCGAGGCAGGGCGGCGTCGTCGTGGCCGTCGAAGGCGTCAGCCTGTCGATCGCCGACGGCGAGGTTGTGTCGCTGATCGGGCCCTCGGGCTGCGGCAAGAGCACCTTGCTCAACATGGGCGCGGGCCTCGATCCTGTATCGTCGGGGCAGGTCTGGGTCGACGGCGAGCTCGTCACCCGGCCCAATCGCCATGTCGCCTTCATGCTGCAGAAGGACCTTCTGCTGCCATGGCGCACGATCGTCGAGAATGTCGAGCTCGGCCAGGAGATCCAGAGCGTGCCGGGGCGCGAGCGCCGCCAGCGGGCGCTCGACCTTTTGGCCAAGTGCCGGCTGAGCGACTTCGTCGATCACTACCCGCATCAGCTCTCGGGCGGCATGCGCCAGCGGGCGGCCCTGGCGCGAACCTTGGCGGTCGATCCCAGCGTGCTGCTGATGGACGAGCCGTTCTCCGCGCTCGACGCCCAGACCAAGATGGTACTGCAGCAGGATCTCGGCCGGACCCTTGCCGATACCGGCAAGACCGCCTTGTTCATCACCCACGATCTCGTCGAGGCGGTGGCGCTGTCGGACCGCGTGCTGGTGATGAGCCAGCGGCCGGGCCGTATCATCGAGGAGATCGTGGTCGAAGCGGGCGACCGCGACAATCCGATGAAGCGCCGGCAGCATCCGCGGATCGCGGAATATGTCGTGCGGTTGATGGGCCTCCTGCAAATCGAGCAGGCCGCCGCGTAGTCGAATGTTCAAGAGGGGACTGGCGATGTCGAAATTCTCGAGGGTGCGTCTGGCGATGGCGGGTCTCTGCCTGGGCGCGGCGGTGACGATCGGCAGCGTCCCGGCTTCGGCCGAGGACATCACCTATCTCCTGCCGGCGCCGCTCTCCCTGCCGGCGTTCGGTCCGTTCGTGCTCGCCCAGCAGCGCGGCTACTTCAAAGCGGAAGGCCTCAACGTCACGTTCCAGGTCGGCAAGGGCGGCGTCGACGTCGCCAAGCAGGTCGGCGCCGGCAACGCGGTGATCGGCGGCGGCATCGGCGATACGCCGATCATCGTGCGGCCCAACGGCGTGCCGGTGAAGGCCGTGGCCGTGCTGGGCGGCGGCGCGCTGATGCAGCTCGTGCTCGACAAGGACAAGGGCCTGACCACGGTCAAGGACCTCAAGGGCAAGACCGTGACGGTGCTGGCCTACCAGGACACGACCTATTTCGCGCTGCTCGGCATGCTGGCGAGCCAGGGCATGACCAAGGACGACGTGAACGCCCAGGCGGTCGGTCCGGTCAATGTGTGGAAGCTGTTCATCGCCGGACAGTCGGATGCCTTCGCCTCGACGCCCGACTGGACGGCGCTGATCATGCTGGCGAAGAAGAACATCGAGGTGATCCCCTCCGATTCGCTGTTCAAGAGCATGGCGCAGGCCATCATCGCGTCCGACGACACGATTAAGAACAATCCCCAGCTGATCGAGAAGGTCGTGCGCGCGACCTTGAAGGGCATGAAGGACATCATGGCCGATCCCGCCGCGGCCGCCGTCGACTTCGTCAAGGCGACGCCCGAGCTCGCCGGCAAGGAGGATTTCGTCACCCTGTCGTTCAAGCTCTACAACCAGTACGTCTACGGCGGCCAGAAGGTCTTGGGCGAAATGGACGAGCAGAGGCTCACGGCCCTGCAGGATTTCTACGCCAAGGAAGGCCTCATCAAGTCCAAGACGGCCGTGAAGGATCTCTACACCAACCAGTTCGTCAAATGAGCGCTCGGTTCGTCGCCCTGCAGCCCGGCATGCGCCAGATGGTGATGGGCAGCGCGTTGCTGTTCGTGATTTTCCTGGTGGCCTGGCAATGGGCGCCGGGCCTGTTCGGCATTCCGGCCTTCATCATTCCGCCCGCCAGCCTGGTCTGGGACGAGTTCTTGAACATGCTGGCGCGCGACCGTCTCGTCTATCATACGTCCATCACGGCGATGCAGGTCGGCGTCGGCTTCGTGCTGGGCGTCCTGCTCGGCATCCTGTGCGGCTTCGCGCTCGGCATGTCGCCCGCGGCCGAGTTCGTGCTGTCGCCTTACATCCTGGCGCTGCAGATCGCGCCCAAGGTCGCCTTCGCGCCGCTCTTCATCATCTGGTTCGGCTACACGGTCTATCCCAAGATCCTGGTCTGCGTGCTGATCGTGTTCTTCCCCATCATGATCAACGTTTTAGGCGCGGTGCGGGCGCTCGATCCCGACGTCGTGCGGCTGGCCAAGTCCTTCACCGCCAACCGCCTGCAGGTCTTCTGGAAGATCGAGTTTCCCGCCGCCATGCCACCGCTGTTCGCCGGTCTTCGCATCGCGGCCACCCTGGCGGTGATCGGCGTGCTGGTGGGCGAGCTGGTCGGCGGCAATACGGGGCTGGGCTATCTTTTGGCGTTTGCCGAAGGCTCGGGCGACACCGCGAAGGTCTTCGTCACCATCATCCTGCTCACCCTGATCGGCATCGTCCTCTACGGCATCGTCGTCGCGATCGAGACGCGCGTGCTGCACTATCTGCCCGCGCGGGCGCGGCTCGCCACATGAGCCTGCAGGGCCGCACGATCCTGATCACCGGCGCCGGGCGCGGCCTGGGTCGCGCCTTTGCCGAGGCCTGTGCCGCGGCGGCGGCCGACGCGATCGTCGTCGCCGACGTGCAGGTGGAGTGGGGCGAAGCCACGGCCGAGGCGCTGCGGCGCGCGGGCGCCAAGGCCGCCTTCTTCCCGGTCGATCTCGGTGATCCTGCCTCGATCGAGGCGTTCTCGGCGAAGGTCGGCGCCCAATACGGCCATATCGACGGCCTGGTGAACAACGCTGCGATCGCCACGGGCATCGGCGGCAAGACCTTCGAGGAGATCGACATCGAGACCTGGGACCGCGTGATGGCGGTCAATGTCCGCGGCACGTGGCTGATGACCAAGGCGATGGCGCCGCTGTTGCGCCGCTCCCGGCTGGGCGGCCGCATCGTCAATCTGGCCTCGGACACCGCGCTGTGGGGCGCGCCGCGCCTGCTGCATTATGTCTCCAGCAAGGGCGCGGTGATCTCGATGACCCGTTCGCTGGCTCGCGAGCTCGGACCCGACGGCATCGCCGTCAACGCCATCGCGCCGGGTCTCGTGCTGGTCGAGGCGACCGAATACGTGCCCGAGGAGCGCCGGCAGCTCTACGTGTCGGGCCGCGCCATGCAACGCGCCCAGCTTCCCGACGATGTGACGGGCGCCGTCGTGTTCCTGCTGGGCCAGGGCGCGGGTTTCGTCACCGGCCAGTTGCTGCCCGTCAACGGCGGCTTCGTCTTCAACTGATGGACAGGATCCTGGGACTCTGAAATGGCAAGCGACCCGCTTTCGACCGAGACCAAGTACATCGTCCCCGCGCTGGCGCAGGGGTTGGGCATCCTGTCGTTGTTCAGCGGCGCCCAGCGCAGCTTCACCGCGCCCGAAATCGCCAAAAAGCTGTCGCTGCCGCGCACCAAGGTCTTTCGCCTGCTGCAGACGCTGCTGTCGATGGATTATCTGCGCTGCGAGGAAGACAAGCGCCACTTCAGCCTGGGCCCGGCGCTGCTCAGCCGCGGCTTCGAGTATCTGGCCTCCCTCGACATGGTCGAGGTGGCGCAGCCGATCCTGCAGCGGCTGCGCGACCGCACGGCTTTGTCGGCCCACATGGCGATCCGCGACGGCAGGGAGATCATCTATGTCCTGCGCTTTCCCGCGCGCAGCACGATCGCCAGCAGCGTCAATATCGGCACGCGTTTTCCGGTTCACGCCACCATCATGGGCCGCATGACGATCTTCGAGCTCTCCGACAAGGAACTGGAGCGGCTGTTCCGCGACGAGCCGCTGGAACGCTTCACCAAGCAGACGCCGACGACGCTCAAGGCATTGAAGGCGATTTTGGCCGAGGATCGGGCGCGCGGCTACGCCGTCAGCCAGGCCTTCTTCGAGGCCGGCGTCAGCTCGATCGCCGCGCCGGTGCGCGACGGCGCCGGCCGCATCGTGGCGGCCATCAATGTCACGGCAGTGAATGCCCATATCGATGAGCAGGACATGCATGGCGCGCTCAAGGACGCGGTCATCGAGGCGGCCGCCGAGATCTCGCAATGGCTCTGCCGCAGCGCGACGGCGGAAGCGCCCGTCGCTCCGGCCAAAAGGGTCAAGGCGAGGGAGAGCGTGCATGCCTGAGAAAGTTTTCGTTCAAATTGGAGGAATGTGACATGCCAGACAGCAGCCTATCGCAGCAGCCAAGCGCCCTCGCGAGCGAGATGCGCGCCTATACGGGCCTGTTCACCGAGAAGACGTTCGACTGGGACGCTTTTCCCGCCAGCCGGGGATTCCCCGACCTGCTGCGGGCCCAGCTGCGCTATGTCGGCGCCGGCGGTTCGCCCAAGTCGAACGATCCCACGACGCTGAAGGCCGAGCACTTCACCTTCAGCCTGGTCAATCAGCCGGTCGGCAAGTTCGCGGGCTCGCACGCCCACGAGGTCGTCGAGCATTTCTTCATCCTGCAGGGCGTCCTGACGGTGGGGACGGTGTGGGGCGACGAGGTGGTCGAAGTGAAGCTTGGGCCCGGGGACCTGCTGCTCAACAAGAGCGGTCGCCCGCACGGCTTCCGCAACGACGGCGTCGAGCCGGTCCTGATGCAGATCACGGTCGGCAGCGGCACGCCCGAGATGCCGGTCCATGTCTGCCATCCCAAGGACAAGGACCTCGAGCTGGCGCGCCGCTTCGGCGCCCCCGGCCCCGAGAAGATCCACCTGTTCTCGCCCGAGAGCACCGACCGGCGCCACCAGGAGCTGGCCAAGCATGTCGTGCGCTACCGCGACCGCACCCCGGTGTGGGACAAGGCAGGCTTCGCGCGCCTTGCCTATGTCGGCGAGGGCGGCGCCCCGGCGCATGGCTATCGCATGGACATGATCCATCTGCCGAAGGGCGTCGCCGTGAAGCCCTACGTCCGCGACGTCGAGGACGTCTACTTCGTGCTGGACGGGGCGATCACCGCCGGCTGGGTGGAGGATGGCGAGGTCGTCGAGCGGCGCCTCGGCGCGCGCGACCTGCTGTTCAATCCGGCCGGACGTCCGCACTATTTCCGCAACGACGGCGTCGCCGACGCGGAGTTCACGATGGTGGTGGGCTCCGGCGCTCCCGAATCGGTCACCTTCGAGGCGGCATGACGACGAGTCCCGGCGCCTCCCGCCGGATCGAGGGCGGGGGCTCCGTTTTCACCTGCAGCGAGGCGGGCGCCGGAACGCCGCTCGTCCTGCTGCACGGCATCGGCTCGGCCGCGCGCGCGTTCGACGATCAGCTGGCGGGCCTGTCGGACCGGCTGCGGGTCATCGCCTGGGATGCGCCGGGATACGGCGGCTCGACCTGTCTCGCGCCCGAATCACCCAAGGCAAACGACTACGCGACGGCGCTCGCAGCGATGCTCGATGCGCTGGGCATCCCGGCGTGCCACCTGGTCGGCCATTCGCTGGGCACGCTGATCGCGGCGTCCTTCGCGGCCGACCATCCGGAGCGCATCCTGTCGCTGACCTTGGCTAGCGTCGCCGCAGGCCAAGCGCGGCTGCCGGCTGCCGAGCGGGAGAAGGCCTTGGCGCAGCGCCTGGGCGATATCGTCGAACTCGGCCCCCGTCGCATGGCGGAGCAGCGCGGTCCGCGCCTGCTGGCGCCCGCCGCAACGCCCGAGATGCTGCGGCGGGTCGTCGAGACCATGGCTTCCGTCCGCCCCGACGGTTATAGCCAGGCGGCGCGCATGCTGGCGTCCGGCGACATCAAGGCTGACATCCCACGCCTGCCGGCGGACATGCCTGTGCAGTTCCTCTACGGCGACGGCGACGTCATCACGCCGCCAGCGCGCAACATCGAAGTCGCGGCGTTGCGGCCCACGGCGCCGGTCCATGTCGTCAAGGACGCTGGACACGCCGTCTATCTCGAGCAACCCGCCAAGTTCAATTCCATCGTGTCCGATTTTGTCACCAGGAGTACCCGTTCATGAAACGCCGCACGCTGCTGGCCCTGCCGTCTCTCGTGGTCCCGGCGGCCTTTCTGGCCGGCACCCGCGCCAGCGCCCAGGCGTATCCGTCCAAGCCGATCCACATCATCGTATCGGTCTCGGCCGGCGGGTCGATCGACACCATCGCCCGCTCGATCGGCGAGGCGCTGTCGCAAAGCATCGGCCAGCCCGTCGTGATCGAGAACCGGCCCGGCGCCAACGGCAACATCGCCGCCGCCGCGGTGGCGCGCGCGGCGCCGGATGGCTACACGCTGCTGGCCACGGGCGGCAGCACGCTCAACCTCAACCCGTTCCTGTACCGCGAACTGCCATTCGATCCGCAGAAGAGCTTCGCGCCGGTGACGTTGACGGCGCGCACCAACTTCATCCTCGTGGTCAATCCCAAGCTCGGCGTCGATTCGGTCGAGGCGTTCGTGGCGTTGGCCAAGGCGCATCCCAAGACGCTGAACTACGGATCGGCGGGCAGCGGCAGCCTGATCCACATCGCCACCGAGCTGTTCAACACGACGACCGGCATCGAAACCAACCACGTGCCCTACAAGGGGCTGGCGCCAGCGGTGAACGACCTTTTGGCCGGCCAGATCGATTTCATGTTCGATTCGGCAACGACCATGTCGCACATCCAGGCGGGACGGCTGAAGGCGCTGGCCGTCATCGGCCCGAATTCCCTGCCGGCCTTGCCGGAGCTCAAGCCATTGTCGGCTCACGGCATCGTGGGTGTCGACGTGGCGTCGGGTTGGCACGCTTTGTTTGCCCCGGCCGGCACGCCAACCGAGATCATCGACCGCCTGAATGCCGCCCTGCAGCCGATCCTGGCGTCGGCCGCGCTCAAGGAGCGCATCATCTCGCTGGGCGCCGAGCCCGCGTCCAGCACGCCCGACCAGCTCGCCAAGATCCTGGCCAGCGACCTCGAGCGCCTGCAGCCCATCGTCAAGCGCACGGGCGCAAGCCTCGACTGAACTGCGGCTGCGCACGCGCTCAGCCGCGGCGGTGTCGGCAACTTTTGTTTTGGCACCAAACAAATCCGCGCCTAGGATCGACGACGAGGAAATATCCAAGTCGTGACGCAAGAACGTACGCAAGTCGGCATCATCGGCGCCGGTCCGGCAGGGCTCCTGCTGGCCCGCCTGCTGAAGGCGCAGGGAATCGAAAGCGTGATCCTGGAAGCGCGGACGCGCGACTATGTCGAAGCGCGCATCCGCGCCGGCGTCCTGGAGCAAGGAACGGTCGCCCTGCTGGAAGAGGCGTCCGTCGCCGAACGGCTGCATCGCGACGGGCTGGTGCATGACGGCGTCGAGATCGCCGTGGGCGGCCGGCGCTTTCGCGTCGATTTCCGGGCCCTGACGGGAAAGACCGTCACGGTCTATGGCCAGACCGAGGTCACCCGGGACCTTATCGCCGCGCGCCTTGCCGGAGACGGCCCGATCGTCTGGGAGGCGGCCGAGGTCGCCCTGCGCGATATCGAGACCGGGCGGCCCAA
>Ga0208989_10000284_pt1 | contig 13815 bp, 11 predicted proteins | sample MedBloCAOM3_M1_FD_187852 | JGI IMG/M metagenome (GOLD analysis project Ga0208989, IMG submission 187852) | Forest soil microbial communities from El Dorado National Forest, California, USA - Mediterranean Blodgett CA OM3_M1 (SPAdes) (version 2) | ecosystem: Environmental > Terrestrial > Soil >...
TAAAGTGTAGGTTGCCGAAAAGCGATAGGTTTCATTACCGCGTGCGGCACGAGTTCTCGAAAACATAATGTGGCCCTTTCTAGTTTATAGCCGGTACATTGATGATGGCCGTCCCTGGGTACATGGCTGCGCGGAGTTGCATTTGAGTTGACCACTCTTCCGTAAGCGTCGACGACCGACCCGAAGCTCCGAGACCGATGGTCGATATCCTTATTGAAAACGCCGAAGTTACCCCTTGGCGTTGACCAACCAGGTTTACCTGAAGCAATGGGAGAAACTAGTGTGATTCGCCCTTGCTGTACCAGCGAGACTCTCTGATCAGACAAATTGATGATCACCCTGGTCTGCGAAGCCATCCCCGGGCTCGCCAACAGGAGTGGTGACAGTGCGATTACGCAATTACGGCATGTTTTCATTGCGATTTCCCGGTTGTTCGCGCCGTCCGCTCATAACCTTCGATACGCTACTTCGGCGCGGACATCGGCATTGCATGTTGCTGGTTCAAAGCATCAGCATCAGCTTTCGGGGTTGGGCTGGGCATCGTTTGCCCTTGAAGCACCATAGTTGATGTTCTGGGCGTTTCCACCACTCCGAAAGTATCTTTGATGGGACTTCTGTTAAGAAATCTCTTAAAGGTCCAGAAGGTCTTGAAACCTCCTGGGAGGTGGACTTGCGACATCCCTGAAGCGGCGTCCTCCTGAACCACCTGAACGATAATCCCTCGGATGAGATAGTAGGCCCGGAGGTCTGAGACCATTTTGACCTCCAACAGGTCGGTACGGTGACTAGTGATCTCCTGCAGGTCAGCTTTCGACGGACACGCATAGGGGCCGTCAACGGCCACCCAGCGGTACCCTTGTGCCGTGAAATCCTTGTAGGGGTCTGCCGATGCCGTGGAACCCAGCGCAACAGCGACCGCTGCCAAGACTATGATTGGTACTCTCATAAATCGTGTGCCTGGAACTCAAGAAAGCGAAGCTCCGCCGCTTTTGTATGATGTTCCGCGCTTTGTTGGCTCATAGGGTTTTTGAGGGTTTGAGGTCCGTTAACTAACATCGTGAAGCTCGCCCCGCTTCATCAGCTTCTCCCATACTCTTATCGATGCTTTACTGTCGCCTTTGAGTATGACGGTGGATGGCGAGAAGAACATATGGACTTTAAAACAACGCCTCCCGCCGTGAACGAATATTGTTTAATGGTGCCCTTGTTCAAAACGCTGATTCCATGCTCTGGTTAGCTTGTTATACCCGAAGGCTATTGTAACTCTTCGATCAATGTATGGGAGAGACTCATCGATCCGAACGAGACTCATCACGTTAGTTAGTCGATCTCGTGACATCAAATTGGGAGGATGGTGGGATGTTAGTGAAATCGATTCTCTTATGACGATAAAATGGCGCGGCCATTGGGTTCGCTCCCAATGAATCTACCCAATGATCGCCGCGCCAATTGCTCCTGAAACTATCGAATTTGTCCCGAACCACGGTTCCGGCCCGCGCCATTCATCGCCCAGTAATTTCGAAATATTACTCGAAAATCACCACCCTCTGGTGAAATCGATCGTCGATCGGATGAAACGCCAGCTTCCGGCAAGAATCGAAATCGAAGATCTCTACAGCGTCGGCGTTACCGGTCTAGTCGCTGCCGCTCAGAATTTTCGAGAGACTAAGAATAAGAGTTTTATTCCTTACGCGTCAATAAAGATCCGGGGAGCCGTCCTCGATGAACTGCGTCGAATGGACTGGATGTCGCGATCGGGACGCTCAAAGGCAAAACAACTTGGTATTCTGATTTCTCGAATCGAGCAGGAGCAAGGGTGCGCGGTGGGTCCGGAGCAGCTTTGTGAGGAATTGGATATCAGCGGGAAAGAATTGAACGCTCTGATGGACCAAGTGCGTCCGATCGAAGTTATCTCCCTCGATGGTCCCGAAGAATGGGACGAGAGCGGACATTCGTTACATGAAATTATCCCGGACGAAACCGGGATTTCCGCTTTCGAGAGGCTTGAACGAAAAGAGCTGACCGAGCTGATTGCCGAGCGCATCAAGCAACTCCCCGATGTGCCTAAAAGAGTTCTGGCCATGTATTACTACGATGGCATGAAACTCGCAGATATCGCTTTGGCTTTTGGGCTGACTGAGTCGCGTATTTGTCAGATTCACACCCAGGCGGTCAGCCAGTTGCGTACATACGCCCTCGGCCTGCTCGCCTAAGCAACTTACTTTTGCGATCGTTAATTCAATGAAAACGCAATTAGTCTAGTCTAAGGGGATGAAAGAGAGGGGGTGGTTAGATCTTGACGCTCGCAGAATTGATAGGAGCCGTCGCCGTCCGTAACGCAATTACCCAATACCAAGTTAGAAGGGCTGCGACCAATCGATTTGGACGAACCACGTAGATAATTCGTTTGGACTATTCCACGCGGATTGGCAAAGCGGGTTTATCATTGTCCCAGTACGCTGGTATGGTAAGACCAACTAGGTCAAGATCATGAGCGAGGCCGACGCTCGCGCCCAAGGATACCGGCCAGCCATTGGCGGGCAATGAGAACGTCCTGACCGCGTCATCTTGGGCCTAACCGTTAACAGTAACGACGTGAATGAAAGCGCCCAAGCACCGGTCCGGATCGCCAGGCAGTTAAAACGGGTTACGAAATAACTTCCGTGGACGACGAGCGTCACTAAGCATGAAAAAAGCACTAATAACGCTGCTAGCGGCAATCACACTGGCGACTGCCCATGCGCAGGGGTGGGTCACTTACAGAAACGACGCGGCTGGTTATTCGATAACTTATCCCTCAATTTTGAGGCTTATGCCTTGGAAAGGTGATCCGAGCAGTTCTGGGTAATGGAGGACGAAAAGCTTTCAATCGAAGGATGGGGAAGTTGAGTTATACGTTGAAACTCATTCAATCATTCCGGAGTTTAAGAAATCACTTCAGGATGAGTTTAATGCTGAATTTACAAGACGAACACAGGGAGGGGATTACATCAACTATAGTGTGGTTAAAAACAACTGGTACGTTATTACCGGCACGACTGCCAAGGGATACGAATTCTACAAAAAGTATTTCGTCTTCACCTCAGATAAGACAGATAAAGATGGCTGGTGGATCTATTTTTGACTTCGTGTATCCACGCTCAGAACACCAATTTTACGATCCGATTGTTGCCAAGATCACTCATGATTTTAATCCCAAATTACCAGGAAATTATGATCACTAAGGCAACTTAGCGCTTTTTCCGGTAAGGCATCTGAAACGGTGCCGTAGAGCTAGAAAGAAACAGATTTCCGGTGGTACCAGAAATCTGCGATTCTCTCTTTTACTCCCAATAGAGTTATCTGGCGAGAAATCCCACGTAGATTGACGCAGGAGCCACTTTATTTAGTCTCAATGGTATCTCCTTCCCATCTAAAAAACGCGCTCTGATGCCAACCCCGCTCCGGCAAAGGGCATGGGGAGCCAGTCGCATTGGGCTAGCTGCTAGATCTTCGCAATCCGATCGCCCAGCAGATAACCGACCGTAAGCAGAGGACCAGGACCAAGCTACAGGTATAGGCGAGGGCTCCCATCACAGCAAATAACAGCCAATCGGGAATCGTGCTTCCCCCGAGAGAATATAAAAGTGTCCTAAGCCTAATCCCTCCCAAATCGACGCGGTTACCAGCAGTAGAACCAGGAAGAAAGGGGGCGGATCGCCGTTCAGAGTGAGCAAAGCGCCAAGTCCGATCAGCAACATCGGTGGAAACGCCGCCCAGACGAAAGCTGGCCACAGCCTTAATTTCGGGCGGTCGGGTTTAAGCGAAGACATAGCGTTAGGCTTCTCCTAGGTTCGTCTCAGCCGGTTGGGAGAAACGATTTGGCAGTTCGACGGGTGCATCATTCGTAACCTAGAAATATCGTTACGTTCCACACCGATCACCAATCGAAAAAATGACTCCGCCGATCGAGGCAGCCGATGAGGGTGTGAGAGCGTAACAGCCCTCTTCAGAATTTTCCCGGAATTAGCCGCTTGGTACGTTCGGAGTACCGGACATATTCAGGTCCGAGATTTTCCCGAAGCGTCTTTCTTCGACCGAGATGTGCAACGAGTACGGAATCAGCGAACAGGTCATAATCAGGAAGAAGCCGAGCCAGTTGAAAGGTCAGGCAGGCGATTCCGACCAGCACCAGCAATCAACCGGAGTAAGATGAAAGGAAGAATAACTTTTCCGACGCGACGCTCACACGCTTGCCGATCTCGCCAATCTCCGGATCAAGATCCGCTTAATTTCCTGCATTCGCTCACAGGTTTGTTGCAGTTGGTCCGCGAACGACGATCGGGAATTTCCCAACACGCGATTCTCTGACCGAGGTCTTGGGTTGATGAATCCAAAAACTACTCTTCTTGACCGGTCCCTTGAGAAACCCGCACAGGATTCCAGACATTCCTCGGCGTGACCATCGTGAATATGAGCAAATTGCTCGGTTGTCGGAGTTTCTTGAATGAGATCGCAAGCGCGCAAATATTCGAGGATACCGCCCAGATCATGCAAATAGGTCTGGATGACCAGGACGTAGCCAATCCGTCTGATTGTTAGAACCCGATCTGCTTGCTCTCCTTCCCATACCGGAATCTCGTAAGGAATCAGGCCGCGATCAATGTCACGAACAAGCAGTTCCTTCGCTTCGAGTTTCAGGTCAGGACATTTGGTTGCGCGATAGTTGCTGACAATCACCTGCTGTTCCAACTGAGCTTGGCAAAAAACTTCCGGTCCATTCATGATCGCGTCAAAGAATCTTGCCAGATCCGAGCAGGAATCGTAGTTCATCGGAAACGGTACGAGGATAGACACGGCATAGCCATCGGGTACGTAGCAGAGATCGCCCAAGTCTTTTCCAAGCTCTCCGCATTTGTAGCGAACGTTAAAATCCGATTCGAGAACCGATTTCAGCGCTTTATTGAGGTCGGACTTGGTTGAGGTCAATTGGTTCAGCAGGCCTGGATTCCAATTCATATTCGAGCAATGACAAACGTGGTAGCAGGGATCGCTCCGCTCGATTCTAACTTCGAATTTGAGTTTAACGCCGTCGCCACTTACCACCGTGTCAATGTAAGAACTTGCATAGCGAGCGGAAAAACCGGTAGGGAGTTGCTTGAAAGAACCGGGCTCCAGCTGGCCGAAAATAAATCGTTCTGGGAGATCCGATTCAACTTCACAGTTTTCAAACCGAATCGGTGTAACTGGCGACCGACTCCGTCGCGGACAGAAGATCCAAGCAGGTAAAATGTCAACCGAATCGCGGCTTCCAGGTTTCGAATTGTCAGTGTTCTGCCGACCTGACCCCAGTTCATCCCGGAGCGCCTCTATCGTTGAGTCATAATCCGCATAATAATCGCATCTCGATCGCTGCTTTTCCGGGTCGTTCTCTTGGTAGTTCATGAGTGCATGCTCTTGAGGTAATTATCCCATTTGCTGTTTCTGCGGCCGGCCGCCGTCGAAATCAGAAAATAAAATAACCGCCCATCTGGCATCAGAAGGCGGTTGGTCATGAACCGTGAAGATCTTTGTTACCTCTGCACTCGCAGAGATCACATCCTCAGAGACTTTCGTCTTAGAGAAGGCACCTTGGCGTCTCCATCGCCAGGTTGCCGTGTCCGGTCCCCGGACAGCTCCTGATGCTGACTTAATACTAGTCCATCGAGCGGAGAATCTCAATAGTATTATGCCCTTATGCAAGTTGCCACTCCGTAACTTCCTCGGCTCGGTACTGCCAGGTTTAGCCGAACTGCCGCACAAACGTGTCGCTGAACTGACACCTACCGCCTGTGCCGCTCGATCGTAACTAACTGCGGCCCCCCAAACCCATCATAGCGGCCGTCAACCCTGTGCTTCACGAGACGATTACGAGCAACACGCCGTCCTGAGCTGACCCCAAAACGCAGAAAAGCCGATTCAGTACAAAGGCCTTCTTAGCTCGAATGATCAATAGCCAATAGTTGATAGCCGATCAAACGGTCCTTGATTCCTAACCCCCTAAGCCACTAACCGCAAGAGTTTAGCGGCCGGCCACTGAGCCAAGAGTAATCTGTCGAGGCCGAAGCGCCGGCCGGCTCCCGTCGTTAGCCCGATAACTCCGGCGACGATCAACATCGCGTTAAATCCGACGGTATCAGGACCTGCACCTCCGGCGACGAGAATGTTCGTGACAGCCCGCAGAATGGCAAGCATACCACCAAGGCGAGTGAAGAGTCCCAGCGAAAGTGAGATGCCGATCGCAAGATCACCAAACCCAATGAGTATCGCAAAGATTTGCGCGTGGGGCAGCACGACGTTTCGCAAAAGGGCAGACACCCCGGGAGTCACGGCCGTAAGCACGAATGTTTCGCCTATTCTTTTAGCGAGCTCTACTCCGCTCAGAAAAGCGTAAGATAATTTCGCATCCTTACCCACTAATGCGCTGTCGAGCCACGCAAGACTTGATATCACCCGCAGCCAAACAATCGAACTACGGGCGTGGCAAACATCTGGTAACTGATTCACAGTAAGGCTCTCCTAATTATAGAGGTGCATTGAGTTACATGTGTTACATATCGCAATATCCGTGTCAAGCAGAGCACCCCGATTTCTTGTTTGTCTCCGTTGCTTCGACAACAACTGACGAGTCAGTGTGCGGCTTAAGCTGGGGGAAACGTTACTGGAGATATCCTTAAGAATTGTTTAGAATTTGAGGTGCTCCAGCAGGCGAGCGAACCGTTAACCGCAAGTAGGAGGTCCATTGCTGTTTCCCCACTGGTGGCCTTTCGATTTTATTGAACATCGCGAGATTCCTTAAATAAGCCCCTTCAGCCGCTCCTACGGCTTGATTTAAAGCCGGTTTGCCTCCTCTCAGGTACAAATGGCTGCGGAATTCGATCGTCATTACGCCTGCTATTTGAAAGATGATCCAGCCAAAGAACCGATTGCTGTTGGTGATAGCGCACCGGGAGTACTCTCTGATGTAGCAAATAAGACCGGAAGGCCAGCAAAGTTTTAGTTAGACCACAAGGTTAGGTCCTAAGCGTACGATTTTTTGTGTTTCGTGAGGTCAGGCGTATTTCGACTGCAAACCGAGGTAGTACTTATGTTTAGCATCTTCTTTCGTTAATATCACCGAGCTGATCGACCGGTGTCCTCTCGGGCCGTTGCAGATCAGTATCATCGCGCTGTGCGGTCTCGTGACGCTGCTCGATTTCGCAGATCGAATATGCGCACACTGTCAGAACGCTCCCGTCTAAATTCGGGCTGGCCAATCGGACAAGAATTGCGGCAGTTGAGATAAGAAACGGCCGATCTCAAAAATCGGGGCGTATATCACCTGGCCGTGAAAATTGCCTTTATATCTCAACCGGTACCTGGACACCTCAATCCAATGACTACGCTGGCCCGCGAGCTTCAGTGGCGTAACCATGACGTAGTATTCATTAGTTTGCCGGATGGTGAGCGTTCGGTTCGCGCTGCTGGCTTACCGTTTCTCCCCTGTGCCGTAAAAGAATTCCCAGCTGGCTCGCTCAACGAACGCCTCCGCTGGCTGAGCAAACTCCAGGGAGAGGAGGCGCTGCGAGCTGCACTACAGAATGTTGCCACGAGGACAGAAGCGATGTTGAATTCGTTACCGGCGATGCTAACTGCAGCCGCGGTCGATGCAGTCGTACTCGACACCGTTCTGATCTACACTGAGTTGGCGCCGATGAGCCTTGGTATGCCATATGCCCACGTCGCTAACGCGCTGCACTTCGATTACTCGGGCTATACACCACTCTGTTTCTATGACTGGCCTCATGAAACTACTCCTACAGCTCTGGCCAGGAACCGAAAAGGTGTAGAGTGCTTCCTCGAAACGCTTGCGCCAACCATCGCGGTCGCAAGGACATATGCAAAGCGCGTCGGCCTCGATGTCGACTGGGACAACCCATCCGCCACGATCTCGAAGCTGGCCTGGATCACACAGTGTCCTCGGGAATTTGACTTTGAAAGTTCGCATTGGCCACCGCGGTTCCACCATACCGGGCCGTTCCACGATGGTGCCGGCCGCATAGAAGTCGATTTTCCATGGGAACGACTGACCGGAGAGCCTCTCATCTATGCGTCGATGGGAACACTTATGAACGGGCTGGCCGACGTCTTTCGCACGATTACTGCAGGGACCGCGAAGCGCAAAGGGTTTCAACTCGTGCTTTCCGTTGGCGATCAGCTCGATCCAGAACAGATTGGGTCGCTCCCGAGCAACACCATCCTCGTCAAGCGCGCACCACAATTGGAACTGCTCAAGCGCGCCTCGGTCTGCATCACCCATGCCGGACTGAACACGGCGTTGGAAGCGCTTGCTCAAGGCGTTCCTCAAGTTGCCGTCCCGGTTAGCCTTGATCAGCCTGGTGTTGCCGCCAGGATCGCTGAGAAGAGAACCGGACTATTTGTACCGTTGAAAGAGCTAACTGCATCCCGCCTTTCACTCCTCCTTGATCAGGTGCTCAATGACTCTACCTATCGCGATAGTGCACGTTATTTCCAGAAAGTGATTACCGAAACCAATGGACTTTCCAAAGCAGCCGATCTGCTGGAACGAGCTTTCGGACTTGCCAACGAAGACCAGCAGCTCTCGGGGTGCGCACACGAAACGGAAATTTAAGTACGGTAAGGAGCTCTCTCCTCGTGGACTGGAGTGCGAATGCACTCAGGAGGAACGCTCAACCTCCATCATAAAGCAGTTGGTCTTTCCAGTACCCGTTTTGCCGTAAAACGAACTGTAATCGAGTTCTGAAGTCGGCCTGAGAACGCCAGCCCCCGTGGTCCAGGCAATGGGTGCAGTTCACCTGTGAGGCTGATTCTAACTCACGCTGGTGGATTTTTCAGGAAGCAGGTCACGATTCATATAGTGCGCCTATACCTGCCAGCTATGAACATAGATAAACAATGAATTGGTGATGCCCCATAACCTTTCCGATTATTTCAGAAAGAATTCAGATTCAATGGATCAATTAAAGACTACTCCAAACGCGGGGACCTACAGATTCTCGGTAGGTAATTTTCAACTGACCGTTCTTAGCGACGGGTATGGGAATTTCCCGGCAACTCAACCGACTTGGGCACCCGAAGCCACTGCCGAGGATCTTAAGCAAGCGTTGGAAAGTGCCTTTCTCCCAACCGATCAACTTACCCTTTCTTTCAATCCTATCCTCATCGACAACGGCAAAGACTTACTCCTGTGCGATACCGGAAGCGGCAAATTGTTAGGGCCTTCGACTGGACGACTGTTACAGCAAATACAACTCGCTGGATATCAACCTGATCAGATCACGAGTGTGTTCCTTTCTCATGCGCATGTCGATCATCTCGGTGGGCTATTGTCGGAGGAAGGTCGACCGGTCTTCAGTTCCGCTCAACATTTCGTCCATGAGCGGGAGTGGAGTTTCTGGACTGGAAAGAATCCTGACTTATCCAAGCAGCGCCTGGACGATCAGACCAAATCCGATTTCATCCGGCTTGCGCAAAAGACGTTTGGCACTATGGAAAAGAACTTCAAACTCGTTGCTCGGGGCACCAGCCTGATTGACGGCGTGGTGGTGCAAGCTGCGCCGGGGCATACGCCAGGACATACCGCTTTGCGAATTCAATCGGATAAACAAGAGCTCGTTCACATTTTCGATCTTGCGCAACACCTCGTGATCATGTTTAAGAATCCGTCTTGGACGGTGGCATTTGACACTGATCCGGCGCTGGCGGCAGACACGCGGAAAAAGATTTTTAACGAACTCGTTGAAAATCGCACTCGCGTTTTTGCCTATCATTTACCATTTCCCGGTATTGGCCACGTTGCGAAGGAGGAAGACGGATTTCGGTGGATCCCTGAAGCATGGCAGCAAACCTAAGCTAGGGTGATGTTGGTCCGTTTCTTAAATATTTCACTCCAACGCCGAAGATTGGAGCTGGCATAGCACTCATCGAGGACGCGACACGAATCGCCAATCGCGAACTCGTCTATTGGCCGGGAAAAGAATCGAGCATTCACCGCTACGACGTGTGTTCATAATTGTTCACTTCGTTGCGTTGTGTGTGTTTGGTCGCCGAACGATCCGCTGCGGGATTTTCTCACGTCGTGAGTAACATCCTTGTCGCAGGGGCAGAGGAAAGCCTTGGCCGAAAGGTCTCTGAGCGGCAACACACTAGACGCCTCGATCAAGCTGCCTAAATTTTCGCTGCGGCGAACCATCCAGCTAGGATTGGCTTCGTCGACTTTTGGAATCTATCAACGTTGCGGCCCGAAGAGGAGAGCGGTCGAACTGGCTGCGGCCCGGTGGTTATAGCCTGTTGAGGTTAGGACCTATTCTTTATTAGGGCGGCGCGTTCAAGAAGTTGTCGAGTATACCATCCAGATTGGTTAGGATTCCCTTGGCAGGATAATCAAAACTTGTTTTCTCTAATGATTCTGGATTTTCGCCGGAGGCTTTTGTAATCATTGCCGCATGGCCGATGAAAAACCTTTATCGGGAAGCCCACCGGGCGACCGATTTGGCTTGCACGAAGCATTTGCGGCGACCGCTCAAACGAGCTGTAACCGAATCCTAGAAGTGTTCGAAAAAAAGAAAGAGCCAGGCGTTTACCCTGCGGTACTCTTCTAATCAACCGGTAGGCAGGACCAGCGCCTAGAACCTACCGGTTGATTCTTTTCTCGGGGGGAGAGAGCAATTTCCGAGAATACGCATCTCTTTTGAAATTGTTCAACACTTTTTCAAAAAACGTGTGAGAGACAATGTTTTTTGAGAATTACCAGTAATCTTGCCAGAACGTGGACGCTTTCGAAATTTCGCTTTAGCTCCTTGCCTCCACTTATGAGCGCGCTTCTTGCACTCAATGCGTGGCAATCTTGTATAATACCGTCGGGGGGAGAAAGTTTCTCAGAGCGGACATCTGGATCTTCCAGTAAAAACGCGCTGCACGCTCAAGTCTGGCACAAAAACGCCGTTATTACAGGAAGAGCGTTCGTCGCGAACGATGACCGACCTGCACGCGATGTTCATCTAGACACCTCGATCAACGGGCAGAATCACGTCCTGGCGCTCCGCATCGCCTACAAGAGTTGGTTGGTGTCGGCCTGGCGTTGCTATTTGTCCGATGCCTCCACTAATGAATCTTTTATGATCAACAACTACCTTGGCTGCGTATCGGTGGCTATTATGGTCGCCACCCCTCCGATTCTGCTGTGGATAATTTCCGCCGTCACTCCGCAACCGGCGACCCTCTCAATACAATCTAAGCTGCTTCACAAACCGTTGTTCGACGGTAAGGGGAAACGGCTAATAACATGAAAAACTACTGTGAATTTAACGGTTGCCGAACGAGCGGCACGAGTAGTGGAGGTGCCAACCAGCGGTTTCGTTGCCAGAGAGTTCTAGCCGTTCGCCGACCCGAACGCAAGTGTCGCGCATTACGGTCCTTGCAGAGCTTGTTATAACGTAACGAAAGCCGTTATATTCGCGATAGTGCGATACGAGACAAAGGTCCAATCACGAACAATCGATCCCGACGGTACAGCGAACATTTTCGTGGTTATCGACAGCCAAGTGACTGACCCGGATTTCCAAACGATGTCGACTGAGCCCGATTTGGATATTAGGCGGGTTCAGGCTCACTTTAGAGATGGGAAAGTCTATGGTCTCTCCATTCACCTGCGCACTTGGCCTGATCTCATGGAAGGAAGCCCTCTGACGATCAGTTTCGGCGAATAAGGGAGATAAAGCGTTTCATCTTCTAGCGATAGGTGAAGCGTCCCGGTCTGCGTCGGTAGAACGATCTTCCTCCCGGCATGTGTTCACTATGGTTCTAAGAACATCTGGTTTTCGTGAGCGAGATCAATTGCCGATTTCAATGAAAAAACCACGCTCACCTTAAGATCTGCCACAATCAGTCGATTAAAGCCAGAGAGTCACCGACGCGATCCGAACTCAACGTTCGCCGATTGGTTTCATATTCACGAGCTGGTCAGACGCACTTGCCCGAAGTCGAAAGGGCGGCAAAGCCACGGTTGGCAAAACGAAACAGAAAAGAGACACAAAGTGAATTCAAAACCGATTCGCTCTTTTAGCAATTTCTTTACTGGTCTTCGCCAGCACTGGTCAAACCAATTCGACTCCGACCGCAACCAAAACTGTGAAGCGAGCGACTTTGGTGTCTCCCGCTGCAACGCCTGCTATGCTCGCTGCTCCTGATCTCTCTTACATACGACCCCTAAGGCTCGGCGTAAAACTGGGTTGGCAAGACTCTCAGCCCCACAAAGGTTCTTATCGTGTTACATACGGCAAATTCGGAGAATCTCATCACGCTCACCTTATCGACGTGGACAGCCCACCGGTTGAAATTGGCAATCTAGAGGCAGGCACAACCTACTATTTTTCTGTCTACTTTATCGACGGCATTACCCACCGATCCTCCAATTACTCCAATGAACAGTCGCTAGTGGTGTCGCCTACTGGAACAGAGATAGCAGCAACGGCAACCCCGAGCCCGATCGAAACCGCAACCCCGAGTTTCACACCCTATACTAGAAGCACCTCCAGCAGCGCAGGCGGTGCGGCGGCAGGTTCAGTGCTGGTCGGCGGCTTTTTCCTTTGGGTTATTCTCTCAACAGCTTTTTACTTTCTACCCACAATTATCGCGGCAGCCCGTCATCACCACAACACCGGCCCCATTTTTGTGGTCAACTTCTTTCTTGGTTGGACCCTAATTGGTTGGGTTTGCTCGCTAGCGTGGTCATTCACTACCGCAACGGTCGCACCAGTAACTTTTATCCAGCAAGCTAACGGGACCTTTGTCCCGGGACCAGCAGCAACACCCAAGATTCCGCCGCACATAGCGACGTTGTGATTTTACGAAAACACTACTCACACTGCTAGCGGCGATCACACTAGCCAGCACCACCCGAGCCCGTATCGGGTGGACTGAAGAACAGTGCGATAAGCAGTACGGAAAAGGTAAAGAATTTCCGGCTGAACTTTTCGCTAAATGGTACAAGGTAAATGATTTTTCGCTGCGGTGTTATTTTTTCGAAGGCAAGGTGATTCTAGTGGTCTACGGCAAGATTGACCAAAGCCAACTAAACAGAGCAGAAATCATAGCTCTGCTGGATAAGAACGCCGGTTCCTTTATCTGGAATTATAAGCCAGACTCAAGATTTCCGAAAACACCGTGTTGGGCCACTTTAAACATCGACGCTGACCACGGTCGTCCGGGGCTGTATGCTGCCTACAAGAATAAGGAGCTGACCATCTACCACTCCGATTATACGAGTAAAGGCAGCGTCCCAGCCCGTAGAGATGCGATAGACGAAACCCGTGGACTATGAAACCATTACTCACGCTGCTATTGGCGCTAACACTAGCCAGCACCGGACGGGCTAACAACTTTCGCTGGCATATATCTTACGATAAGGCTGTATTGCTAGATGACGACGCCCGTGGTCAGCGCCTAGTTTTGCCCGCTGATTATCAAGACGCGCTTGAAGTCGCCCAAGTACACTACGGAGAAATCAACCCGGATAGCTTCGAAGGTAAAACTAACTCCTACGGACAACCTTCGTACACGCTAAACTACGACATCGCACCGCGCCATATATTGAGTTCGGATGAACTCAACAGCTGGGCCAATGCCGAGTGTGCCAAAACCGGCAAGGCGTGGTGGTGGTTCGACTTGCTGTGGATGTGTTATCGCAATACGGAAAATAAGGCGATAGCGTGTGCAGCAGAAGACCCGGCACGCGCACAAGAGGAGTTAGCAGTGAAGAGACGGACCGCAAAAGTT
>Ga0208989_10000285_pt1 | contig 13812 bp, 12 predicted proteins | sample MedBloCAOM3_M1_FD_187852 | JGI IMG/M metagenome (GOLD analysis project Ga0208989, IMG submission 187852) | Forest soil microbial communities from El Dorado National Forest, California, USA - Mediterranean Blodgett CA OM3_M1 (SPAdes) (version 2) | ecosystem: Environmental > Terrestrial > Soil >...
CGGATGGCATCGAACTTCCACAGATGCGGCCGGCAGGCGCTCTTCGGCTCCGGCGTGATCAGATCGCCCATCACGTTCCAAAGTGCTGCGAGATTTTCGCCGTCGATCTTGCGGTAGAACGCCTCGCGTTCCGGCGTCTTCTGTACGGCTTCCATGGCGAGCCTCCCGTGTTTCTTGTTGCTGGCTTGATTGACAGCATACTTACAACATGGCTAGCGTCAATGAAGCAAACGAGGAAATTCAGGGGAGGTTCCGATGAGGCTGCACGGCTATTTCCGCAGCAGCGCGTCCTACCGGGTCAGAATCGCGCTGAATCTTAAGGGATTAAGCGCGGACCACCTGCCGCACCATCTCCGCAAGGGCGAACAGCGCGATCCCGCCTATCTCGCGATCAACCCGCAGGGGCTGGTCCCGACGCTGCAGGACGATCGGGGCGCGATCATCACCCAGTCGCTGGCCATCATCGAATGGCTGGAGGAAACCCATCCCGAACCGCCGCTGCTGCCGAAAGAGCCGCTGCGCCGCGCCAAGGTCCGCGCGTTTGCGATGGCGCTCGCCTGCGATACTCATCCGGTGCAGAACCTGAAAGTGCTGGCGAGACTGCGGCAACTCGGCCTGCCCGAGGAACAGGTGACGGGTTGGGCGGCATGGGCCAACCGCGAGGGTCTTGCGGCCTGCGAAACATTGGTCGCAAGCGAGCCCGGCCCATTCTGCTTCGGCGCCGCGCCGACGATGGCCGATCTTTGTCTGGTGCCGCAGCTTGCCAATGCGCGGCGCTTTGGCGTCGATCTCGACGCCTTTCCGCGCCTGCTGAAGGCTGAAGCTGCGGCAAAAAACAACAAGGCGTTCGCGGACGCCGCACCGGAGCGGCAGCCCGATGCAGAATAAAGCTGCGCCTGTTACGATGGATGCCGTCTACACCAAGCCGGGCTATCTGTTTCGCCGGACGCAGCAGATCGCGGTGGCGATTTTCGTGGAGGAGTGCAAGGCTTACGAACTGACGCCGGTGCAATATGCCGCGCTGGTGGCTATCCGCACCCATCCCGGCATCGATGCGACCCGGCTCTCCGCCGTGATTGCCTTCGACCGCTCGACGCTGGGCAATGTGATCGAGCGGCTGGAGGCAAAGCTTTATATCGAGCGAAAGCCCTCGCGCGAGGACAAGCGGGTCAAGCTGCTCTATCTGACCAAAACAGGCATAGCATTGCTGCGCGATATCATGCCGTCGGTCGATCGCGCGCAGGCGCGGATGCTGCAGCCGTTGAAGCCGGCCGACCGCAAGACCTTGCTGGCGCTGCTGACGCAACTGGTCGATCTCAACAACGAAGCGTCGCGGGTGCCGCTGCGCGCGGAAGATGGGCTTGAACATTTCAAGAGATCGGGCTGATGCACACCGGGTTGAACCGACCGGTCCTGATTGCGGGCGGAGGCATCGGTGGCCTCGCGGCGGCGCTTGGGCTCGCGCAAAAGGGTATTCGTTCGATCCTGCTCGAAAAGGCCTCAGCACTCGGCGAAATCGGCGCCGGCATCCAGCTCGGACCCAACGCATTCCATGCTTTCGACTATCTCGGCGTCGGCGAGGCGGCGCGCGGCATGGCGGTCTATATCGACCAGCTGCGGCTGATGGATGCGCTGACAGCCGAAGAGATCACCCATGTCGACTTGCGCGACGCCTTCCGCACGCGTTTCGGAAATCCCTATGCGGTGGTTCATCGCGGCGATCTGCACGGCGTATTCCTTAAAGCCTGCCAGAACCATGATCTGATCGACCTGCGGGTGAGCTGCGAAGTCATGGGCTACGATCAGGACGGCGCGTCGGTCACGGTTCGCCTGGCTTCCGGCGAGCGCGTTACGGGCTCGCTGCTGATCGGTGCCGATGGTCTGTGGTCGAATATCCGTAAATCAGTCGCCGCCGACGGGCCGCCGCGGGTTTCCGGCCACACCACCTATCGTTCAGTGATTCCGGCCGAGGAGATGCCCGAGGATTTGCGCTGGAATGCGGCCACGCTGTGGGCCGGGCCGAAATGCCACATCGTGCACTATCCGCTGTCGGGCTGGAAGGTGTTCAATCTTGTGGTCACCTATCACAACGATGCGCCGGAGCCGGTGGCCGGCAAGCCGGTATCGGACGAAGAGGTCATGCAAGGCTTCCGGCACGTGCATGCGCGCGCGCAAGATATCATTCGCCACGGCAACAACTGGCGGCTCTGGGTGTTGTGCGACCGCGATCCGATGGAGCGCTGGGTCGATGGCCGCGTCGCCCTGCTTGGCGATGCCGCGCACCCGATGCTGCAATATTTCGCGCAAGGCGCCTGCATGGCGCTGGAGGACGCGGTGTGCCTGTCGCACATGCTGGGCGCATATCCGGATGATCACGCTACAGCGCTCGAACGTTACCGGCAGCAGCGCTTTCCGCGCACCGCGCGGGTGCAGCTGCAATCCCGCTTAATCGGCGAGCACATCTATCACCCCGCAGGCGAACACGCCCGCATCCGCAACGCCATCATGAGCGCGAAAACGTCGGAAGATTACTATCGCGATCTCGCCTGGCTCTATGGCGGTACGGGACTGGCGGGGTAGCGCTGTTTCATTATGAAATGATGCAGGTGCAATTTATACGCCGTCATTCCGGGGCGCGAGCCCTTGCGAGCGCGCCCGGAATCCATAACCACCACAGGGAGTATGGATTCCGGGCCTGCGCCAAGCGGCGCATCCCGGAATGACAAGCATTGAGTCGAGGCGCTAGAATTTCAGCAACGCTTGGCGGTCGATCTTGCCGGTGCCGGTTTTCGGCAGCTCGTCGATGAATTTTACCTCGCGCGGATATTTGTAAGGCAACAGCTTCGCCTTCACAAAATCCTGCAGCATTTTTGTCGCCTCGGTTGCATCGAAGGCGCGGTTGTTCATGACGACGACGGCCTTCAGGGTCATGCGCCTATCAGGCAGCTCGGCCGCAAACACCGCGCATTCGCGCACGTCGGGATGCTCGGCGAGGCAGAGCTCGACCTCGAGCGGATAAACCCATTGGCCGGAGATTTTGATCAGGTCGTCAGCGCGGCCGCGGAAGAAATGAAAGCCGTCGCTGTCGCGGACAAAACGATCGCCGGTGTAAATCCACCCCTCCTCGCGGACGGTCTCCGCTGATTTGTCCGGCCTGTTCCAGTATAGCGGCGTCGAGGAATCGCCGCGTACCCACAGGATGCCCTCTTCGTTGTCGCCGACCTCCCGGCCATCCTTATCCCTGAGCGCAATTTCATAGCCGGGCACCCGAAGGCCCGCGGCGCCGAGTTTTTTCTTGTCCGGGCGGTTGGAGAGGTAGATGTGCAGCACTTCCGTCGACCCCAGCCCTTCGACGATCTCAAGGCCGGTGAGTGTCTTCCAGCCGTTGAAGACGTCGGCCGAAAGTACTTCGGCGGCGGACAGCGCCATTCGCAGCGAAGAAAAATCCGTGGCCGCCGCGCCGTCGGCCTTGGTCAGCGACGTATAGAGCGTCGGCAATCCGAAAAACACTGAGGGGCGGAAGCGCTCGATCGCCTCAAAGATCGCCGCCGGCTTGGGCTGGCCCGGCAGCAGCAGTGTCGCGGCACCGGCAGAGAACGGGAAGGTGATGGAGTTGCCGAAACCATAAGCGAAAAAGATCTTCGGCACCGAGAAACAGATGTCGTCGGACTTGAGCTTCAGCACGTTGCGCGCGAATGCGGCCTCGCTGTAGGCCATGTCGTGCTGCAGATGGACGATGCCCTTGGGACGTCCGGTCGAGCCCGACGAGTACATCCAGAATGCCATCTCGTTGCGGTGGGTGTCGGCTTCCGCAAGATCGTCGGGAAAAGTCGGCAACCAGCGCTCAGCGAAGACAATGTTCGGCACCGCATGATCGCCAGCGACGCCGTTGACAACAAGCGTGCGCAACGCCGTATCCTTGCAGGCCAGCGCGTCGAAGCGGGAGCAAAATTCAGTGTCGGCGACGGCAACCGTGGCGCCGGAGTCCGAAAGGTAAAATTGCAAAAGGTCAGGCGGTGTCAGCGTATTGATCAGCAGCGGCACCAGCCCAGCGCGAACCGCACCGAAAAAAGCCGCAGGATAGGCCGGCGTGTCGTCGAGGAACATCAGGATGCGGTCGCCGCGCTTTAGTCCAAGCGACTGGAAGCCGTGACCCCACCTCGATGCTTCGGCGCAAAGCTCAGCATAGCTGCGGGTCCCGGCCGGTCCGGTCAGCGCAAGCCTGTCTCTCCGGCCCTGCGAGATGTTGTCGAACAGAATGCGGCTGGCGTTGTACCGCTCCGGGATTGTAAAGCCGATCTCAAACGCGCCGGCGCTGTCCGACGGCACCGGGTCGGCGATCTCAAGCGATCCATTCGGCGTTGGCGACGTCATCCCTGGCTCCCGCCCTGCAGCAATGGCCGCGTCGACGCCTCGTATCGCGCCATGAACACCGGCGACATCGCGCGCAGCCGCGCATCGTCGATCCGCCCGGAGCGGGTGATGTAGCTGTAGGCGAAGTCCATCAGGCCGAGCTTCATATGGTCGGGAAATTTTTCGTACCAGTCGGCGCTGGTGCGCGCCGCCGTCACCAGCTTTTTCACGATCGGCTTGCGTTCCATTTGGTAACGAACGAGGCTCGCGGAAATTGTATCCTCCGCCTCCAGCGCCTTGACCAGCGCGATCGCATCTTCAATGGCGAGCCGCGTGCCCGACCCGATCGAGAAATGCGCCGAATGCAACGCGTCGCCGATCAGCACCATATTCCCAAGCGACCAATGCTCGTTCCAGATCCACGGGAAATTGCGCCACACTGACTTGTTCGACACCAACGGATGTCGCTCGAGCGTGGAAGCGAATACCCGCTCGCAAATGGCTTTCGATTCCTCAACCGTCTTGTCGGCGAAGCCGTAACGCTGCCACGTGGCGCGGTCGCACTCGACGAGGAATGTGCTCATGTCAGGCGAGTATCGATAATGATGCGCATTGAACGCACCGAGTTCGGTTTCCACAAAAGTCTGCGACAGCGTCTCGAACCGTTTTGTGGTGCCGTACCAGGCAAATTTATTGGCCGAATAGGATACCGAGGTGCCGAAATCGCCCTCGAAAGTACGGCGTACCAGCGAGTTCAGGCCATCGGCCGCGACAATCAGGTCGTAGCCGGTCAACTGCTCCACGGACTGGATCAGCGTGTCATATCGCGGGGTCACGCCGACCGCGCGCACGCGCTGCTGCAGGATCGTGAGCAAATCAAGCCGGCCGATCGAGGAAAAACCGACGCCATCGATCTCGACGCTTTCGCCGCGCAGATTGAGGCTAATGTTCTTCCAGCTCTCCATCCTTGGTGTGATGGCGTCGACCGTGTCGGGGTCGTCGGCGCGTAGGAATTCAAGCGCCTGCTCGGAGAACACGACGCCGAAACCCCAGGTGGCGCCGGCGGCATTCTGCTCAAACAGGTCGATGTGGGCATCCGGGTGACGTCTTTTCCAAAGATAGGCGAAATAGAGACCTCCGGGGCCTCCGCCGATCACGGCGATACGCAAGATCTTCCTCCCCCAATGGCCCAGCACGTGCGGAGAATTTGCAAATCAAGATCGTCCTTTTGGGGCGTGTACCCGTACACTCCATGAGCAACGCTTGGCCGGTGTCCGCTTTGGAGCGCATTACTGACTCAAGTCAGACATCGCGCCAAGTCCGAAAAGTGCGGCACAACCGGACCGACGCGATCGGCGTCGCCGGTGGTACGTTGTCGCGAAGATTCACACAATGAGACGCTTGATTTCCGGCGGCCTTGATGGGCCATGGCGTGTCGTCGCAATCCCTGCATCGGCGCGAACGGAGCATTGCTTAGGTGCGACTGCGAAGGCGAGTGGCAGGGTGCCCAATATCAAACGAAGCGGAGCTTCTGGTCCGCTGCATGGTCATTGACGGAAGCTCTCCAAAAGCTTTCCGATACTGACCCGCGAACCGACCCAACTCGCTGAACCCGCTGGAAAGCGCAATTCCGGTGACGGTGGCCCGCGGACTGGCGTTGAGCAGTTCCAGACGAGCACGCGCGAGCCGCATCCGGCGCACCCAACCGAGCGGCGTGGTGCCTAGAAAATTTTTGAAGTGCATCTCAAGCGTCCGCGGACGAACGCCACCTATCTGAGCGAGATGTTCAAGTTGAATGGGTTCGCATAGATGACCGTGGAGCCAACCGAGAGCGCGTACCAGATCTCCCGGTAAGGCCGGGGAGGTACGAGCCTCCTTGAGGTCATGAACTGACCTGGAGATTGGATCAGGCATCGACATCGCTGACAGGCCCCAGCAATAGAAGGGTCCGAACCGTCCACACTCATACTCCATACTCCATTCTCGGCGAAATTAGTAGGCCCGATGCGGAAAATGCATAGCCGGCCGCAAGGGGGCGGCCGAACCTCCGCGACGCCAGGTCGAAGTTCAACGCTGAATTGGAGTTGCATCATGATCAAAACGTCGTTCGCAATTGCCGCAGCGACAGCCGCAGGATTTTCGTTCGCTCAGCCGGCGTTCGGACAGGCGGACGATGAAAAGCTTGGCATGGTGCATTTCGAGACATCGTGTAAACCGGACGCGCAGAAATTATTCGACCGCGGAATGCTTTATCAACATTCCTTCTGGTACCGCGCGTCTCAAAGAACATTTGAGGAGGTGCTGAAGGCCGATCCTGAATGCGGCATCGCCTATTGGGGCATCGCACTAAGTCTGCTCTGGAACCCTCACACTCCCGCGACTGCCAAGAATCTTACCGAGGGTGCCGCCGTGCTGGCCAAAGCAAGGAGTGTCGACACCAAGACCCAGCGCGAACGTGACTATCTGGATGCACTCGGGGTCATGTACACCGACTATGACAAGGTCGATCACCGCACGCGCATACAAGCCTATGCCAAGGCGATGGAGCAGTTGGCGCAGCGCTATCCAAGCGATGACGAGGCGCAGATTCACTACGCGCTGGCCCTCAATACCTCGGCTTCGCCGGTGGACAAGACCTACGCTAACCAACTCAAAGGCGCGGCCATCCTGGAAGGGATCGCAGAGCGCCAACCGCAACATCCCGGCGTGGCACACTACCTGATCCACCTCTACGATTATCCGCCGATCGCGCAGAAAGGCCTCGACGCCGCTCGGCGCTATGCCAAGGTCGCACCAGCATCGGCACATGCCCAGCACATGCCGTCACATATCTTTACGCGTGTCGGCTATTGGAAGGAGTCGGTTGCTTCCAACGCAGAATCGGTGCGGGTCGCGAGGGCCGACAAGGAGGGCCATGATCAGCTGCACGCCATGGACTATCTGGTCTACGGCTATCTGCAGCTCGGGCAGGATAACGAGGCCAAGGCCGTCATCGACGAGATGAATACCGTCACCGGCTTCACCGAGACTTTCATCGCTGGGCCGTATGCGCTGGCGGCTTCGCCAGCGCGCTACGCGGTGGAACGCGGCGACTGGAAAGCCGCGGCGGAGCTTCAGGTCCGTCCCAGCCCGCTGGCTCATGTGCAAGCGATCACGTATTTCGCGCGCGCGCTCGGAGCGGCCCGCTTGGGCAACGCGGATGCCGCGAGGGCCGACATCGCCAAGCTCACCGAGTTGCGGGACAAGCTGCGAGATGCGAAGGACGCTTATTGGTCGGAGCAAGTTGACATTCAGCGGCAGGTCGCGGTCGCCTGGATGCTCTATGCCGAGGGCAAGCACGACGACGCGCTGAATGCGATGAGCACAGCCGCCGATGCTGAGGACAAGACCGAGAAGCATCCGGTGACACCGGGCGTTCCCAAACCGGCGCGCGAATTCTATGGCGTCATGCTGCTCGAGGCCGGCAAGCCCCAGGAAGCGCTCATCGCCTTTGAAGCGACGCTAAAGAAGGAACCGAACCGGCTGGGCGCCTATGTGGGCGCAGCGACGGCCGCCGAAAAGTCCGGTGATAAAGCCAAGGCTGAGGGATACTACGGGAAAGTCGTCGCGATCGCCGGTGATGCGGATACCACCCGGGCTGATATTGCCGACGCGCGCGCATATCTGAGAAAATTCTGAGTGCAGGGGGCGACAATCAAGGGGACGCGTCCGTGAGAATATTCCTTCTGCCGATCGTTCTAGGCGCTCTTGCAGTCCCGGCAAACGCCCAATCGCTTCAGGTGATCGGCTACTCAGGCTATCTCGGCGAGTGGGAGTTGACTGCAACCGTGACGGAAAAGATCTCCGGCCCGGCAAATGAATACACCGGGCCCTTGACAATGACGCACGTCGGCTTGTGCACGCAGGACGGCTCAGAGGAGAAGACCGGTACAATACGTTTGCAGAGGTCGGCCCCACCGTCGCGGTTAGATGCGACAGTCTCGATCGCGGGCGTCGAATGCACCTACAGCGGACAAATGTCCGGCTTCTACACCGGCACGCTGAACTGCCCTGATCGAGAAGCGGTTCCGCTCAGGCTGTGGGTGAAATAATTGCCGGCCAGCTCATTTGCGGCCGGCATTTCTCCGTTGTGTCCGACTCGGCCCGTGCGGACAACACTCGAAGCGGAGCCAAAGGAGTAGACGGAGAGGTACCCGATCAATGGAGCAAGCTCACGGACCATCGCTCGCAATCCAGAGAGGACAGTTACGATGAACACGCAATCGGGACGAATCTTGTTTGCGGCCGGCCTGATCACCGCGGCACTCGCAAGCGGCGCAGTCGGCCAGCAAGACGAAAAGCTCGGCAAGGTGGTCTTCCCTACCTCCTGCGATCCCAATGTGCAGGCCGAGTTCGACCGCGGCGTCGCCATGCTGCATTCATACTGGTTCCTGAAGGCCCGCCGCACGTTCGAGGGGATTCTACAGCAGGATCCCGCCTGCGCGATGGCGCATTGGGGTGTGGCGATGGACTTCCTCGGCAATACCCTGGCGACCACGCCGACGCGGGCCGACTCGCAGGCGGCTTGGGACGCTCTCGAAAAAGCGCGGGCGGTCGGGACGAAGACGCAGCGCGAGCGCGACTGGATCGAGGCGCTGAGCTCCTATTTCCGCGACCATGACAAGGTCGCCGTGAATGCCCGACTGGCGGCCTACAATGCCGCGATGGAGCGGATGGCGCAAAGCTATCCCGACGATTACGAGGTGCTGGCCTATTATGCGCTGGCGCTGCAAGCCTCGGCGCAGAAAAGCGACCTCACCTACGCCAACCAGATCAAATCCGCGGCGCTTCTGGAAAAACTCTTCGAGCAGAACCCGCAGCACCCGGGCGTGACGCACTACCTCATTCATGCCTACGACTTTGCGCCGCTTGCCGAAAAGGGAATTGCGTCGGCGCGGCGCTATACGGGCATCGCGCCGGCCGTGCCGCACGCGCGGCACATGCCGTCGCACATCTACTCCATGGTCGGACTTTGGGAAGAATCCATCGCCTCGAACGCGGCGGCGCTTGAGATACAGCCCGACTACTATCACGCGTCAGATTTTACGGTCTATGCACATCTGCAGCTCGCGCAGGATGCCAAAGCCGATGCGATGATCCAGAAGTCGCTGGCCACCGCCGACCGCGGCGATCGTCCGATCAGCTTCGTCAATTTCACCGCCAAGGCCGCCATGCCGGCGCGCTATGTCCTGGAACGGGCGGACTGGGCCAGCGCTGCCGCGCTGCCGATGGTTCCCACCCAATATCCCATGGCGGATTCGCTGGTCCGCTTCTCGCGCGGTCTCGGCATGGCGCGCACTGGCGATGTTGCGGGCGCTAAAGGAGAGATCGAAGCGATGAAGGTTTTGCAGACGACTCTGCAGCGCGCCGACCAATCCTACTGGGCCAACCGCACCGATGAGCAAATGCTTGCGATTTCCGCATGGGTGGCACTGAAGGAAGGCGCGCCCGATCAGGCCCTGCGGTTCATGCGGGCAGCCGCCGACAGCGAAGACGGCAGCCTCAAGCACGTGGCGATGGAGAATCGCCTGTATCCGTTCCGCGAATTGCTGGCGGAATTGCTGCTTGAGATGGGGCAGCCCGCAGCTGCCCTGAACGAATTCGAGACCGGGCTCAAGCAAACCCCCAACCGCTTCCGCGCAGTCTGCGGAGCCGCCCGCGCTGCCGACAGCGCAGGCAACCGCAAGAAGGCATCCGAGTACTTCGGCATGCTGGTGGAATTGACCAAGAATGCTGATACCGAGCGGCAGGAAATCCGTGACGCCAAGGCATTCCTGGCGTCGAGATGACGATATAGCTGGTGCACGAAACGGACTCCTCGGTTGTCGGGCGCGGCGCCCGGGAGCCGGCAGCCATCAACCGAGACAACGATGATCCGCGCGATCGCATTGGCTATAATGTTCGGTGCGCTGTCCGCCGGCGCGGCGGTCTACGCGATCAGCCCACCGGGGTGGCAGGACGTGATTACACCGTTGTTCGGTGGGCCCGACCGTGGGGCTGTGACGGCAATCGCGCCCGACGACTGGCCGATCTGCACCACCATGGCATCGGTCGCATCGGATGCCGACTGGGCGCAGCTCGATCCCGATTTCAAGGCCGGCAAGAAGGCGCTGGGCGCGGAGGATTGGAATGGTGCAATCGCCGCGCTCGAGCTCGCCGCCCTGCGCGAGCCGTTTAATGCCGATATCCAAAACTACATCGGCTATGCCTATCGGCGGCTACGTCAGCTCGGGCCGGCTATTGGCCATTATCAGCAGGCGCTGATGCTGGATCCCCGCCACCGCAGCGCGCATGAGCATCTCGGCGAGGCCTATCTGGTGCTTGGTGAGTCCGCCAGGGCCGAGCAACTCCTGGCGGCGCTGGAGAACCTCTGCCTCATTCCCTGCGAGGAATACGACGATCTCAAGCGGGCCTTTGCGGCTTACAAAAGGCTGGCCACGCGCTGAGATCAGATCGGGCGTTGTAAGAGTGGTTTCAAGAGGCGTTTGAAACCAGAGCCTAGGCATGGTCCCCTTCTACTACCAAGACTCACTGTAAGGCTGACAATCTTGATTGGCAGCTCAGGGTCAGGCGAGCCGGGTTCTTGCTTCTTGATCGCGGAGTCGTTGTATTAAACTGCCAAAATCGCCGTTTGAGCAACCGCGCTCAGCGCCAATCCGTCCGGATACCGACCGCTGTCGTAAGGAGAAACCATGCCGGATTTCAGAGCCAAGTGGCTCACATTCTACACTGAGCACATCGAGCAAAGCTCCAAGGAAATATTTACTCACGTCGAAAAGATGATCGTCGGAACGTTGATCATCTCGGCGGGAGCACATGTCTCGAGCAACGAACCGGCTATCGTCCTGTTCGGCTATTTGCGCCATAGCCTCGTTGGCGGTGGCGTCCAGCTGTTTGGCATTGTCCTTCTTGTTCTGAATTTCCTTGACGGTCTTTACAAACTTGCAAAGCTGGACTGGCATGTCGCGTATCAGATCGTCATGTCGCTTTGCTATTTCGCTCTGTCCGTCCGATTAATTCAGCTGATCCTTGCGTTTCGCGGAGAGTAGCCGGAAGATTTGCAGGCGGCCTGCAGAACATCGCGTGATTTGAATCTATCGCGCGGCGAACTGGCTCAGAACTTCCTTGCACGCCGGTGAGAGAGAGGCTGCCTGCGTAGCCAGACATTTCACGACACGACCACCGCCGGGTTGAACGCCGCCGCAAAGCGAGCGAACATCGCCGCCACACGCCGACCTCAAGACGAGTAACTCCTCGCGCGGCCGCATCGGCCGCAGCACCAATGCAGGCGCCGGCGCAGTGGTCGGGGCTGCTGCGGGACTGGCAGTCGCAGCAGTTGCCGGAGCCCCGCCTGCTGCGGGCGCAGCGCCGCCGCCGGCCGCCTCGACCGCCTGCTGACAGCCCACGGAGAGTTTCGACTTGTTCTTGTCCAAGCAATTTAGCGCGGCGGCGCCCCCGGTCGGTACGCCGGCGCAGGTTCTCCGGTAATCGGAGCGGCACGCAGTGCGTATCGCGGCGACCTGCGCCTTGCTGGGCTTTTTTGCCGTCGTGCTTGCCGCCGCCTTGGGGGCCGTCGGAGGTGCTGAAGCCGCTGGCTCGGCGGACGGCTTAGCCGTTGCGGACTCGGCCTTGGGGGCCGCGGCCGGAGCCGACTCGGCCTTGGGCGCGGCCGGCGCTTCCACCGCATGCACGGCGGCCTGGCAGGACGACGTGAGGCTCGACATATTTTTCTGCAGGCATTGCAGCGACGCCTCCCCGCCCGGCGGGACTTTGGCGCAATGGGCTTCATAGTCCGCGCGGCACTCGGATCGGATGGCATTGCGCTGTGCATCAGTGGGCGCTTGCGAAGATGCCGGCGTCGCCACTGCGAATATCACGGTCGCCAGCGACGCCAAAAGCGCCGCTGTACCTCTTGATGTGCCGATCATTGAAGAAATCCTTCGTTGTCGCTGGAGCCGCTTCAATTGAAGTGAAGTTTCGAATGCCCTGATTCCGGCCGATCCTGATGACATCGTTTGCCTTCATCCTTGGCGTGGCGCCGCTGGTGGTCGCGAGCGGCGCCGGCGCCAGCGCCCGCAAGTCGATCGGCATCACGGTGTTCAGCGGGATGATCGCTTCGACTTGCCTCGCGGTGCTGTTCGTTCCGACAATTTTTTGTGGTGATTCAACGGTTCGAGAACTGGCTCGCCGAGCGACGGGGAAAAACACTTAGTACGCAAACGACCGCGCCGCCCCGACCTGACCTGACCTTACTCCTACACCTTGATCATCCGCTTGCCGCGGTTTTCGCCGGCGAGCAATCCGATCAGAGCCTTCGGCGTATTTTCAAGGCCATTGATAATGTCCTCCTGGACTTTCAACTTGCCGGCGGCCACCCATGATTGCAGGTCACTCAGCGCCTCGTCGCGCTGGTCCATGAAATCCATTACAATAAAACCCTGCATGGTGAGGCGCTTCACCACGATCAAGCCGGGCACGCCGCGCGGCCCATGCGCCGACGGCACGCCATCATATTGCGAGATCGCGCCGCAGCAGGCGATGCGGCCGCGATTGTTCATCAGCGCAAGACAGGCTTCGAGAATGTCGCCGCCGACATTGTCGAAATAGACATCGATGCCTTTGGGCGCCGCGGCCTTCAGGGCTTTGAACACCGCGCCGTCCTTGTAATCGACTGCGGCATCGAAGCCGAGTTCGCTGGTCAGCCAGTTGCACTTGTCCTTGCCGCCAGCGATGCCGACGACACGGCACCCCTTGATCTTGGCGATCTGGCCGACAATCGAACCGACCGAGCCGGCAGCGGCCGAGACCACGACGGTCTCGCCGGCTTTCGGCTTTCCGACGTCGAGCAGGCCGAAATAGGCGGTGAGGCCGGCGATGCCGTAAACGCTGAGCAGGTGCGTCATCGGTTCGACCTTCGGCATCTTGGTCAGATGCTTTGCGGGGACTACAGCGTAATCCTGCCAGCCGGTATCGCCGAACACGATGTCACCCGGCGCAAAGCCTGGCGCTTTCGATGACACGACTTCGGCGATGCCGCCGCCGGCCATGACCGTGTTGGCCTCGACCGCCGCGCGGTAGGTCGCGCCGTGCATCCATGCCCGGTTGGCGGCGTCCAGCGAGATATAGCGCACCCGCAGCAACACCTCGCCCTCCTTCGGCTCCGGGATGGGGCCTTTGGACATTTTGAAATGCTCCGGCCCGAGTTTCCCGGTCGGCTTTTCAACCAGCAAGACCTGGCGATTGACAGTGTCGTTCATCGCGTTCCCTCCGTGTGTCGGTTCTTAATGCAGTTGACGGCGCAGAAAACGCTCAACTGCACACATTGTGCGCAGCGCACGACGCTAGTCGGCAGGCGTTCATTCCACAACGGGAACATTGTGGCAAACGCGCCGAACTCGGAACCGTCGAGCGAGGTCTTCG
>Ga0208989_10000288_pt1 | contig 13748 bp, 10 predicted proteins | sample MedBloCAOM3_M1_FD_187852 | JGI IMG/M metagenome (GOLD analysis project Ga0208989, IMG submission 187852) | Forest soil microbial communities from El Dorado National Forest, California, USA - Mediterranean Blodgett CA OM3_M1 (SPAdes) (version 2) | ecosystem: Environmental > Terrestrial > Soil >...
GTCGGCGTCTGCTCGTCCTTGCCGATGATGACCTTGGCGCCATCGGACAGGTTGGCAAAGCCGGTCGTCACCACGCGATCGGCTGGCGACAATCCGCTCGCTATCACGGCATCCGTTTCGTTCTGCTGCGTCACCACGACCGGTTTCGCTGTTACAATGTCGCCTTCGCCAATGACGTAGCTGAACGTCCCCGCAGGACCGCGCTGAACCGCCGAGGTCGGTACAACAATCGCCTGCGAGAGGGTGTCGACCTTGAGCCGCACATTGACGAATTGGCCCGGCCATAGCTGAAAATTGGCATTGGGAAATTCGGCCTTGAGCTTGAGCGTCCCGGTGGTCTGGTCGACCTGGTTATCGATGCCCTTCAGCGTACCGGTATCGATAACCGTAATCCCGTCATTGCCGAAGACATCGACGGTCAGCGCGCCCTTGGTGGAGGCGGCATTGACCCGTACGATCTGCTGCTGCGGAAGACTGAACTGCACCGCGATCGGTTGCAGCTGGGTGATGACGACTAGACCGGTGACGTCAGAGGCATGGATGATGTTGCCCTGATCGACCTGACGCAGACCGGCGCGGCCCGACAGCGGCGCAATGATCTTGGTGTAGCCGAGCATCGCCTGCATGTTGTCGATCGCCGCCTGATCGGCGTTCACCAGCGCTTCCTGCTGGGCGACGACGGCGCGTTGGGTATCGTACTGCTGCTTGGAGCCGGCATTGGAGGCGGAAAGTTGCTGATAGCGCGCCAGGTCGAGGCGCTGATTTGCAAGCTGCGCTTCATCCTGCGCCTTCTTGGCGACGGCCTGATCGAACTGCGCCTTGTAGATCACAGGATCGATCTCGGCGAGAACATCGCCCTTCTTGACGTCCTGCCCTTCCGTGAAATTGACCGCGATCAATTTTCCATCGACTTGGGAGCGCACCATCACGTTGTTCAGCGCGCGGACGGCGCCGACGCCGTCGAGATAAACAGGCACGTCCTGGATGCGCGGTGTCGCAGCCAGCACGGGTACGGGGAGATCGGGAGTTGCCCGGTTCGCGGCTTTCTTCTGCAGTGATGTCCAGGCGATGTAGCCGAGGCCGCCAAGGATCAGCAGTGTAATCGTTATCGAAACGGTTCGACGGCGCGCGCGCGAGGCCACGCGGGCAACGCGGTCGCCCGCGACCTTCGCGGTTTCGTTCAGATCCGGCTTAAAGAGCATTAACCGGCTTCTCCATTCTCGGCTCCCAACCGCCCCCCAGCGCCTGGTAGAGGCTTACAAACGCCAGCAATCGGGCAAGCTGGGCCTGCCACAGTACATCTTCCGCCTGAAACAGGGTCAGTTGGGTGTTTAGCACAGTTACGATGTCCGCAGTCCCTGCCCGAAGCTGCTGTTCGGACAATTGAAAGGCCCGTTGCGACGCTGCGACCACCTCGCGCTGCAGCCGCAGCTTCTCGGTGGTCTGACGTATCGAAACCAGCGCATTGTCGACATCGGCGAATGCAGAGACCACCGTCTTCCGGTAGGCCTGCAGCAATTCATCCTGCCTGGCCTTGGTGAATTCGAAATTGCCAAGAATTCTTCCGCCATCGAAGATCGGCTGCGTCAGGCCGCCGACCATGCTGAAGAACGCCGCGTGGGGCTGGAACAGCGACACCAGCGCCGAGCTTTGATAGCCGCCCTGCCCGGTCAACTGGATGCTTGGGAAGAACTGCGCGCGGGCGTTTCCGACACTGGCCGTAGCAGAAGCGAGCTGCGCTTCCTGGCGTCTGATATCCGGACGCTGCGTCAGCAATTCCGACGGAAGACCTGGTGTCACTCGTGGCGACGATATCTGGTTCATCGAGCCACCGGTCACCTTTACGCTTTCCGGCGGCCGCGACACCAGCGTCGCCAGCGCATTGATGTTCAGCGCCAGGATTTGCCGCAGCGGCGGAACGGAGGCTTTCTGATTGGCGACAACCGCTTCCTGTTGGGCCACATCGAGATCGGTCCCGGTGCCGGCTTTGAACCGTTGCTTGATGGCCTCGAGGATGCGTGTCGCGCTAGCGATGTTTTGTTCGGCGGTGCGAATCCGGTCCTGCGAGGCGAGCACCTGAAAATAGGCATTGGCGACGCTGGTGAGCGTCGTGAGTGCCACCACATCGCGATCGAAACGGTTCGCGATTGCGGTTTCCTCTGCCGCCTGCGTGGCGTCGCGGTTCTTGCCCCAGAAATCGAGTTCATAGCTGGCGCTGAGCGATGCCGAATAGTTGACGACCTCACGCCCGCCTATGCTCAATCCGCTGGCGCTTGAGCCGGATGTCCGGGAATAGGCCTCCGAACCTGAGCCGCTGAGGCTCGGCAGCAGCGCGGCGCCAGCGATTCGCGCCTGCGCGTCGGCCTGAATAAAACGCGCGGTCGCCGCCGCAATGTCCAGATTGACCTTCTGGGCTTCCTCCATCAGCGTCGTCAATTCCGATGACCGAAATCCGCGCCACCAATCCAGCGTTGGCGGCGCATCCTTCTGGGTCAACCGCGCGGCTTTGTATCCATCGGGAATGTCCAGCGCCGGATCCGGCAGATCCTTCGTTAAAAGGCACCCGGCAGAACTGGCAACAATGCAAAGTACCGCGAGCCATCTTGCCGCACGATCCACGCAAGGGAAGGCAGCAAGCAGGCCGTCGACGGCAACCCCGGTGAATTTGTGTCTCACATCCGCCCTCCGCCGGGCAAAATGCCCGGCATCTGACTCTGCGAGAACCGCCAGACCGATTCGCGGATGACGCTTCTTTTGACCGTCTGCGAGACGTTCACCGGGGTGATGCTTCCTCTGGAACCTGATCGCCATACTAGCCGGGGGATCACGGCGCGGACAGTCCTGTTCCTCTCTCTGTCCCGTGAGTATCGCTGAATTCAGGACAATGAGTGGCGACAGGAACCGAGGAGTTTTCCCATATTCTATTGGGCTGTTTGCAGGTTGCCCCCATCAGGGAATGTAGCAATCTTACCAAGATTTCATGTTGCTGGATGTTGCTGGATGTTGCTGGCGACCGACCGCGAGGGCCCCCTGCTTGCTGCGACTTTCAACGGCCGCCGCCGCGCCTTGACCAGAGCGGCGCTGCTGCGGTCGTTGTTCTCGCTGCCGCTCCTCATCTTGAAGATCGGCGAACGCAACGATTATACTGGGCTAGCGTTACCCACCCGAGGATTTGCCCACTTGAGTAAATGCACTCTGGTCCAGGAAGGTCGAAGCTAGTTCGACCGCTCACGCGGAGCTTGGACACAGAGCCACATCATTTGATGGATCTGCCCATGCCGGATTTGATCTCGGTGACGTCAGACAATGTGGACGAGGTACTTCCGGACCTCCCGCGCGTGGTTCGGTTGGCGCTTGGCTTCGGCTCAAAGCTGCGGCGCGGCACCCTTGACGTGACCCTTCCCGACGGCCGCATGATCAGGTTAGGCGGCGTGGAGCCGGGCCCGTCGGCGGCCATGACCCTTTACGATTACGGCTTTGCGTCGCGGCTTCTTAATGGCGGTGACATCGGAATAGCCGAAGCCTATCTGAACGGCGAATGGGACACGCCTGACTTGACGCAGTTTCTTTATCTCTTCTGCGTCAATCACGACCTGATTCAGGCGATGCTCGACGACAAGCCGCTGATACGCTTTGTCCAGATTGTCCGGCACTGGTTCAACCGCAATACCAAGCAGCAGGCACGCCGCAATATCTACGCGCATTACGACATCGGCAACGCGTTTTATTCGGCATGGCTCGATCCGAGCATGACCTACTCCTCGGCGTTGTTCGAGGATCACACCACGGATCTGACGGCCGCGCAAAACAACAAATACCGCAGGCTTGCCGAAGCGATCGATCTGCAGCCCGGCCAGAGATTGCTGGAGATCGGATGCGGATGGGGCGGCTTTGCGGAATATGCCGCCAAAACCTTTGGAGCCAATGTGGTCGGCCTTACCATCAGCAAAGAGCAGCGCGACTTTGCGCTGCAGCGCATCCAGAACGCCGGCCTTGGCGACAAGGTCGAAATCAGGCTGCAGGATTATCGCGACGAGCGTGACCAGTACGATCGGATCGCGTCGATCGAGATGATCGAGGCGGTCGGCGAGCAGTTCTGGCCCAAATATTTTTCGCAGTTGCGCGACCGGCTGTTGCCCGGCGGCCTCGCCGGCATTCAGGCCATCACCATTCAGGATAGCCTGTTCCAGACCTACCGCCGCGAAGTCGATTTCATCCAGCGTTACGTTTTTCCCGGCGGAATGCTGCCCTCGCCTCAAGTGCTGAAATCGCTGGGCGAGCGGTTCGGCGTTCCCGTCATTCGCGAACGCATTTTCGGGCAAGATTATGCCAAGACACTTGCGACCTGGCGAAATAACTTCCGCGCCGCCTGGCCGAACCTGATGCCGCTCGGCTTCGACGACCGGTTCCGGCGGTTGTGGGAATACTACCTCGCTTATTGCGAGGCCGGATTCCTGTCGGGAAATATCGACGTCCGCCAGGTGGTGTTCGCGAAGTCGAAATAGTTCGCACCGCACAAATCGGGCGCAAAACCGGCTTTCACTTTTGCTAATCGCATTCTAGGGTCGTTGCCAGATTGGCAACAGACTGGCAAGATTCCCCGCATATGAACATCAACAACGACGTCGTCGAAGCGATCGGCAATACTCCGCTTATCAAGCTGAAGCAGGCTTCCGAACAGACCGGCTGCAATATTCTCGGCAAGGCCGAGTTCATGAACCCGGGACAATCGGTGAAGGATCGTGCGGGAAAATGGATGATCCTCGAGGCTGAAAAGCGCGGGGATTTGAAGCGCGGCGGGCTGGTGGTGGAAGGGACTGCCGGCAACACCGGCATCGGTCTTGCGGTCGTCGCCAATGCGCGCGGTTACCGAACCCTGATCGTGATTCCGGAAACCCAAAGCCAGGAAAAGAAGGATACGTTGCGGCTCTGCGGCGCCGAGCTCGTCGAGGTACCGGCGTTGCCCTACAGCAATCCGAACAACTACCAGCACGTCGCCAGGCGGCTCGCCGATCAACTCCGTAAATCCGAACCGAACGGCGTGTTGTTTGCCGATCAGTGGAACAACCTGGATAATCTCAAGGCCCACTACGTTTCGACCGGCCCAGAGATCTGGGAGCAGACCGGGGGCAAGATTGACGCGTTCATCTGCTCGATCGGGAGCGGCGGAACGTTGGCGGGAGCGTCAGCCTTCCTCCGTGAAAAGAAGAAGGACATCGTGATCGGCGTCGCCGACCCTCGCGGCGCCGCCATGTACGAATTGTTCAAGCACGGAGAAGCCAAGGCCTCGCCGGGTGGATCGATCACCGAAGGCATCGGACTCGGGCGCGTCACACCTATCATCAAGGACGCCAAGGTCGACGAGGCATATGTCATTCCGGACGAGGAAGCCGTGCCCATCATTTACGAACTGCTCGAGCACGAAGGTCTCTGCCTCGGCGGCTCCACGGGCATCAATGTCGCCGGCGCGATCCGGCTCGCTCGCCAAATGGGACCGGGCCATACCATCGTGACGGTGCTCTGCGATTCCGGATATCGCTACCAGTCAAAGCTGTTCAATCCGGATTTCATGCGCTCCAAAAACCTGCCGGTGCCGGAATGGCTCGAGCACCGCAGCGCAATCAACGTGCCGTTCGAGAAGGTGTGATCGGGCGGATAGCCAAGCTCGTCATGCCCCGCCTTGTGTGCCGGGCATCCATGTCTTAACAGCCATAGCGGGTAGAAAAGACGTGGATGGCCGGGACGAGCCCGGCCATGACGGAAATTACTAATTTTCAGCGAAGAATCTGGCTGAGGAACAGCTTGGTCCGGGCGTGCTGCGGATTGGCAAAGAAGTTTTTGGGCGTATTCGCCTCGATAATTTGCCCGGCGTCCATGAAGACGATACGATCAGCCACTTCCCGGGCAAATCCCATTTCGTGGGTGACGACGAGCATGGTCATGCCTTCATTGGCAAGGTCAACCATGGTGTCGAGCACTTCCTTGACCATTTCGGGATCCAGCGCCGAGGTTGGTTCGTCGAACAGCATGACCTTCGGGTTCATGGTCAAGGCGCGCGCGATCGCGACGCGCTGTTGCTGACCGCCGGACATTTGGCCCGGATATTTATTCGCCTGATGCGGAATTTTTACACGTTCCAGATATTTCATCGCTGCCGCTTCGGCTTCCTTCTTCGGAATATTGCGCACCCAGATCGGCGCCAGCGTGCAGTTCTCGAGCACGGTCAGGTGCGGAAACAGATTGAAGCTCTGGAACACCATGCCGACTTCGCGCCGGACTTCATCCACGCGCCGCAAATTCGGTCCGAGCTCGATGCCGTCGACGACGATCTGGCCTTCCTGAAATTCCTCGAGCGCGTTGATGCAGCGGATCAGCGTCGATTTGCCCGAACCCGAGGGACCGCAGATCACGATGCGCTCACCTTTCGCGACGTCGAGGTTGATGTCGCGCAGCACATGAAAATCACCGTACCACTTGTTGAGGCCGGTAATGTTGACAATCGATTTCGCGGTCATGGTCATTTTACTCAACTACGCCGATGTGCGTTCAGCCTGTTCTCGACGAACAGTGAATAGCGCGACATTCCAAAACAGAAGACGAAGTAGATCAGTCCGGTGAAGGCAAAGCCTGTAAACAACGTCGTCGGCGTCGCCCAGACCGGATCGGCGAACGAAGCCCGCAACTGTCCGAGCAAATCGAACAGAGCGACAATCGAGACCAGCGAGGTGTCCTTGAACAATGCGATGAAGCTGTTGACGAGGCCGGGAATGACGTGGCGCAAGGCCTGCGGCATCACGATCAACCCTGTGGTCTTCCAGTAGGACAGGCCCAGCGCACTTGCGGCCTCGCCCTGCCCGCGCGGAATCGCCTGCAGACCGCCGCGGATCACTTCTGCATTGTAGGCGCCGGCAAACAGCGCGATGCCGATCAGGACGCGCACCAGTCCGTCTACCGTGAAATTTCCTGGCAGAAACAATGGCAGCATGTAGGTTGCGAAAAACAGCACAGTGATCAGCGGGACGCCGCGCCAGAACTCGATGAACGCAACCGAGAAAATCCGGATCAGCGGAATCGTCGAGCGCCGGCCCAGCGCCAACGCGATGCCGACCGGCATCGAAGTGACGATGCCGGTGACCGACACCACCAGCGTCACCAGAAGACCGCCCCAGAGCCGTGTATCGACAACAGGCAATCCGCCGTGGTCGAGGCCCATCGCTGATATCACGATGCCGATGCCGGCAAACGTCGCAAGGCTGACGATGAGCGAACGCCACCCGGTGCGGATGCCGCCATTCACGGCGAACAACAGGATCGAAACGACGGCGGCGGTGGCCGCGAAGTCGGCCCATACCGCACGGCCTGATGCCTGAATTTGGTCGCGAAGCCAGACCAGCGGCCAGATCACAAGGGAAATAGCGCTGCTGAGCAGGACGACAAGCTTCCCCAGCAACAGCAATAGCGGTCCAATGACCGCCGATGCCTCGCCTACGCTTGTCAGCTTGCGGCCCGCATCTCCAATGCTCTCGGTAAATCCGGAGAGCAGGCTAGCCGTCCAGCTAATGCCGAACCCACCCAATCCGCCGCCATGCAGCAGGAAAAACGCGACGATCGGAAATGCAATAAAGAACAGGCCGGCGCTAAGGCCCTTGGCCGGCAGGCGCGGGATCAAGAGCGGTAACAGCAACAGCGCGGCAAGAATGAAAGTCAGATTGACCCGCCATCGCTCGGGCTCCGGGTAAAAGCCGTAGACGAATTGAGTGAATTTGGCCTGCACGTATGGCCAGCACGCGCCGACCGCGTGTCCCGCATTCTCCGCGAGACAGGCGTTCCGGTCTGTCCCGCGCCAGACTGCATCGATCAGCAGGAATTTCGCCGCCGGAATGACGGTGAACCACAGCAGAAGTATGCTCACGATGGTGAGCAGGATGTTGGTCGGCGAATTGAGCAGACGCGTGCGCACGAAACCGACAAAGCCGGTGGTCTTGATCGGCGCGGGGCGCTCGGGAACGAGCTCCTGCCGGACAAAGGACGAAGCGGTTATCTCGCTCATGCGCCAAGGCTCCGGCTGAGCCGCCATCCATAGAAGCTCATGAGCGCGCTGGTCACCAGCGAGATCAGCAGATAGACGCCCATTGTGATGGCGATGATTTCAATCGCCTGCCCGGTCTGGCTGAGCGTCGTTCCCGCAAACACCGAAAACAGGTCGGGATACCCGATCGCCACCGCCAGTGACGAGTTCTTGGTGAGATTTAGATACTGGTTGGTGAGCGGCGGCAGAATGACACGCAACGCCTGCGGCACCACGATCAGCCTCAATGTCGAGCCACGCGCCAGGCCGAGCGAAGCGCCTGCCTCCATCTGGCCCTTGTGAACCGACTGAATCCCGGCGCGTACAATTTCGGCGATGAATGCCGCGGTATAAATCGACAGCGCTAGCGTCAGCGCCACAAATTCCGGAATGATGCGCGAGCCCCCGGAGAAATTGAAGCCCTTGAGTTCGGGCCATTCAAACGTGACGGGCGCGCCTGATACCAGCGAGGTCAATAGCGGCAGACCGATCAGCAAGCCGACCACATAGGGCCAGGTGGTAATCAGTCTGCCGAACTCGAACAGCTGCCGGCGCGCATAATGCCGCAGCAGTAACGAGGCAACGATCGCAATCAGGACGGCCAGCGCGAACGGCTCCAGACCGGCGCTGGCGATCGGCTTCGGAATCACGAAACCGCGGTTGGAGAGAAAGAAGCTGCCGAACAGCGAGATGCTTTGCCGCGGGTTCGGTAGCGCGCTGAGCACGGCGAGATACCAGAACAAGATCTGGAACAGCAGCGGCAGATTTCGCACCAGTTCGACATAGCCGCCGGAGATGCGCGACAGCAGCCAATTTGGCGACAGTCGGCCGAGCCCAATGAGAAATCCGATCACGGTCGCGAAGAAGATGCCGATGACCGAGACCAAGAGCGTGTTGAGCAAACCGACCACAAATACGCGGGTATAAGTGTCGGATCCGGAATACGGAATTAGGCTTTGGCTGACGTCAAAACCCGCCGTGTTCGCCAGAAACCCGAAGCCGGACGTGATCCGCTGCGCCTGCAGGTTGGCGCGGGCATTGGCCACGATCTCATAGCCAATCCAGACGAGAGCGGCGACGAACAAAATCTGAAGGGCAAATCCTCCCCACCCCGCGCGGCCGCCGAGTGCGCGCCGCAATCGAGCGGCAAACTGCGGCGGTGGTGCTCGGGGCTCTATGCTCATCGCCGCAGCCGTTCCCTGCGATCAGCGGATCGGGGGCGCGTACTGAATTCCGCCCTTGTTCCAAAGCTGATTGAGTCCACGGGCGATCCCGAGCTTCGAGCCGGCGCCGACGTTACGATCGAAGGATTCGCCGTAATTGCCGACTGCCTTGACGATCCGCGATACCCAATCCTTGGTGAGGCCGAGCTGTTCGCCGAGATTGCCATCGGTCCCGAAGGCCCGCTTGAGTTCGGGCTTGTCCGATTTCGCCATGTCATCGACGTTCTTTTGGGTAACGCCGAGTTCTTCAGCGTCAACCATCGCAAACAGCACCCACTTCACAATATCGAACCACTGGTCGTCGCCGTGACGCACCATCGGGCCGAGCGGCTCTTTCGAGATCACCTCCGGAAGTACGGCATGATCGGCCGAATTTGAAAGCTTCAGACGTTCGGCATAAAGCTGCGACACGTCTGACGTGAAGACGTCGCAGCGTCCGGACTCATAGGCCTTGACGGTTTCGTCTGCGGTGCCGAACGCGATCACCTCGTACTTCATGTTGTTGCCCTTGAAGTAGTCGGCGAGATTCTGCTCTGTGGTCGTGCCGGTCTGCACGCAAACCGAGGCGCTGTTCAATTCCAGCGCGGAATTGACCTTAAGGGATTTTTTCACCAGGAAACCTTGACCGTCATAATAGGTCACCCCGGTAAAGTTGGCGCCGAGCGAGGTGTCGCGGGAAAGCGTCCAGGTTGTATTACGCGAGAGTACGTCGATTTCGCCGGACTGCAGCGCCGTGAAGCGGTCCTTCGCTGACAACGGTACGAATTTGACTTTGGTTGGATCGTTGAAGATTGCGGCGGCAACCGCGCGGCAGACATCGACGTCGAGCCCGGTCCAGTTACCCTTGTCGTCCGGCGACGAGAAGCCCGGCAAGCCCTGGCTCACGCCGCAAGATAGCATGCCCCGGTCCTTGACCGTCTTGAGCGTTTGCGCCGTTGCGGCCTGGGTCGAAAAACCGCCAGCGAGGGCAAGGGTAACAACCAGAGATATACGTTTCATGCTAAAGCCTTTCAAGGGTCGTCCGGGAACGTTTGCTTATCATCGCGTGCGCCGATGGGCCAATCCTGTGATCCACTGCTGCAAACGCCAGCCTGACAGGCAGTTTTGACACGCCGTCCGGTGAAGCGAAGGATCGAAGATCGCGGCAGGCCCCTCAACATGCGGCGACTGAATAGCTCCCGCGCATCACAGAACGACTGGCGAGCCGGGTCAAGGGGTTGACGGCCGTCTTCTGTGTCCTGTTATTAACAAACCCAGCCCGAACCCGCTGCCCGGCGGGCTTTGAAGAGGCGTCGCGGCTGCGGCAAAAGGTCTTTTGGTGGCGGCGGACGCATGAATTTTTCCAGGGATGACGAACGATCGAGCCCGAAGGCAGAAACAACGCTGGTGACGGCGGGCCGCGATACCAAGGCACAGCAAGGGTTCGTCAATCCCGCGGTCGTCCATGGTTCTACCGTGCTTTATCCGACCGCGGACGATCTGCATGCTCATCGCGGCGAGTTCCAGTATGGCCGCCACGGAACGCCGACCACCAAGGCGCTGCAGGAGGTGATGATGGCGCTGGAAGGCCCGCAATGTGCGGGCGTGGGTCTTGCGCCCTCCGGCCTGTCGGCGATTACCACGACCCTGCTCGCGGTGCTGAAAGCCGGCGATCATCTCCTGGTCTGCGACAACGCCTACCGGCCTTCCCGAAATTTTTGTAATGGCTTGCTTGCCCGCTATGGCGTCGAGGTGACCTATTTCGATCCCCTGATCGGGGCCGGCATCGCCGAATTATTCAAGCCGAACACCAAGGCCGTGCTGATCGAGGCGCCCGGATCGCAAACCTTCGAAATGCCCGACATTCCAGCCATCGCAGCCGTCGCCCATGCGCGAGGAGCGCTTGTGATCGACGACAACACCTGGGCGACACCATTGTATCACCGCTCGCTGGATCAAGGCGTCGATATCAGCATGCAGGCCGCGACCAAATATATCGGCGGACATTCCGATATCATGTTCGGGACCATTTCGGCGAACGCCAAGACCTGGCCGATGATTGCCGAGGCGATCCGGCTGCTCGGCGTTTGCGCCGGGCCGGACGACGTGTTTCTGGCGCTCCGTGGTCTGCGCACGCTCGCGGTCCGGCTTGCGCAGCATCATCGATCTGGGCTCGAGATCGCACGATGGCTCGCGACGCGGGGCGAAATTATCAGGGTGTTGCACCCTGCTCTGGAAAGCGATCCGGGCCACGCGATCTGGAAACGGGATTTTACCGGCGCCTCTGGCCTGTTCAGTATCGTGCTGAAGCCGGCGCCGCAAAAGGCCGTCGACGCATTGCTCGATACCGTAAAATTATTTGGCATGGGCTATTCATGGGGCGGTTTCGAGAGCCTTGTCATTCCCTTCGACTGCGCAAGCTATCGCACGGCCTCCAAATGGGCGCCGGGCGGTCCGACCCTGCGGCTCCACATCGGACTAGAAAATGTCGAGGATCTCAAAGCCGATCTTGAGCGCGGGTTCGAGGCCTTCAACGCCGCTTAGGGCTGTACTGATAAAAATACACGCCTAGAAGCGGACGCTTCTCACCGCGAGCGGAGGTTTGCTTCGTGCCAAACCCGCAAGTCGCTCTTTTCCTTCGGTCACCTCGTCGGTGCGCCGGTGCAAGTGTCACCCCGTTCGGCTCGCTTAAGCCATACCACCGTCGCGCAAAGTTTGTGAACGACGTCGCCGCCGGTAGACCTCGTACCATGGCGAAACCACCAAGCATTTTGCGCTAGCCCCGACCGGAACAGCGAAATCGTCGTAACACAGGGCACGTCGGGGTTTGCGGGTTCGTTTTTCGAACGATAACGCTCCGTTCACCATGAGGACAAATCCCTGAATTCCATTCTGGAAACTCCGTCGCCCTCAAGTTGTCTTACACTTTTACTGCTTAGTGATGCTTAGAGGCTGCCAACATAGAGTTCAGGCGTCCCGGCGTAAGTGTAGATAGTGAAGCGTATGTATACCGCACGTATTGTCGTCCTGACCATCGCTCTCAGTGCCGGCGGCGTCGCCGCATATCTCGCGAGTGGATCTGACAACAAATCTCTCCAGACCGAGCCGGTTGTGCAATTGCGGACTGCGGACGTTCTGGTTGCGAGGTCCGACATTGGTCTTGGCCAGTCAGTCGCGCCCGAGGACCTCCAGTGGCAGACTTGGCCGACAGCGACCGCAAGCAACAGTTTTATTCGCCGCAACGAACGCCCCGATGCAACAACCCAGGTTGCCGGTTCGATTGCGCGTGCGCCATTCATCGCAGGCGAGCCGATCCGTGAGAACATATCCGACCATCAAGCTCCAAAGCGGGGTGAAAGCGTCAACGTAGTTCGCTACGGCGTCTCAACCCTGGCGACGACACAGAACTGACCGAAAAGGACGCCCGATATGGAATGCAGGGGAAATCAGCTGTTGATGCGGACTTTCATAGTCCGCGCCCTGTCGTTTTCGGCTGTCGCTGCGCTGACACTTAATGCGGCTTTGACGCCGGTTGTGGCGAGCGACTACACGGCAACGCCGGTTGTCGCCGACGGACAAACCAAGACGCGCTTCCTTGCGCTCGGCATTGGAAAATCCGTCGTGGTCGATTTTCCGCGTGACGTCAAGGACGTGCTGGTCGCCGATCCGAAGATTGCAAACGCTGTCGTCCGCTCCGCGCAACGCGCCTATATCATCGGCGCGGCGGTCGGTCAGACCAACATTGTGTTCTTCGATTCCGAGGGCAAGCCGGTTGCGGCCTATGACATCGCGGTCAAGCGCGATCTCAACGGCGTGCGCGCCGCGCTGAAGCAAACGTTGCCCTACTCTGGAATCCAGATCGAAGGCGTCGGCGACGGCGTAATGCTGACCGGCTCGGTATCGAGCCCGATCGAGGCGCAGCAGGCGGGCGATCTCGCCGCGCGGCTGGTGGGCGGTGCCGACAAGGTCGTCAACAGCATTGCGGTCCGGGGTCGCGATCAGGTGATGTTGAAGGTCACGGTCGCGGAAGTGCGGCGGGACATCGTCAAACAGATGGGCGTCGATCTCAGCGCCAGCATGAACTCCGGCACCACGATCGTGAAATTCAACAATACCAACCCGTTCACCGCAAACAGTGGGCCGCTCGTCCCCGGTAATGGCCTTGGCGCATCGTTCGGCTCGATGCCGTCGGTCCAGGCGACGCTGCGCGCGATGGAAACCGCCGGTGTCGTGCGGACGCTCGCCGAACCCAATCTGACAGCGATCTCCGGCGAGTCCGCGACATTTATCTCAGGCGGCGAATTTCCCATTCCGACCGGCGTGAGCTGCCAAACGACGACCGCGGGCGCCATCGGACAATGCGTCCAGACGGTCAGCTACAAGAAATTCGGCATCTCGCTCAACTTCACGCCGGTGGTGCTGACTGAGGGGCGGATCAGCCTGCGGGTGATGACCGAAGTGTCGGAAGTCTCGACCGA
>Ga0208989_10000290_pt1 | contig 13702 bp, 14 predicted proteins | sample MedBloCAOM3_M1_FD_187852 | JGI IMG/M metagenome (GOLD analysis project Ga0208989, IMG submission 187852) | Forest soil microbial communities from El Dorado National Forest, California, USA - Mediterranean Blodgett CA OM3_M1 (SPAdes) (version 2) | ecosystem: Environmental > Terrestrial > Soil >...
GGATCCTGGACGTTGCAAGCCCAAAGGATGGATCTGCATTGGTTCGGGATGGAATTGCTGCCATCGCAAGTGCAGACGGCTAACCCGATCCTGATTCTCCTGTTCATTCCCCTGGTGAACTACATCATTTACCCTTTCATCGATCGCTTCTTTCTCCTGACGCCGCTGCGCAAGATCGGCATCGGTCTTTTTCTCACGGCCGGCAGCTATTTGGTGATTTGGTACATCCAGCAGATGATCGATGCCGGCGGGAAACCGGGCGTGAACTGGCAGTTCCTCGCTTACATCATCTTAACCTTGGGCGAAACCATGGTTTCGATCACTGGGCTTGAGTTTTCTTATACGCAAGCGCCCAACAAGATGAAGAGCGCGGTCATGGCCCTGTGGCTCTTCACCGTCTCGATGGGAAATCTTTTCACCGCGGGCGTGAATTACTTCATCCGTAACGCCGACGGAACGGTAAAGATGAACGACCAACAATATTTCCTCTTCTTCACGGTGCTGATGCTGGTTGCAGCCGCTATCTTCGTCGTCGTCGCGATGTTCTATCGCGGCAAAACTTACCTGCAGTCTCAGGATAAACCGCTCGAGGAACTCGAACCCGCGGCGGCCACTGAAGTAGGGATGCCGTAGACCATATTATGAAAGTAATCATGACCACGCTCGCCGTGTCTTTAACGATGTCGATCTTGCCAGCTCGTGCCGCCACCCAAGACGCCGAATTTCAAAAAATCGCCCGGGATTATGTCGACGGCTTGTTGATGTCGCATCCGGAATACGCCACCGAGTTGGGCGAACATCGCTTTGACGCCGAAGTGACCGATTACTCGCCGGAGACGCGAGGGAAATTGCTCGCACGCGCCAAGCAGTTCCGCGAAAAGCTCAAGGAATTCAGCGATATCTCCAAGCTGACCGCCGCGAACCAGGTCGACGTCAGAATTCTGCGTGAGGAAGTCGAGAGCGAGATTTTCAATCTCGAAGAATTGAAGGAGGCCAATTGGAACCCGCTCGTTTACAATCAGAGTCTGGCCAACGGTCTTTATCTGTTAGTGGCGCGCGATTTTGCCCCAGCGGAACAACGCATTCCGAATCTGCGCAAGCGCATGGAAAGAATTCCGAAAGTGATCGAGCAGGCGCAGAAGAACCTGCAACATTCGCCGCGCGTCCACACGGAAACGGCCATCGAGCAAACGCAGGGCGCGATCGGTCTGGTGCGTGAAGGTCTCGCGCCGCTGCTCGAGCAGGCGCCGCAATTAAAGAAAGAGATCGCGCCGTTGCAGGAGAAAACCGCCAAAGCGCTGGAAGAATACAAAAAGTGGCTGGAGAAGGATCTTCTCCCGCGTTCCGATGGCGACTTCCGCCTCGGCGCGGACAAGTTCCGCAAAAAGCTCCGCTTCGCGCTCTCCTCCGACTTGTCGATGGAAGAAATCATGAAGCGCGCGCAAGCCGATCTTCAACAAACGCAAACCGCCATTTACGAAACGGCTCTGCCACTTTATAAACAATATTTTCCAAAAGCGGATAAGGCGGCGCTCGATGACAAAAAGAAGGTCACGCAAGCCGTCCTCGACAAACTGTCGGAAGAACACTCGGACGACAATACCATTGTCGGTTATTGCCAGAAGGTGGTTAACGAAGCGACCGATTTCGTCAAGTCGCACGATCTCGTGACCGTTCCGGACAAACCGCTCGACGTGATTGTCATGCCAGAATTCAAACGTGGTATTGCAATTGCGTATTGCGATCCGGTTGGTCCCCTCGAAAAAAGTGGGAAGACGTTCTTCGCCGTCTCGCCCACGCCGAGCAGTTGGTCGAAGGAACGCAAGGAATCGTTCTTCCGGGAATACAACAACTACATGGTGCGCGATCTAACCGTGCACGAAGCGATGCCGGGGCATTACCTGCAACTGGCGCACGCCAATGAATTCAAAGCGCCCACTCTGGTGCGGGCCGTGTTTTGGAGCGGCACGTTTGTTGAGGGCTGGGCTGTTTACACCGAACAAATGATGGCGGAGGCGGGCTACGGCGGACCGGAAGTGAAGATCCAGCAGCTCAAAATGCGATTGCGCGCGATCTGCAACGCGATCCTCGATCAAAGCATTCACGCCGGAAACATGAGCGAACAACAAGCCATGGACCTGATGATGAAGGAAGCTTACCAGCAGGAAGGCGAAGCGGTTGCGAAATGGAAACGGGCCCGGCTGACGTCGTCGCAACTTTCCACTTACTTCGTGGGGGTGAGCGAACATCTCGATCTTCGCGAAAAGGCAAAGGCGAAAGCCGGCGCCTCGTTCAACCTGAAGAAATACAACGATCAGGTGATCTCTTACGGCAGTCCGCCGGTGAAATACGTGCGCGAGCTAATGGGATTGTAGCGTGTAGTGCCGGCTGTCCTCAAGCCGCAATTCTTAGATCTGCGCGTGAGGACACGCGCCTCTACACCTTCTCCAGCTTTACATCGCGCCCAACGAAACGCACATTCGTCGATGCGCAACATCGCGACATGGATGCGAGCGAAGGACGAGAAATGGTTCCAGCCCATTTTCGCGAAGCATCCCGACGTTCGTGTTTGGAACGCCCGCACCGAAAAAGTTTCGCTCGGCGAAATGAACGGCCTGCTCATGACCGGCGGCCCCGATATCGCGGAGGAATTTCTCCGCCAGCCGGTGCCCGATCCATCCGTACTCGATAAAGATGTCGATCTAGCGCGCGACGCCTGGGAGTTTGAGGCGACGCAGGAAGCGCTCACGCGCGGTCTGCCCATCTTCGCCATTTGCAAAGGGCTCCAGGTTTTCAACGTCGCGCTCGGCGGCACGCTCAAGCTCGATATCAAAGGTCACAATTTGCCCAAGCAAAAAGATCACGACATCCAGCCGCTGCGCAACGATCGCACCGCCGCGCATCGTTTCGACATGGTAAACAGCTCGCATCATCAGGCTATCGACCGGCTGGCCGATGGTTGCGAAGTTGAATCATGGTGCGTAACCGACGACATCATTGAGCAAATGCGCCTGCGCGATCATCCTTTCGCTCTGGCCGTGCAATACCATCCGGAGCGCGGGAAGATTTACGACGCGCTCTTCGACGATTTCTTCTCGCACGTGAAAAACTCCAATCGTTAAATCATTCATTCGCTAAGTCGCTAAATTCTTCACCGTGTCCGCACCGCAAAACAGCATCGCGAACATGCTCGAGTTTCAATTTGCAATTTCCCCTGCCCCAACTGAAAATGCTCATCCGCTCGCGGCTGTAGCCGCGCCTCTCCGAGGCGCGTTTGCAAATCGGAAATCAAGCCGCGGCAATACCTTACGAATATGAACCGCATTATCGACGCGATCGAAAAAGAGCAACAGAAGGCCGAGCCGGGAAACTTCAAAGTCGGCGACAGCGTTCGTGTGCACACTCGCGTGATCGAGGGGGACAAGGAACGGATCCAGATCTTTACGGGCATCGTCATTGGCCGCAAAGGACGCGGGCTGAACGAAACTTTTACCGTTCGCCGCATATCCTACGGCGAAGGCGTCGAACGCGTTTTTCCTTTGCATTCGCCGCGCATCGCCAAGGTGGAAGTGGAAAAGGAAGGCAAAGCGCGCCGCGCGAAACTGAATTATCTGCGCGGACGCCAAGGCAAGGAAGCGACGGCGGTACAGGAGTAGAACCATTTAACGATTGAGCGAGTTAGTGATTTAACGATTGATTCAATCTCTGAATCATTAAATCATTGAATCGCTCAATGTCCTACTGTCCCTGCGCGACGCGTCTGAACCGGCCATACGCCGGTTGCTACAACCACAGAGGCCGTCCCTCCATTTTGTTTGTCCGCAGATTTCACAGATTCGCGCAGATTATTCGGGTAAAGAAAATCAAGGAGTTCCTCCTTTCCAATTTCATTCTTCTTTTCCTGGTTTCCTGAATTCCAGATTACTTTTCTCTGCAAAATCTGCGGAAATCTGCGTAATCTGCCGACGACATGTCCCGTCGCTGCGGATTTCGCTACGAAAAGAAACTGCGCGCCATCGGTTTCATTCGCATCGCCGGGATCGATGAAGCCGGGCGCGGTGCGCTCGCCGGCCCGGTCGTGGCCGCTGCCGTGATTTTACCGGAAAAATTCCGGCACGGGAAACTGAACGATTCCAAGCAGCTCGCCCCGGAAGTGCGCGAAGAAGTTTATGTCGATCTTACGAGCAATGGCGAGATCGCCTGGGCCATCGGCATAATCGATCACGCCGAGATCGATCGAATCAACATTCTGCGCGCGACGCACCGGGCGATGCGCGCGGCCCTCGCCGCGTTAGCTTCGCCGCCGGAGCACGTCCTCATCGACGGGCTGCCGGTCTTTCCGTTTCCGCTGCCGCAAACCGCCATCATCGACGGCGATTGCTACAGCAAGTCGATCGCGGCCGCCAGCGTGATCGCCAAAGTCACGCGCGATCGGATTATGCGTGAATTTTGCGCGCAGTTCCCGCAATATTGTTTCAGCCAGCACAAAGGCTACAGCACCGAACTGCATCTCTCCAGACTCCATGAATTCGGCCCCTGCCCGATCCATCGCCGCTCTTTTGAACCGGTGGCGCAGCCGCTTCTCGCGCTCGAAGGGTTCATCGCAACCAGAACATCTTCAGCGCGGCGCGATTGGGGAGACGCTGGCCTGCCGGTTCCTGCGTCGGAACGGTTATAAAATTCTTTATCGCAATTTCAAGGGGCGCAGCGGCGGCGAGATCGACATCGTTTGTCGCGATCGCGACACGCTTGTCTTTGTCGAAGTGAAAACGCGCACGCACGAAGATTTCGGCCGGCCCATTGAAGCGGTAAACCAGCAAAAGCAGAAACGCATCTCGCGCGGCGCACTTGCCTGGCTGCGCATGCTCGATAATCCCGAGATCTTGTTCCGGTTCGACGTCGTGGAAGTCATCATTGCGGAAGATGCCAGGCCGCGTCTCGAGATTGTGCGCAACGCCTTTCAGCTTTCCGCGCCCTACATTTATTAACCGCGGATTCAGACGGATGAAGACGGACAGGAGAGGGAGTTCTTACGAGAAGCTCAGGATTTCTCCGATGTGAAATCGCCAAAACCGACGTGCTCCTGCTTTTGCCGGAGATAATCGGACACCAGGCGCAGTGAGAAGAAAAGACCGGGCCGGACGAAATCTTGTTTGATCCGGCGCCAGATCGTTTCGTTCTTCGCCGCCTGAAGGAATTGGCGGCCGTCCGGCGTCAGGCGCTTCAGAATCCCCAAGGTGAAACGGCCTCGCCACTCCTCCGGCGTGACCATGGCCTGGACCAATCCGGCCTGCCTCATCAGACCGATATGATAAACCGTCTTTGGATCGGTGGTCGAAAAGGGGTGCTCCTGCTCCGCGCGCGCGAGCAGATCGCGCACTAAATCCAAGTCCTTCGTCACTACGTAATCATCCTGCATTGCGTCCCAGCATTCTGGGATTCGTCGCCGGTGCTCAAGGTGGCCGCCTTTAGCCCGCTTCTTTTCTGCTTCTCTCTAAACGGCCCATAGGGCCGTGGCTACATCAGCAATTCGTAGGACAAGATGCTCAGACAATAAATCGCGGCCGTCTCGACTCGTAACACGACCGGCCCGAGCGTGATCGGCCGGCAGGCGTGACTCCGCGCGAGTGCCAATTCCGCCGGCGTAAAATCGCCTTCTGGGCCAACGAGCATCAAGACGCTCGTAGGAAGCTGTCCGTGCTCGCTCGAATAATCGGTCAGGATTTTTTTCAAATGCCGCGCATCGGATTGAAGCGAGCCAATGAGGCGCAGGTCGAATGTTGTAGTGGCGGCTGTCTCAGCCGCTTTCGGAAAACTGCGCGTGGGGACACGCGCCTCTACACCTACATCGGCAAAAAACTCGGAGAGCTTTCGCGGGGCGCGCACTTTTGGCAGCCAGTTTTGCCCGCATTGCTTGGCCGCTTCGATCGCAACCTGCTGCCATTTCGCTTGTTTTTGCGCCGCGCTTTCAAGATCGACATGCACAACGGTGCGATCGGAAAGGATGGGCGCGATCTCGGCCGCGCCGATCTCGACCGCTTTCTGCACGATCAAGTCCATGTTCTTTCCTTTGGGAATGGCCTGGCCGATCGTGATGTGGCAGCGCAGCGGCGGCGTTTCCGCTTCGTGCAATTTGCGCAATCGAATCTCGTCCTTTGCGCGCCCCGGCGAATCCGTCCCGTGGCGGACGAGGTCGACAATCTCCACCGTGATCTCGCGCCCGCGCCCGTTGAAAACAACGAGCTTGTCGCCGCGCTTCAGTCGCAGGACATCGCGCGCGTGATGCGCCTCCGCGCTTGTGAGGGCGAGCGCGCCCGGGTTCCAATTTTCCGGCGGAATATAGAAACGGTGCACGACCAGAATTATAACCGCGGATTACGCGGATAGTGACGGATTAATCAGGAAACCACGAAGCCAGCAAGAAGAGGCAGAATTTAATCAGGAAGCTCAGGAAGGATTCAGGCAGAGAATTTCCTGCGTTCGGGCTTTCCTAATCCATCTCTTCAGAAATCTTATCAGCCGTCGATTTTGGGCGTGTCGATACCGAGAGCGTCGGCCAGGTCCTGAAGATGTTCCTGTTCCTGCGCGATGATTTCGCGCAGCACTTCGCCCAGCGCGAACTCGCCCATGGCATCGGCCTGGCGGATGCGCTGGCGATAATTGATGAGCGTTTGCCGTTCGTTTTCGAGATCGAAACGCAACATCTCTTTGGGTTTGCCGGAAACCTTCACGTCCTTCGGCTTATTTGTCGGGTTTCCATTGAAGTAATCGATCTGCTTCGCGATCTGAAGAGCATGCGATAACTCTTCGCCCGCGTGTTTTTCGAGCTCCTGCGCGATGTGATTGTATTCCGCGCCTTTTAATGTCTGGCTGTAAATTGTGTAAGCGATAATGGCTTGATATTCGCGCGCCAAATCTTCATTGAGCAACTCAATCATGCGCTGGCGTGTGATTTTCGTTTCGTCCTTCATATAAACAAATCGCGCGAAACCAACATCGCGCGTCGATCGAATTTTAATTGCCGATCTTGACGACGATTCGGCAAGAGCGAGACAGCATTAACGGGATTTTGCAGGATTCAGACAGACTCCTTCCGAAACCAATCCTATTTAATCCTGTGAATCCTGTCTGGAAAAACGGCTTACCCGAAAAATTCTTTGGCGCGCTCGAAGAAACTCCTGCGCATCGGCGTGTTTTCCTCGCCGCAAACTGAGGCGAACTCTTCCAGCTTCTGACGCTGCTCGGAATTGAGGTGCGAGGGCACTTCCACGATCAAACGCGCCATCAAATCGCCGCGGTCATGTCCGTTCACATTGGTGATGCCTTTCCCGCGCAAACGGAAGACCTGGCCGCTTTGCGTTCCGGCTGGCACTTTCACATTCGCCCGGCCTTCGAGCGTCGGGACGTCCACTTCACCGCCGAGGGCGGCCATGGTGAACGAGATCGGCACTTCACAATACAAATTGTCTTCGTCGCGCTGAAAGATTTTGTGTTCCTTCACGTGCACGACCACGTAAAGATCGCCCTGCGGCCCGCCGCGAATGCCGGCCTCGCCCTGCCGCGATGAGCGCAGCCGCGAACCCGTTGAAATTCCCGCCGGAACTTTCAACTTCACGCGGCTCGCTTTCTCGACACGGCCTTCGCCATCGCAGGCGCGGCATGGTTTGTCGATTATTTTGCCGGCGCCGCGACAGCGCGGACAAGTTTGTGACACTTGAAAAAATCCGCGCGAGCTGATGACCTGACCGCGCCCACCACAGGACGGACAGTTGATCGTGCGCGAACCCGGTTCGGCGCCTGTGCCCTGGCATTTGTCGCAGGTATCGAGCTTGCGAATTTCGATCTCTTTCTCGGCGCCGAAGGCGGCTTCTTCGAGCGTGATCTGCATGTCGTAACGCAGATCGGAACCACGTTGTCGATCTTGCTCGGTGGCGCCGCCGCCGAAAAACGTTTCGAAGATTCCGCCGCCGCCGCCGAAAACCTCGCGGAAAATGTCGAACGGATCGTGGAAACCGCCGCGCCCAAATCCGCCGCCTTGCGCGAACGCGCCGTGACCAAAACGATCGTAGGCGGCGCGTTTATCGTCGTCCATGAGGACGTCGTAGGCTTCGCCGATCTCTTTGAATTTTTCCTCGGCGTGCGGATCGTCCGGGTTCTTGTCGGGATGAAACTTGACCGCAAGCTTGCGATACGAGCGTTTTATCTCCTCGGAGGTTGCCTGGCGAGACACGCTCAGCACCTCGTAATAATCACGTTTTTGTTTCGTAGGCATTTTCAGAAAGTGACGAGTGACAAGAACAGGGCGCGTGCCAGATTTACTCGTCGCTTGTCACTCGTCACTTCCTCTTGGACCCCTTGAAACCACCACGCTGGATGGCCGCAACAAACGATCTTTGAAGCGATAACCGCGGCGCGTTTGGCGAGTGACGGTCCCTTCCGGCGCGTGACTCGCTTCGTGCGCGATGGCTTCGTGCAGGTTCGGATCGAACTTTTGTCCAACGGCCTCGATCGGTTGCAGCCCATGGTCGGCCAGGAAATCCTGGAGCTGTTTCAGGACAAGACTCATGCCGGAATAAATGGGCGACTTCTCCCCTTCACCGCGCGCGGCCGCCAGGCCGAGCTCGAAATTGTCGACAATCGGCACAAGCTTTTCGAGCAGGGAGGTGTTGGCGTATTTAATCCCTTCCTCTTTTTCGCGCGCGCAACGTTTCTTGTAATTTTCGAAATCGGCCTGACTGCGCGCGGCCAGATCGCGAAAACGATCGAGATCGGCCTGCAAGCTCGCCATGGAATCGTCGCCGTCGCCTTGATCGTTCGAGGCGTTCTCGGCCGAAGATGTCGATCTTTTTTTAGCGTCGTCGTCAGTCACTGGAATCTTGCTCATGTCTTTCGGATGGCGATCAAAGTGATGTCGTCATTTTGCGGTTGCGACCCGACGAAACTTCGGACGTCGTCGATCACCCGCTTCACGATCGCGTTCGCGCCGTCACCGGCGCTGGCGCGCACCGCCTGGATGGTGCGTTCGAGTCCGAATTCGTTTCCGTCACTGTTGAGCGCCTCCGTGACGCCGTCGGTGTAAAGGACAAGACAATCACCGCGCTCGAGCGGGACGGCGAAATCGCCAGTCAGCCTATCGAACACGTTCCCACTGTCAATGCCCACGACCATTCCGGGCGGTTTCAACGGCGCGATCGTTTGCGCTTTTGCTTTGTAGAGCAGCGGCGCGTCGTGTCCGGCCCGCGCCATAGTCACGCCGCCGTGCGCATGATCGAGAATGACGTAGGCCATGCTGATGAACATGTCCTCTTTGATGTCGGGATAAAGTTGCCGGTTTACTTTCGATAAAACGTCGGCCGGCGACGGATTCCCCACCGCCTGGCTGCGCAAGGTGCTACGACAAATGGCCATGATGAGCGAAGCTGGCACGCCTTTGCCGGAAACATCCGCGATCACGACCCCGATCCGTTTATCGTCCACCTTGATGTAATCGAAATAATCGCCGCTCACCTGTTTCGCCGGGATATTGAGTCCGCTAATCTCAAAACCATTAACGATCGGCGGTTCCGCCGGGAGCAGAACGCGCTGAATATCGCGCGCGATCTGAAGATCGTGATCGAGCCGCTTCTTTTCGTTCGCTTCGGAATAGATGATGGCGTTGTAAAGGGCGAAAGCGGATTGCTCGGAGATCGACTTAAAGACAACGAAATCGCTCTGCGAGAAAGGCGTGCCGTTTGCGCTGTTGCCCAAAGCGAGAATCCCCATGTTTTGCTTGCCGTAGAGCAACGGCGCCACCAATACGGAGGCAGTCCCGAAGGAACTGTCGCGCAACCTAGCGAGCTCGGGCGCCTCGGAAAGATCGTTTAAAACAACTGGCTGGCCGGTCTGCCAAACGCGACCGACCACGCCCTCGCCCAGCGGAATAGAGTGAAGGCGCAGGAAACTTTCGAGCGCGACCGGCGTGGAAGCGGCCTGCTTCAAAATATGGGGCGGAACACCAACCAGCGGCGGGCAACCTTTTGAAATGAAAGCAGGCGCGAGCTTTGTGCCGGTGCGATCGGCCATGTAAAGCGCGCCGCCACTGGCGTTGAGAATGCGCGTAGCGCCTTCGACAATCAGGCGATGCAAATCATGGGGCCGGATCGTTTCGGTAAAGGCTTCACCGAGACCGTGCAAGAAATCGAAAACCAGGCTCTCCTCAACCTGAATCGCTTCCTTCGAACGTTCCAGTTGCTTGATGCGACGATTTTGTCGCAGCCAGGTCAGAATCCAGCCGGCCAGAAACGCCAAGAGCAGTCCGTAGAGAAGATATGGCCACATGAAGAACAGGCCAGGTTACTTCGCCGCTGTCTCGTGATGAAGGTCTTGTTTTAGATAATCGAGGACGTCTTTGAATCTGAAAAAATTTTCGGGATCAGCCCGGCACAGCGCTTCGTGCGCCTCGAGCATGGTTTTCGCCGTTGCCTTCTTTTGAGCGGCGATTTTCGCTTCCTCCTTCAGCTGCTCGCACTCGGGCGCGATCTCACCGTTGGTGTGAATATCAAATATTTGATCGAGACCCAAACCGGTCAGCAGTTCGTAGCTGCGCGCTCCGCAATGCACGACATGAAGATGCCCATGACCAAGTTCCTTTAAGCGCAGGGCCACCCCGGCCATCGTTCCCATGAAGGTGGAATCCATCATCGCGCAGTTTTCCAGGTCGATGACAAACTCGCGATATCCGCGGTTGACCATTTCCTGGGCAAATTCTTTCAGGTTTCCGCTATTAAGAAAGCTGCCTTTGCCCTCGACCTTCACCCAAACGGCTGGCCCGTTTACCCCGACTTGGATTGATGACTGCACAGATGAGTCAGTTAAGATACAGGATCGACAAGCGCACTGTCAACTTGCTCACTCCCAGACGAAGGAGCGGTTCTCCGCCACGATTCGCCCGTTCTCGATAAGCAGGCAGCGCCAGGCGATAACGCGGCCATCATCGAAGTAATCGTCCCCTACCACTTTGAACTCGGTCTTGTGGCCGCCGCGCGCGTTCGCATACGAGATTTCCTGCGCCTGTACGTGGTCGTGTAATTTCTCCTGCCGGTATTCCAGACGAATCGTGACATTGGCATCGCGTTTGGCGCGCCAGAAAAAATCAAAGTAATTGCCAAACCGCTGGTGCTGATCCAACCCCGTAACCGCGCCATGGAGCCGGTACTGTCTTTCGAAAGCAATCGATGCGTCCTGGACGGTGGCCCCTTTGGAGGAAGGCGAGAGGGAAGAAAGCTTTGCTCCGGTTCGCTGTGGCGTCTCGCTCAGGTAAAAGAGCTTGGTCTTGCGGAACTGGAAATCCGGATCAAGTGTGACCGGCAGCGGAGTTACTTTCGAGAGCACGCGCGGTTCGTCGGCCGCGCGCAACAAGCTTGTCCAAAGCAAAACCAGCCCGAGGCACGCGATCGCAAATTTCATCTTATTGATAAAAACGCTTCCCACGCGGTGTGTCAATGCGCGCTAAGATCGACAATTAGTGTAGCCGCGGCGCTCCCTGGCTCGCCGTAGCCTTGGCACAGGAGGCTGTCGCCATGAATCCGCCAGTGCCGCGCCTCGACCTACCTTCGCCAGGCTTCGGCGTGGCAGGCCGAGCGAGGCGGCTACAAAGTTTGGCGTGCGAGGCGACGCGCGTAAAATCTTGGTGTGATCAATGTGCAATACGAGCGTGGCGTTTACCTGCCCGCCCAGGATTTGTGGCTCGACCCATGGGACGCGAAGCCGTTCGCGTTCGTCTCGCACGCGCACAGCGATCACATCGCTCCGCACCAGGAGATTATTGTTTCAGAGCGCACCGCGCGCTTGATGCAGGCGCGATTGCCCGGCGTGCGCAACGAACATGTGCTCCCGTTCGGCGAAATGCGCACCGTGCACGATGTCGACCTTATGCTGTTGCCGGCCGGCCACATTTTCGGTTCCGCGCAAATCTTCCTGGAAACGGCAAACGATTCGCTGCTTTACACCGGCGATTTCAAGTTGCGCCACGGCAAATCGGCCGAGCCGGCCGAATGGCGTCAGGCCGACACGCTGATCATGGAGACGACGTATGGTGTGCCACGCTATCGTCTGCCGCCCCCCGAACAAGTGGTCGATCAAATCGTCGCGTTTTGTCGCGAAGCGATCGAGGAAAGCGAAGTGCCTGTGCTGCTCGGCTATTCCCTCGGCAAGGCGCAGGAAATTCTTTGCGCACTCGATGGCGCCAGTCTTACCCCAATGCTGCACGGCTCCGTTTTTCAGATGACGCGCATCTACGAACAGTTCGGCCAGATCTTTTGCAAATACGTGCGCTACAACGCGAACGATGTCGCCGGCAAAGTTCTGATTTGTCCGCCGAGCGCCAATCGCTCGCGCATGCTCGAAAAAATTCCGCGCAAACGCGTGGCCATGATCAGCGGCTGGGCGGTGGAGCCGAATGCGATTTATCGCTATCAAGTCGACGCCGCGTTCCCGCTTTCCGATCACGCCGATTACGACGACCTGCTGCGTTATGTCAATCTTGTGCAACCCAAACGCGTGCTCACGCTGCATGGGTTCGCCGCGCAATTCGCGCAGGACTTGCGAGACCGCGGCGTGGAAGCGTGGGCCTTGACGGAAGAGAACCAAATGGAGCTGGGTCTGCAATCCGGGAAACGTACGCACCCTCGCGTGCACGTTTGGGCGCCTCGCCGAGCCGATGAGGTTTGCGGCGAGGGCGCCGCAAACACCACGCGACGGGCGTGCGCTCCCCAATCCGAATTCGGGACCTTTGCGAACGTGGGGGAAACGATCGCCGCGACCGCCGCGAAGTTGGAAAAAATCCGGGTACTCTCCGATTACTTGCGCGCACTCAACCCCGATCAACTTCCGGTCGCGACGGTTTATTTCACCGGCAAACCATTTGCGCAGAGCGATTTGCGCACCGTGCAGGTGGGCGGATCGATCATTTATCGCGCCATCATGAGCGCGGCAAAATTAAGCGAAGCGGAATTTCGCCGCATCGCTTACAGCCACGGCGATGCCGGCAAGACGGCTTTCGAGGCGCTCGAGGGCCGAACGAATCCAGAGCCGTTTACGATTGAGCAATCGCGCGAATTTTTCGAGACTCTGCAAAAAGCGCGCGGACCGATTGCGAAAACGGAACTGCTGCAAAAGCGATTGTCGATGTTGTCTGCGCGCGAAGGTCAATACGTCGTCAAGATTTTGACGGGTGATCTGCGCATCGGTCTGCGCGAAGGCCTGGTCGAGGAAGCGATCGCGAAAACGTTCGACGTGCCGGTCGATGATGTAAAGGAGGCGAATATGCTTTTGGGCGACATCGGCGCGACCGCATCGCTCGCTTCGGAAAAGAATTTACAGCGCGCGGAATTGTCGATCTTTCGTCCGATTAAATCGATGCTGGCCAGCCCGGAGCCGACCGCGGAAGCGATCTGGCAACGGTTTGTAGCTGCCGCCCTCTCTGGCGGCGGGACCGAAAACGCGAATCACACGATTTCTGCCGCCGAGACGGCGCCAGCTTCCAAGACGACAGTTTTTGTGGAAGACAAGTTCGATGGCATTCGTGCGCAGCTGCATCGCAATGCCGACCGCACGGAAATTTTTTCGCGCGATCTCAAACGCATAACCGATCAATTTCCGGACCTCGCCGCGCAGGCGCGCAGGTTTGATGTCGATCTTATCCTCGACGGCGAGATCGTTGCGT
>Ga0208989_10000291_pt1 | contig 13675 bp, 10 predicted proteins | sample MedBloCAOM3_M1_FD_187852 | JGI IMG/M metagenome (GOLD analysis project Ga0208989, IMG submission 187852) | Forest soil microbial communities from El Dorado National Forest, California, USA - Mediterranean Blodgett CA OM3_M1 (SPAdes) (version 2) | ecosystem: Environmental > Terrestrial > Soil >...
CAAGCCCGCTTTGTTCGCCGCCAACAGCCCGTCCGACCGCCCCGCGGTGTTCGAGCCGGTGACCCTGTTCGCCGCCCTGTCGCAGCACACCAAACACATCGGCTTCGTCGCCACCGCCACCACGACCTACGAGGAGCCCTTCACGATCGCCCGCAAGTTCGCCTCGCTGGATCACCTGAGCGGCGGCCGCGCGGGCTGGAACCTGGTCACCACCCAGTATGTCGAGGATGCGAAGAATTTCGGCCGCGACGAGCATATGGGGCGTGTCGACCGCTACGAGCGCGCGCGGGAGAGCCTCGATGTCGTGCGGGCGCTATGGGATTCCTGGGCAACGGATGCATTCTTGCAGGACAAGTCGACCGGCCAATACCTCGACCCGGCCCGCGTGCGCCTGACCAACCATCGCGGCACGCACTTCGCGGTCAAGGGCCCGCTCAACGTGGCGCGCACGCCGCAGGGCCAGCCGGTGATCTTCATGGCCGGCCAGTCGGAGGCGGGCAAGGAGCTGGCGGCCTACGGCGGCGAGGCGCTGTTCGGCACCGCGAGCGACAAGGCGGAAGCGCAGAAGGAGTATGCCGACATCAAGGGCAGGATGGCGAAGTACGGCCGTCCGCCCGATGCGCTGCGCATCATGCCGGCCCTCAGCGTGTTCGTCGGCCGCACCGCGGCGGAGGCGGACGCGCTGTTCGAGGAGCTGCAGTCCTTGATCTCGCCGGCCCTTGCCGTCAGCTACCTGTCGAAGGTCGTGGGTTTCGACGTGACCGGCGCGCCGCTCGACGGCCCGATGCCGCAAGCAAGCGGCGAGAGTCTGGGCGGCACCGCGATCGGCCGCTCGGTGCTGGACATGGCGGCGCGCGACGGTCTCAGCGTGCGCGCCACCTACCAGCGCGTCCTGCCGTCGATGAGCGGCAACATGGTGAAGGGCGACGCGCGCCACGTGGCCGACGTGATGGAGGATTGGTACATGAGCAAGGCCTGCGACGGCTTCGTCCTCTCCATGCCCGTCGAGCCGCGCAGCCTGCGCGACTTCGTCGAGCTGGTCGTCCCGGAGCTGCAGCGCCGCGGTCTCCGACCGCCGGAGTACAGAGGCGCGACCTTGCGCGACAACATGGGCCTGGCCCGGCCTCCGGACCCGTTTGTGGAGTCTTTCTGACAAACGCTGAATCGCTCAAATCGGAGCGACCGTCGTCACTTCCTCCCCAGCAACGCTGGGGAGGTGTCGGCGTCTTACGCCGACGGAGGGGTCATGAGCGTCGGTGATTGCGCTCATGACCCCTCCGCCCGCTACGCGGGCACCTCCCCTTCGCGGAATCCGCGAAGGGGAGGAATCGGGATACGCCCTAGCTACAGATCTGCAGGATCGTGAGGATGTAGATCCGGACCATGTCGAGATAGTCGACGATGTCGACTCGTTCGTCCGGCATGGTGTTGTAGCGTCCGCCCGGGCCACAGACGATGCCCGGCATTCCCGCCATCCGATAGAGGTGGGCGGCATCGGTGCCGTAGAAGCCGGGCGGCGTGATGGCGCCGGTTGGCTGCTTCTCGCCGCGCACTTGCTGGTAAGCGGCATTGATCGCCTTGACGATCGGGTTGTCGGGCGCGACCTCGAACGAAGGCATCGTCACGCGACCCGTTGCCGTCTCTATGCTCACCGTCGCCTTGAGGCCGGGATGACGGCGCTCCAGCGCGTCGAGCTCCGCCCGCAAGTCCGCCAGGGCGCCCTCTTCCGTCTGCCCCGGCGCATAGCGTCCGGAGCCCTTGATCTTGACGTAATCGGCGACCTGGGGCGGCCGCCATTCGTGCAGCTCCTTGCCGAGGGCGCCGTGCATGACGCCGACATGGACGCGATTGATCTTCTCGTGTTCGGGTGACTTGGCGCCGGAAAACTTCAGGGCATTCAGGCGCGGCACGAGATCGCACGCGGCGACGATGGCGTCGACCGCCTCCTCCCGCTTGGAAAGATGTCGCGTGTCGCCGACCAGCTCGATCTGGAAGACGAAGGCTGCGGCATGCATGCTGAGCGCCTGCAGGTCGGTCGGCTCGCTATTGACGAAATAGTCGGCGCGATAGCCCTGCTTCACCATGGCCACGGTGCCGACGCCGCCCTGCAACTCGCCGACCACGTAGGTCAGCAGCACGTCGCCCTTGAGCTTCACCCCGGCATCGACCAGCGTCTTGACGGCGCAGAAATAGGCCGCGTCGCCCGACTTCATGTTGGAGACGCCGATGCCGTAGATGAACTTGTCGTCGACCTTTCCGCCCCACGGATCGACCGTCCAGCCCTCGGTCACCGGGTTGGTGTCGATGTGCCCGTTGAACATCAGGCTCTTGCCGCCGCCGCTGCCGCGCAGGCGGCCGATCGCGTTGACCCGGTCGGCCTCGACCGGCGTGAGCTCGACTTCCAGGCCAAGGCCGCGCATCTGCTCGGCCATCCAGGCGGCCAGGGTCCGCTCGCCTTCGGTCTGGCTATAGCTCTTGTGCTGAACCATGCGGCTCAGGAAATCGAGGCAGTAGGCGGTGTCGAGGCGGCCGAGGATGTCCTGGGTTTGCATTCTGTCTCTCCCGATCAGCCGACGGGCGCCGGCGAAGCTGCGATCAACTCGCGTGTATAGGGATGCATATTACCGGAGCGCAGGTCCTCGATGCCCAAAAGATCGACGATTTCGCCGTTGCGCATGACGGCGATGCGATGGGCGACCTGCTGCACCAGGTTGAGATCGTGGGTGATGAACAGGTAGGCGGTGCCGTTCGCCGCGCGCAGCCGCAGCAGAAGCTCGACGACCGACGCTTGCACGGAAACGTCGAGCGGCGCGGTGATCTCGTCGCAAATGATGAGGTCGGGCCTGGCCGCGAAGGCCCGGGCGATCGCCACCCTCTGCTTTTCGCCGCCCGAGAGCTGGTGCGGGTAGCGCTTTGCGTAGGCGGCCGGCAGCCGGACCTCCTCGAGCAGCGCGGGAATGGTCGAAACGTCGCCGCCGTAGAGCCGCAGCGGACGCGCCAGGATGTCGGCCACCGTCTGGCGCGGATTGAGCGAGGAATCCGGATGCTGGAACACGATCTGCACCGCGCGGCGATAGCCCCTGTCCATGTCGTCCGCCGAGTCGATGCGCCGGCCGGCGAGCGCGATGCGGCCGGTATAATCGGCAAGGCCGGTCAAGGCGCGGGCAATCGACGACTTGCCCGAGCCCGATTCGCCCACGATCCCGAGAATCTCGCCCCGCCGGACGTCGATGGCGATGTTGGCGGTCGCGGGCCGGGGTGCTGGCCGAAACAGCCGCTTGCGCTGGTAGCGGACGGCGATGTTCGTGGCGCTCAGCAGCGCGTCGTCCGCGACCTGGTCGGACACAAGTCGCCGCTCCGGCCGCGGCACGGCGGCCACGAGCCGGCGCGTATAGTCGTGCAGCGGATGGCGGAAAATCGTGGCGCTCGGTGCTTCCTCGACGATCGCGCCCTTTTCCAGGATGGCGACCCGGTCGGCGACTCGCGAGACCAGCGCAAGGTCATGCGAGATATAAAGCGCGGCGACGCCGGTCTCCTCGCGCAGGCGGCGGAACAGTTCCAGGATTCGTGCCCCGGTAATGACGTCGAGCGCGGTCGTGGGTTCGTCGAAGATGATGAGCTCGGGCCGGCAGGCAAAGGCGGTGGCGATGCCGATACGCTGCTTCTCACCGCCCGATGCCTGATGTGGATAGCGGCGCATCAATGCTTCGGGCTGCCGCAAGTCGACATGCTCCAGCGCCTGGATCGCCTCGCGCCATGCCTCTCTTTCCGAGAGTCCGCGGTGGCGGACCAGGACCTCGGTGACCTGGCGGCCGATCGTCAGGGTTGGATTGAGCGCGGTCGACGGATCCTGGAAGACCATGCTCATGCGCCGGCCGCGGATCGTCTCCAGCGCCTTCGCCGAGGCCGCGCGCAAATCGGTATCGCCGAGGCGGATGCGGCCCGCCGGCGCCTCGCGCGCGTTGGCCGGCAGATACCGCATGATCGCCCAGGCGAGCGACGTCTTGCCCGAACCGGATTCACCCACCAGCCCCACCACCTCGCCCGACGCGATCGCAAGATCGATGGCCTGCAGCACGCGCTGCGTGCCGCCTTGCGTCACGTAGTCGAGCGCGTAGTCGCGGATTTCCAGCGCCGGGCTCATCGCTCGTCCCGCGGGTTCAGCGCGTCGCGCAGGCCGTCGCCCAGCAGGTTGAAGCAGATGGCGGTCGCGGCGATGGCAAGCGACGGCGCCACGATCACCCACGGCGCCTGGTGCATGAAGCGGCGCGCCTCCGATACCATCAACCCCCACTCCGACGCCGGCGGCTGGGCGCCCAGCCCGAGGAAGGACAGCGTGGCGAACAGCATGACGGCGAAGGCGACGCGGATCGTCGCCTCGATGATCACGGGGGCGGCGACGTTGGGCAGCATCTCGCGCAGCACGATCCAGCTTCCACTCTCGCCGCGGGCGATCGCCGCCTTGACGTATTCCTGCTGGCGGACGGCCAGCGCCACCGAACGGGTCACCCGCGCCATGCTGGGCACGACCGAAATCGAGATGGCGAAAGCGGCGTTCAGGCTGCCCTTGCCGAGCGTGCTGACCAGGATCAGCGCCAGCAGCAGGTGCGGCACCGCCATCACGGCGTCGATGGTGCGCGTGATGGCCTCGTCCCACCAGCCGCCGAGATAGGCCGACAGCGTGCCGATGCAGGCGCCGATCGCCGCACCCGAAAAGGTGGCGGCGACGGCCAGCGGTATGGTCGAACGCGCGCCGACCAGGAGCCTGCTCAGCACGTCGCGTCCGAGCTGGTCGGCGCCGAACCAGTGTTTTACGCCGGGTGCCGCGAACCGGCCGGCGAAGTCCATGGCTTCCGGTTGGTAGGGAGCCGCCGCCCCGCCAAGGACGCAGGCGAGGACGAGCGCCACCAGGAGAACGCTGCCCAGCGCGCCTTGCGGGGTGCGCATCAGGCGGCGCAGCGTGTCAGTCATAGCGGATGCGCTTGTCGATCATCGCGTAGGCCATGTCGGCCAGCGTGTTGGCGATGGCATAGGTGCCGGCCATGATCATGGCCCCGGCCTGGATCGACGGCAGGTCGCGCGTGGTGATGGCGACGATCAATTGCCGGCCGATGCCGGGAATCGCGAAGATCTCCTCGACGACGATGATGCCGCCCAGCAGGTAGCCGACATCGAGGGCGACGATGGTGATGGTAGGCAGCAGCGCGTTGCGCAGGACGTGGCGCATCAGCACGGTGTGGGGCGGCAGGCCCTTCAGCCGGGCGGCGCGGATATAGTCGCTGTTCAGCACGTCGATCGTCTCGGAACGGACCATGCGCGAGACGTGCGCGACCAGAATCAGCGACACCGTCACCACCGGCAGGATCAGATGGCGTATGCTGTCGGCCAGGTTCTCGGACGGCGCGACGTAGCCAGTCGCCGGCAGGAGCTGGAAATGGTCGGCGACGACGATCAGCAACAGGGTCGCGGTGACGAATTCCGGCAGCGAGACGCCGAGATACGAGACAAGGCTCGAGACAATGTCGGCCGCCTTGCCGCGGCGCAGCGCGGCCAGCATGCCGAGCGGAATGGCGATCACCAGCATGACCGCGATCGACAGGCCGCCCAGCAGCAGCGACCGGCTGAGCGCGATGAACATCGTCGGCCCGACGGGCTGGTCGGTCCGCATCGAGGTACCGAAATCGCCGCGCAGCAGGCCGGACAGCCAGTGCCAGTATTGCAGCCACGCCGGATCGTTGAGGCCTAGCCGCAGGCGCACCGCGGCCAGCGCCTCCGGCGTGGCGTTCTCGCCCAGCAGGGTCACCGCGGCATCGGCCGGCAGCAGCTGGGTCAGCCCGAACACCACGATCGACACGACCAGCAGCGTATAGAGGACGGTCAGCAGCCGTCGCAGCAGCCAGACGATCGACACCGCTCAGCCCCGCTTCGGCGCGCCTTCACCGAGCCAGGTGCGTTCGAAGCGGAAGATGTGGCCGCGCGGATGCAGTCCGTAGCCCTGCACATAGGAGCGCTTGCCGCCTAAAAGGTCGAAGAAGATCGGAATGATCGATGGCGTCTCCGCGTACATCATGTCCTGCGCCTTGCCGTAGATCTCGGTGCGCTTGGCCTCGTCGCTGGTCTGGCGGCCCTCGGCCACGAGCTTGTCGAATTCGGCGTTGTTCCAGCGCGTCTCGTTCCACGCCGCATCGGACGTGTAGAGCAGCGTGAACACGCCGTCGACCGTCTGCTGGGTATTGTAGATGCCGATGTAGAACGGGCCTTTCTTCCAGACCTGGTCGAGATAGGCCGCGTGCGGCATCGTCTGCACCGTGATGCGGAAACCGGCCGGCTTGGCCATCTCGCGTATCGCGACGGCGAGCTGGGTGCGCGTGCCCGGATTGTCGGAGGCGACCAGGGTGAGGTCGATGCCGTCGGGATAGCCGGCGGCGGCGAGCAGCCGCTTGGCCTCGGCGATGTCCTGCTTCTTGGGCGTCTCCTTCTTGTAGAACTGGTAGATCGAATTCACCGGCACGTCCTGGCCGGGCGCGCCGGCATCGAGGGCGACGAAGCCGACCAGCGCTTCGCGGTCGACGCACAGCGACAGTGCCTTGCGCATGCGCGGGTCGTTGAAGGGCTTCTGGTCGCACGCCATGTTGACGTTGAGGAACTGGCCGGACGGCACCTGCATGGCGTCGACGCCGCGCACGCCCTTGAGCCGGGGGAATTCGCTCTGCGCCGTGATCACCATCAGGTCGTTGTCGCCAGAAAGCAGGGCCGAGGTTTCAGCCGATGGGTCGGGATAGACGCGGATCTCGATGCGGTCGAGGTAGGGCTGCTCGGGAATGAAATAATGCTCGTTGCGCGCCACCACGATCAGGCGGTCGGGCTCGTAGGAGACGAGCTTGAACGGCCCCGTGCCGATCGACTCGCGCGACAAGCGGCTGAGATCGCCCTGGGCGATGGCGGCGGGAATGATGCGCGTTGCGTTGTAGGCCACCGTGGCCGGCAGGTCGACGAAGGGTGTGTGCAGGCGGAACAGCACCGTCTCGTCGTCGACGGCCGCCGCTTCCTTGATCACCGAGACGATCGAACGGGCGGGCGACGCTGTCTTGGGATCGAGGATCGCGACATAGGTCGCCACGACGTCCTTGGCGGTGCAGGCCGAGCCGTCGCTGAAGCGCGCGCCCTTGCGCAGCTTGAACGTCCATTCGGTGAAATCGGCGTTCGACGACCACGACTCGGCCAGGTCGGGCAGCGGCTTCATGTCGGTCGTGAGCGTCGTCAGATTGCTGTAGCAGAGCTCGGCGATCATGTGCTCGGGATTGACCCGCGTGCGCAGCGGATGGATGACGCTTGCCGCCTGGTCGACCGAAACGCGCAGCGTGCCGCCGCGCCGCGGCGCCTGGGCGGAGGCAAGCCGAGGCAAGCCTGACAGAGCCGGCAATCCAGCTGCCGAGGCGAGAACCGCCCGCCGTGTTGGATGCCTCATCCTGAGCCTCTTGTGTTTTGCGTTTGCGATTGTCGGGACCACTGGGGCACTTCCCTGCAAAGTCTATGCAAGTCGCAGACTATTGCGAAACGGCTGCGCGACCGAGCTCATCCGCCAGATCGTAGCTTTTAAGCATATCATCAAGGGCCCGCGCGGCGGCCGGCCAGTCGTAGGTGCGATAGGAGTGCCCTGCCGTCACGAAGCTGGCGCCGGAATAGAACATCTCGTACTGGGCGTGGCGCGAGGCGAACTCGGAGCCCACCGCATCCCAGGCAAGCTTGTAGAACTTCACCCGTTCCGTCGCGTTCGCCGCCGGCGACTGCTGCGTTTTCTCGATCAGGTTGGCGATCTCGGGATTGCGAAAGTCGTCCAGGGACGAGGGCAGCATGATCATGCCGCCGCCGGCCAGCTCGCGCAGGGTGTTGAGCACCGTGGCGTACAATTTCTGGGTCAGCGTCAGGGCGGCGTAAAGCGTGTGGCGATCGGGGACGAAGTATCGGCCCTGCCGGGTGCCTTTTGCCTCCATGGCCGCGACGAACGCGTCGACCATGCCGGCCTCGGCCGCCAATTGCCCGAGCGTCTCGCGGACCTGGGGGAATCCGATCGTGCCGTTGACCTCGGTGATGCGGTGCGCGATGCCCAGCAGGAAACGGAACTTCACGGACAGCCGCACCATCGCCTGGTAGTTCTGGTAGACGTGCGCCGGCGTCGCGTGAAATTGCCGTTGGCACATTTCAAGGCTGTCGATGACGAAGACCCGTTCCCACGGCACCTTGACGTCGTCGAAGAACAAGACGGCGTCGTTTTCATCGAAGCGACTCGACAGCGGATTGTCGAAGACGCTGCGCGCCTCCTCCTCGTATGATTTGCGCGACAGGATCTTCAGGCCCTTTGTGTTCATCGGTATGGCGAACGACAGGGCGTGCTTCTCGTCGCCCGGCTGAAGCGGCTGGATGCAGGTGACGAAGACCTCGTTGGCCAGGATGCCGCCGGTCGCCAGCATCTTGGCGCCGCGCACCGTCACGCCGGAAGCGTCGCGATCGACGACGCCGGCGGCGAGAAACTCATCCTTTTGCTGGCTGGCGCTCTTCGAACGGTCGGCTTGCGGATTGATGATGACATAGGTCAGGTAGAGGTCGTGATCGCGGGCATAGTGGTAATAGTCGGCGAGCGCCCTGGCCCGCGCCCCATCGTAGGCCTCGAAGACATCGAGCCCCATGTACATGCCGGAGATGCACGAGGCCACATGGTCGGGAGCGCGCCCCATGAAGCCGTTGTGCAGGCCGTTCCAGGCCTCGAGCGCTTTGCGGCGATCGCACAGCTCCTGGTAGCTCTCGGGAAGCTGCCAGATGCGATTGGCGCGGTCGCCTGAATCAGCGACGAAAGTCATCAATTCCGGATGTTGCGAGGGGAAGTCGAAGAGCCGGCCGATCGATTTCACCGAGTTCGCATAAGCGGGATGACTGGTGACATCATCGATGCGCTTGCCGTGGAGGTAGACGGCGCGATCGTCACGCAAGCTCGCAATATGGTCGACGCCAGACTTGATCATGCGGATTCCCCGTTGCGGCTGCCCGGCCTTAAGATTGGCGTCAGGTTCGCTCGCTATCATAGGAGAACAGGCGACCAGGCGTATGCTCAAGCCTCCGCCCCAAAATAAGAGGTCGTCCGGGAGGGATCGATGATCCGCACGACTGGCTTCTTGTGCTTCCTGCTTTTTCTGGCGTCCGGCTGCACGCCTTCCGACCAGAACGAATCCAGATATGCCACGCCGATCGGTCCGCTGGCCGACGACTATCAGGACAGGGTCAAGGCCGACCTGGCTCATACCCTCACCCATTCAGAGGGGGCGATCTACACGTTCGACCCCTCGCCCAGCATCGTGAACATGGGCAAGCGCAGGGCCGGCGTCCGGTACGCATGGTATGTCTGCGGGACCGTGAACGCCAAGGATCCCGCCGGCGGCTATACGGGCGCAAAACCCTTCCTGAGCGTGCTCAGCCACAACGTCGTCATCGATCGGGAAGTCGGCAGTTCGCACGCCAGGGAATGCAGCGAAGGCCACTTGTAGCCACCTGTTGTCGCTGGGGGCGCGCCACTCCAGTGGCGCGTTCTTCTCATGCTCATGCGGACCACGAGCAGCTTGCCCTGAGCCTGCCAAAGGGTCTCACTCGCTCATGATCATGAGCGGGCGGGATCCTTCGGCTTCGCTCAGGACAGGCGCCCGCGGTCCGGAAGATCATGACGCGCCACTGGAGTGGCACGCCCCCAGCAAAAAATCGTTTGAATTCAAGACGCCAAACGCCTCGACCCCCGCCCCTGGTGCTTACTTATTCGGGGCCGTCCGTCTCGCGCTCCGACAAGACGCTTGACAGAACTGAGCAATGTTGTGGCGTATGCCTGCCGACCTTGGTCGACAAAGGATCGGCATGATGTTCATCGGCATCGCCCCCTCAACAGGCGCGGCGCGATCGGCGCCCGCCGCCGCTCCGACGCGCCTGAACGGCCGGCAGCTCTTCCATGGCCGCCAAATGAGCGGCGGAAAACCGGCGGGAACTCGTTTTGGGGGCACTAGCGGGGTAGCGGAAATTGCGGAAAACAAATTTTATTGCGCGGTCGCCGCTCCACGCCTTCACCGCATGCGCGATCACCTTGCGCAAGCGGGGCAGCGGAAATTGCGGGAAATGCGGAAATTGGCGGCTCACTCCCCCGCGCCCTTCGAGGAGCGTGCGGGGGAGGCCGACAGCTTTCGGCTATTCGGCCGCCAACGCTTTGGGCTTGGCCAGCTCCTCGGCAATCTGCACCGCGTTCCAAGCGGCACCCTTCAGGAGCTGGTCGCCGGCCACGAACAGCACCAGGCCGTTGGGGTTGGAGAGGTCGCGGCGGATGCGGCCGACATGGACGTCGAGATCGCCGCTGGCCTCGAGCGGCATCGGGAAGTGATTTTTGGCCGCATCGTCGACCAGCTTGACGCCGGGCGCCAATGCCAGGATCCCGCGCGCCTCCTCGGGCGACAGCGGCTTGTCGAGCTCGAGCGTGATCGACTCGGAATGGGCCCGCAGCACCGGCACGCGGATGCAGGTCGGCACGACGGCGAGATGCGGCATGTGGAACATCTTGCGCATCTCCTCGATCACCTTGTTCTCCTCCTCGTTGTAGCCGTTCTCGGCCACCTTGGTGTCGTGAGAGAAGACGTTGAAGGCGATCTGATGCGGAAAGACGTTGCGCGTGATCTCCTTGCCGGCGGCGTGATCGTGGACCTGATCCTCCAGCTCCTGCATGGCCTGCGCGCCCGCACCCGAGGCCGCCTGGTAGGTCGACACGACGATCTTCTTGATGCCGGCGGCGAGATGGATCGGCCATACCGCCGTCGCGAGGACGGCCGCGGTGCAGTTCGGGTTGGCGATAAGGCCTTCATGGCGCGCGAGGTCCTGCGCATTCACCTCGGGCACCACCAGCGGCACCTTGGGGTCCATGCGGAAGGCCGACGAATTGTCGATCACGATCGCACCCGCTGCCCGGGCGGCCGGAGCGAACTCGCGGCTGCGCCCTGCACCGGCGCTGAAGAAGGCGATGTCGATGCCCTTGAAGGAATCCGCTTTCAGCTCCTCGACCTTGCAGGCTTTGCCCTTGAACTCGAGCGTCTTGCCGGCCGAGCGGGCCGAGGCGAGCAGCTTGAGCGAGCCGACGTTGAAGTTCCGTCGCTCGAGGACGCGGAGGATCTCGATTCCCACCGCGCCGGTGGCGCCGACAATGGCGATGTTTGGTGCGTTCATGGTGGCGGGAAAATACAACAAGGGCGACCTGATTGTCATCCCAACAACATCCCGTCATCCCGACTCGCGCGGATCACATCCGCGCTTGAGCGAAGCGAAGTCGAGGGGCTCGGCTCCGGTCGGGATGACGATAGTTTAGACCTTCTCATGCTTCTTGATCGCCGGCATCAGGCCCGTCGGATCCACGAACTTGCTGTGCACTTGGTTGTGATTTTCTCTCTTGTCATCCTGAGCGCAGCGAAGGATCTCATGGCGGGCAACGGCGACGAGATCCTTCGCTGCGCTCAGATGACAGGAGTCTAACCATGCCGCCCCTCAAGCACACCTTCATCGAGACACACGGCTTCACCACCCATGTCGCCCAGTGCGGCAATGGCCCGCCGCTGATCCTGCTGCATGGCTGGCCCGAATTCTGGGCGGTGTGGGAGCCGATGTTCGAGCGCCTGGCCGATCGCTATCGGCTGATCGCGCCCGACTTCCGTGGCTTCGGCGAGAGCGGCAACCCGACGCCGGGCCCCTCAGACCAGGCCGGCGCCGATGTCCTGGCCGACGACATCGCGGCGCTGATGGACGGGCTCGGCATCGCCCGCGCGGGCTTCGTCGGCCACGATGTCGGCGCCTCCGTCATGCAGCGGCTGGCGCTCAACCATCCCGACAAGGTGGCCGGACTGTTCTTCTTCAATTGCGGCACGCACGGCGTCGGCGCGCGCTGGCGCGAACCCAAACACATCAACGAGATCTGGTACCAGACCTTCCACCAGATGCCGTTCGCGCCGGCTCTCGTCGGCGCCTCGCGCGAATCGTGCCGCAGCTATATCGGCTATCAGCTGAAACACTGGTCCTATCACAAGGACGCCTTCGATCCCGTGCTGGAGCGCTGGGTCGACAACTTCATGCGTCCCGGCAATCTCCAGGGCGGCTTCAACTGGTACATCTCGCTGAATGCCGGGCGGCTCGCCGTCATGGCCGGCACCGCGCCCAAGCCGCCCAAGATCGTCCAGCCGGCGCGCGTGCTGTGGGGGCGGCACGATCCGGTGCTGCTGAGCGAGTGGATCGACGTGGTGGGCGAGTACTTCGAAAACGTCGAGGCCGGCATCGCGGAGGATGCCGGCCACTTCGTTCACTACGAGACGCCCGATCCGGCGGCCCGGGAAATCGACCGCTTCTTCAAGCGGATCGGTTATCGCGCGCCGTGAGCCTCGACCTTGCCGCGAGCCTCGACCTTCTTGGACGATTCGGTGGCCGCCTCGACCACCATGTTCTTCATCGCCTTCTGCAGCTTGTCGAAGGCGCGCACCTCGATCTGGCGGACGCGCTCGCGGCTGATGCCGTACTTGGACGACAGGTCCTCGAGCGTCTTGGGCTCGTCGATCAGACGACGCTCGACGATGATGTGGCGCTCGCGGTCGGTGAGCTGCTTCAGGGCGCCGGCCAGCATCTGCTTGCGCTGGCCCATCTCCTGGCTCTCGCCCAGCTTGGTCTCCTGGTTGGGCGATTCGTCGACCAGCCAGTCCTGCCATTCCATGTCGCCCTCGGCCTTGACCGGGGCATTGAGCGAGGAGTCCGGCGCGGCGAGGCGGCGGTTCATGTTCACCACCTCCTCCTCGGGCACGCCGAGACGGGTGGCGATCTTCTTGACCTGTTCGGGCGACAGGTCGCCCTCCTCGATCGCCTGCATCTGGCCCTTGAGCTTGCGCAGGTTGAAGAACAGCTTCTTCTGCGCCGCCGTCGTGCCCATCTTCACCAGCGACCAGCTATGGAGGATGTATTCCTGGATCGAGGCGCGGATCCACCACATGGCATAGGTAGCGAGGCGGAAGCCGCGGTCCGGATCGAACCGCTTGACCGCCTGCATCATGCCGACATTGCCCTCGGAGATCAGCTCGGCGACCGGCAGGCCGTAGCCGCGATAGCCCATGGCGATCTTGGCGACGAGCCGCAGATGGCTGGTCACCAGCTGATGGGCGGCTTTGGAATCGCCGTGCTCACGCCAGCGCTTGGCCAGCATGAATTCCTGCTGCGGCTCGAGCAGGGGAAATTTCCGGATTTCCTGGAGATAGCGGCTGAGGTTGCCCTCGGGGGTGAGGGACGACGGCAGCGCGGGAAGGTTGGCGGTAGCACTCATATTGCTCCCCTTTCATACGCGGTAGGCGCCGTGAACGAGCGTTTAGCACTCTCGCTCACTGACTGCTAAACCCGACTCTAGAAGTCGGAGAAGCCTCAGGTCAAGAAAAACCTACTAATCCCCTCAGGTATTAGGGAGATTGCTTAACATCGTTCAGCTGAGACACCAACCTCTTGAAATCTTGTGGCAATTCTGAGGCGAAGCGCATCTCCCGCCGCGTCCTTGGGTGCCGGAACTCGAGGACCGCGGCATGCAAGGCCTGCCGCCCGAAGTCCTTCAACGCTTCCGGCGCCGCGGCGTTGCGGG
>Ga0208989_10000292_pt1 | contig 13670 bp, 10 predicted proteins | sample MedBloCAOM3_M1_FD_187852 | JGI IMG/M metagenome (GOLD analysis project Ga0208989, IMG submission 187852) | Forest soil microbial communities from El Dorado National Forest, California, USA - Mediterranean Blodgett CA OM3_M1 (SPAdes) (version 2) | ecosystem: Environmental > Terrestrial > Soil >...
GTGTTCACCACCGCACCGTAGCCGGTGATGACGCCGCAACCGATCAGCGCGGCGAGTTCCAGCGGCATATCCTTGCGGATTTTGACGATGGCGTTCTCGTGCACCAGCATCTGCTCGGCGAAGGACGACAGGTTGAGAAACTGGTTGAGTTTTTCCGGGCGCGCCCATGACAGCCGGTTGGATGCGCCCGGCAACATCTTCACGGTGGTATCGGTGCACAGCACCGGCCGCCCGGTTGTGCAGTTGTCGCAGGTGCCGCAAAATACCGACAGACAAGTGACGACATGATCGCCGGGTTTCACATAGGTCACGTCGGAGCCGACCTGTTCGACGACGCCTGCGGACTCATGGCCGAGCACTGCGGGCAACGGGTGCGGATAAAGACCTTCCATGAAATGCAGATCGGAATGGCAGAGCCCGGCGACGCTGGTGCGGATCAGGACTTCGCGAGGACCGGGCTTCGGCAGGCTGACGTCCTCGATCACGAGCGGCTTGTTGACTTCATGCAGGACGGCGGCCTTCATCGCATACTCCCCGTATTGTGTTGTTCTTGAAACCAGGACTTGTTGCAGGCTTAAGCCTACGCCGCCGAAAGTAATTCGCCAACCTCGGCCATGCCGACGGCGCGGTCGCCGAGCAGATGATCTGATATAGCGCGCTGTAGCGAATTTTCCGTGAGCCGGAACGGATCGTTCACTGAAACCCGGTGATCGATCACCATGCGCGACAGCAGCAGCCGGCGCGCATCGCCGCGCCTTTCATGGATGCGTCCGCCTTCCCATGCCAGCGCAACTGCGCTTGCGACATGATAGAGCAGGCTGGTGGCGCGCCGCGCCTCGGCTTCGTTGTCTGTGTGCCCGGCCACATCGCGGGCGAAGCCGATGGCGCGATCTGTGAGATCGCGCAAGCGACCACGCCATACTTGCGGCACGTTGGCGCTATCGTCGAGGCGAGCGTGCAGATCTGCCGCCAGCGCGGCATCGGCGCCATGGCGGCCGACCGCCCGCTTCAGCGCATCGAGGGCTACGATATTGCCGGTGCCTTCCCAGATCGAGCCGAGATGGGCATCGCGCAACAGCCGCGCGGTGGCGAATTCCTCGATGTAACCGATGCCGCCGCGCATCTCCAGCGCGTCGCCGCAGACCTTGCGCGCATCGCGGGTAGCACGGAATTTCAGCGTCGGCGTCAGAATGCGCAGCAGCGCCGCCGCGTCCTGGCTGCCGGCCTCGGCGCGATCGAGCGCGTCCGCGGTGAGAAAGCTCATCGACAGTGCCTGCTCGGTTGCGAGCATGATCTTCATCAGTTGCCGACGCGCCAGCGGCAGGTCGACGATGCGCTGGCCGAACACCACGCGATTTTGCGCCACCGTCATCGCATCGTGATGCGCGCGCCGCATCAGCGCGGTGGATTTGACGCCGTTGGAGAGCCGCGACGAATTGACCATTTCGGCCATCTGCACGAAGCCGCGATCGAGCCGCCCGACGGCATAGGCGATCGCGCCTTCCAGCTTGATCTCGCCCGACGCCATCGAGCGGGTGCCGAGCTTGTCCTTCAGGCGAACGATCCGATAGTGATTGGGCGAGCCGTCGTCGAGCCGCCGCGGCATCAAAAACAGGCCGACGCCGCGCGTGCCGCCGACAGCACCTTGCGGCCGCGCCAGCAGCATTACTACTTCCGCATCCGCATTGGAGCAGAACCATTTTTCGCCCGACAGCCGCCAGTGATCGCCTTCCTGCACCGCTGTGGTGGTGAGCTTGCCGACGTCGGAGCCGCCTTCTTTTTCGGTCATGAACTGGCCGCCCTGGGTCAGCTTGCTCATGTCGGTCTGGGTCAGTCCGTCCAGATATTTTGCTTTCAGCGCCTCGCTGCCGAAATTTGAAAGCAGCTTGGCGCAGCCATCGGTGACGTTGATCGGGCAACCCAGACCGAACTCGGCCTGGTTGAACAGAAACGTGAAGGCGTGCTTTGCCACCACTGGATAGGGCTGCGGCCAGCCCAAAATGCCCTTGCGAAGCGACATCGCGTGGATGCCGAATTCGCCGAACGCGGCGCGCTCCAGCTCGCGATAGGCCGGATGATATTCGATCCACTGCGCATCGCGGCCGAAGCGATCGCGCTGATGCAGCACCGGCACGTGCCGGTCGGCGAGCCGCGCGCATTCGTCAAGATGACCGCCGGCGAGCGCGCCCAACCGGTCGAGATGCGGTTCGATATGGCGAAACAGCGCATCGGGCAGATGGATGCGGAGCAGGTCCGCCAGCGCCGGATCGGCGCGGTAGAAATTCATTCCGGACGTATCCGGCGCGAGCAATCCCGGCTGATCGGCCGGCGTTGCTATACGATCCTGCTTGAGTGGCTCCATTGAATACTCTTGTCGTTTCCTCATCTCATTGCTGATGGTTATCGCATATCAGACGCCCGGATGTCGCCCTGGCCGGCAAGGTCCCGCCGCTATTTTCGTTACAAAGCCGGCTCCCAGCGCTAAAACCACCTCCGACAGATCAAGGAATAGCCCCATGGAAACGCCTGAGTACAAAATCGCCCTGATTGTCGGCGCCGGCGCAGGCCTCAGTGCATCGCTGGCGCGGCTGTTCGCCCGCGAAGGCATCCGCGTCGCGCTGGCCGCCCGCCAAATCGAAAAACTTGGCGCGCTTTGCACTGAGGCCGACGCACGCGCGTTTGCCTGTGACGCCACCAATCCCGACGACGTCGAGCGCCTGTTCGGCCTGGTTGAGCGCGAGATCGGAGTGCCCGACATCGTCGTGTACAACGCAAGCGGCCGGACGCGCGGCGTATTCACCGAGCTGGTGCCGGCGGAGGTCGCGGAGGCAATGACCGTCAGCGCGTTCGGCGGCTTTCTGGTGGCGCAGCAGGCGGCGAAGCGGATGCTGCCCAACAAGCACGGCGCGATCCTGTTCACCGGCGCCTCCGCCAGCGTCAAGGGCTATCCGCAATCGGCGCCGTTCGCGATGGGCAAGTTCGCGCTGCGCGGTCTGGCGCAGAGCATCGCGCGCGAATTGTCGCCGCAGGGAATCCACGTCGCACATTTCGTCATCGACGGCGGCATTCGCAGCGCCGCGCGCGCCGAGCCAGCCGACGGGCCGGATTCGATGCTCGATCCCGACGCCATTGCCTTAAGTTATTGGAGTGTGCTGCAGCAGCCGCGCAGCGCCTGGACCTGGGAAATGGAATTGCGGCCATGGGTGGAGAAGTTTTAGTTTTCTGAGTCAATGATGCGGCCATACACACTGACGTCATCATCCGCGAAAGCGGATGATCCAGTATTCCGTGACGCTAGGATCTTCTGTGAGGGCAGCGATTACTGGATACCCGTTTTCGCGGGTATGACGGGACCAGCCAACTACAAATGATCAGAATCGATGGCCCGTCTCGTAGGGGAGACGCAACATGAGCGCCACCAAAGCGAAGGGAACGGCACTGATCACCGGCGGCTCCGCAGGCGTCGGCGCGATCGACGCGGACGGCCGACCAAACGCGCGGCTACGACCTCTTGCGCAACTCAGTCCCTCCTCCGGGAATTCAGGCGTAAGCTCCCTCCGCGATCGCGCCTTCGATCTCTGGAGCGAGCCTGACCTGTGCGGTGTGAACCTGGGGGAGATCGGCCCAGTCCATGTCTTTATAATTGAAACCGCGCGCGAGCGTGGGCTTCACCACCATGAAGTAGGGCGAAATATCAAAATCGCGCGGCGCATAAAGTGACGGGTGACGGATCTCGGCGATTTCGCGCCGCGCCGTCCGGCTCTCGATGCGCGTGATCTTGGGCAGGATCGGGTAACGCACGGCGTCGAACGCTTGCGCGATCAGCGAAGAACAGATGATGCGGCTGGCATCGCCGGAGCCGAGCGCGATGGTTCGGCGACGCCAACGCTGCGTCAGCGGCCATGGGAACAGATAGCGCATGAGGTCGACGACGTTCTTGAAATCGTAGCCGAGACCAATGCGTTCGGAGGCGTAGCGGCAGACCTTTTCGCAGTCTGCTTCGCTCAGGCCCACCGGCCGGCAGATGCGGGTTTGACAATTTAGATATTTCGACAGCGGCGCCGACACGACACCTTCGTCGACATTGGCTTCGATCAGGACGTGGGGCTCGCCGTCAGTTGCGGCGCCGGCCATCGGCCCGACGTATAACGCCGAATGCGACCAAGTCGATTGAGTCAGATATTTGATGCCGCCGGAAATACGACCTTTGCCCTCGACCAGCAAAACATCACCGGGTCGAAGGGTGTCGCGCAAGGCCGTCGAATCGTTCGGAGTGAACGGCTCACAGTGGTTGGCCGGCTTCTGCAACCGGGCAATCAAACGTCCGGCTTTGTCGAACATCCAGCCCATCACTCGTCCCTCACCTTTTGAGGTTTTCCCGTATGGCAGTTCAAGATAGCTCTGCTGCCGTTCGGTTACGCACTTACATGCCAACCGTAGTCATGAGAGATGGACCGGACCATTGCACGGAGGTTGATCCGTACGTTACATTTGGTTGAGAAGAGCATACCTAGGTTTGGGATCGGCCACTTGGGCTTGCACCTCGTTCGGTGTGCACCACCCGACAGAACGGCGGCGAACGGCGCGTCTAGCGGTTTAGCGTTGGGGCAGATTTCGGATTTTGGCACATGAGATGTCCCGCGACCGGAGACCGGATCTAATTCGAAACCGGATATCGCGCGGGACCGCCATTGACGCTCGTTTATGAGCTCACGGCTTAGATCAGAATCGAGCTGTTTCAGCTTGCGAACGAAGCGGCCGCGATCTGGCCGGTGGCCGCAAGCCTCCAGCTGGCGCAGGGAATTTCCTGCGGCGCGAGCTCGATATGTTTTTCGAAGCGCACCAGCTTCCAGCCGCCGGGGCTGTTCGTAAAGACGAAACCAGACTTACGCGCAAGGCCGATCATGACGTCGTTGGAGCGCAACGTATCGCCGAACAGACGTTTGGCGCCAAACGCGGCGGCGCGGCATTGCAGATTCAAGAGCAGTGCCGAACCGATGCCCTGGCCTTGCCAGCGGTCGTCGATTGACAGGCCGAACTCGAAACTTGCCGTGTCAGCGTCGAACGCGTAGCGGGCTTCGCCGACGATGGTCTCAACGCCATCGATCATCATCGCCGCAATCACGCTGAAGCGATCGCCCTCGCCGACGTGGATGAAATGATCGAGCTCAGTTTGCGGCAGCTCGCTCATGGCGCCGAGGAAGCGATTGTAACGGGAGCGAACCGAGAGCGACCGGAAGTAACCCTGCAACGCGTCTGCGTCCCGCGGCTCCACAAAGCGTACCGTCAAAGGCTTGCCGCTACGCAATCGCAGGGTATCGGAATGTTGCCGGAGGTCATCGAAACGAAGCGCAATCATTGCGGGCTCCCGCTGGTTCTGAGAAGACGATGGCCGGCGTCCCCCAGGCGAGGCGACGCCAGCCTGGCTGCCCTTATGCCCGCCAAAACGGCTTTTCCGCCTCGTAAGCGATGTCACTCCAGGAAAGTCCCACGTCGTGCAGGTCGCGCTCGGTCAATTCGGCCAATTGGCGCCGTTGAAGCTGTCGCTGCCGCCAGATGTGGAACGTCTCGCTGAGCTGCTTGAAAAGCCCCGAACCATGATGATTTATCATCGATTCTTGTGAACATGTGGACATTTTAATCTCCTACAGCTAGTCTGTTACCGCTGATATTGGCCTTATCCGCGCTTTCGACAAACGACACTTTGTACCGCTTCGCATGATATAAACTCATGCATCGGGATGATCCGGAAAATGACCGCCAGGCTGCCATCCCTCAATGGACTGCGCGCATTCGAGGCCGCCGCCAGGCACCTCAGCTTCACCGTTGCTGCTTCCGAACTGAACGTCACGCAAACCGCGATCAGCCATCAAATCCGGCGGCTCGAGCAGGAGCTGGGGATTCGCCTGTTCGTCCGGCAAAACCGGGCGCTGGCGTTGACGCCGGAAGCCAGGGATTACCTCCCCGGTGTCCGCGCTGCGTTTAACGATTTGCGGCTCGCAACCGACCGGGTGCTGCGCAAGGACAATGACCATGTGCTGACGGTCAGTACGTTGGCGTCGCTGGCGGCAAAATGGCTGCTGCCGCGGCTTTCCGCATTCCAGGAAGCGCATCCCGGCATCGACGTCCACATCACCACATCGACCAGCCTTGTCGACTTCAAGAGCGGCGATGTCGATGCCGCGATCCGCTATGGCCGCGGGCATTGGCCCGGCTTGCGCACCGATTGGCTGATGGCCGACGAACTATTCCCGGTGTGCAGTCCGGCGTTGCTCACAGGGGACAAGCCGCTGCGGTGCCCGCAAGATCTGGCCAATAGGACGCTGTTGCATACCAGCGGCGGCTATGACGACGACTGGCGGCTATGGCTCACCGCCGCGGGGCTGCCGGCGGATATCTCAAAGCAACCCGGACTGACCTTCGACCTCAGTTTCATGACCGTACAAGCCGCGATCGACGGGATCGGCGTTGCGATGGGCCGAACCTCCTATGTCGAAGCCGACATCGCCAAGGGCCGTCTTGTGGTTCCATTCAAGATCACGCTGCCGGCGGACGCCGGCTTCTATCTCGTCTCACCCGAGGCGAGAGCGGATTCGCCCAAGCTCTCGGCATTTCGGCAATGGCTGATCGCCTCGCTGCAGAACAAAACCTGAAGAACTTCCGGACATGCAGCCCGCCCGGCGCAGCCGGTTTTGATTTCCATGCAAACAAGATAACAACACCGCATGGTCGATTTGACTCGTAAATTTGACGTGCTGGTGATCGGCGGCGGCAATGCCGCGCTGTGCGCCGCGATCAGCGCGCGGCGGGCCGGCGCGTCGGTGCTGGTGCTGGAAGGCGCCCCGAAATTTTATCGGGGCGGCAACACCCGCCATACCCGCAATATGCGCTGCGCTCACGATGCCGCGACCGACATCCTCACCGGGCCCTATACCGAGCAGGAATTCTGGGAAGATCTTAAGCGCGTCACCGGCGGCCAGACCGACGAGAATCTGGCGCGCCTCATGATCAGCGAATCGAAGGACATCCTGGACTGGATCGTCGAGCAGGGCGTGCGCTGGCAGCCTTCCTTGGGTGGCACGCTGAGCCTCGGCCGCACCAATTCGTTCTTCCTCGGCGGCGGCAGGGCGATGTTGAATGCGCTCTATCTCACCGCCGAGCAGCTCGGCGTTGAAATTCTCTACGACGCCGAAGTCCTTGACCTGGAAATCAACGAAGGCATGTTTCTCTCCGCTGACTTAAAGCAGGGTGATGGCCGCGTAAGCGTTGGCGCCTCGACCTTGGTCGCCGCGGCCGGCGGATTTGAGGCCAACATCGAATGGCTCAGGGAGTATTGGGGCGAGGCCGCCGATAATTTCCTGATCCGCGGCACGCCCTACAATCGCGGCTCTATACTCAAGATGCTGCTGAGCAAAGGCGTTCAGGAGGTTGGCGATCCCACGCAATGTCACGCGGTCGCGATCGACGCGCGCGCGCCGAAATTCGACGGCGGCATCATCACCCGGCACGATTCCGTAGTGTTCGGCATCGTCGTCAACAAGAACGCCGCACGTTTTTACGACGAGGGCGAGGATATCTGGCCGAAGCGCTACGCCATTTGGGGCCGGCTCGTGGCAGCGCAGCCTGACCAGATCGCTTACATCGTCTTCGACGCGAGTTCGCGAAACAGCTTCATGCCGACGCTGTTCCCGCCGATCGAAGCCGACAGCATTGCCGAGCTCGCCGGCAAATTCGAGCTCGATGCTGCCGCACTGGAAAAGACTATTGCCGATTTCAACGCCGCGGTGCGCCCGGGCACCTTCGATCACACTATCCTCGACGATTGCCGCACCGAGGGCCTCACGCCGCCGAAGACGCACTGGGCGCGGAGGATCGAGACGCCGCCTTATTATGCCTATCCGGTGCGGCCCGGCATCACCTTCACTTATTTGGGCACCCGCGTGAACAGGCAGGCGCGCATGCTGATGAAGGACGGCAAGCCGGCCGCCAACATGTTCGCCGCCGGCGAGATCATGGCGGGCAATGTGCTCGGCAAGGGCTACGCGGCCGGAATCGGAATGACCATCGGCAGCGTGTTCGGCCGGATCGCAGGACGGGAAGCGGCGCAAAATGCACGGAACTAGCATCCTCGAGGAGGCCGACCGCCTGATGACGGTCTGCAATTCGTGCCGCTATTGCGAGGGCCTTTGCGCGGTATTTCCAGCGATGGAAATGCGCCGCTCGTTTTCCGACGGCGACCTCAATTATCTCGCCAACCTCTGTCATGGCTGCGGTGCCTGCTACACCGACTGCCAGTTCTCGCCGCCGCATGAATTCAACGTCAATGTCCCGAAGACGCTGGCCATTGCGCGCGCCGAATCCTACGCCGCCTATGCGTGGCCGCACGCCTTCTCGGGCGTATTCGCGCGCAACGGCCTCGCGATCAGCGCGATCGCGGCCTTAAGCGTGGCGGCGTTCATTTTCGGCTTTGCCGCGTTCAACGACCGGCAAGTGCTGTTCGGAATCCATACCGGACCGGGCGCTTTCTACATACTGATGCCGCACAACGCGATGGCGGCGCTGTTCGGCGCGGCGTTCCTTTATGCGATGATCGCGCTCGTGATGGGCGTTCGCGCCTTCTGGCGCGATATCGGCGAGCCGATCGGCATGCTGGCCGAACCAGGCTCGCTCTGGCAGGCGATGAAAGACGCCGGGCAACTGCGTTATCTCGATGGCGGCGGCGTCGGCTGCGTCAACGAGGACGAGCGGCCGAGCGACCTGCGAAAGATCTATCATCATCTTACGTTCTACGGCTTTTTGCTGTGTTTCGCCGCGACATCAGTGGCGACGCTGTATCATTACCTGATCGCGCGCGAGGCGCCCTATCCGTGGTGGGACCTGCCGGTAGTGCTGGGCACACTGGGCGGCATCGGACTTCTGGTCGGTCCCGCGGGCCTGCTGGCGGAAAGATGGAAGCGCGATCCCGCGCTGGTCGATCAGGCGCGCACCGGCATGGATGTCGCATTCATCGCCATGCTGTTTTTGACCAGCCTCACCGGCATGGCGCTGTTGCTATGGCGCGATGCGCCTGCGATGGGCCCGCTGCTGGCGCTGCATCTCGGCGTGGTGTTCTCCCTGTTCATCACCATGCCCTACGGCAAGTTCGTGCACGGCATCTATCGCTATGTCGCGCTGGTGCGCTATGCGAGGGAGCGGCGGACGTTGGCGCAGGGAGTGCAGGACTAATAATTATCGTCATTCCCCGATGTGCAATTGCACATCTGAGGATACGCTGGAAAGAATTTTCCGCAGGAGTTGAGAACAGATGAAAGATCTCGTTGCGATCGCCGAGAAGATAGCCGCGAGGCTGATTGAGCGGCGCCAGACCATCGCGGTCGCCGAATCCTCGACCGGCGGTTTGATTTCCGCAGCGCTGCTCGCGGTGCCCGGCGCCTCGGCATATTTCCTCGGCTCCGCCGTGGTCTATACGCGCGATGCGCGGCGGATTCTCATGGACATCCCTGATGACGCGATGAAAGGAATCCGTTCGGCCTCGGAGCCTTATGCAAAATTGCTCGCGAGCCAGATCCGCCATCGCTTTTCCACCGATTGGGGCTTATCGGAAACCGGCGCCACCGGGCCGGCCGGCAACCGCTATGGCGACGCCGCCGGCCATAGCTGCATGGCTGTCGCAGGTCTGGAGCAATCTGCGATGACGCTTGAAACCGGCAACGCCGACCGGCTCGCCAACATGCACGTGTTCGCCTCTACGGCGCTGAATTTCCTGTTGCAGAATCTGTCGCGGTGAAAACCCTACCACCGTCGTCCCGGCCAAAGCGAAGCGCGAGCCGGGACCCAGACGCCGTGTTGCTTGTTTTGAGAGACGCTGTTCAACGACTTTCGCGCAACCACTAATGCCGGTGGCTATGGCTCCCGGCGTTCACCGGGACGACGCAAGCGGATTCAATTTTCAAGCAGCAGCGGCGTCGTTCGCAGACGCACTTTCCCGACCTCGCGGCGCGGCGCGCCCGAGTTGTGCATGATCCATTCGCCCCGAAACAGAGGGCGTGGGGAATGCCGGGTGCCCGCCGCACCCGCAGCCTCGCGTGCAATGTGTAGGTAGCGGACATGCGGCGGATATGTCGGAATCGACCAAAATGACCCACAGCGGATGTCCAACCGTCAACGGCAAATGGACGGCATGGCGTAGGGCCGGGTCATCGGCGCATTGCGAAGTAGACCAAGACGCGCTGACGGTCGCGCCCCATTTGGCGATGCTCGCCGCCATAGGCATATTGGTCTAGACTGCTGTGATGTTCCGAGCGGGAGGGCGAGCATGGAGTGCCCGAGCTGCGGAAGCGCCAATCAGGATGGCAGCCGATTCTGCGGGAACTGTGGATCGCCGCTGCCGCAGTGTTGTCGCGCCTGCGGCCGCGAGAATCCGAGTGGCAATAGTTACTGCGGCAACTGTGGCGCTCCTTTGACCGGTGCTGCTCTTCCGGAAAGATCATCAGCTGTCGGCACGCCTGCCAAGCCGGTGTCTACAGGTGCCGAGCGTCGGCAACTCACGGTCATGTTCTGCGACCTCGTTGGCTCAACCGCGCTCGCGTCACGGCTCGATCCGGAAGACCTGCGCGAGGTGATCGGCGACTACCACAAAGACGTTGAGATGGTGGTGGGCCGCTTCGATGGCTTCGTCGCCAAGTATATGGGCGACGGGGTATTGGTCTACTTCGGCTACCCGCAGGCACATGAGGACGACGCCGAGCGGGCGATTCGCGCGGGTCTGGAAATTGTGACGACCGCGCGGCTGGTGCCGGTTGCGCCGGGCGGGAGACTGCGGGTGCGCGTCGGCATTGCCACAGGCCTCGTCGTTGTGGGCGATCTTGTCGGTGCCGGCGAAGCCCACGAGCGCGGTGTCGTGGGTGAGACGCCCAACCTCGCGGCACGCCTGCAAACCCTGGCGGAACCAGGCTGCGTCGTAATCGCCGCAAGCACGCACAAGCTGACAGGCGAGATCTTCGAGTACGAGGAACTCGGCGAGGTGGAGCTAAAAGGCTTCGCCGCGCCAGTGGCCGCGTGGCGCGTACGCTGCGAAGGCGCAGTCGAAAGCCGGTTCGAGGCTTTGCATTCCGCCGCCGCCCTCGCCCCGCTCGTCGGACGCGAGGAGGAGATTCAGCTGCTGCTCCGGCGCTGGACACAGGCGAAGGAGGGTGAAGGGCGGGTCGTGTTGCTCACGGGCGAGCCGGGTATTGGAAAGTCGCGCCTGAGCGTTGCGCTCGAAGAGCGGCTGCTCGATGAGCCGCACGTCCGATTGCGCTACTTCTGCTCGCCATACCACCAGGACAGCGCTCTCCACCCGACAATCGTGCAGCTCGAACGAGCCGCCGGGTTTGGGCGGGACGACACGCCCGAGACCAAGCTCCACAAGCTGGAGGCGGTGCTCACACAGACTTCGTCGCCAGTCGCGGACGTGATCCTCCTTGCCGAATTGCTGAACATTCCCGGCGGCGATCTGGACGCCCCACGCCAACTCAATCCGCAGCGAAAGAAGGAGGAGACATTCGAGGCCCTGCTCCGGCAACTCGTAGCCTTGGCCCAGCACCAACCGGTCTTGATGATCTACGAGGATGTGCACTGGATCGACCCCAGCTCGCGCGAGCTGTTGGATCGCGTAATAGACCACGTGGCAGGCCTACCAATGCTGCTTTTGATTACCTTCCGGCCTGAGTTTCAGCCGCCATGGAGCGGACGATCGCACGTGACGGTGCTCGCTCTCGGCCGGCTGGACCGGCGCCAGGGCGCGATGCTCGTGCAGCGGGTCGCTGGCAACAAGGCTCTCCCTGTCGATACGGTGGAACAGATCGTCACGCGCACCGACGGCGTGCCGCTCTTTGTCGAAGAGTTGACAAAAGCTGTTTTGGAGGCCCGCCCGGGCGGAGGCAACGCCGAAGGCGCGCTCGCTGGGGCATCCAGATCTGCGCTCGCCCTCCCCGCGACGCTGCACGCCTCGCTCCTGGCGCGGCTCGATCGGCTCGGGCCGGCCGCCAAACAGGTGGCACAGACCGGAGCTGCCATCGGCCGCGAGTTTTCTTACGAGTTACTCGGCGCCGTCGCCGGCCGGAACGAGCGGGATCTGCAGAACGAACTGGCTCGGCTCGTCACTTCTGAACTGGTGTTCCAACGCGGAGCACCGCCGGAGTCCGTTTACACCTTCAAGCACGCTCTGGTGCAGGATGCCGCCTACAGCACGCTTCTGCGCAGCGATCGGCAGCAGCTGCATGCGCGCATCGCCGAAGTCGTCGAGCGGCGCTTGCCCGAGCGGGTCGCGCGTGAGCCTGAACTCCTGGCGCATCATTTGACGGAAGCTCGCCAGATCGAGCGTGCCATCGGCTATTGGCTAAAAGCCGGCGCGCGCGCCGCCGAACGCTCGGCCAATCTCGAAGCCATCCGCCATCTGACCCGGGGGTTGGAAGCATTGAAGACGCTTCCGGAAAGCCCCGAACGGGATCGGCGAGAACTGTCATTTCAAATCGCGGTCGGCACACCCCTGATCGCCGTGCACGGCTATTCCGCGGCGCAAACGGGCGCCGCCTACAGCCGGGCACGCGTTCTCTGCGAGCGTCTCGGCGAGGCCGAGCCTCTCGTCGCGACGCTGGGCGGCGAGTTCGTCTATCACTTCGTGCGCGGCGACTATCGCATGATGCGGCGACTGACCGATGAGGCCCGGCAGGTATCCGAACGCCTGCCGAATCCGCTGATTCGCCTTGCCAGCCACCGCTTGGCCGGCATCACGGCCATGCACTTCGGGGCGTTTCCCAAGGCACGGTCCGAGTTCGAGGCGATCCTGCAGCTATACGACGCGCGCCAGCACCGATCGCAGCCGGTGCACTACGTTCATGACCCGAAGGTCTCGGCCCTCACTTATCTTGCGCTGGTCCTCTGGATCCTTGGGTTACCCGAAGAGGCGCGTCGTTCAAGTAACGAGGCGTTCCGCTGCGCGGTTGAGTTGGATCAGGCGAACCTCACAGCGCACGTCCACAACTTCGCCGGCGCCGACCTGGACGAACTACTCGGCGATGTCCCGGGCGTCCGAGCTCATGCAGAAGCGATCGTTGAGCTGGCCGATCGGCACAATCTGGGTTACTGGCGCGTGAATGGCCTGATTCTTCGCGGCTGGGCGATGGTGCAGGAGGGTGCCACAGAGGCCGGCATCGCGCTCATGCGCCAGAATGCCGCTGATCGCGCAGCGCTCGGCGTTGGTTGGTATCAAGCCCGGTATCTCTGCATGCTCGCTGCGGCCTATGCGCGAGTTGGGCAGGTCGAACCGGGGCTGCGCATCATCGCCGAGGCGAAGGCCCTCGTCGCGGCTAATGACGAACACATGTGGGAGGGTGAGCTCGACCGCATCGAGGGGGAGCTCAAGCAGGTGCAAGGCGCATCGGCCACCGAGATCGAAACCTGCTTTGCGCGGGCCATAGCGATAACCCGCACACAAGGCGCCAGGTCGCTCGAACTCCGCGCCACCCGCGACTTGGCGCGCCTCTGGCACAATCAGGGGCGGCGCCGTGATGCCTGCGCGCTACTCGCGCCCGCCTTCGGCTGGTTCACTGAGGGCTTCGAAACCGCCGATCTAAGAGCCACAAAGGCGTTGCTCGACGAGCTGACCTGAGGAGTATGATTGGATTTTC
>Ga0208989_10000293_pt1 | contig 13634 bp, 14 predicted proteins | sample MedBloCAOM3_M1_FD_187852 | JGI IMG/M metagenome (GOLD analysis project Ga0208989, IMG submission 187852) | Forest soil microbial communities from El Dorado National Forest, California, USA - Mediterranean Blodgett CA OM3_M1 (SPAdes) (version 2) | ecosystem: Environmental > Terrestrial > Soil >...
AAGCGCGCCAGGATTTGATCGAGGCGCGGCTGGCGCAGGAAACCCGCCGCTACTCTGCCGCCGAACTGGTGCAGCGGCTGCAGGCACACCGCGTCGCGGCGGCGAAGGTAGCCACCAGCGCCGACGTGACCAGCGATCCGCAACTGCTGGCGCGCCGCTATTGGCACAGCGTGCCGCATGCGGAGATGGGTTCGGTCCTGGTCAACCTGCCGCCCTTTCGCGCGGTCGGCGAGGAGCGCGTCGCGCCCGGGCCGCCGCCGCTCCTGGGCGAGCATACCCTCGAGGTCGCTTCCGATCTGCTCGGTTTGGACGAAGCCGAATGCCGGCGGCTGATGGACGAAAAGGTGTTCTATTGAGCACGATCGCGATTCACCTTGAGGATGCGGTCGCGCGGGTCACGCTCGACCGGCCGGACAAGCGTAACGCCATCAACGACGACATGCGCGCGGAATTGACCGCGGCCTTCGCCGCTTTCGACGCCGATCCGTCGGTTCGCGTGGTGGTGCTCACGGGCGCCGGCGGTGCGTTCTGCGCGGGCGCCGATCTCACCGCCTCGGCGGCGCCCGATCCGCAGCGTCCGCGGTTCGTCGAGCCGCTCGACCGATTTACCAAGCCGGTGATTGCCGCCGTCAACGGCTTGGCATTCGGCGGCGGGCTCGAGCTTGCACTCGCCTGCGACCTGCGGATTGCCGCCACCGGCGCGCGCTTCGCCTTGCCCGAGGGCCGCATCGGCAGCCTGCCCGGCAGCGGCGGTACGCAGCGCCTCCCCGCGGTCATCGGACCCTCGCTCGCCGCGCAGATGATCCTGACCGGCGAGCCGATCGACGCCGCGCGCGCGCTTGCGGCAGGTCTCGTTACGGAATTGTGCGAGCCGGACAAGCTCATCGATACCGCCATGGCGCATGCGCGCACCATTGCCCGCAACGCGCCGCTCGCGGTGATCGCCGCCAAGCGCGCGTTGCGCGTGGCGGCCGGCACGCATCGGGCCGAGAACCTCGACTTCGAGCGCAAGCTGTTCAACGAGCTGGCGCTCAGCGAGGACCGCAACGAAGGGCGTCAGGCGTTCCGCGAGAAGCGTCAGCCCGTATTCAAGGGGAAATGAATGGCCTGGCGGCAAGCTTCCATCGTCGGAGTCGGGGCCACCCGGCAGGGTAAGCTGCCGGACGAGACCCCGCTCTCGCTTGCGGCGCAGGCCTTCCGCCTGGCGCTCGAGGACAGCGGCATCGACAAGCGCGAGGTCGATGGGCTCCTCACCATGCCGGGCACGACCTCGCCCGAAGGCGCCAAGAACTATCTCAATGTTGGAGAGCTCGTCGGCGTCAATCCGCGCTTCACCGGCAGCTTGACCATGGGTGGCGCCACCGGGGGCGCGCTCATCCAGATCGCGGCCATGGCGATCGCGACCGGGATGGCCAAGACCGTCGCCTGCATCTTCGCCGACACCGCGCGCACTGGCGGCTCGCGCTTTGCCGCCGCGGCCGGCGGCGACGATTCTTGGGGCGTGTGGGGCATGTTCGGCAATGCCGCCAACAGCGCCATGGGCTTTCGCCGCCACATGGCGCTCCACGGGTCGCGCTCCGAGCACCTCGGCTGGATCGCGGTAACCTGCCGCAAGCATGCCGGGATGAATCCGAACGCCGTCATGCGCGATCCCATCACCCTCGACGACCACCAGAACTCGCGGCTGATCGTCGATCCGCTGCGGCTGCTCGACTGCTGCCTGATCAGCGACGGCGCCGTCTGCGTGATCGTCTCCTCGCCCGAGCGCGCGCAGGATTGCCGCAAGCGGCCGGTCGCGATCTGGGGCATGGGGCAGGGCCACACCACCGAGAACTTGCGATTACGGGAATGGTGGTACCTGCCGCACCAGCGCGATTGCGTGGCGGACGCCTACCGCATGGCCGGCGTCTCGCCGAAGGACATCAGCGTGGCGCAGCTCTACGACAATTTCACCGTCGCGGTGCTGTTCTGGCTGGAGCATGCCGGCTTCTGCCCGGAGGGCGAGGCCGGGGCCTTCGTGGAGGGCGGCACCCGCATCACGCTCGGCGGTTCGCTGCCGATCAATACCGCCGGCGGCAATCTATCGGAATCGTACATGCAGGGCTGGCTGCACATTGTCGAAGGCGTGCGGCAGCTGCGCGGCGAGTGCGGCGAGCGGCAGGTCGCGGACGCCGAGCTTTGCCTCGTCACCGGCCGCGGCATGACGCTCAACACCGCGAGCTGCCTGATCCTGGGGCATTGACATGAACGACAAACCGAAGGCCGCTCCGATCCGACCGACCATCAACCACGTCAACCGCCCGTTCTGGGACGGCTGCGGGCGCGGGGAGCTTCTGCTCCAGCGCTGCAGCCATTGCGCGCGCTTGCGCTATCCGGCCGCCGTGGTCTGTCCGAACTGTCTCGCGCCGGAAGCGCAATGGCAGCCCGTGAGCGGGCGCGGCCTTCGTCGTCTTCCACCGCGCCTATCATCCGGCCTGGGAGGGCAGGGTCCCCTACACCGTGGCGTTGATCGAGCTCGAGGAAGGGCCAGTCATGCTCAGCAACGTGGTCGGCGTCGGTCACGCGAAGATTGCCGTCGGTTTGCCGGTCGCGGTCGCGTTCGAGGCAATGGACGAGAGCCTGGCGATCCCGGTGTTCAAGCCGGCCGGATAGCGGCGCCGCGGCACGGCCGGGGAGTTCGGCGTCGATCGTTGCGGTCACACGAATTCGAAAGAGTTCGATTTCGGCACCGCGGCGTAGTAGGCCTCGAGGAATGCCGCTTCGCTGGAGAAGTCGCCGCCGACGTGCTTGTAAGCGTAGCAAACGCGGAATGGGCGGACATCGAACGGATATGGGTCGATCGAGAGTTTGCTCTCGTCGATCGGGGTCACCGACAGGCGCCTGCCCTGCGCGTCGGCCGCCTGGTAGCCGGTGGGGACGGGCTCGAACGTCTGGGCCTTATGCTCGCCGCCGCAGAGATAAAGCGACAGCAGGTCCCAGACCTGCAGCATGTGGTAGTTGATCGCGAACTCGTTGCGATCGAGTGATTGCAGCGCTTGTTCCTGCCTGCTCTCGTTGTACGCCATGAATCTTGCGATAAGCTCGCTGAGCGGTCGTCGCGGCGGCGGCGGTGGATTGCTCACGGTGTGGTAGCGCTCGGCCCACAGCCCGGTTCGATGTTTGTTGACGAGAAGCCCGGCATAGGGATCGATCCCGCTCACCCAGTCGATCGCCCACTGATAGGCTTCGAGTTGAATTGGATCGGGGGGAACCTGCACGAAATTCGGCGTTGATTTGGTCGCGACATCGTAGAATGGCTGAGCTTCGTATTTGTACCAGCCGGCGTCGTGATAGATCGCTGCACGCACCACCGACTGATGCGGGCGGGGACGCGCGAAAATTTTGTTTCCCCAATTTGCCGCGAGCAATCCCGACAGCTCAGCGTGATTGGTCTGTGCAATCAGAATCAGCGAGCCATCCGGCTCTTTGCGTACGATCATTCTGCGCCTGCCACATCGAGGCGAATGCGCCATTGCTGCAGCAGCGCATGCGCGCGCGTCGGCGACGGGGTGCGGAGGAATAACGCCAGGTCTTCGGGCGTATCGATATCGAGCGCAATGCGCGGCAGGTGCACCACCTCGGGCTCGATACCATGCCCCTTGGCCGCGTCGAGATGGGGGAAGAAGCTGTTGTCGCCGAAGCGCAGCGGCACCGCGCCGGCCGGCGAGCACAGCACGGCGTTGGAGCCGAGCTCGTCACGCGCCGGCACGATGGTAAAGGCACCCGCTCCGCGCTCGGCGCCGGCGCAGTGAACGGAGACCAGGTGCCGGACGTCGTCCGGTTCGACCAGCGGGATGTCGCCCGGCAGCGTCAGCAGGTTGAAGCCGCCCGCCGCCAAGCGCCGTGCCGCCGCCGTGACCGCGCCGGTATGTCCTTCGCAGGCTCCCTCGTTCATGACGCGGGCGTCATGGCGGGCGGCGATGGCGGCGGCCGCGGGATCGACCGTGACCACCACGATCCCGGCAAGCTCGCGCACACTGCTTATGGTTGCGATCACGTCCTCGAACATGGCGAGCGCCAGTTCCTGCCGCCGCGCCGCGGGGAGCAGCGCGGCGAGACGCTGCTTGGCCTGCGCCGTGTCCTTGACCGGCACCACCGCGCAGATTCCTTGTGAAGCACTCATACCCGGCCGTTTATACCGTCGCCTTGGCGAGCGCGTCGGCGGTTGCGAGCACGTGGCGCGCCAACCGCTCGCGATCGTCGAGCGTTGTCATCAGCGTATGCGCCATGGTCACCGGAATGCCAAGCGCCGCGGCCTCGGCACCATCGGCATGATCGACGACATAGCCGTTGAGCAGATCGCCGTAGCGCCGCGCCCCCGATGTCGCATTCACGGCGAGTCCGAGTTCGGTCATCATCTTGGCGGTGGGGCCCTTGACGGCGCGGCCGCCGATGATCGGGGAAACAGCCACGACCGGCGCGTCGCATTTTGCGATTGCTTCGCGCATACCGGGGACGGCGAGAATCGGCTCGATGCTGATGAACGGGTTGGACGGGCAGATCACGACCGCGCGCAGCCGCGGATCGCGCAACGCCGCGAGCGCATCGGGTTGGGCTTGCGCCGTGGCTGCGCCTTCATAGGCCAGCTCCATCACCGCTGGCGCGCAGCGGCGGTGCACGAAGTAATCCTGGAAGTCGAGCCAGCCGTCGCCGGTGCGCAAGCGTGTGCGCACCTTGTCGTCGCTCATCGGCACGACGCGTGCGGCAATTCCCAAGCGGCGGCAGAAGTCGGCGGTGACGGCGGAGAGCGTTTCGCCGGTTGCACGTCGTCGCGTTCGCTCCACATGGGTCGCGAGGTCGCCGTCGCCGAGCTGAAACCAGGCGTCGCCGCCGAGTGCTGCCAGCGCGGCCATAAAGGTCCAGGTCTCGTCGCGCCGGCCCCAGCCCCGCTGCGGATCGTCGAGGCCGGCAAGCACGTACATGACGGTGTCGATATCGGGCGAGATCGCGAGCCCGAGATGCTCGAAGTCATCGCCGGTATTGGCAACCACCGTGAGATCGGCGGCGGGCATCACGCGGCTCAGGCCGAGCACGAGCTTGGCGCCGCCGATGCCGCCGGACAAGGCGACGACGAGGCTCTTGGTGTGGCTCGTGCCGGCACTCACCGGAACAAATCCTCTTCCGGCGTGCGGATCAGCGATGCGCCCGGCGTCGGCGCGTCCGCCCAGGACAGCCCACGCACCAGCACCACCGGCTGCGCCTCGTTCGCCTGTCCCATGATGAGCGATGCGGCGCTGGCGATCTCGTCGGCGAATCCGGTTTCGGTGACGCGCAGCTCGTGGCCGAACAGATCGCTCCGCCCGCGCAGGTCCATGAGCGCGGGAAGCCCTGCGGCCCCGAGAGCGACACCGACCGTGCCGCGCCGCCACGCCCGTCCCCAGCTGTCGGTGACGATGACGCCGAACTGGCTGCGAAAGTGTGCGCCGAGCCGGTCGCGCAGGCGCGCGGCCGAGGCGTCCGGATCGCGCGGCAGCAGCAGCACCGGGTCGGCGCCGAGATCGGGATCGACGTTCGAGCGATCGACGCCGGCATTTGCCATGATGAAGCCGAGCCGGTGCTCGACGATCAACACGCCCGGGCGGTGGCGCACCACGCGCTGCGATTCGCCCAGAATGACTTCGACCAGGCGCGGGTCCTTGTCGACCTGCGCCGCGAGGCTTTCGGCGCGCGCAGACGGCCGAACCTGCGCGAGATCGACGTAGCGTCCTTCCGCCTTGGAGACGATCTTCTGCGCCACCACCACGACGTCGCCATCCGCCGGGGCCAGCGCGCTTTCCGCGCAGGCGGCAATGAGCAGCCCGGCAAGGTCGTCGCCCGGCCGTACCATGGGAAACCTGGGAACCGGCGTCAGCGTGACGACCATCGCAGCTGGGCCCTCGCGTTAAAGCGGAACCGTTCAAGGATCGAAGCGGATCTGCAGCGTCACGCGCGGGCTTGACCCGCGCATCCATCATCTGTCGAAAACGATGGATTGCCGGATCACGCCCGGCAATGACCGAAACCGGGTACGACAGTCTACAGTGATGTTTACGTTGCGTAACGGGCCGGCCGCTACGCCACGTGCGGCAGCACGTCTCGCGCCAGCCGGTGCATGAACGCGTCCATATCCTGGCCTTGAACCGGAAACGGCCAGATCACGATTTCCTGCACGCCGGCCGCTTCCAAGGCCTTGAGCCGCTCCACCACCTGCGACGCGGTTCCGACCAGCGCGAGGCTGTCGATGACGCCGCGGGGAAGAAGCCGCCGCAGCTCATCCATGATCGGCGGCGACCATTCGTGCGGTGCATCCCGGATGAAAGTACGGAACGCGTCGGAGGCATCGGGCGCAAGCGTGTCGACCAGGGCGCTGAGCGCCTTGCGGCTGCTCCAGAACGCGAAGCTCACTCCGCGCTTGATGCCTTCCGGTACCGGATCGTCCTCGCGCTCGAGCACGGAGAGATAGATCCAGGAGCACAGCCGGATGTCCTGCCAGTTGCGCTTGGACGCTTCCAGCCCCGGCAGGATGTGCTTCTTGGCGTAGTCGATCCCCGGTGGGGTGGCGAAGCTACCGACCAGCACGCCGTCGGCGACGGCGCCGGCGAGCCGAAGGATCTGCGGCCCGCGGCTGGCGATATAGAGCTGCGGGATCTCGGTGGGCTTCCAGTCCAGCGAGCCGTTCTTGAATTTCACCACCTCGCCGTCGATGGTGACTTTCTCGCCGCGCCACAACCGCTGCATCAGCTCGGCCGCTTCGCGCAAGCCCGCGACCGGCTTGGGGCTTCCGTAGCCGGGCAACGTCTCGAAATGGCTGCCCGATCCCATGATCACGCGGAAGCGGCCCGGCGCCAGTTCCGCGAGCGTGGCCGCGGCCTGCGCCAGCAGCGCCGCGTGCCGCGTGTAGGGATCGACCACGCTGGTGCCCAGCCCGATCGTGCTCGTGCACTGCGTGGCGGCGCCCAGGCGCGAAAACACCTCGCGCGCCCACTTCTTGTCGTTATGAAAGAAGCCGTGGAAGCCGAGCCGTTCGGCGAGCTTGACCTCGTCCAAAAAGCGCGCGCCCGGTTCGGCGCCGAGCGATGCGAACGAAAGCTTCATGTCTGGAAAGCCCCTCGTTGTCACCGTCCGCAAACGCGGACGGTCCGGTCATGGTCGGCGCCGGGTGAACGTCCCAAGTGGTCACGATCGCCGCCACGGAGATATTGGATGCCCCGCTTTCGCCGGGGATGACGAGACGGGATTTCGCGATCCTGCCATGCGCATCAGGCTTTCGCGGTCGCTTCCTTGTCCATCTCGTCGAAAATCTGCGCCGCGAGCTGGAAGGCGCCGAAGGCGGCGGGGACGCCGCAATAGATCGCGGCATGCATCAGCAGTTCCTTGACCTCGTCGCGGCTCACACCGGTATTGCGAGTTGCGCGGATATGCAGCTTCAACTCATCGAGCTTGCCCATGCCCACCAGCATGGCGATGGTGATCATGCTGCGGGTCTTGTGATCGAGGCCGGGGCGCGCCCAGATGCTGCCCCAGGCATATTCCATCAGGAAGTCCTGAAAGTCGGCATTGAACGCGGTCCGGTTCTTGGCGGTGCGCGCGGCGTGTGCCTGGCCGAGAACGGATTCGCGGACTTGCTTGCCGCGCTGGTAGCGCTCTTCGTTCACATCGTCCTCCCTGTGGAATGAAAGTCCGGCAGGCGTCGGTGCTGGCCCTCTTTCGCTATGTCAGCGCAATGGAGAGCGCAAGGCGCACATGAGCGGGTCACGGAAGCGGTCGTCTCGGTCCGGTTTCCGCGGGGACTTGGCCGGGAGGGCAGCCGGTCGACGGCGCGATCAGCGCTCCGCCCGCCCGACGACGTTCATCAGCTCTTCGATCTTCCGGCGCTGCTCGGCCTTGTTGCCGGATGCAATCGCGTGCTCGACGCAGTGCCCCACGTGATCGCGCAGGATTTCCTCTTCCAGCCGCCGCAATGCGGCGCGAACCGCTGAGATCTGGGTCACGATGTCGATGCAATAGCGGTCGTCCGCGACCATGCGCGCGATCCCGCGGACCTGGCCTTCGATCCGGTTGAGCCGTTTCGTGCAGGATGCCTTGATGTCTTTTCGCATGTTCAATATATACCCCCCTATGGTATAGGCGGCAAGTGCGTTTCTTTTTTGAGTGCGAGGCCGCCCGCAACGACAGCGCTGAGTTGCGGCTCGCACGTGGAGGTCGTCCGCCATGAAAGAGCCGGTTGCAGGCCAATCACAGCCCTGCGCGGGCGGATCGCACGCGCCGCACCAGGGGCACGAGCACCACCACCATTCGTCTGATGGCGCGGCGAGCGACGCGCGGGAGCGCGAGCGCGATCCCGTCTGCGGCATGCTGGTCGATCCGCGCACCACGCCCTACCGGCAGCAATATGCCGGGCGGCCCTACTATTTTTGCTCGGCAGGGTGCCTTGCCAAATTCCTGGACAACCCGACAAAATATCTCGCGTCGTCCGCGCCGCCGCCGCCGGCCGTGCCGGAGGGCACCATCTACACCTGCCCGATGCATCCCCAGATCCGCCAGGTGGGACCGGGGTTTTGCCCAATCTGCGGCATGGCGCTGGAGCCCGATCTCATCACGGCAACGTCGGGACCCAATCCCGAGCTCGCCGACATGACGCGGCGCTTCTGGCTGGGGCTCGTCCTTGCGCTCCCCGTCGTGGTTCTCGAGATGGGCGGCCACCTTGCCAACCTGCATATGGTTATCGGCCCGAAATGGTCGAACTGGCTGCAGTTCCTGTTCGCGACCCCGGTGGTGCTGTGGGCGGGTTGGCCGTTCTTCGTGCGCGGCTGGCAATCCCTCCTCACGCGCAATCTCAACATGTTCACCCTCATTGCCATGGGCACCGGGGTGGCGTGGTTCTATAGCGTCGTCGCGGTTCTGTTCCCGGAGATTTTTCCGCCGGCGTTCCGCGGGCCCGACGGCACGGTCGCCGTCTATTTCGAAGCCGCCGCGGTCATCACCGTGCTCGTGCTATTGGGGCAGGTGCTCGAGCTGCGCGCACGCGAGCAGACGTCGGGCGCCATTCGTGCGCTGCTCGACCTCGCCCCCAAGACCGCCCGGCGCATCCGCGCCGACGGCGGCGAAGAGGAGGTTTCGCTCGACGCGATCGTGGTCGGTGATCGGCTGCGCGTGCGGCCGGGGGAGAAGGTGCCGGTCGATGGCGTGGTGATCGAAGGACGCTCGGCCGTGGACGAGTCGATGGTCACGGGGGAATCAATGCCAGTGACCAAGGAGGTCGGCGCCAAGGTCATCGCCGGCACGCTCAATACCACCGGCAGCTTCGTGATGCGGGCCGAAAAGGTCGGCCGCGACACCATGCTCGCGCAAATCGTGCAGATGGTGGCGGCGGCGCAACGCTCGCGCGCGCCGATTCAGCGCCTTGCCGACCAGGTGGCGGGCTGGTTCGTGCCCACCGTGATCCTGTTTGCGACCGCCGCATTCGCGGCCTGGGCAATGTTCGGCCCCGAGCCGCGTTATGCCTACGGCCTGGTCGCTGCCGTTACGGTGCTCATCATTGCCTGTCCCTGCGCGCTCGGGCTGGCGACGCCGATGTCGATCATGGTGGGGGTGGGACGTGGCGCGCAGGCCGGCGTGCTGATCAAGAACGCCGAAGCACTCGAACGCATGGAGGAGGTCGACACGCTCGTGGTCGACAAGACCGGCACGCTGACGGAAGGCAAACCCAAGGTCGTGGCGGTGGTGCCGGCCACCGGCTTCGAGGAGAGCGAAGCGCTGCGACTGGCCGCCAGCGTGGAGCAGGCGAGCGAGCATCCGCTCGCGGCCGCCATTGTTGCCTCCGCCCAGGAGCGCGGGCTCGCACTGTCGCAGGTCTCGGCGTTCGACTCGCCAACAGGTAAAGGCGTGGTCGGCGTGATCGATGGCCGCCGCATCAGGCTCGGCAACGCGAAATTCCTCCGCGAGATCGGGATCGATACGGCCGATCTGGACGGTGAGGCTGAACGGCTTCGCGCCGACGGCGCCACTGCCATCTTCCTTGCCATCGATGGCAAGATTGCCGCGGTAATTGCGATTGCCGATCCGGTCAAACCCACCACGCCCGAGGCGCTCAAGCTGCTGGCGCAGGACGGCGTGCGCGTCGTCATGCTGACCGGCGATAATCGGACCACCGCCCAGGCCGTTGCCCGGCGCCTCGGCATCGAGAACGTGGAAGCCGAGGTGTTACCAGATCAAAAGAGTGCGGTGGTTGAGAAGCTGCGTCAGCAGGGCCGCGTGGTCGCGATGGCGGGCGACGGAGTCAACGACGCTCCGGCGCTCGCGGCCGCCGACGTCGGCATCGCCATGGGTACCGGGACCGACGTTGCCATCGAGAGCGCGAGCATCACCTTGCTCAAAGGCGATCTCACCGGCATCGTCCGTGCCCGCCGGCTGTCGGCGGCGACCATGCACAATATCAGGCAAAATCTGTTCTTCGCCTTCGTCTACAACGCGGCGGGCGTGCCGATCGCCGCCGGCGCGCTCTATCCGTTGTTCGGCATCCTGCTGTCGCCCGTCATCGCCGCCGCCGCCATGGCGCTGTCCTCGGTGAGCGTCGTGGGCAATTCCCTGCGCCTGCGCCGCTTGCAGCTCTAGCAACTCTCACGCCGAATTGCCGGCATGCCGCGTGCCGTTCCGCACCCGCGGACGGTACCCACGCGTGACGTGATCCAGTTCACATCCCGGCGCGGCGACTCGTGGTCTCCTGGTGTCGCGACTTGGGAGGCTGAGATGTACGCAGCGTTGTTGACGGCCGTGGTGACCTGGCTTTCCGCCAATTTCGATCTTCCCCGCGACTACGATCATCCGCAGGTGAAGCTGGTGCCGGCGGTGGAGATCACGTTCTTACGCTACCAAGCCTTCACCCCGGCCCAACGGCGCGAGGTGTTGAGTTCACTCCCCGAAAATACGGTGGGTTCCCATGGCCGCGAAGCCATTGCCGTGTACGACGACCGGACCAAGACGATTTTCCTGCCGGACACGTGGACAGGTGAGACGCCCGCGGACCTCTCCGTTCTTGTGCATGAAATGGTTCATCACCTGCAGAACACGGCGCGCATCAAGTATGAATGCCCAGGCGTGCGCGAACAGCTGGCGTATGCCGCACAGGACAAATGGCTCAAGCTGTTCGGTCGCGACCTCGCATCCGAATTCGACATCGACGCCTTCACGCTCAAGGTGACGACCACCTGCGGATTCTGACCGGCGGCGAGCCACCTGCGCTGTCTGCGAACGCCCCCAAACGGTCATCCGCTTCCAACCCGCACCCATTGCGTGGGGTATCATCGCCTTTGTACGGTGTGAGGCCCGGCGTAGCTGCCACGGCGGGCGCATCGACGGAGGACGCGAATGTCGTGCCGCCTTGCCTGCGCCGTGATCATCGCCGCGGTGTGGATCGCTGGCGCGCATGCCCAGGATTCGGTTGCCCAGTTCTACAAGGGTAGGCAGATCACCGTGATCGTCGGTTCCTCCGCCGGCGGCGGCTACGACATCTACGCGCGGCTGCTCGCCCGGCATATGCCCAGGCACATCCCCGGCAACCCCGCCATGATGGTGAGCAACATGACGGGTGCGGGGAGCAACGCCGCGGCCGCGCACGTCTACAATGTGGCCCCCAGGGACGGCACGGTGATCGGCGCGCTGCAAAACAGCGCCGTTCTCGAATCGCTGCTTGATGCGCTGCTCGGCGACACCAAGCGGCTGCGCCATGACGCCACCAAGTTCGTCCACCTCGGCTCCGCGACCATCGACCACTACGTGTGCATTGCCCGCGCCGACGCCGAGGTGAAATCCTTCAGGGACCTGCTCACCCAGGAGCTGATCATCGGCGCCAGCCAGCCCGGCACCTCGACGCGGGATTTTCCGGCGATGCTCAACAACATGACTGGCACCAGGTTTCGCCTGGTCAGCGGCTATCCCGGGACCCGCGAAATCACGCTCGCCATCGAGAAGAACGAGGTGAAGGGATTGTGCGGCTTCAGCTGGTCGAGCCTGCAGGCCCAACGTTCGGACTGGATCAAGTCCGGCTTCATTCGCGTGCTGGTCCAGGAGCACGACAAGGGTCATCCCGACATCAGCAGGATGGGCGTGCCGCTCGCCGTCGAGTTCGCCAAGACGCCGGAGAAACGCCGGGTGATGGAGTTGATCTACAGCTCGGAAACATTCGGCCGCCCGTATATGATGTCGCCCGGCGTGCCAGCGGAGCGGGTCGCGGCGCTGCGACAGGCGTTTATGACAGCGATGCGCGACCCGGAACTGCTGGCGGAGGCAGGGAAGATAGGGCTTGTCATCGATCCGATCTCGGGCGAGGAGCTGCAGGCGCTCGCCGAGAAGATTTTTGCCACGCCCGCGGCCGTGGTCGAACAGGCGAAGCAGGCGCTGGAATATCGGACGCCCTAGCCGTGTCCTCACGTCGCGCAAGTGCTTCTTTCACAAGTGCTCCGCTCACAAGCCAGGAGAACCCCATGACAGAGTTGTCCCGCCGTCACATCCTGACCGGCGCGGCCGCGGCGGCCGCGATGGCGCCGTTCGCCGGCCCCTCCGCTCACGCCGCCGCACCGCTCAGCGGCAAGCAGGCGCCAAGTTTCTATCGCTCCAAGCTCGGCGATTTCGAAATCACCGTCGTGAGTGACGGCGCGCGCGCCATTCCGCTCCCCGCCACCTTCGTACGCAATGTCAGCAACGAGCAAGTGCTCGCCGCCGCCGAAGCCGCCTATATGCCCAAGGGCAGCATCATCGCGCCGTTCAATCCGATCGTGGTCAATACCGGCGCCAAGCTCGTGCTGATCGATACCGGCTATGGGCCGGGTCTCGGTCCCACCGTCGGGCTGTTGCCTTTGACCTTGGCCGCCGCCGGCATCGATCCGAAGGCGGTCGATGTCGTCCTGATCTCGCATATGCATGGCGACCATATCCTCGGGCTGAAGACGCCCGATGGCGCGCTTGCCTTCCCGAATGCCGAAATCAAGGTGCCCGCCGTCGACTGGGTGTTCTGGATGAATGACGACAACATGAGCAAGGCGCCGGAGGGCTTCACCAAGGCTTCGTTCGGGTTTAATCGCAAGATTTTCTCCAACCTCGCGGACAAGGTGACGCGTTATGATTGGGGCCAGGAGGTCGCTCCCGGCATCACCGCGGTCGAATCCAGCGGCCACACGCCCGGCCACACGTCGTTCGTCATCACGTCGGGATCGGGACGGCTGTTCTTCCAGGGCGACGTGACCAACGTGCCGGAGCTGTTCCTGCGCAATCCCGATTGGCAGGTCATGTTTGACCATGAGCCGGATAAGGCCGTGCAAACCCGCCGACGCATCTACGACATGGCTTCGGCCGAGAAGATTCTCGTCTGCGGCTATCACTTCCCGTTCCCCGGGCTCGGTTACATCGAGAAGGCCGGCACCGGCTATCGCCTGGTGCCCGCAGCCTGGAGCCCGGTGCTCTGAGCGCGATCTCGTGCAACGGAGCAGGCCGTTCATGGCTGGGCTGCTTGCCCCACCGTGGGCGGCGGCTAAACGCGCCGAGGCGTTCTCGATGGCGCCGCCGCCGTTGAGTTGATTTGAAAGCAAGGACCGGAGTGCCGGCGGTCCTCTACGCCCCTA
>Ga0208989_10000294_pt1 | contig 13576 bp, 18 predicted proteins | sample MedBloCAOM3_M1_FD_187852 | JGI IMG/M metagenome (GOLD analysis project Ga0208989, IMG submission 187852) | Forest soil microbial communities from El Dorado National Forest, California, USA - Mediterranean Blodgett CA OM3_M1 (SPAdes) (version 2) | ecosystem: Environmental > Terrestrial > Soil >...
CCACTTTTTACGTGAATCGGCAGTACGAACCCGACCACAGAACGCAGACACCGACAAAAAAGCCCCATTGAGGGGGCATAGCGCACCGAGCGCGCCTTGTGTATCGACGGGTTCGTATGTTAAAGAACACTTTGTGTCCGCGCCCGCCCGGTCTTCTTCCAACGCCTTACCTGGCCTGCAGAGTTTTAGTGCAGCCAAGAGCGCGCAACCGGCTCAGGCCGCAGCTAAAGCGATGTCAGCCTCCTCTAGCGATCCTTTCGGAGCCAAGAGATTTGAACGATCACGTGCGAAAACGCCTTACGGCTACAAGCGCTTGTTCGATAAGGTTTCGCGGGAATTAATCGGAATCCCGTTAACCCGTAAGCAACGACAGGAGATCAGAGCCCAGCGACCGAAACTCGCTGCCAGTGAAATTGACAAGAATGCTTATCGGCATCCAGAGGTACGCGAGCGTGCGCCCCGCGACATGCCTAAAAGGCGCAAGCCTGGCTGGGTGTGTCGCCAATTCGTTCTTCCGATTCCGATCGTAGAAGGTTTGATGTTTCTGGCAAAGGCCAAGGCTCAAGAGAAGTTTGCCAATCGTTCGAGCCAGCCTCGTGGCTTGCGTCGCGCTTTTCCAAGAACAGCAAATTTCTATGTTACAGAGGCGCTCAATTCTCTGTTAACCGACTACGGGTTGTCCCAGTTTTGCGTACCGGAAGCAGAGCTCGCGCCTCGGCGCGTTCGTCGGTTTGTTGTCGCCACGGATTGAATGCCTGTCGCCCGAGAGTCGTAAATCAATAATCTTCAATCTGGCCCTCCCTTTTGTCGTCGCTGGGACATATGAATCGAATACCAACTATTCACCGCACCCGGCGAAGCTACGCGAGAACGCATTGCTTAAGCTTGTTCGGATGTGTTTCTCCGTAGCTTGATCTCCCGATGCCGCTGTGGCTTTATTTCGCGTCCCGTAGTAATTCGAAAAATTCTACCATGTCGTCCGGCGGTTTAATACCGACCTTAGCAAAATCGTCCCTCAGCTGTTCGATGTCTGATTTGAGCTTTTCCGTCACGGCTTCACGGTGCCCCTCTGACAATTCGTAAAACACCATTCCGGCATGAGCTTGCTTCTCTAAGGCGTCCCACCGAGCCAGGAACTCCCGGTGCAGTTTACGCTTTTCGAGCCAGTCTAGAATTGGATTAGACATAGGGCTTCACCTTCCTGAACCAGATCACACAAAAGCCCGTCAGCTGCTAGAACAATCATTTCCGGTACCATGGGTTGTCGAAACCTGCTTTTTAAGGGTATCGCGAAAGCTCGCGAAAGTTACGGGCAAACTGGTTTGGGAAGTCGTCTAGGATCTGAATGAGCCGGGCTTGAACGCAGGTGTGGATGGTGTGACGCTCACGTTGTTGACTCAAGTTGAGCGCTGGATTGACCTCCGAAAAAGTACTCAGTTGAAGAGTTAGTGTCGAAGCCCTAAGGAGGGGGGCCCGTGGTCATTGACTTACCGGCAGGACCAAACGCTCAGACGACGCGACCGCCGCTGGGCTTTCTCCAGCTTGGGCGTTAGCCGCCGTCGCTCTTGCTCCCGCTTGTCTTCCTCCTGGGCCAACCGGTGTGCGTTGCCGTAGACGATGGCCAGCTTCTTCCAGCACAAAGAGCTGCTCTGAACCGCGCTTGTGCGCGACTGATAAAGCAGGGAACTCTGTGTTAACCTGCGCATTCACATTGCCGTTTCGCCCGCGAACTTCTCTTTTGAGCGCTTTGATTAGGGATTCGCCCCGCTTCACCTTCCCGCCTGGCAACGTTCATATGTCCGCTGGGGCTCGTTCCATTGTTTCGCCAATCAGCTCGAGAGTGAACGATTCGAAAGGCGGGGACTACTTGGCCGTGAACCGCTTATTACTCTGGCGCCGCAGAATGGCGAATGTGTTGTTGTCACCGTACATGGCCCACGGACCGGGAGGGACTTCGCGAAACTCGACGAACTTCCAGTCACACGGATCTTTGACGCCAAGACCCAGGTAATCGCGAACCGCAGGCGACACATCTAAGCCGGCACCCTGATTTAAATTCGGTCTTGGACGTTCTTTACCAAATACGTATCGCCAGTCATCCGTACGGAATGGTCCGCAATCTTCCCACTGGGCGTAACAAACTTTGTTTCCGTGCTGGACCGCAATCCATCTGTCCTTGAGAACAGTTTGTCCATCGCGAGCAAACGCCTGCTTGAACCAGGGAATCACTTGGGTTGCTTCGTGTTTGGTATGACCGCCTTGGACATCGTTGTAAGGGAGAGCAAAGTAAAACGGATTCTGGCGAGGAACGAAGTTGATCGGAATAAAATTTCTCCGCGAACCAGGGTCAGGATTATCGTATCCTCCGTAGCTGTAGTACCAGTATTTGTCCCAGGAGCTGCGAGCATTGGGCACGGGGTTATTGCCCCTAGGGCGCTCGCCGATCCAGAAGATCGTCGTGACAATGCCGCGCCTCCAGGGATAGCCTCCTGGTCCCGCACTCAAAGCGGCGTTTCGGCCGATCAATGAGGGTCCGGTCACATAGCGAGGACCGTGACTGCGCCAGCGCGGATGCGACTGCAGGCGGCGCCGGACATACCGGTTGACCTTGCGGGAGGTTTTCCGCGGATGGCCAAGCTGATGGTAGTTGGCCCAGAATTTGATGTGGCGGTTGAGTTCTCCGGTCATCCCTGCCATCGCTTTTGCGTTATATCGCCCGGAGGTTATGTCACGGAGTTTAAGAAGTGGGTCTGCGCCCAGTTTCGCTGCGTAGTCTGCAAATGCAGTTCTACTCGCGCCGTGAGACTGCGCAGAAGCCTTTCCGCTGCAGGCTGCAAAAACGCACACCGAAAGAACAAGGTCCAGGATGACCGAAGCCTGTCGGTTCCATAATAGGGCGCGACGGCTACAGCCGATGCCTTTGAAAGCTACTAGAATAATGGTAGCACTAGGTACGAAACTTCCCATTGTCGGTGACTTGGTGATGGGTTGTTTTTCAAGCGCCGGGTGATGGTGACGCGTCTCCCGGCGCGGGTTCCATGTATCGGTTACTGCACTCCGTGTTCAGGTAATAAGCCAGCAGCAATACACTAATCCGGGCTGTAGCTTCGCTGATCCTTTCCTGCCAGCTAGGCGTCCTGTATTCTTCTGAGCAACGTCCGAAGAAAGCGACATTTTTCTTCTAAATATCTCCGGAGCCTGTCGAAGGGGCAATTTAGACGGTAGAAATGCGTTGTTTTGTAAAAATTTTAGGTCTCCAAAAAGAGCCCCTTCTCTAACATGATAAAATACATTCTCATGTTTAAAGAAGGAATCACGACGATTGGCTTTCCTAGTACTATGGCAGCAATGTCGTGGGTTGAAGATATTCTTCGGACCTAGCATTGCTTAAACTATTCAGCTTCAATGCCGGTGCCACACCATCGCCATAGGCAGGAAAATTCTCAGGCCATCGCAAAAATGTATTGGAGGCTAGTCCAAAAAAAGGCCCTGCGCTTACGCCACGCCAACGCCCGCGCACGTCTTTGACTATTGAGGCCGCTGCTTCGACGGTGTGATCTCGACGACAAGGTGCTTCATCAGAGGCTGGTCGCTTTGAGCACTGTAGCCATTTTCCTTGCCTCGTCAGCATCGAAGTTGATCAACGGAGTAACGATTCCCGTGGACGGCGGATATTTGGAAGGCGTAGAAGAAAACCGCTCGGAGGAACTGACTCAAACGAGTGGCTCCTAACCTGAAACAGTCGTTGAAACGGAAGGCCACCGCGCTCACTCGAAATCGTACACGACCACCTTGATGCAAAGCGCTTTACACTGGTCGACGAACTCCAAGTGCTTGGGGTGAACTTGATATTCGTCCTGCGCCTTTTTGCTCTCAAACTGGATGTTTAATCCTACCTGGTAGCTTTGATCGACAACATCGCGATGACTGCGTGCCATCGTACCGACGTGAAAGTTCACGACGCCTGGAATCGGTGCGAGATATTTCTTCGCGCTGGCGATCACTTCATCCGGCGCACTGGGCTTGGCAGGATCGGTCCAAAAGATGACAACATGCGAAAACATTCAGCCATCTATCAGGGATTTCTCATTTGGCGCAACCCTCAAATAAACCGGCGCCTCCCTGAGTCCAGGCATGAACGCAATATCGAGAGGTCATCAGGTTAAAATCTCACTCCAAGACGCAAAGATTACGATCTATCGCCGGGGAAAGCGTGAGACTAAGGTAGTACAAAAATGTAACTACCTCTCACTGCCGGTAGCGGATCCGACGCTCGAGCTCAGTGCTCGAGATCGGTTCGCTTAGAAGCTCAATCTGTGCGCGTAAGATCCCGCTGACCAACGTGCCGGGTCTGACGCCTTGCTCGGGGGCGAGCTCGTTGACTTCGCCACGAAGCTTGTGCGTCTACCAAGTTTCGTGGTAAAGCACGTCTCGTGTCCGCGTCTGCATCGTCCTCAGCCAACAAACCGGCGAGTCTGAAACGCTTTACCGTGGCGAGAACTGCGCAACCGTCAGGGGTGACTGGGATCGCGGTTAAGGCTCGGCCGATCCCCAGTAGTGATCCATTTGGCGCTGAGAGATTCGAGCGATCGAGGGCGAAAACGCCCCAGGGTTACACCCGCGCATTTAATTCGATCTCGCGAGAATTGGTCGGACTTCCCCTAACCCGTAAACAGCAAGACGAGATCCGTGCGCAGCGACCGAAGCTTAGGCCGGAGGAGGTTGACAAAAACAGCTATCGGCATCCAGCGGTACGCGAGCGTGCGCCCCGCGACATGCCTAAAACTTCTCCTTCAAAGCCAGCGTGGGCTTTGCCACTGCTTTGCGGAACTTTCCGGCCAAGGAAGAACACGCTGGACGTTAATACACCTTAAGGACGTGCCACCCCTGCGGGGAGCCGCAGGTGCACATGCCTTGAGGTTAGGTTAACGATAGACCACCTCGTTAATCAACCCTTAGCACCCCTCTAATCCGGCTCCCCTCCGAAATGGGTGATGGTACGATTTACATCGCTAACAAATGCCCGGCTTGCTGCCGGGAAGATTGGCACCAATCACTAATCACCAATCACGGTCTTTTAGCTCCTTGAACTTCGCGAACTCCTTCATAGGCTGCCCGCGTGACTACTGCTGCAACGTCTTCTAACGCTGGCGCCGCGAAACTTGGCTTTTCTGTTCAACGCCTGGAACGGCTGCATCGCCGGATCGAGTCGTTCGTAGACGAAGGGAAGCATGCCGGTATTTGTGCTCTCTTGCTTCGCAAAGGCGAGGTAGCCGATTTCTTTGCCGCCGGACTTCGAGACCGGCAACAGGGAAAACCGATGGAAGGCAATACCATCGCGCGGATCTACTCCCTCACGAAGATCGTTAGTAGTGTGGCGGCTCTGACCCTCATTGAAGAAGGGAAATTGGGCTTATCGCATCCGATCAAAGACTACCTTCCCGAGTTCAGCGATATGAAGATCTTTGTTGGAGGCACGGCCCAACACCGGGAACTAATCCCGGCGGAAGTCGCGATCACCGTCCATCATCTTTTTACTCACAGCTCCGGCTACAGTTACGGCGATGACGAAGAACCGATCGACGAACTCTATCGATCCGCCGGCCTGGAGAAAGCCGAGTCACTAGCAGATTTGGTGAAGATGTTAGCCGCGCTACCGCTGAAAAGAGAGCCGGGAACCATGTATGAATATGGGTTTTCGACGGACATTTTGGCGCGGGTGGTCGAGGTCGTGAGTGGCCAGCGGTTTGATCACTTCCTCAAGGAACGAATATTCGATCCACTCGGGATGGTCGATACCGGCTTCGTGGTGGACCAAGCCAAGAGGGATCGTTTGGCCAAGGTTTACGAACACGGCAAAAACGGCGAGCTTCAACCGGTCGAGAGTTTTGAGTTTGAAGTCAGCGACGGGGTAAAAAAATTTGCCGAGGGTGGATCCGGCCTGTTTTCAACGATCGAAGACTACAGCCGTTTCGGACAAATGCTTTGTAATGGCGGTGAGCTAAACGGGGTTCGCATCTTGAGCCGAAAAGCCTTCGAGCAAATGACCGTCGATCATCTGGGCGGGTTGCGCATTACGAATCGGACTTTTACCGAGGGATACGGTTTCGGACTCGGGGTTGCCGTTCGTATAAACAATGGTCTGGCGGGTACCCTGGGAACACTCGGTTCCTTCGGCTGGAGCGGCAAATTGACCACCCTATGCCTCGTTGATCCGGCAGAAGAACTCGTCATGCTCGTCTTTACCCAACATCTCCCATACGACGAGCACGGACTCTTCGAGCGCTTTACTAATCTGGTTTATCAAGCGCTGATCTGACGCAAAGAAGGAGTACAAGGAGTCCGAGGAGTTCAAGGAGAGGAGCGAGGAGGCGCTGGGCTAATGCACGCGACAGGCCGAAATGGGTGATGGTACGATTTACATCATTACCAAATGCCCGGCTTGCTGGCTGTAGGATTAACACCAATTGTCGATTGCAGTTAAATCGTAGACCAGAGATGCGCTCGTTCTCCTCGTAGTCGATAATCCAATTGCAATGTGGATTGCAGCTAAATCGTAGACCATGTTGACCCTTTACTTGGTCGCTCGTTTAAATGCAGAACCATCGCTCTTGGCAAGGGGCCTCTTGTGTATAGTGCGGAACAACCCTTTGCGAAGAGCCAGTGCTGCGAGCGCCGGCGCGAAAATGGTCTGATTCTGCCGGTTTAAAAATGGACAGTTTTTGTTAGTTCGGTAGGCCACTAGGGATAAGGAGCGCACCGCCGAAGATACGGGGCCAGTCCTTGATGGCGATGTTGGTGGTGATGATAATGGAGCCATGCTCGCAGCGTTTGGAGATGACCTGGAACAACAGCTCAGCACCTCGCTTGTCCGGGGAAAGGTATCCCAGCTCGTCAATAATCAAGAGCCGGAGTGCTCTGGTAAGCGGGATCCAGCGCAATTCACCCTTTTATCCAAAGCACCTCCGTTTTCCGGTCGCCAGCATAGCGTTTGATACTCCGAAAGTCATGTGGCTCGGGTGATAGATGGAGCCTTTCCTTACAAGGAAATTTGCGGTGCGGAGGCTTTCGAAGTGGAGATAAACGAGGGCGCGCGCCTTGTGCGTCGAACGAATTTTGTGCTAAAAGCAGAGCCGTGTCTGCGCTCGACTACGAGTCTCGTTCCGCTCTTCTCACTGTTGCCGAAGGCGGGTGAGGATCCAAAAAGCCGATCGCTGATCCCAACGCTAGAGCACACCGACGTTTTTCCGTTTCGCTCGAGCGAATCTCGGCTTGAATACCGGCACCAAAACGACGACTGATGCTCGGCCAATCGGGATCAACAAGTTGGACGCGGTCGGCAAGGCGCATAGTCGCCTCCACGCCGTCCCCGCCATTCTGTTCCTATGGCCCAATCCCCTGCGGTTAAGCCGCTGAGGCCTATTGACCCGCCATATTTCGCACCGTAGAGGTCAACAATGGTCACTTTGCATACGAATCACGGTGATATTGTGATTGAGACATTCGATGAGAAAGCGCCAGTAACCGTCCAGAATTTTTTGGCCTATTGTCGCTCGGGCTTCTACGACAACACGATTTTTCACCGCGTTATAAAGGGCTTTATGATTCAGGGTGGCGGCTTTGAACCGGGAATGATTCAAAAAGCGACCAAGAATCCGATCAAGAATGAGGCGGATAACGGCTTGAAAAACGATCGCGGCACGCTGGCCATGGCGCGCACGGACGATCCGCATTCAGCAACGGCTCAGTTCTTTATTAATGTGGTCAATAACGGTTTTCTCAATTTCAAATCACCCAGCCGAAATGGCTGGGGTTATTGCGTATTCGGGAAGGTTACCGAAGGCATGGACGTGGTTGACCAAATCAGGAAGGTAGCAACCGGCAGCTCCGCCGGGCATCAGGATGTCCCAAAAGAAGATGTAGTCATCCGAAGCGTAACCGTAGCCTGAGCATTCGCTTGGCTGTTGAAGATAAGCCACGGATCATAAGCAGCTGTCCATTGGTAGGTTATCCGGAGTTTTCGTCCGCCGACTCGCCCTGTCTTTTTGCCGCGGCCAGTCCGGCTGGGTTGCGCTCGACTAACAACATCGAGGCTCGCGGAAATTACAGAGCTACCTGGCTCGCCTTTCTTGTGCAGCGGTTCTGGCGGGCGATCGCTGAGGTGGTGACAAGGACGCCAAACTGACGGTGTCGCAGCTGCGAGATCAGGCGCGAAATCTCTCGAATGCCTAGGTAATCGCCTCGCCCCCAGCCGATCCCCGGCGACTAACACTTTGCCTCAGCGCACGAAGTGAAGAAGAATCTCCATGAGAGGGCGGCCGGCTTTGAGTGCGCTAGCGGGCTGTTACCAGCAACCAAAATTTCCCAAAGGGAATCCATTGGGATTGAGTCATAGTTGGCACGTTAACCGATCTAGGTTCGAGCGTACGGAAAAAGGATTTTACAAGAATGGAAACGTCTGTAGTGCAAACGGAATCTTTAGCCCAGATTGTCATCGTCTGAGGAGGTTTTAGAGATCTTAGCGCAGCGAAAGAACTCGCCGGCAAGGGTGTCGGCGTTGTAAGCGTCACGCCAAGCAAGCCCGTTTGTTAGTCTGCCCGGGATCATTTGGTCTCGGGAAAGGCGTCAAGCCGTTTGTCACACCGCGGCTGCCGCTGTCGAATTGATGGCCCTCATCGAAAATAAGCAGACCAAGTGTATCAGTAACCTCGGGGCTGTGACGAAGCAGGTAAAGGCATTTCTCGGGCGTCATCACAAGGACTTGGCGGCGGGACAAGAAAGCCTCGAGATCAAAATCGTCCTGCTGAACGTCGGAAAGCTCGTCGACGTTTATTCCCTCGCCACTGAAGGCTGCGAACAGTGATTGCCGTATCTCTTCGCACAAGGCCCGAAATGGAGTCACAACCATCGCAAGAGAAGTGCGGTTTGAATAAAAAGCTCCGCGAAGGATGAGGTCGACCGATCGTGTTTTACCAGCGCTGGTAGGCATTTGTAACCGGCAATGGACTATCCTGTGAACGAATGGTCACGTCGCTCAAGCTGCCGCCCCCCGGGGTTAGCTCAATGATCCCTGAAGGGTCGCGCCCAGTCCGGAAGGTTTTCCTCAAAGGCGGCGACGGAAGCTTCTGCCAGACCATTCTGCAGCCCGAAGAGTTCGATACTGGCAGGCCCATGAGCGAAGCGCGACTTCACAACGACATGCCGGCCATCATCTGAAAAAGCCCACTCCTCGATGAATGGTTTGGCAGCCCGGAGCTTGGCGATAACTTTTCCTCGGTAACAAACGACCACCTGACTGCCTATAGGAGCGTTGTCGTTAAGCTTCAGGGACTTGCCATCGGCCGCTAACTCACAAAGCACCCAACCCACCTGCCCTTGGTGCGACACTTTGGGGTCCATGCAGTTTCCTTTCAAGGTCCATGAATCAGTCGTGCCGTCCTTGTAAATGACCATTACATCACCCACCACAAAGCTTGGATCAGTCCTATGCTTCCGTTCGATACGGGCTTGCACAGGCTCTTTGACCTTCTCTGCACCCTCATTCTGGGCCGCTAGTCGCTGGGCGGCCCCAGAAAGAATTAAAAGCAGGAGGATTGGGAGCAGGAAATCTCTCAGCTGGTTCATAGGAAAAAACTCAATGGCTGACATTAACGCGTAGATCACGTCAGAGCGACAAGCTATGATTGATACGCAGCGATCGTAGGTAAAGCCGAAGTGATTGTAACCTTTGATCTCAAGCACTTTGGTAGTTTGTGTCCGCGCCCGGCCGCTCTCCGTCCAACGCTTTGGTTGGGCTGCAGAGTTCTCGTGCAGCCAAGAGCGCGCAACCAGCCAAGGTAGCAAAAACGATGTCAGCCTCCCCTAGCGATCCTTTCGGAGCCAAGAGATTCGAACGATCACGTGCGAAAACGCCTTACGGGTACAAGCGATTGTTCAATAAGGTTTCACGGGAATTAATCGGAATCCCACCAACCCGGAAGCAACGACGGGAGATCAGAGCCCAGCGACCGAAACTCGCTGCCAGTGAAATCGACAAGAACGCTTATCGGCATCCAGCGGTACGCGAGCGTGCGCCCCGCGACATGCCTAAAAGGCGCAAGCCTGGCTGGGTGTGTCGCCAATTCGTTCTTCCGCGTCCGATCGTAGAAGGATTGATGTTTCTGGCCAAGGCCAAGGCTCAAGAGGAGTTTGCCAGTCGTTCGAGCCAGCCTCGTGGCTTGCGCCGCGCTTATCCAAGAACAGCAAATTTCTACGTTACAGAGGCGCTCAATTCTTTGTTAGCCGACTACGGATTGAGCCGGTTTTGCGTAGCGGAGGCTGAGCCAGCGCCTGGCCGCGTTCGTCGGTTTGTTATCGCCACGGATTGAACGCCTGTCGCCCGAGAGTCGTAATCGACAATCTTCAAGGAGCGAGCTAATGGAAACGATGGTTTCGGCAAGTACGGCGTTATATTTTTCGGTCAGGTACTGACCGAAGGTGGCGTTCTGGCTAGCGAATTTAGGATCATTGTGAAGTAGCCAAAATTGCCAACGTCAGCGGATCATCCTTATCCCGCGGAAGCGGACCGGCGCTGTAGACCTCAAACCTGTCAGGCCTCAGCTGTTTAAGAAAATATTCGGCAAAAATGCTGCGCGCACTGTTCCCGGTGCATAAGAACACCCCAACTCGACTGGGTATTTCCTGGGGATGTCGGAGGGCGACGCAGTGTGGTCCGGCAGCCGCGTGGCAACCGCGAGATCAAAGGTCCCTTTCGGCGAGCTTGCGAAACGCGTCGGGAACGGAGCGGGAGATTCCCAATGCGACCGATCCGTATCCAACCGCGTCCCATCCGAAGCGATCGCGGACCGTGTCCACAGCGCGATCGGCGGCCCAGCGCGCCATACCTCTCTTGCTGCCGGGGCGGCGCGACTCATCCGCACGCCCAAGTGGAAGCTCGAGCTGCAGTTCCGGGCGCTCCTCGAGATTCGATACAGAGATCGCCAAGAGCGAGATGGTCTTCTCACACGGATGCTGCGCGAGCACCGTGCGCACCAGTTCCTCGGCGATCTCGGCAAGGATTGCCGTCGTCGAAATCGGCGCGTCGAGCGTTATGGAACGGCTGACGGAGCGCAGGTCGGCGAAGCGAACCCGGACCGTCACCGTCCGGCCGGGCCGGGAATTGGCCCGAAGCCGGCTGCAAATCCTGTCCGCAAGATGGCGCAGCGTCGGTCGGAAAACGCACTCTTCAGCAGGCTTGCTGCCGAGCGCTGACTGTGCGCCCGCCGATCCGGCCCGCCGATGACTCCTGATTTCCCGTGGATCACAATTCCACGCGAGCGCCGCGAGCTTCTCTCCCGCCGCGGGACCAAGCAACTGCGTGAGCGACCGTCCCGGTGTTCGCGCCAATTGTCCAATGGTGCACACACCGATTTCGGCCAGCCGCGCCTTGGTGACCGGGCCCACGCCCCACATCAGTTCGACGGGCAGATCGTGAAGGAAGTCCAGTTCGGTACCGGGATCGACAACCACCAGCCCGTCGGGCTTGGCCGCTTGCGAGGCGATTTTCGCCAAGTGCTTGGTGCACGCCACGCCAACTGAGATCGGAAGGCCAAGTTCCGTCCGAACACGGCGCCGGATTGCTCCGGCAATTTCGGCCGGCGGACCAAACAGATGGGTGCTGCCTGCAACGTCGGCGAAGGCCTCATCGATGGAAATCCGCTCAACCATGGGCGTAAAATCATTAATTACCTTGATAGCCGCATCGCCCAGCCGCTGGTAGTCCTGGAAATGACCGCCGACAAAAACGAGTTGCGGGCAGAGCTCGCGCGCCCGTCTGCCTGGCATACCCCCGCGGACCCCGTAGGCCCTGGCTTCGTAAGAAGCAGCGAGCACGACTCCGCCACCGACAGCGATAGGCTTGCCGCGCAACGATGGATCGAGCAACTGCTCGACCGAAGCATAGAACGCATCCAGGTCCGCATGAAGGATCGTGGCAGTCGTTTCCAGCTGTTCTTCGTTCACAAAGAGCAACTATATCCTCGGTGTAAATTGAGCGAGCTCATAAATACCGAGCGTCTTTTCGTATCCGTCTTAGCATGTTCCGTCATTCGCGCCGCCGTGGAAAAGCAAATGACGATCCGCCGATAGCAAAGCTCCCAGCTCCGGAATGTTCCCTCCACACCAAAATGCAATCTCTAAGGTGGCGTTGCGCCCTGAACTGGTGGTAAAGCAAAGCTTATGTCAGTGCTCGATCTATCAGATCCAGAAGAAGCCGCGCGCAGAGCCCGAGCTCGCGAGGCATACGAAAAAATGTACCCGCTTTCCCCCGACGATCCGTATGGAGAGAAGAGGTTGGAGCGAGTCCAAACCGCTGCCGGTGTTACGCGAGTATTCAATCAACTAGCACGTGAAATGGGTCTAGGCGCCTTAGTTGATGCCCCAGAGGCCGAGCAGACCAGGAGGCTGGAAGCACGCGAGGTCGACCGCAATGCGTATCGAGAGCCAAGCTGTCGCGGGCGTTGCCCGCGTGACTCTCGATCCAGACGCCGGCCTGGCTGGGTTACCGTTCGATTTTTTCTTCCGCGCCCGATTGTGGAAGGCTTGAGTTTGCTGGCCAGGAGCGTGGCCGAGCGCGAGCACGCGGAACGCCGCAATGCGCCGCGCGGACAGAGACGACGTTATCCTCGAACGAAGAATTTCTACGTTACTGAGGCGCTCAACGCTTTGCTGGCTGATCATGGATTAAGTCAATTCTGTGTGGTTGAAGAGGACGAAGAATCCTCGCCGCGCCGGGTGCGTCGGTTTAGTGTCTCCGAATAACGCGCCGGCCTCAAAACAGTTTGGCGTAGCGTTTTGTATCAACCGCCGTGTAGCGAATTGTCGAATTAATCGATTTGTGACCCATGAAGCTCTGAATCAGCCGCAGGTCTGTCCCTCGATTTACCAGGTTGTAACCAGTGCTGTGACGCAAGGTGTGCGGATGAACGTCCGATAATCCTGCTTCGCGAGCCACCGCTTTGATCATGTGCCATACACTCACCCGGTTCAGCGGGCGGCGCTGCTCGCTCACAAACAATGTGTCGACCTCTTGGGGCACATTCATCTTGGAGCGTTCAGCGAGCCAGGCCCGAATGGCTTGGCTCTCGCCATTGAAAAAAGGATGGCTGCCGCTGGCGCCGTGGATCGTTCCGATCCCAGGCACAACTAAGTTACATCGCCTTGAAGAAAACCTCGGAGCGGCTGATGTCGAACTGGATGCCATTTTTCCTGGCGCTAAAAGCTGAGGCTTTGTACCTAGCTGATCGTGCGCCTGAAGCCATTGAGGCAATAGCCGAGGCGGAAGCTTATCTGTTGAATGTGCTCGCTCACGGAACATGGAATGATCAGCGCCTCGTTGAGATTGCAACGAGCAATTAGCCTGAAGCAGGCTTGTTCTCTCAATTTCCAAAGCTCACTCCGGAATTTCCTGTATCGGAGCAAGAGCGGAAGAAATTGCGAAATAGTGGGATTTTACAACCCGGTCCAACTTCCGACGGGTTCGGCTTTTGGTCCTGGTGCGTCTTTTCGAATGTGTTTCTCCGTAGCTTGATCTCCCGAT
>Ga0208989_10000295_pt1 | contig 13560 bp, 17 predicted proteins | sample MedBloCAOM3_M1_FD_187852 | JGI IMG/M metagenome (GOLD analysis project Ga0208989, IMG submission 187852) | Forest soil microbial communities from El Dorado National Forest, California, USA - Mediterranean Blodgett CA OM3_M1 (SPAdes) (version 2) | ecosystem: Environmental > Terrestrial > Soil >...
ATCGAGTCCTTTCCGAAGGGTTCGAAGGGCTTGCCGCCGGGAACCGCGCCAACACAGGAAAGGACACCCATGCCTCTATATGAGCATGTTTTTCTCGCGCGTCAGGATGCGAGCACCCAGCAGGTCGAAGAATTGACCACCCAGATGACCGGGATCGTCGAGCAGCTCGGCGGCAAGGTCGTGAAGATGGAAAACTGGGGCGTACGCTCCCTGACCTATCGGATGAACAAGAATCGCAAGGCGCATTTCGTGCTGCTCAACATCGACGGCCCCTCGACGGCGGTCGCCGAGATCGAGCGCCAGGAACGGATCAGCGAAGACGTGATCCGTTATCTCACCGTTCGCGTCGAGGAGCACGAGGAAGGTCCCTCGGCGATGATGCGCAAGGCCGATCGCGACCGTGACCGGGACGACCGTGGCGGCGGTTTCCGTGGCGACCGCGATGGCGGATTCCGCGGCGATCGTGAGGGTGGCGGCGGTGGCGGTTACCGCGGCGACCGCGGTCCACGCCGTCCGCGCGATGACGCCGACGCAGTGGTTGAGGAGTAAGAATCATGGCCGAAGCTGGTGCACGCCGTCCGTTTTTCCGCCGTCGCAAGACCTGCCCGTTCACGGGTCCGAATGCGCCGAAGATCGACTACAAGGATTCCAAACTGCTGATGCGTTACGTGTCCGAGCGCGGCAAGATCGTGCCGAGCCGCATCACCGCTGTCTCCGCCAAGAAGCAGCGTGAACTCGCCCGCGCCATCAAGCGCTCACGTTTCCTTGGTCTGCTGCCTTACGTTATTCGCTGACAGCATGATCCGGAATGGATTCCGGTTTTTGCGAATAAGATCATGCTCAAATAAAAACTTTCTCGATCCGCGGCATAAGTGCCGCGGATCGAGAATACCTTCGTAAGGCTCCCGGGTCGTCCGGTTGCCGATGGTTGGGGTTCTCAAAAACCTCTAACCGCTCGTTAGACATGCCAGCAAATTCTGCCGCATTTTCAATGCATCGCCGTTCATCTGTTCGCAGTCTGTGCCGGGTCTTTTGACCTGTTTCTGGTACGAAACTGGTACGGTTGCCTACGCCGCCAGACGCCGCGCCGCCAAGCTAGAGCGGCCGTTTCCGGGAACCGGCCAATGCTGCCCGAAGTGCCACGGCGGCCGCGTCGTCGTCCACGACACGCTCGGCTATTCCGAACTCAAATTCTATTGGCGTCAGATTGCCACCTGCGCGGACTGCCGGACCGCGTGGGAGCCCGTCGACGAATCGCTGGTCTCGGATCGATCGGACGCGCGCGCCTCATTCACCCAGCCTTGCGACAAGTGCGCGTTTCGGCCTGGCTCTCCCGAAAAAGCCGACACCGCGAAGTTGAAAGAAATGATCGCCAGCCTTCGCGCCGGCGCCAGTTTCCATTGCCATAAGGGTGTCCCGCTCGCGCCTGACAGCGAGCATGGCTTTGCCTACCCGCAAGACCGCCGACGGCAAAGCCGGACAAACGCAAGCTACGGCTTTGCCGCGGCTACCTCAACGCGCTCGGCAAATGGTTGTTCGCGGCATAAGCAGCACTCCCTCACCCTCGGCGGCCTCACCTTGATCATGAGCGCGCACGAGAGACGGGGCTCGAACCCGCGATCTCCGGCGTGACAGGCCGGCTTTTCCGCAGCAAAAACAATGACCGGCCATACTCCGCCCGCCCCGAATGACCCTAAATAGGCCGAAAGTATTTCAACCCTCCCCGGCCAACTCTTCGTCGCGACGTTCCGCGGATTGTAGGTTCGAGTCCTGCTGGGATCGCCAAAATATACAATCAAACCATTGATTCTTCTTCATTTTCTCATCGCGCGACCCACTCGTTGACTCGCAGGCCGGGAGACATGTTGTAGCCGGCGGCCTAACCAACCTAGAGTTACGGGCGGAATCGCGAGATTGCTGATGCACGAATTCTGGGACTTCGTCGTCACGAACAAGGAGATGCTGGGCTGGATCGGCGGAGGTATCACCGCCATCGCCACCGCCGGCTGGGCTGTCGTTGTCCGCTTCTTTCCTACCAAGGAAGACAAATCAAAAGGCGCGACCAGCACAAGCGTGACGCAATCGGGCACCGGGATTGCGTCCGGACGCGACACGGTCGTCTCCGGTTCGTTCAACATTGGCCTCGATGAGAAGAAAGTTGGCGACCAGATCGCCGACGCACAGAAACCTCTTACAGATCAACTTGAGAGACTGGCAGCGCAGATATCGCGCGACAAAGGTGTGCCGATCGCTCCCTTGCGCACGATCTTGATCAAGCTCGGCGAGGGCGGCGTTCCTGAGGAGGCGATCCCACAACGCCTCGATGCCAAGGCCGATGAGTTGCTGAGGCTCCGCGACGAGATTGCACAGCTCAGGCTGGGCCCCGTCGAGCTCGCGTCTTTTGCCCAGCGCGCCCAGACCTTGATCGATCGCGGTGATCTCGACGCTGCTCGCAATGCATTGGCGGAAGGCCGCGCGGCTGCGCATCAGCTGCGCGAGCAGTCATCCCGCTATGAAGCCGATTTTCTGGCGAGAGAAGCGGAGATCGATGGTCTGCAGCTTGCCTACCGAGCGGCTGCGGCGAAGTATTCGGAAGCTGCCGCCCTTGTCGCGGGCTTCGATCCAGAAAAGCGCTGGCAACTGATGAACAACCATGCCTCGGAGCTTTATCGCCAAGGTGACGAATTTGGCGACAATGATGCGCTCCTTCAAGCCATTGCCGCCTTGCGCGGAGTGTTGACGGAAAACACCCGCGAGCGCGTGCCGCTCGATTGGGCCATGACCCAGAACAACCTCGGCAACGCGCTCCAGAAACTGGGCGAGCGCGAGATCGGCACCGCCCGCCTCGAGGAAGCGGTCGCGGCCTATCGCGCGGCGCTTGAAGAGTACACCCGCGAGCGCGTGCCGCTCGATTGGGCCATGACCCAAAACAACCTTGGCAACGCGCTCTCGTCGCTCGGCCAGCAGGAGAGCGGCACCGCCCGCCTCGAGGAAGCGGTCGCGGCCTATCGCGCGGCGCTTGAAGAGTACACCCGCGAGCGCGTGCCGTTCGATTGGGCCATGACCCAAAACAACCTTGGCAACGCGCTCCGATTAATTGGCGAGCGCAAGAGCGGCACCACCCACCTCGAGGAGGCGGCGACTGCCTTCCGCGCGGCGCTTGCCGAATTCAACCGAGAGTGGGTGCCGCTGAGATGGGCCGGGACCCAGTACAACCTAGGCATCGCACTCGCGATATTGAGCGAGCGCAAGAGCGACACCGTCCTTCTCAAGGAGGCGGTCGAGGCCTTCCGCGCGACACTGGCAGAACGCACCCGCGAGCGCGTACCGCTGCAATGGGCCGAGACCCAGCGCAGCCTAGGCAACGCGCTCCGAATACTGGGCCAGCGAGAAACCGGCGCGGCCTGCTTCCTCGAGGCGGTCGCCGCCTACCACTCGGCACTTACCGAATTCACCCTCGAGCGGGTGCCGGTCGATTGGGCCATGACCCAGCACAACCTTGGTAACGCGCTCCTGAACTTGGGCGAGCGTAGAGGGAGCGACACCGCCCTACTCCAGGAGGCAGCTGTGGCTTATCGAGCCTCCTTATTGGTCGATTCGTATTTCAGCGATCGGACACGCGCGGTCCTTGCTCACCTCGAAGCTTTTTTAGCGCAACGTGGCGCGCTTTAGGCACGTTCGCACGAGCCGCGATTGGTGGGCCCGGCCAATAGCTTCGCGGAGTACGCGCCCGAGCCAAATCCTGAGACGAAAAAGAAGGATGTCGTTCGGTTCGCGATCAATGAGGACCGACCACTGTTCGCCTTTGGCGGGCTCTGGACCGAGTTCAGGGGCGATCGTGGCACCAAGTCCAAGCCAATCCCTGGCCCGCATCTCGTCTATGGTTTCCTGACGACTTCGCCGAACGCGGTGGTCGAGCCGATCCACCCTAAGGCCATGCCAGTGATCATGACAACGCAAGAGGAATGCGACGTCTGGATGCGCGCCCCGTGGGACGAGGCAAAGGCGTTGCAGCGACCGCTGCCTGATGACGACTAAAGATTGTCGCGCGCGGCGCCGATAAAGAGGACAAGGCTGTTGCATGCGGGTAGCGAATCGCCGAGCAACGAGCGAGGAGTGGCTCGCGGTCAATCACAAAACAGCACTACCACCAGGAAAAAATTACTCCAATTCGACTTGCGGTGGTGGGTCAGCGCGACCAACTTAGCCGTCAGTTTCTAATTGCCAGCGCGATTTTTTCGAGCGCGCGCCACCATCACGGCTCGTCACAATAGTCAAATCACCGGTTGGGCTCGGAGCTCAGGCCGCATGAACTCAATGTGGAAATTCGTCACTGGCCTGTTCGGGCACGAACAGGACATGCCCCCTCACGGCAAGGTCGCCCTGCCACTCATCCTGGTTGGGCTGGGCCTGGTCAATCCTGGCTGGAAGGACGCCGCCCTCAGCTACCTGAATAAAACATTCGGGCTCGGACTGTCGCTAGACGCGCCGTGGTGGGTCGGTGCAATTCTAATTGCGGCCGGCGTCGTCATCTATCTAGCCGGCGAGCTGCGCAGAACCGGAGAAACGCGCCGTTTCGTCGCTATCCGCCACTAATCCTTTCAACCGCTGACCGGCCCTCTTCTGAAGGATGCGCTGCCGCGCAAGATGCGCAAGCGCAGGATCAACACGCACGATTGCGACCAATCCAATTTCCTGTCTGGCGGCACGTTCGATCCGATCGGCGCAGTCCGCCAGCAGCAGCGGCTCGCGTTCGAAATCGTCGGCGTACTGAAGACGGATTCCTCGGCGGCCCTCGGTTACTACGGCATCGTACACATCCCGCTCCAATTCCTGGCGGGCTGCAGCGTTTCCACTTTCCCCGAAGTGGCGCTGTTCGAACTCGATCGCGAAACCAGCACCTGGCGCGAGCTTAAGCAAGGAGACTGTCCCGATCTGAAAGTGACCGTAAAGCGGGAGCGCGACCCGCCCTCGCCTATCGCGTGCGTGGTCCGGATCGCCGTCAGCTACTCGGTTGGCGCCGCAGATCCGTCCGAAGTAGTGGCAGGGCCTTACCGGGAATACGCGATCTCGATTGGCAAACCCGGGATCGACAGGGTCACCCACTACAAGCAGGTAGAGGTACTCGCCAGCGCGTTTCGGAGAGTGCTCGACGAAATCCACGATGAGCTCCCGAGAAATCTGATCGTGCACGTGTTCTACGCCGGTCCCGTCAGCGTCGGCTTCAGTCTCGGTCGGCGCATCAGCAGAACCATCCACAATCCGGTGATCGTCTACAACTACACGGCAAGCACCAGACCCGCCTATGCGTGGGGCGTCGAGGTGACGAAGGAAGGCCGTCCGGAAGACATGGTGGTGATAACCACATGACCGAGGCCCGTCCATGTTCGATCTGAGCGCCGATCTCCAGACCTTCTACGACACGCACGTGCGGCTCGGCAGCGAGCGCCGGACCAAGCTTGCCGGCCACCGCGACCTCAACGTCACGCGGCTGAAGAACGGCCTCGACGACCTGGCTGCGGAATCCAAACGCCCCAGGCCGCATCCGTACGCCTGGCAAAACCAGGGCGGGTACGCGATGCACACCTTGAACCAGGATCCTCGCGACGACAACGACTACGACATCGACGTGGCATTGCTATTCGAGAGGTCAGCGCTTCCAGAGGATCCGCGAACTGCGCGCCAGCGGGTCGCCGACGCGCTCTGCAAGCGGTGCACAAACTTCACGCAGGAGCCGACCGCCCGGACCAACGCCGTCACAATCTGGTATGCGGAAGGCTATCACATCGATTTCGCCGTCTATCGCACCTACACGGACGAAAACGGGCGGGAAAAAATCGAGCACGCGAGCAACGAATGGAAGGCACGCGATCCGCAGGAAATCAACAACTGGTTCCAGAACGCTGTCAGCACCAAGAGCCCTGCCACCACCGGCATCCTCGCGACCGTCAAGGCCGGGCAGCTCCGACGCATTGTTCGATTCCTGAAGTGGTTCACCCGTTCGCGGCCGTCGTGGAGCCTGCCGGGCGGCCTGATCGTTTCCACGCTCGTCGTCGAGTGTTATCGGCCCGACTTCAACGCGACGACATTGCGCTCTACAACACGACCGTTGCGCTAAGAAACCGGCTCGCCGGCTACACCAGGGTCGACAATCCCGCAGACGGGACCGAATTCACCGCGAATCCCGAGGTTCTCAATCAGGTCAAGCGCTTCAAGGCCCAACTCGACATGGCCGTCGGTAAGCTCGCGGCGCTGTTCGACGCAGATTGCGACAGGATCAAAGCCCGCAGCGCCTGGGATTGGGTCTTCGTACACGATTTCTGGGGCGGCAAGGAGGTCGCGAAGGTCGCTCTGGACGAAACGTTGGCCGCTTCCGTACCTTCCGCGTACTTCGCCAAGATCCAATGCGATCTCGCGCAAAAGAAATGTGGCCGCACCTACACGCGGTACGCCAGCGGGTCTTCCTTCTTGCCCAAGAATCTCTGGCTGAAGTTCAGCGTCACTTCCACCAATGTCCCGGCACCATACAAGATCGTATGGCACGTCGACAATCACGGAGACGAAGCGAGCGAACACAACCAGTTAACCTGGGAAACCGAGCCGTCGGAGAGTTTTGAGAAATGGACGAGCACGGCCTTTAAGGGCTCTCACCGCATGATCTGTCGGATCATGAAAGACGGTCGGATGTGGGCCGAAACGTCGCATATTGTTAAGATTGCGCCTGGCAAATGGTGGAAGAGGTAGAACTGCTATGTTAGGCCAGCCTCGCCCGTTCGCCGATCCGGAAGCCGCCGCGCGGAAGCTGATGGAGATCGCCAACGCGTGCGAGGCGGTTCAGGAAGGCCGCATTTACATCGAGCTGATCAACGGCGCCTTCCTCAAACAGGGCGGCACGCCGGACCAGTTCCGTGCCTCCCTAGCGCGCGCGATCACGTTGGGTTGGCTGTGGCAGCACGAATCCGGGACCTATGTGAGGTTCACCGAGGCCGGTGCCGAGCTGTTTTCCTGATGGCGGCCGAGGGCTGGTCCTGCCGTTTCGACGATCCGATACCGCTGCCTGACGGTCGCCAGCTTGTCACGCTGCAGGACGCCGCCAACTACATCATGAAATTGCAGAAGCCTGAGCAGAACCTTGAACAATGGCAAACCGCAATCGGTTGCCTGATCGGCGCTGCCGAGGACCGGGACTTCGTGATGCATGCATCAGGGTGCTGCGTGCTTTGAACCGAAACAATCAACGCGTGTTTACTGATCATAAAGATTCGCACTGGGGAAAGCGGAAACTCAAGAGGGACCAAACATGACAGTCCCTGAAATCAACTGTGGACAACGCAACCAGCCATCTGACGCACCACTGACACAGGGTTCGGGTAGCACCGCGGATTGCTGCGCGGCATCAAGTCGTTGCTGCAATCACCATGTTCCCTATGCAGGAAACATGGTGGCGTATTCCCTGTTGACGGACCCGCCCCCCGAACGCTCTCAGTTTTTCAAATGGAGAGCCGTGTCATGCACAATCGATTGCAAGTCAGCTTCACCACCGCAGAGGGCGCAATCGCGATTGCAGCAGCGCTGCTGATCGTCATCGCCGTGGATAAGTCAGAAAGTTTTTTCGCACGTATCTCTATGTTTCTAAGGGGGCCGCGTTCTTTTCCTGTGACCGTTGTCCCCCGACCCGTCTTGACGGACCCGCAAATCAGCGGGCAGATGGATCGTCCTCCGAAGGCTCTCAGTTTCTCAATGGAGAGCCATGCGATGCACAATCGACTTCAGTTCAGCTTCTGGGGACTGCATCCAGTCGCAGATGGCAGCGTTATCCGAGGGCATCAGCAATGAAACCTCGTTTCACACTAACCATCAGTGTCAACGTTGCGCTTTGTCTCTTCGCCATCGCGGCAATAATTAAGGCACTGATGCACTAACAGAAGGGGACAGGGCCCTCAGGCGGGCTTCTGTTTCCCTGTCGGTTGGTAGATCAATTCCGAAAGCCTCGGACCACCCAGCCCCCCGCCCAATCCAAGCATCACGGCGATCCTTTGGATGACGGCCCCAATGCCCCCACATTGGGGTCGTTTCTTCACGCGAACTATTTGAAAGTTGAGCAGACCACAGAATCAGAAAGGGTTGAGGCAGGATGTGACTATCCCGTGACGCCCTAAGCAATTTTCGGAGTTCGGTAACGCTCACGCCAGTCAGAGTAATGCCATGCCGCAATCAAAACCTATCCCGAGTTCGGATACTTACGGGACGATTGTCGGCGATCATTGGGTTGAAAATCTTAGATGTCCTCATTGCCGAAAGACTGGCGTAGCCGAGCTTTCGCAGACGGATCGCCATTCGTGGGACGTGCGGATAGATAGCATCCCAGAAGGCTTTAAGGCTATCTCGGGCGAATATGGCAACAGCTTTCACTGCTCTTCGTGCGATGTCCCAGTGGACCCCTAAATAGCCGGCCAGCCGCAGATTCATTTTGGCGGTCTCTTCATTTCCGGTGGCGATGTTGAGGGGGAAAAGCCGGACGGAAATCCGCCGACCGATGACAGCATGGCATGGCATCACGGCGGATTGATGCGCCACTATGGCTGCCATCGTAATAGCGACGCCACCAACAACCTTAATCTGAAGCCAATGCCGGGCGTGTTTCCAGACTATCCGGCCCCCGTTGTGCGCAACGAAAGAGGCGAGCGCGAGCTGATCATGACGCGCTGGGGAATGCCGCCTCCGCCGCGCATCGGCGGCTATCCCGTCACCAATATCCGCAACACGACTTCGCCCCACTGGCGCGGCTGGCTGAAGCCGGAAAACCTTGCTTGGTCCCGGCCAACAGCTTCGCGGAATACGCGCCGGAGCCAAACCCGGAGACCAAAAAGAAGGATGTCGTTTGGTTCGCGCTGAACGACGACCGACCGCTGTTCGCCTTCGGCGGGCTGTGGACCGAGTTCAAGGGCGACCGTGGCACCAAACCGAAGCCAATCCCTGGCCCGCATCTCGTCTATGGCTTCCTGGCGACGGCACCGAACTCAGTGGTCGAGCCGATACATCCAAAGGCCATGCCGGTGATCCTGACGACCGACGAAGAGCGCGACGTCTGGATGCGCGCGCCATGGGACGAAGCCAAGGCGCTGCAGAGACCGTTGCAGGATGCCGGCCTGATGATTGTTGCGCGGGGCGCCGACAAGGAGGACCGCGCGGCAGCGGCATGAACAGAAGGCTCATCAAGGTCTGCTTTGCTGCGCATTACGGACTCAACTCGGACATCGCGCGAGGTCCGAAAAGTGCAACAACGGACATCCAGCCGCGCTTGGGTTGTCCGATTTTGCATAGTCTTCCAAATCGACCAAACGTAAGCTTTATTGAGACTCTCTGGAAGTGGGCACACTCCGGCTTGAGCGGAAGCTGCAAGAGAAGGAATGTTCAAATGTTGACGAAACGCGATCTTCTTCGTTCCGCTGCACTAGCTGCCATTACTGCCACGACGGCGAAATCTGTCCCGGCTAGCGCGCAGACGAAAGCCGAATGGCCCAACCTGTTCGAGGCCAAAGCAATCGCCGAGGAAGGGTTCATCTACGGGCTGCCCATCGTGATGAACTATGCGGTCATGTATGAGTTCGCCGTGGACACGAAGAACAGCCAGTTCAAGGCGCCGTTCAACCAAATCAAAAACCTGGCGTATGTCGCAACATACAAAGATACCGCTGTCGTGACACCCAACAGCGACACGCCATATTCCACCTTATGGTTTGATCTGCGAGCCGAGCCGATGGTTGTTTCGGTGCCGGCCGTGGAGAAGACTCGCTATTACACGGTGCAGCTGATCGACGGCAACACGTTCAATTTCGGTTATATCGGCAGCCGCGCGACCGGTAGCGACGCCGGAGATTATATGGTCGTTGGGCCGAACTGGCAGGGCGCCACTCCGCTCGGAATCAAGAAGGTCTTTGCGTCCTCGACGCAGTTTGCATTCGCTGCCATTCGCACGCAGCTCTTCAATCCGGCAGACATGCCGAATGTTGAGAAGATCCAGGCCGGCTACAAGGCGCAGCCGCTGTCGGCCTATCTCAAGCAGCCGGCGCCGCTCGCGACGCCCGCGATCGACTTTCCCAAGGCCGACGTGGAGCTCGTGAAAAAGAACTTCTTCGAGTATCTCGACTTCGCTCTCCAGTTCGCGCCAGCTGGTCCGGAAGAACGCGTCATTCGCGAGAAGCTCGCACGCATCGGCGTCGGCCCTGGCAAGACTTTCGAATTCAAGGACCTTCCGCTGACACACAAACTCGAAATCGGACTCGGCATGAAAGATGGCGAGGAGAAAGTAGAGAAGTATCTCGCGAGCGGCAGCAAGAACATCAACGGGTGGAAAGTTGGCTCGCTGTTTGGAGACCAGCTGTTCTATAGCGGCGATTGGTTGAAGCGGGCCGCAGCTGCAAAGGGCGGCATTTATGGCAATGACGCCGCGGAAGCCGTCTATCCGATGACCAAAACGCTCGCCAACGGCGAAGCGCTCGATTCTTCCAAGTACAAATACACAGTCACTTTCCCCGCTGGACAATATCCGCCGGTCGAGGCGTTCTGGTCGGTGACGATGTATGACGGCAAGAGCCAACTGCTGATCGAGAATCCGATCAACCGATACCTGATCAATTCGCCGATGCTGCCCGGCCTGAAGACGAATCCGGACGGCTCTCTCACGCTGCATATCCAGAAAGACTCACCCGGCGCCGACAAGGAATCCAACTGGTTGCCGGCGCCGAACGGCGAAATGTACCTCGTGATGCGTTTATATTGGCCGAAGACGACGGCGCCTTCGGTCCTGCCGGCTGGTGAGGGTTCTTGGCAGCCACCCGCGATAGTGCGCGCAGCCAACTAGGCACATCTGGCACCGAATGGCGAAATGGAGGGCTTAGAGACATGAAAACGATTTCGCGAAGAGGATTTGTCGGTGGGGTTGCCTTGCTCCCGGCACTCCATTTCTCGGCAGCCCGCGCCCAGGCCGGCGTCAGTCCGGCGGAAGCCCGCGCCATCGCCAACGAGGCCTATATCTACGGCTTCCCGATCGTGGACAATTACCGAATCCAGCACGCCTATTGGGTGGATAAGACGACGCCGGAATATAAGGGGCCCTGGAACCAAATCTGGAACAGCGCACGTCTCTACACGCCCGCTGACACGGCGATCCAGACACCCAACTCGGACACGCTTTACTCATTCGTGGGCGCGGACCTGCGTTCTGAACCTCTCGTGCTAACCGTACCGGCGATGGAAAAGGAGCGCTATTTCAGCGTCCAGCTCATCGATTACTACACGTTCAACTTCGACTACATCGGGACCCGCACGACCGGCAATGGAGGCGGCAGCTTCCTGCTCGCTGGGCCTGGCTGGAAGGGTGACGCGCCCAAGGGCGTCAAGAAGGTCTTTCGCTGCGAGACCGAACTGGCGTTCCCCACCTATCGAACCCAGCTCTTTGATCCCGGCGATATCGAAAACGTGAAGAAGGTCCAGGCCGGCTACAAGGTACAGCCGCTCTCCGCGTTTCTCGGCCAGCTGCACCCAAGGCCGCCCCGGCGATTGATTTCATCAAACCGCTGACGCCTGCGAAGAGAAGACCTCGCCGCAGTTCTTCAACATCCTGAACTTCGTCCTGCAGTTCTGCCCGACGGTCCCGTCCGAGAAAGCACTCATGGCGCGTTTCGCCAAGCTCGGCGTCGGCGCGGGCAAGACCTTTGACGCGAGCAAGCTCTCGCCCGAGATGAAGGCGGCAATCGAACAAGGCATGGCCGACGCCTGGGCTGCCCTCGCTGGCTTCAAGAAAGAACTTGAGGAGGGGAAGGTGACCCCCGGCGATGCATTCGGCACGCGCGCGTACCTGAATGGGAATTATCTCTATCGCATGGGAGCCGCCGTTCTTGGGATTTACGGCAACTCGAAGCAGGAGGCGATGTATCCGGCTTATTACGTGGATGCGACGAAGCAGAAGCTCGACGGAGCAAACCGCTACTCCGTGCATTTTGCACCGGGGCAATTGCCTCCCGTCAACGCGTTCTGGTCGCTGACCATGTTTGGTGAGCCACAAAGCCTGCTCGTGGCCAACCCGCTCAACCGCTATCTGATTAATTCTCCGATGCTCCCGCAGCTCAAGCGCGATGCCGACGGGGGATTGACGCTGATCGTCCAAAACGAATCCCCCGGCAAGGACAAGGAAGCCAACTGGCTACCAGCGCCAAAGGGGCCATTCTCCATGATCATGCGCCTCTACTGGCCGAAAGAAGCAGCAACGGAAGGCAAGTGGAGACAGCCGCCGCTAAAACGCGAAGGATGAGTGGACCGGATCGCATCCCTCTCTAGCGAAAGCGCGTCTCATCAGACTTCCATGTCTGTTCAGGGTCATTCGCGCCGATTCTGGCATATCCGCCAGAGGTCCGGTTAGCAGCCTAATCTCGGACATGATTCGCGTGGCGGCGATCACCGAGGCGGACATTGCATGGGCTCCTGTGCCGAGGCCCTCGCCCTACATCATCGCAAGGGGGGTCGGCGGTAATCTACTGCGGTTCCGACGCCTCGGTTTCGTGCTTAAATTCCATCGGAAACGTTGCGTTTGGAGTTTTTCATGGACCGGAGTTTTGTTCCGTCGATTGTGCCGAGCGGCGACGATCAGACTCTTTATCTCGTCATCAACAACTTTGGAAACTTGGGGACCGCATTTCCGGAAACCGATGTCGATAAGGCCGACCTCGAAACCATCATCGGCGATCTGATGTCCGGCCAATACAGCAACCCGGTTCGCGTCGTCGCGTTCAACACCGCCGAACAATGGGCGGCTGATGCGTCGCAAGATGTCGCGCGGGAAATTTTACGCCGCCTCGACCTCGCCGGTAATGCCCTGCCCTCCTCGATTGCGGCGTTTGTCGACAGCCACCTTGGTCCAGACCGTCAACTGACCTTGCGGCTCGCCTGAGCCGATGTCTTGGGATCAACGGTTTTTCGACCCGATCATGGTGCCGGGTCGAAAGCCGCTGGTGACGCTCCGCGACGCGGCCGAATACATCACCGAACTGCCCAAGGCAGAGCACGACGCCGACAAATGGCAGGCCGCGATGCAGGTGCTATTGCTCGTCGCCGAACATGACGGGCCGGCAATGTTCGCCCGCATCGGCGTCATGAAAGCCTTGAACCGTCACGTCGAGCGGGTGTTTATTCCTTCGCGGAAGGACAAACATTGGGGACGCCAGAAGCTGGCGCGGGATCGATGACAGCCCGTAATTATTACGAGGCCCCGCTGCATTGCGGATGTATAAAAGTGAACTCTGGAACTTCGCTTGGCGCCGAAGCTTTCATGCAGCGTTCAGAAACACTCAGCAATGATGGCTCACGAACCCCTGCCTTTTGGGAGCATCAGGGAGCGTCCATGACCAAGAAAATAACGCTTGAACAGAAGTGGCGTAAGCTATCGGAAGCCGCCAAAAAAGAGGCTGAAACACTCCCACACGGTAATGAGCGCGAAGCTCTCTTGAAAAAGGCCCGGCAGTTAGAGACTGCCTCCCAAATCGATCAATGGATTTCATCGCC
>Ga0208989_10000296_pt1 | contig 13558 bp, 12 predicted proteins | sample MedBloCAOM3_M1_FD_187852 | JGI IMG/M metagenome (GOLD analysis project Ga0208989, IMG submission 187852) | Forest soil microbial communities from El Dorado National Forest, California, USA - Mediterranean Blodgett CA OM3_M1 (SPAdes) (version 2) | ecosystem: Environmental > Terrestrial > Soil >...
CCGCCGACAAGGTTACCACATCAACGGGCGATTGCACTTCGAGACCTCATAATGCTAGAGCCTGATCGGTTCTGATTGGATCAGAACCGAGGCTCTAATCTTTATTTTGACGCGTTTTCCTTACGCGAACCGGTATCCACTTCGCTTGAAAACGCTCCAGGCGGATACGAAAAACGCCGGTTTCGCCGATAACGCAAGGGCTCAAATTGAGTAACGACACGCGGATGCTGGTGCTGGGGATCGAGACCACCTGCGATGAAACCGCGGCCGCGGTGGTCGAGCGCCAGAGCGACGGCAGCGGCAAAATCCTGTCCAATATCGTGCGATCGCAGACCGAGGAGCACGCCCGGTTCGGCGGCGTGGTGCCGGAGATCGCGGCGCGCGCCCATGTCGACCTGCTCGACGGCATCGTCGATAGTGCCATGAAAGAATCGGGCGTCGGCTTTGCGCGGCTTTCGGCGGTCGCCGCGGCCGCGGGCCCTGGCCTGATCGGCGGCGTGATCGTGGGCCTGACCACCGCGAAAGCGATCGCGATGGTGCACAATACGCCGCTGATCGCGGTAAACCATCTCGAGGCCCACGCGCTGACGCCCCGGCTGACCTGCGCGCTGGCGTTTCCATATTGCCTGTTTCTCGCCTCTGGCGGTCACACCCAGATCGTCGCGGTTGTCGGTGTCGGGAAATATGTGCGGCTTGGCACCACCGTCGATGACGCCATGGGCGAAGCCTTCGACAAGGTCGCCAAGATGCTTGGGCTGCCCTATCCGGGCGGACCGGAGGTCGAACGCGCTGCTCACGGCGGCGACGCAAAACGGTTTGCCTTTCCGCGGCCGATGCTCGGGCGCGCGGACGCGAATTTCTCCTTGTCGGGATTGAAGACCGCCGTGCGCAACGAGGCCAGCCGGCTGTTTCAGCTGGAGCCGCAGGACATCCGCGATCTCTGCGCCAGCTTTCAGGCGGCGGTGCTGGAATCGACGGCGGACCGCCTCGGCGTCGGCTTGAGGCTTTTTCACGAACAGTTCGGCCCGCCCCGCGCGTTGGTCGCCGCCGGCGGCGTCGCCGCCAATCAGGCGATACGCGGCGCGCTGCAGGATGTCGCCGCGAGAGCGCAGACCACGCTGATCATCCCCCCGCCTGCTCTATGCACCGATAACGGCGCGATGATCGCCTGGGCGGGCGCGGAGCGATTGGCGATCGGCTTGACCGACACGATGGACGCCCCGCCCCGCGCGCGCTGGCTGCTCGATACAAATGCCACGGCCCCGGCGGGATTCGCCAACACCCGTGCGGGTTTCTAGCGGGAGATCGACCGCGATGCCGTCTTTCAAATCTGTCGCAGTGATCGGCGCCGGCGCCTGGGGGACGGCGCTGGCCGGCGTCGCCGCGCGGGCCGGACGCGATGTCGTTCTCTACGCGCGGGATTCCGCGAGCGCAGCACAGATCGCGGCCACGCGCGTAAATCCAAAATTGTCCGGCGTATCGTTGGAGGCTGGTGTCAAGGTGACGGGCGATATTGTCCTCGCCGCAGCTGCGGACATTATCCTGGTCGCAACACCCGCACAGAATCTACGCCAGGCCGTCGCCGCGCTTGCGCCTCACCTCGCCAAGGCGACGCCCGTTATCGCCTGCGCCAAAGGCATCGAGCGCGGCACGCGCAAATTCATGACCGAGGTGATCGCGGAAGCAGCAATCGATGCGATCCCAGCCATCCTGTCGGGGCCGAGTTTTGCCGAGGACGTGGCGCGCGGCCTTCCCACCGCGGTGACGCTGGCGGCGCAGGACGAGCAGCTCGCCGGCGCGCTGGTGCAGGCGCTGGGATCTTCGACCTTCCGGCCCTATCACACCTCGGATGTGCGCGGCGTCGAGATCGGCGGTGCGGCGAAAAACGTGCTCGCGATCGCGGCGGGTATCGCGGTCGGCAGGAAATTCGGCGCGTCGGCGCAGGCAGCACTAACCACGCGCGGCTTCAGCGAGCTGGTGCGGCTCGGGCGCGCCTGCGGCGCGCGCAGCGAAACCATGTCGGGACTTTCGGGTTTGGGCGATCTGATCCTGAGCTGCTCCAGCCCGCAATCGCGCAATTTCGCACTCGGCATCGCACTCGGGCGCGGCGAGCAACCGCCACGCGATAAGCTGGCCGAAGGCGAATTCACCGCGCCCGTGCTGATCGAACTGGCGGCTTCGCAGAATGTCGATATGCCGGTATCAAATGCGGTTGCAGCTATCTTAAGCGGGGCTGTGACGATCGACGCGGCGATCGAAAGTCTGCTGACGCGCCCATTCAAGGCGGAGGGATGACAATGGCGTACTGGCTGGTGAAATCGGAACCTTCGAGCTGGTCATGGGACCAGCAGGTCGCCAAAGGCGCCAAGGGCGAAGCCTGGACCGGGGTGCGCAATTTCACCGCGCGGCAGAACCTGGTGAAGATGAAGAAAGGCGACCTCGCCTTCTTCTATCACTCCAACGAGGGCAAGGAGATCGTCGGGATCGCGGAGATCATCAAGGAGGCCTATCCCGATCCGAGCGACAAGACCGGCAAGTTTGTTTGCGTCGACATCAAAGCCGACAAGCCGTTGAAGACGCCGGTGACGATGGCCGCCATCAAGGCCGACAACCGCTTGAGTGACATGGCGCTGGTGAAATATTCGCGGCTGTCGGTGCAGCCGGTAGCGGCGGGCGAATGGAAGATCGTCTGCAAGATGGGCGGATTATAACTGACCTCATCCTGAGGAGGCGCGTCAGCGCCGTCTCGAAGGATGCGCGACCTTATGGTTCGAGACGCGCGAAGACCCGCTCCTCACCATGACGGAGTACCTTAGGCCGCCGCCGCCGTTACCACCTGCGCCAATAGCTGCTCGCGTTTCGATTGCGAGCGATAGCCCTGCATCGTGGCAGCGAAGCGCTCGAGGATGCCGTCCTCGAACGCGGTGACGATGGTATCGTGGACGTAGCTCTTGCGGCAGATCGCCGGCGTGTTGGACAGCTCATCGGCAGCGGCGCGGACGGCTTCCAACACCTGCTTGCGACGGCCGCGGGCGCTCGCCGCGGGGGAAATCCGCGACAGCGATTCCAGCACCACGGCGGATGCCATCAGGGTGCGGAAATCCTTCAGCGAAATCTTGATGCCGGCGATCTCGCGCAGGAACGTATTGACCTGCGTGGTGGAGACGGCACGGACGTTGCCGGAATTGTCCCGGTACTGAAACATCCGCTTGCCCGGCACGCCGCGCAGGATGCCGATGGCGCGCACCAGCTTCGCCGCATCGCATTCCTTGCGCACGGCCTTGCCGCCCTTGGCCTTGAAGGTCAGCACGACGCAGTCGTCTTCCAGCACGACATTGGACTTCAACAGCGTGGTGGCGCCGCGGGTGCCGTTGAGACGGGCGTAGGATTCGTTGCCCGGACGGATCGCCGTTCGCGCGATCAGTTCGATCACCGCCGAGAGCGCGAATTCACGGGTCGGCGCGTCGCCCCTTAGATGCATCGAGACGTTGCGGCGAATTTTCGGCAGCGCCGCAACCAGCCGCGCCAGCCGGTGCGCCTTGCGCTGTTCGCGAACCTTTTCCCAATCGGAATGGTAACGGTATTGCAGCCGGCCCGCGGCATCGCGGCCGACCGCCTGCAAATGCGAGTTCGGATCGGGGGAATAGCGGACCTCGGCATAGGCCGGGGGCACCGCCATCGAGTGGAGGCGCTTGATGGTGCCGGTGTGGCGGATTGCCGTTCCGTTGGCGCGAACGAACGAATAGCTCTTGCCGCGCTTGATGCGGCGGATGGTCAGTTCGTTCTGATCGCCGAGCTTCAGTCCCAGCCCTTTGGCGAGAGATTCAACGCTGGCGGGATGTCCCGGCGTCACGGTCAGATGCGAATCGGCGGAAACGGGCCGCGCAGCCTCGAAATTCTGCTGATCCATCATGACTTTAGACGCCTTGCTCCTGATATGCTCTGGTAATGCCGATTATCGATCTTTGGTTCCGGCAGGGCGGCTAGGCCCCGGGGAGGCCATTTAGGGGGTAATTGCCTCGAGCGCCAGCCCGTCTTCTGGAAATTACGGTTCCTGGTTACCGCTAAGCGAGTAAGCAGGCGGCGCATGCGGCTTTTTGACCTTCCGAAAACGCGATCGTGACGACGGGCGAGGTGCCAGCCGCAGTTCCGCTCCGCCTCGCGACGTGATGCCGGGCATGGCGAACAGCTGGCCCAAGGTCCCGTTTGTTCCGCTTGTCGGCGCTGGCCGCGCCGACGCATAATCGTTGCAACAACGAAGACGGCTTGCAGTGTCCGCGTTCACTGGCCGCATGGGTGGAGGGTGTAATGTCCGAGAAGATTTACGACGTGCCTGCGGATTGGGCCAAGCGCGCCTGGGTCGATCAAGCCAAGTACCAGGAGATGTACGCGCGCTCGGTCAGCGATCCCAACGGATTCTGGGCCGAACAGGGAAAGCGCATCGGCTGGATCAAACCCTTCACCAAGGTCGAGAACGCGTCCTTCGCCCCCGGCAACATTTCGATCAAATGGTTCGAGGACGGCGTCCTCAATGTCGCGTGGAACTGCATCGATCGGCATCTCGACAAGCGCGGCGACCAGACCGCCATCATCTGGGAGGGCGACAACCCCTCGGAGTCAAAGCACATCACCTATCGGCAGCTGCATGACGAGGTGTGCAAATTCGCCAACATCCTGCGTACCCGCAACGTCAAGAAGGGCGACCGCGTCACGATCTATCTTCCGATGATTCCGGAAGCCGCCTACGCGATGCTGGCCTGCGCGCGGATCGGCGCGATCCACTCGGTGGTTTTCGCGGGCTTTTCACCGGACAGCCTCGCCCAGCGCATCACCGACTGCCAATCCAAGGTGATCATCACCGCCGACGAGGGCCTGCGCGGCGGCAAGAAAGTGCCGCTGAAGGCCAATGTCGATGCCGCGATCGCCAAAAGCGGCGGCGTCGACTGGGTCGTCGTGGTCAAGCGCACCGGCGCTGCCGTCGACATGAGCCCCTCGCGCGATTTCTGGTACCACGACGCCGCCAAGATGGTGACGACGGAATGTCCGTGCGAGCATATGCACGCGGAGGATCCGCTGTTTATCCTCTATACTTCGGGCTCGACCGGCCAGCCCAAGGGCGTGCTGCATACCAGCGCGGGCTATCTGGTGTTCGCGTCGATGACGCATCAATACGTCTTCGATTATCACGATGGCGACATCTACTGGTGCACCGCCGACGTCGGCTGGGTCACCGGCCACAGCTATATTCTCTACGGGCCGCTGGCGAACGGCGCGACCACGCTGATGTTCGAAGGCGTGCCGAATTATCCTGATAATTCGCGGTTCTGGAACGTGGTGGACAAGCACAAGGTCAACATCTTCTACACCGCGCCGACTGCGATCCGCGCGCTGATGCAGGGTGGCGATGAGCCGGTCAAGAAAACCTCGCGCAAGAGCCTGCGGCTGCTCGGCAGCGTCGGCGAGCCGATCAATCCGGAAGCATGGGAATGGTATCATCGGGTGATCGGCGACGAGCGCTGCCCGATCGTCGATACCTGGTGGCAGACCGAGACCGGCGGCATCCTGATCACGCCGCTGCCCGGCGCGACCAAACTCAAGCCCGGTTCGGCGACGCTGCCGTTCTTTGGCGTGGTGCCCGAAATCGTCGATGCCGATGGCAAGGTGCTGGAAGGCGAATGCCAGGGCAATCTCTGCATCGCCAAATCATGGCCGGGACAGATGCGCACCGTCTATGGCGACCACGCCCGCTTCGAACAGACCTATTTCTCGACTTACAAAGGAAAATACTTCACCGGCGACGGCTGTCGTCGCGACGCCGATGGCTATTACTGGATCACCGGGCGCGTCGATGACGTGATCAACGTGTCCGGCCATCGCATGGGCACCGCCGAAGTCGAAAGTTCGCTGGTGGCGCACGCCAAGGTCTCGGAAGCAGCCGTCGTCGGCTATCCCCACGATATCAAGGGCCAGGGCATTTACGCGTATGTCACGCTGATGATCGGCACCGAGCCGAGCGAGGAGTTGCGCAAGGAATTGGTGGCGTGGGTGCGCAAGGACATCGGCCCGATCGCGTCCCCGGACCAGATCCAGTTCGCTCCGGGTTTGCCGAAAACCCGTTCCGGCAAGATCATGCGCCGCATCCTGCGCAAGATCGCCGAGGACGAGCCGGGAAGTCTCGGCGACACCTCGACGCTGGCGGATCCCGCCGTGGTCGACGATCTCGTGGCGCACCGGCAAAACAAGAAGAGCGCGCCGGCTTAGGAGTTGCGAGCCACGAATAGTGCCGCCGTGCCCGGATGCCGCGCAGCACGAAGTTGATGCGCTGCTGATCGGCGGCCCACCGCGAATGTAATTATCCTGACGTTCGTGGATCCCGGCTCTGCCGGCGCACCGCCAAAGAGGCGCTGCACCGCGTCCGGGACACGGAGCCCTCGCTGTCAATTCCTCATGTAATCGTCAGGGGCAAGTCGCCCCTGCAATACGCTTTCCGGACGAGTGTTGTTTTCCGGTCATTTACTTTGTTCCCAACATTTTCTCTCTATGGCCACGCACGACGCACCGCGGGGCTCGCGGAAACCGGTTGGTTAACGCGAGCGGTTAAAAATGCGTGGGCAAACCGGCGTTTTGCGGGATGTGCGTGGGATTTTCGCGGTCCCGGAGGGGAATGACGGAAGCGAAAGTGGAGAGATTGATGTCGCTGAGGATTGCGGTGGCGCTGGCGGCCACGATCGGGGCGGGGATGTTGATAACGACACAGGCCGAGGCGCGGCCGGATATGGTCGGTTTCCGGGGCGACTATTCGCCGGGAACGATCGTGGTGAAGACCAATGAACGCCGGCTTTATCTCGTTGTCGATCCGGGCCATGCCATGCGCTATCCCGTCGGCGTCGGCAAAGCCGGCAAGCAATGGGCCGGCACCACCCAGATCGACGGCAAGTACCGCAATCCGGCCTGGTCGCCGCCGGCGGAAGTGAAACGCGACAAGCCGTCAATCCCGGACGTCATTCCCGGCGGCTCGCCGCAAAATCCGATGGGCGTCGCCGCGATGACGCTGGCGGGCGGGGAATACGCCATTCACGGCACCAACGTGCCGGGATCGATCGGCGGCTTCGTGTCCTATGGCTGCATCCGCATGTTGAATGCCGATATCAGCGACCTTTACGAGCGCGTCTCCGTCGGCGCCACCGTGGTGGTGTCGCACTGATCGGCTGCTGCAAGATCTGAAAATGCAAAAAGCAATGCAACCGCGCGGCTTTTTGTTTGAAACCATCTGCTTCTGCCCGGAGCGTGCTGAAATCGGCAAGCGCAATGCCCAGGCTCAAAAATCGGAGGCAATGCCCTTGTTTTCCCAGTCGCCATAGCGGGTCGGTTCCGGGCCCTTCGGACCCTGAAACTCCTTTTCCACAGGCTTGGCGTTTGCCTCGGCGGCTTGCCTGCGGGCGTCGGCCTCGGCTAACGCGCGCTTTGCCGCCGGCGTGAGCTGCTTGCGCTCCGTTCTAGGCGCGGCCGTTGCGGGCCGTGAAGGATCATCAGTCATCGCAAGCTTCCGGCCGCGGAATCCGCCCGCGCAATTCAGCGCTCCAGCATATAGATGGTACTGCGATCGTGAATCGCCACCGCGATTCTTACATTTGGCATATTCCCATGCCAAAGGTGTGTTTCCTTCCGATGGCATGAGCGGCAAACGCTAATCGCTGTCCGACCTCCCGAGATGTTCCCGCTCCATGCCTCCTCAACGATTCGCAATGCCATCCGAGGTGCCCGGTCTCGCGGCGCGGCGGATCGCGGCGGACATTCTCGACGGCGTGCTGCATAAGCAGCGCACGCTTGACGACCAGCTCGACGGCGCCGCCGCACATCCCGGACTGAAGGCCCTCGCCGATCGTGACCGCGCCTTGATGCGGCGGCTGGTCGCAACGATTTTGCGGCGGCTCGGCACGCTGGGCCATGTGCTGTCGCGGCTGCTCGATCGCGGCATCCCGACCGATGCGCCGCGCGCGCAAAGTGCGCTGCTGATCGGCGCTGCGCAGATTCTCTGGATGGATGTGCCCGATCATGCCGCGGTCGATCTGTCGGTACGGCTGGTGCAGTCGGACCGGCGGGCCGCGAAATATGCCGGGCTCGTCAATGCGGTGCTGCGCCGCTGCGCGCGCGAGGCGCAACCGCTGATCGACGAGGTCAAGTCGCAGACGCTCGACGTTCCGCCGTGGCTGCTGGCGCGCTGGATCGCCCACTACGGCGAGACTGTTGCTCGCGACATCGCGGTTGCGATCAGCCACGAGCCGTCGCTCGATATCACCGTGAAGTCCGATGCCGAGCAGTGGGCGACCCGCCTGCACGGCGAAACGCTGCCGACGGGAACCGTGCGCACGCTGCTGCAGGGCTCGGTGACCATGCTGCCGGGCTTTGCCGAAGGCCAATGGTGGGTACAGGACGCCGCCGCCGCATTGCCGGCGCGCTTGTTCGGCGACATCGCCGGCAAAACCATCGTTGATCTCTGCGCCGCGCCCGGCGGCAAGACGGCGCAGCTTGCAAAAGCCGGCGCGCGCGTCACCGCGGTCGACCGTTCGCCTGGTCGCATGGCGCGGCTTCGCGATAATCTGGCGCGGCTGGCGCTGGAGGCCGAGACCGTGGTGGCCGACGCCACCGAATGGCAAGGGGGAATTGGCAGCGGCGGCTTCGATGGCATCCTGGTCGACGCGCCCTGCACCTCGACCGGCACCATCCGCCGCCACCCGGACGTCGCCTGGCTTCGCCAGGAAGCCGATATCGGCGCGCTGACGGCGCTGCAGAAGCGCTTGCTGCAAAGGGCGGTGGCACTGCTCCGGCCAGGCGGGACGCTGGTCTATTGTACCTGTTCGCTGGAACCGGAAGAGGGCGAGCAGGCCATATCTGCCCTTCTCGCCGCCGAACCCGCCGTGCGCCGCGCGCCGATCGATGCCGGAGAGGTCGCGGGCCTCACCGAGATCCTGACTGCGGAGGGCGACCTGCGCACCCTGCCCTGCCACCTGCCGCACCAAGACCCCCGGCTGGGCGGGCTGGACGGCTTTTACGCGGCGCGGTTGGTTAAATCCTGATTTTGCACCGCATTTCCGCCCCGCCCCGCTGATTCGCGCGCTTTCAAGATGGTGTCTTGGCCGCGTTTCCGGATTAAAAGGATTCGCGGAAAATTTTCATCCAATCCTAATGGGTGGTTCGGAGATTCGCTTCGCCGCCGTCGGGAGCCCAACAAGTGAACTTTTGAACCAAACCACATTTTGATTTGCAGCTTACTGGTGTCCCCCCTCGAATCCGAAGTTCGCTGAGAGGGAGACGCAATTTGGGGCGAACTTCGGATTCGGGACACTAGCAAGGCGTGTCGGTCGCTCAACGCAGACGCATTTCGACGCTGATCATGGGCCGCTTCGCGCGGAACGTGATGGCGCGGGCAAGCGGCGGCTCGGTGGCGCTGTCGCGGCTGTGGCCGGGCCGCACCGATCGCCTCATCATCGCCCCGCATGACCTGCGCACCGCCGACGCCACCCGCGCGGCTGAAATCTATGCCGGCCGCTTTGTGTTTGCCGGCAAGATCGTGACCTGCCACGGGCGCTCGATCTTCGATCTCGAGCCGCCATCGGAAGATTGGGAGGTGGCGCTTCTCGGCTTCGGATGGCTGCGGCATCTGCGCGCCGCCGATACCGCGCTGACCCGCGCCAACGCGCGCTCGCTGGTCGACGACTGGATTTCGAACCCGGCGCAGAAGCGCCCCGTCGGCCGCCGCGCCGACGTGCTGGCGCGCCGCGTGATCTCGCTGTTGTCGCAGGCGCCATTGGTGCTCGGCGATACCGACGGCAAATTCTATCGGCGCTACTTGCGCGGACTGACGCGCGAAATCCGCTATCTGCGCTACACGATGCTGGATATCCCCGATGGCGTACCGCGGCTGCAGGTGCTGATCGCGCTGTGCTACGCCTCGCTCTGCCTCGCCAACCAGGCGCGGCACATCCGCACCGCCACGCGCAAGCTTTCCGACGAACTGCAGCGGCAAATACTCCCCGACGGTGGGCACATATCGCGCAATCCCGGCGCGCTGATCGAGCTGCTGATCGACCTGTTGCCGCTGCGGCAGACCTTCGCCGCCCGCAACATCGCGCCGCCGCCGGCGCTATTGAACGCGATCGACCGCATGATGCCGATGCTGCGCTTCTTTCGTCACGGCGACGGCAGCTTCGCCATGTTCAATGGCATGAGCAGCGCGCCATCCGATCTGCTGGCGACCCTGCTCGCCTATGACGACACCCACGGCGCGCCGATGGCGAACATGCCGCACACCGGCTTTCAGCGGCTCGATGCCGGCGCCATGACGGTCATCATGGACACCGGCCCGCCGCCGCCGCCCAGTGTCAGTCACGACGCCCACGCCGGCTGCCTCTCGTTTGAATTGTCGTCGGGGCCGAGCCGGATCGTCATCAATTGCGGCATGCCCACCACCGGCCGCGACAACTGGCGCAGCTTTGCGCGCAGCACGGCGGCGCATTCGACGCTGACCTATCACGATACGTCGTCCTGCCAGTTCGTCGAGCTCTCGGCGATGAAGCGGCTGTTGCAGGGCGCGCCCGTTGTCAGCGGCCCGGGCAATGTGGAAAGCTATCGCGAGGTGGTCGGCAACGGCGTGCTGCTGACCACGTCGCACGACGGCTACCTGGCGCGGTTCGGCGTGATGCATCGCCGGGTGCTGATGGTCGCGCATGACGGTTCCAGGCTCGATGGCGAGGACACCGTGTCGCCGGCGCCGGGCGCTCGCATGAAGGGCGCCGAGACCGACTACGCGGTACGGTTTCATCTGCACCCTTCCGTGAAGGCGAGCCGGCTCAGCGACGCGCGCGGCGTGATGCTGGTGCTGCCAAATCGCGACGTCTGGACCTTCGAGGGGCTCGACGACAAGGTCGAACTGGAAGACAGCGTGTTCCTGGCGGGAAACGACGGCCCCCGCCGCACCACCCAGGTCGTGATTCGGCAGGATTCGCGGCACGCCCCCAGCATCCGCTGGAGCTTTGTCCGCTCGACGGCTTCGGCCTCGACGACTACGGCGAGACGCAATGCGCGCCGCGAGCCGGAATTGCCGCTCTAGGAATGATGGCAGGCTTTTGACGTGGGCCTCCCTTGACAGATGTAAGCTAATTGCTTACGTTCAGATGTGATCCGAACCTTCAAGAGCAAAGCCCTTTCGGAGCTGTGGACGAAGGGCAGGAGTTCGAAGATCGATGCGAAAATGCATAAGCGCATTTTCGCGAGGCTCGACCGTCTTGACGTCGCCGTCCGAGCTGAGGAAATGAACGTCCCGGGCTTCGACTTTCATTCCTTGCAGGGGTTCAATCCGAAACGCTATTCGGTCCACGTCAATGGACCGTGGTGCATCACGTTCGAATTCGAAGACGGCGAGGCCTGCCGCGTCGATTTCGAACAATATCACTAAGGAGCAACCATGGCCTATGCGGCAAAGCGTGCAAGGAATCGCTGCCCTACTCATCCCGGTGCGCTGCTTCGCGATGACATTATTCCGGCCACCGGCCGGACCAAGGCGGAAATCGCCGGACTGCTCGGAATTTCGCGTCAGCATCTTTACGACGTCCTGCAGGAAAGAAAGCCGGTGTCCCCGACCGTCGCTGTTCGGCTCGGTAAGCTTTTTGGCGACGGCGCGGGAATCTGGACGCGGATGCAGGCCGCTTACGATACCTGGCATGCGGAGCGGACCGAAGACGTCCGTCACATCCCGACCATCAAGACGAAGGCCGCTTAAGATAACACGCACCGCCGTTTGCCAATCAATATCCCCTGCAATTTCCAAGCTATCGGTGCCGCCCGTGGTTTCACACCACGTGAAACCATGCTACGCGCCGAACTTGTTACCTAGGACTGAAATATGACCGACCATCCGCGCCGCGTGACCCGTGCTTTACTGTCCGTGTCCGACAAATCCGGACTGATCGAATTCGCCCGCGCGCTGGCCGGCCATGGCATCGATCTTGTCTCCACCGGCGGCACCGCCAAGGCGATTGCTGCCGCTGGGTTGAAGGTCACCGATGTTTCGGAGCTCACCGGATTTCCGGAAATGATGGATGGGCGGGTCAAGACGCTGCATCCCAAAGTGCATGGCGGGCTGCTCGCGATCAGAGACAACGCCGAACACGCGCAGTCGATGAAGGCGCACGGCATCACGCCGATCGACCTTTTGGTGGTCAATCTCTATCCGTTCGAGGCGACGGTCGACAATGGCGCAGGCTTCGAGGAATGCATCGAGAATATCGATATCGGCGGCCCCGCGATGATCCGCGCCGCGGCGAAGAACCACGACGACGTCGCCGTGGTCGTCGAACCGCAGGATTATCAGGCCGTGCTCGACGAACTCGCCGCCAACCAGGGCGCGACCACGCTGACGCTGCGCCGCCGTCTCGCCGCCAAAGCCTACGCCCGCACCGCCGCCTATGACGCCGCGATCTCGAACTGGTTCGCGGGTCAGCTCAAGACCGACGCGCCCGATTATCGCGCCTTTGGCGGCCGGCTGATCCAGGCGCTGCGCTACGGCGAGAACCCGCACCAGACGGCCGCGTTCTACCGCACGCCCGACAAACGCCCGGGCGTCGCCACGATGCGGCAACTGCAAGGCAAAGAATTGTCGTACAACAACATCAACGATACTGATGCTGCCTATGAATGCATCGCCGAATTCGATCCGGCACGCACCGCCGCCTGCGTTATTGTCAAGCACGCCAACCCTTGCGGCGTTGCCGAAGGCACTGACCTCATCAGCGCCTATCGCAAAGCGCTGGCCTGCGATTCGACATCCGCCTCCGGCGGCATCGTCGCCGTCAATCGCACGCTTGATGCCGATGCCGCGCGCGCGATCATCGAAATCTTCACCGAGGTGATCATCGCGCCTGACGCGACCGACGAGGCCATCGCCATCGTCGCCGCAAAGAAAAATCTGCGGCTCTTGCTGGCGGGCAGTCTACCCGATCCGCGCGCGGTCGGCCTGACGGCAAAAACCGTCGCCGGCGGCCTGCTGGTGCAAAGCCGCGACAACGCCGTGGTCGACGACATGGCGCTGAAGGTCGCGACCAAGCGCGCGCCGACCGAGGCCGAGCTGCGCGATCTCAAATTCGCATTCCGCGTCGCCAAGCACGTCAAGTCGAATACCATCGTCTATGCCAAGGATCTCGCCACCGTCGGCATCGGCGCCGGCCAGATGAGCCGCGTCGATTCGGCGCGCATCGCCGCACGCAAGGCGCAGGATGCCGCCGATGAATTGAAACTGCCGTCTCCGATGACCAAGGGCTCCGTGGTCGCGTCGGACGCCTTCATTCCATTTACCGACGGCCTGCTGGTCGCGATCGAAGCCGGCGCCACCGCCGTGATTCAGCCCGGCGGTTCGATACGCGACGGCGAAGTCATCAAGGCCGCCGACGACGCCGGCATCGCCATGGTGTTCACCGGCGTCAGGCATTTCAGGCATTGACAACACCCGTCATTGCGGGCTTGACGACGGAAAATCATTGCCTTACCCGCGCCAGCAGCGCCA
>Ga0208989_10000297_pt1 | contig 13550 bp, 13 predicted proteins | sample MedBloCAOM3_M1_FD_187852 | JGI IMG/M metagenome (GOLD analysis project Ga0208989, IMG submission 187852) | Forest soil microbial communities from El Dorado National Forest, California, USA - Mediterranean Blodgett CA OM3_M1 (SPAdes) (version 2) | ecosystem: Environmental > Terrestrial > Soil >...
GCTTTCAGGTCAGCTTGGGGCCTCAGCGATCTCAGCGATCGAGCGAGGCGTCCTCCACCATCCATTGCACGAGCTCGTCAAATGTTGTGCCCGCAAACGCTGCGAGTTCTGGCACAAGTGACGTCTCGGTCATGCCGGGCTGGGTGTTGACCTCTAGGCAGAAGAGGCCAGCTGTTCCCTCGATGCGGTCGTCGAAGCGGAAATCCGCACGGCTCACGCCCCGGCAGCCAAGCGCCAAATGCGCCGCCAGCGTTAACCTTCGGACTTCCTGGTAAACAAATGGTAAAATAGGTGCAGGCTGGATGTGTTTTGATCCGCCTTCTGAGTACTTTGCCTCGTAATCGTAAAATTTTACCATTGGAACGATCTCGATCACCCCGGTCGGCTCGCCCTTGATGACCGCGCAGGTCAGTTCCTTGCCGGCGACGTATTTTTCGACCAGAAGCTGGTCGCCATAGGGCCAATCCTCGCGAAACAGCTCCTGCGGCGGATGGGCATGGGCCTCGGTGACGATGAACACCCCGACGCTCGATCCGTCCGCCACCGGCTTGATCACATAGGGCGGCGCCATCACGTGCCGCTTGGCGACCTCGGCGCGCGGCAGGGTCAGCCCTTGCGGCACCGGAACCCCGGCCGCGGCCATCACGTCCTTGGCGACATCCTTCTTCATTGCCAAGGCCGAACTGCACACGCCGGAATGGCTGTAGGGGATGCCGAGAATCTCCAGCAGGCCCTGGATGCAACCGTCCTCGCCGAAAGGCCCGTGCAACAGATTGAGCGCAACGTCGGGTTTCAATCTGGTGAGCACATCGGCGACGTCGCGCCCGACATCGACTCGCGTCACGCGATAGCCGCATCGTTCGGCTGCGTCGGCGCACGCCCTGCCGGAACTCAGAGACACTTGCCGCTCCGCCGACCATCCGCCCAGTAGCACCGCGACGTGTTTTGGCATTTCTGTACCTACTTTCTTCGTCATTCCGGGGCGCTAGCCTTGCGACAAAATTGATGCCAGCATCAATTTTGGCCAATCCGCTTGATTTCCCAGTGCAGCTCAATTCCGGAATTTTCCCTCACCCGCGCGCGAACGGTCTCGCCCAGGGCTTCGATGTCCTGGCCGGTCGCGCTACCTGTGTTGATCAGGAAATTGCAGTGCATTTCCGATACCTGCGCGCCGCCGACGCGCAAGCCCCGGCAGCCTGCGGCATCGATCAGCTTCCAGGCGCTATGATCCGGCGGATTCTTGAACGTCGAGCCGCCGGTCTTTTCGCGGATCGGCTGCGCGGTTTCGCGGTGATTTTGCACCTCGTTCATCCGCGCGCGAATTGCATCGGGCGCGGCGATCAGCCCACGAAAGCGCGCCGAGGTAAAAATGATCGAAGGAACGACACCGCTGTTGCGATAGACGAACTTCATATCCGCGTTTGTAAAAATATGTTTTTTGCCGTCGCGGCCAACGCCTGACGCCTCGATCAGGACATCCTTGGTCTCGGCGCCGTTGGCGCCGGCGTTCATGCGCAGCGCGCCACCGATGGTGCCGGGAATGCCAAAGAAAAATTCCAGCCCACTGACGTTGGCCGCCGCGGCCGTCTCGGCCACGCGCTTGTCGAGCGCGGCGGCGCCGGCGCTGAGAATATCGCCGTCGGCGCTGGTCTCGCCGAAGCCGCGTGGGCTGAGCCTGATTACCACGCCCGGCATGCCGCCATCGCGCACGATCAGGTTGGAGCCGACACCGACGACATAGACCGGCAGTTCGCGCGGCAGGTTTGCGAGGAAATAGGCGAGATCGTCCTCATCGGATGGCGTGAACAGCACCTGCGCCGGACCGCCGACCCGAAACCATGTCAGCTCCGCGAGCGACTGGTTCGCCAATAGCCGCCCGCGCAACTCCGGCATCGCGGCTTTGAGATCGGGCGTGATGTCGGGAAAGGTCATGCGCGTTTTCTGTTCCCTCCCCCCTTGTGGGGGAGGGTCAGGGCCAAATACGGTGCCTGCATCGTCACGTTCACCCCAGCGCCTTCAATTCGCCCGGCAGAGCGTAGGCCCATTGCGTAATGTTGCCGGCGCCGAGACAGACGATAAAATCGCCGCGGCCGGCGATGCCATGCACCACGCCGGCAAGCGCGGCGGAATTTGGCAGCGGAATGACTTCGCGATGGCCGTGCGCGCGGAGCCCCAGCACAAAATGGTCGCGGTCAATTCCCGCAATGGGCGCCTCGCCAGCCGGATAGACCTCGGCGACGATAACGGCGTCGGCGTCGTTGAAGCAGGTGCAGAATTCCTCGAACAGCGATTGCAGCCGGGTGAAACGATGCGGCTGCACCACGGCAATGATTTTGCCGTTGGTGGACTCCCGCGCCGCCTTCAGCACCGCTGATATCTCGACGGGGTGATGGCCGTAGTCATCGATGATAGTAACGCCGTTCCATTCGCCTGTTTTGGTGAAACGCCGCCGCACGCCTCCGAAACCCGCAAGCGCCTTGCGGATCATCGCGTCAGACAAGCCCAATTCATGCGCCACTGCGATCGCCGCCGTGGCGTTGAGCGCGTTGTGCCGTCCCGGCATCGGCAGCACGAGGTCGACGATCTCATGCGCAACATCGGTCTTGCGATCCCGAAACGCGACCTTGAAGCTGGATCCGCCACCCGTCGGATTGAGGTCGAGCAGCCGCGCATCAGCCTGCGGATTTTCGCCGTAGGTGATGATACGGCGATCCTCGATCTTGCCGACGATGGTCTGCACCACAGGATGGTCTATGCACATCACCGCGAAGCCGTAGAACGGGACGTTCTCGACGAAATTGCGGAACGCGTCCTGCACCGCATCGAAAGTCTTGAAATGATCGAGATGTTCAGGGTCGATATTGGTCACGATGGCGACATCGGCCGGCAGTTTCAGGAAGGTGCCGTCGCTCTCGTCGGCTTCCACCACCATCCACTCGCCGGCGCCGAGCCGGGCGTTGGTGCCATAGGCATTGATGATGCCGCCGTTGATCACGGTGGGATCGAGATCGCCGGCATCGAGCAGGGCTGCGACCATCGAGGTGGTGGTGGTCTTGCCATGAGTGCCTGCGATTGCGACGCAGCTTTTCAGGCGCATCAGCTCGGCCAGCATTTCGGCGCGGCGCACCACCGGGATGCGCTGCGCCCGCGCCGCCATCAATTCGGGATTGTCGCGCTTGATCGCGGTCGACACCACCAGCACATCGGCGCCGGCGACGTTCTCGGCCTTGTGGCCGACGGTGATGGCAATGCCCTTGTCGCGCAGACGGCTGACGTTTGCGCTCTCCGAAGCATCAGACCCTTGCACGGTGTAGCCGAGATTGCACAGCACCTCGGCGATGCCGCTCATGCCGATGCCGCCGATCCCGACGAAGTGGATGGGTCCGATCTCGCGCGGCAGTCTCATGGTTGGTTCCTTGACGTCATCATCCGCGAAGGCGGACGATCCAGTATTCCGCGAAGCCTAAAGGTTCAAATCAGCCGCGCGGAGTACTGGATGCCCCGCTTTCGCGGGGCATGACAAGGGCAATTTTGCGCGCAATCGTCTAGATTCCGGCCACTTTCGCAACCAGATCGGCCAGCCGTTCGGCGGCATCGAGCCGGCCCACCGTGCGGGCGCCCGCGGCCATCGCGGTCAGCCGCTCAGGCTCGGCGGCGAGCGCGGAGATTTCCGCAGCCAGCCGGTCGGGCGTGAAATCCGCCTGAACGATGCGAAGTGCGCCACTCGCCTGCGCCAGCACGCCGGCGTTGGCGAACTGATCCTGGTCGATCGAGCCAGGCAGCGGCACCAGGATCGAGGGGCGGCCGATGGCGCCGAGCTCGGCCACCGTGCCGGCGCCGGAGCGCGAGATCACGAGATGGCTCGACGCCAACCGCGCCGGCAAATCGCTAAAGAACGGCGCCAGTTCGGCGTTGATCTTGAGCCGGTCATAGACCGCGCGCACGCGCGCCATGTCTTCTTCGCGCACCTGCTGTGTGAGGATTAGTCTGTTCCACAGCGCAGGCTCCAGCCGTTCGATCGCGCCCGGCACGATATCAGCCATCACGCGCGCGCCCTGGCTGCCGCCGACCACCAGCAGGCGAAGCAGCCCCGCCGGTTCGGGTGAAGCGAATTTCACTGCGGCCGCGGCAAGGATCGCCGGACGCATCGGCGTACCGACCGCGGTTGTTTTCCCCGATAGCGCCGGGTCGCGATCGAGCACGCCCGGCAGCGAGGTCGCGATCGCACTGACGCGGCTGGATAGAAAACGATTGGCGCGGCCGAGCACCGCATTGGCCTCGTGAATGATGCCGGGTGTGCCGAACAGTCGCGCGGCCAACAGCGGCGGCAGCGTCGGATAACCGCCGAAGCCGACCACGGCCGCGGGCTTCAATCGCCGCATCAGGTTGAGCGACACTCCAGTGCCGGCGGCAAGCATCGCGCCGGTGTAGGCCAGCGACCATGGCGTGCGACCGCGCACGGTCGCGCTCGGCACCACGTCGATCGTGTCCTTGGAGAACAATCCGCTATAGCGCAACGCGCGGGAGTCGGTGGCGAGGCGCACGCGATAGCCACGCTTGATCAGTTCGACGCCAAGCGCCTCGGCGGGAAACAGATGACCGCCGGTCCCGCCCGCAGCCAGCAGAATCAAAGGCGCAGTGTCCATTGGGGCGACCTTTGCAAATTAAGTACCGTCATTGCGAGCCAACGGGTCGGCGCCAACGGGTCGCGCGAATGCGCTGCCCGATGACAGGCTCCGCGAACCAATCCAGAGCTTGCAGGACAAAGTAGGACTGGATTGCTTCTTCACTTCGTTCCTCGAAATGACGAAAAGCGCGTCTTTGCCGTGAGGTCAAGCGTAGCTGCGCACGGCGTTGGCGTCGCCGATCGATTCCATTTCGGTGCGCGGCCGGTGCCGTGTCAGGGCCAGCATCATGCCGACGCCGTAAGCCAGCGAGATGATCGACGATCCGCCATAGGAGATGAACGGCAGCGTCATGCCCTTGGCCGGGATCAGCTGCAGGTTGACCGACATGTTGATCGCGGCCTGCACGCCGAACAAAATTGTCAGGCCCGACGCGGCAAACCGCGAGAACATATCCTCGGTGGCGTAGGCGCGCGATAGCGCGCGGATCACGACGAAGGCGAACAGCGCGAGCAGCGCGAGGCAAAGGATGATTCCGAATTCCTCCGCCGCCACCGCGAACACGAAATCGGTATGGCTGTCCGGCAGGCTGCGCTTGGCGATGCCTTCACCCGGTCCAAGTCCGAACCAGCCGCCGTTGGAGAATGCCTCCATGGCGGTATCGACCTGAAACGTATCTCCCGACGCGGGATTCATGAAACGCTTGATGCGCCCCGCCACGTGCGGCACCAAAAGATAGGCTCCGAACAGGCCGGCGCTGGCGGCGCCCGCGAGCCCCAGCACCCAGATCATCCGCATGCCGGCGATGAAAAACAAAGCGCCCCACACCATCAGGATCAGCATGGTCTGACCGAAATCCGGCTCCATCACCAACAGCGACACCAGCATCATCAGCAGCACCAACGCGATCGACGTCGCGGGCATTTCCGGCCGCCGCGCCGATTCCGCAAACAGCCACGCCGCTACCACCACGAACGCGGGCTTGGCGGATTCGGAAGCCTGGATATTGAGGCCGATCAGGGTGATCCAGCGCCGCGCACCCTTGACCTCGGGGCCGACCAGCAGGGTCGCCACGATCAGCACGATGCTGACCGCGAACACGATCAGCGCGGTGCGGCGAATCTGCCGCGGCGACAGGAACGACACGCCGATCAGCACGATGAAGGACGGCAGCAGGAACAATACATGACGGTTGAAGAAGTGAAACGGATCGAGCCCGATCCGTGTCGCCACCGGCGGACTGGCCGCCAGCGAAAGAATGATACCGCCCAGCATCAGCGCGATGATCGCCGCGAGCAGCAGGCGATCCACGGTCCACCACCATTCGCTTAAGGGGGTGCGTTGTTCACGGGAGATCATCGGGGTTCCCAACAGACGAAGGTTTGCCCATTGGTCGCCTAGGATGGTTTCCGAAGAGTTAACGGCGACTGCATCTTTGGACGGAGCAGCGCTTCTCCGCTCGTCATGGCCGGACTTGTTCCGGCCATCCACGACTTTGTCTGCACAAGAAGCAAGCAAGACGTGGATCACCGGGACAAGCCCGGTGATGACGGCATCCTCACACCACCGGCTTGACGCCCGGTAGCGCTCTCGTGCTCCGGATGCTCGCCACTCATGTCAACCTAAGTGATTACAGATACTTAGCTGGCGACGTACGCCAATCGCTGACTATTTGGCGCGGCAGGACAGCTTTTTGGTAGCCATCGTCTGATTGCCCGTCGCAAGATGGCCGAGTGCCATAGTCGAGCCTCGTCGGTGCGTCGATGACCAAGCTTGGGCCCAATGAGAAGCTCTATCCGGTCGTCAAGATCGCGATGGTGGTCGACGCGCTCAAGGACGAAGGCGTCTCACCCAGAGACGCGCTGGCAGGAATTCGCGTTTCCGAGACGCAGTTGGGCTCGCCGGCAGTTCGGGTATCCGCAAATGAGGTTCTTCAATCCTATCGCAACGCCATCCGGCTCTCTCGAAACCCGCACTTTGCCTACCAGACCGGCCTGAAATTTCACGTCTCAACTTACGGCATGTACGGCTTCGCAATCCTGAGCGGCACAGACTTTCGCCGAACCATGGCGTTTGCCATGGAATATCACCAGCTCGCTGCGCCGCTCGTCGATATACAATTCTCAGAACAAGACAAAGTCGCGGTTTGGACGATGAGTCCGTTTCCGTTTCCGCAGGTCGATGCACCCCTCTACAAATTCGTCGTTGAACTCCAGGCCGGCGTGCACATGTCGCTGCATCGCGATATCATGGGCCAATCGTTCGGCGCGTCGGAGCTGCATTTTACATTCGGCCGGCCTCGGGGCGCCAAGAGCGACGTCGAAGTCCTTGGCTGCCCGGTGCTCTACGGGCAGCCCGAAAACAAATTTTTATTCGACCTCGATTGGCTGAATATCCCACCGAATTTCGGAAATGAGGTGACCTATTCCGAGGTATTGCAACTCTGCGACAAGTTGCTGAGCGAGTTGAAGCTGAACACCGGCGTAGCGGGCAAGGTTCGCGAAATTTTCCTGAGCTGTTTGGGGCAGCCCACAAGCTTCGAACTGGTCGCGAAACGTCTCAGAATGAGTCCGCGCACCTTGCGGCGGAAGCTAGAGCAGGAAGGCACGTCGTTTCGCGAACTGATTGACGAATTAAGGGCGCATGCGGCGATCAAATACGTCCGCGATACGGACCTGACGATCGAAGACGTCGCATACGCATTGGGGTTCAGCGACGCAGCCGCCTTCCGCCACGCCTTTCGGCGCTGGACCAAGAGCGCGCCGCACGAATATCGGCGCGGCAGAATCGATATCGAACCGGCTTCTCGCAGGTAAGACATCTTACATGCGGCCTGCCTGACGTTCCCCGTCCATTCGCCAAGCAAGATTGTCGAGATTTCGATCCGGCGCTTTTGGCCGGAATTGACCGGTTGTTGGCCGGAACGATCCTTTTTGAAGCGTGATGACTGGGCAATCCTCCTCTCAACGCTTGGCCAGGAAGCCAAGCGGCCCGTCCATTCCAAACGGCACAATCGAGGAGATCGATATGAGCGAGAAGTTTGACAATTTCTGCAACGAACTTCGTACCAAGATCAATGATGCCGACAAGCGCATCAAGGATCTGAAGGCGAACGCCGTCGGCGCCAGCGAAAAGGCCAAGGTCGAGGCGAAGGCGCAACTTGCCGCGCTCGAGAACAAGGCGAAGGAGCAGAAGGCCCGCACTGCGGCGGCCGAGGCAAAAGTGAAAACGTGGGTCGAGGAAAAGAAGACAATGACCCATGACAAGATCGCAGAGTGGAAGCAGCAGCGGGACGTAAAACGACTGGAGTCCCGCGCCGATCTTTCAGAGCGCTACGCCGTCATGGCGATGGAAATTGCTGCCGCAGCGGTCGACGAGGCTGAGAGGGCGGCCGTCGAAGCCGTCGTTGCCCGTATGGATGCCGAAGGAATCAAGGTGCTGGTTGCGAGCAAGAGCTAGGTCGGTCGTCAATCGGCCGCGCCAATCAATTCCCGGATTATCTGATCGCACAAGGAGAAGGACATGAAGCGAAGCATCGCGATAGCGGCAACCGCGGTTGCCGTGCTGTTCGGCCCGATCGGCGCGTCGCAGGGTCAACAGGTTGTGGGCTCTACCCAGCTCGGCGTGGCGGTCGCCGAACTGCGGGACGTTACCGTGGGATGGAGCGCCAAGCGCCAAATTCTCGGGCAATCCGTCTACAACGACAAGGGCGAGGCGATCGGGAAGGCCGACGACATCATCATCGCTCCGGACAAAGCGGTCTCCTACGCCATCATCGGCGCCGGCGGATTCCTCGGTGTCGGCAAGCATGACGTCGCCATCCCCGTCAGCCAGTTGAAAGAAAGCGACGGCAAGATCGTTCTTGCCGGTGCAACGAAGGAAGTCATCAAATCAATGCCTCCCTTCGAATATGCGCGCTGAATTCGTCGGCTGCTGATCCGAGACAACTGCGGCAGCCGGCTCCTTTCCACCCACACGCAACCATCCCTAATTCCATTCAGAAGGAGGCTCACATGACCGACAGGATAATCGTAGCGACATTCAACGATACCAATGCTGCCTATGATGCGGCGAGCGCGATCAAGGGCTTGAAGGACGCTGGTGTCGCGGATTTCAAACTCAAGACTGGCGTGATGATCAAGAAAGACGATCGGGGCAACGTTGTATTGCTTGAAAGTAAGGACCGTCATCTTCTGGGAACAGCGGTGGGGACGGTTACCGGGGCGCTGATCGGATTGATCGGGGGAGCGCCCGGCATGGCGCTGGGGGCAGCGCTGGGCGCCACGACGGGGTTGAGTGGCGATGTCGTGATGGAGGCGCTGGATTCCGACTTCGTGGACTCGGTGACCACAGACATGCGTCCGGGAATGACAGCGATCATCGTCGAGGCGAACGAGGGCAGCACGCGTGCGGTCGACGATCTCGTCGCGTTGGGCGGAGGCCACGTCTATCGGCAGGCCGCCTGAAGACAATCCAGGACCTGTAATTCAGGACCTGTAATTCAAGACCTGTAATTCAAGACCTGCCGGCCGAACGACCGGCAGGTCACCACCCCCGGAGAGAACATGATGACCACACTCAAGGCTACGATTACCGCACGCGCGAACGAAGATCCCGCGGAACAGAACATCGCACAGCTGCTGGCTCAGAATTGGTGGGCCTTCGCGATCCGGGGCGTACTCGGAATTATTTTTGGCCTGATCGCGATCTTCGAGCCCGGCGTCACCATGTTGTCGCTGGTGCTGGTGTTTTCGGCTTATGCTTTCGTCGACGGTGCCTTCGCAATCATCGCGTCGGTGCGCGCCGCGCGGCGGCACGAACGGTGGGGATTTTTGGTACTCGAGGGCATCGTCAACATCATTGCGGCTGCACTCGCATTCCTGTGGCCGGCCATCACGGTCGTCAGCTTCGTCTTCCTCGTGGGCACCTGGGCGATACTCTCCGGCGGGCTGATGCTGAGCGCTGCAATGCGTCTTAGCGGCGATCACGGCCGTTGGTGGCTTGTGCTCGGTGGTCTCGCATCCGTGATCTACGGTGCGCTGCTGATCTTCGCTCCCTTTGTTGGAGCCATCGTCCTGACCTGGTGGCTCGGCGCCTATGCCATTGTGTTTGGTTTCGCTTTGATGGCCGTCGCAATCAAACTGTACCAGCGACAGCATGATCAGCCGCACGGCTGAAGTTGCCGGCGCCGTCATGATATCTACCATCTAACCGCCCTAATCTTTTAAAACGTCGTAATCCCAGTTGTGATGAGTGTGGAGGAATGGATTGCCGCCTTCCTTGTCGGTTAGCTTCGCATAGATACGGAAGCGAGTACCGACGGGATGGTTACGACGCATCTGTTTCGGCGAACGTACTCGTAGCGATCGCGGAAATTCTTGACCTTCCACGCACCGGACGTGAATGTCACCGTGCAGGCCGGAGCCGGATTCGCGATAGGTCTCGACAATGAGCGTGTAATACGGTTCGTCCGGCATTCCCATGTACGCCCCCCGCCTACTCGCAAGGGTTGTTCTACAGGTTTGTCGGCTTATTCTCCAGTGGATAGACGATCATTCTGTTTCGCAAAACGCATAATCTACGCACCACCAGTTCGACTCGATACCTTTGCCATAGGTTCACGGTAGATTCGAGCAGGGCTTTTGCGGCCGCCCTCTCAACTCGTCGTGCCTCACCTTGTGCCGGGCATCCACATCTTAAAAGCCCGAATGCAAGCAAGACGTGGATCACCGGGACAAGCCCGGTGATGACGGCATCCTCACACCACCGGCTTGACCCCTGGCAGTGCCGTGACGAGATCGCGGAACTGCGCGCCGCGAATTTCAAAATTGCGGTACTGGTCGAACGACGCGCAGGCCGGCGACAGCAGCACCACGGGCTCTGCCAGCCGGGAGGCTTCCGCATCTTCAGCGGCATTGGCGACCGCAACTTCAAGCGTTTCCGAGATCTCGTGCGGCACCCGATCGCCGAGAGTTTCAGCGAATTCCTGTGCGGCTTCCCCGATCAGATAGGCCTTGCGGATGCGCGGGAAATATTCGGTCAAACCCGTGATGCCGCCGAGCTTCGGCTTACCGCCGGCGATCCAGAAAATATCGGCGAAAGAAGAAAGCGCATGCGCCGCCGCATCGGCATTGGTGCCCTTGGAATCGTTGACGAACAGCACGTTGCCGCGGCGGCCTACCTGCTCCATGCGATGCGCGAGACCGGGAAAGCTGCGCAGGCCGTTTTGCAGGACTTCGGTTGAGATACCGAGCGCCAGCGCGCAGGCGGAAGCGCAAGCCGCATTCTGCGCGTTGTGCGCCCCGCGCAGCGAACCGATGCCGCCGATCCGCGCGATCTCGCTGCGCGCGCCCCCCGAGGCGCGCCAGATGGTTTCGCGCTCGACATAGATGCCGTCCGGCAGCGGGTTTTTCACCGATATCCGGACCACGTGCCGGCCCGCCTGCTCGATCCGGTCGGCGGTGTTCCGGCTCCATCCGTCATCGACGCCGACGATCGCGGTGCCCTGTCGCTGCACGCCGGCGACCAGACGCTCCTTCACGGCGGCATAGTGTTCGAGCGTGCCGTGGCGATCGATGTGGTCTTCGCTGACATTGAGCAGGATACCGACGCTAGGATCGAGCGACGGCGAAAGATCGATCTGGTACGACGACATCTCGACGACGTGTACCCGCCCCATGCGCGGCGGCTCCAGCGACAGGATCGCGGTGCCGATGTTGCCGCCCATCTGCGTGTCGTAACCGGCCACGCGCATCAAATGCGCGATCAGCGCGGTCGTGGTTGATTTGCCGTTGGTGCCGGTGATGGCGACGAACGGCGCATCCGGAGCATGGCGCCGTCGCTCCCTGCAAAACAGTTCGATATCGCCGATCACTTCGATGCCGGCCTGTTGTGCCGCCAGTACGGACCAGTGCGGCGCCGGGTGGGTAAGCGGCGCGCCCGGTGTGAGCACGAGCGCTGCGAAATTCGCCCACGATACCTTGCGCAAATCCGCGGTGATGAAGCCGGCTTGCGCGGCTTCGGCGAGTTTGTCGGCGCCGTCGTCACTGGCGATCACCTCCGCTCCGCCCGCCTTCAAGGCGTGACAGCTAGCAAGCCCGGAGCCGCCGAGCCCGAATACCGCGACCGTCTTGCCGGCGAAGGAAGTGACGGGGATCAAATGATCACCGCAGCTTCAGCGTGGAGAGGCCGGCCAGTGCCAGCATCACCGAGATGATCCAGAACCGGATCACGATTTGCGGTTCGGTCCAGCCCAGTTGCTCAAAATGGTGATGGATCGGCGCCATCCGGAAGATGCGCTTGCCGGTGAGCTTGAACGACGCCACCTGCACGATCACCGAGACCGCTTCCAGCACGAACAGTCCGCCGATCACGGCCAACACGATCTCGTGTTTGACCGCGACCGCGATGGAGCCGAGCATGCCGCCGAGCGCGAGCGAACCGGTGTCGCCCATGAAGATCGAGGCCGGCGGCGCGTTGAACCACAGGAATCCCAGTCCCGCGCCAAGCACTGCGCCGCACAGCACCGCGAGTTCGCCGGTGCCGGCGACGTAATTGATCTGCAGGTAGTCCGAGAATACCGCGTTGCCGACGAGATAGGAGATCATGCCGAAGCTCGCCGCCGCGATCATGACCGGCACGATGGCGAGACCATCGAGACCGTCGGTCAGGTTGACCGCGTTGCCGGCGCCGACCATGATGAACGCACCGAAGATCACGAAGAACCAGCCGAAATTCAGCACCACATCCTTGAAGAACGGAATCACCAAAGAGGTCGAGAACGGGTCGCGTCCGAGCCGGACCAGCGCGTAGCACGCGGCGAGCGCGATCAGCGCTTCGATCGCGAGGCGGATACGGCCGGCGAAGCCGCTGTGGCTCTGCTTGGTGACCTTCAGATAGTCGTCGTAGAAGCCGACGAAGCCGAAACCCAGCGTCACCGCGAGCACGATCCAGACATAGGGATTGAGCGGATTGGCCCACAGCAGCGTCGCGACCACCAGTCCGGAAAGGATCATCAGGCCGCCCATCGTCGGCGTGCCGATTTTGGTGACGAGATGCGACTGCGGGCCGTCGGTGCGGATCGGCTGACCTTTGCCCTGGCGAAGCCGAAGGTGATCGATGATCCAGGGGCCAAACAGGAAAACGAACAACGCCCCGGTCACCATCGCCCCGCCCGTGCGAAAAGTGATGTAGCGAAACACGTTAAAAAACGTGCGGAACACGCCCATACCGGGAACGGTGTTGGAAAGTTCGATCAGCCAGTAAAACATTCAAACCGCCTCATACCGCGGCTTCATCGAGCGCGGTCCTGCCGGGAAAGCGCTTTTCGAGCGCATTCACAATCGTTTTCATCTTCGAGCCAAGCGATCCCTTGATCATGATCGCGTCGCCGGCGCGTATAGCGGCGACGGCCTGCGCTTCGAGACCAGCCGCGCTCTCGGCATAGCCGCCCCGTTTACCCGTGGAAAGAGCGTCCCACAAGTTGCGCATCAGCGGACCACAACAATATACCAGATCGATGTGGTTGGCCTTGACCGCCTCGACCAAACCGCGATGCAGCGCGGGGCTGGTTGGACCGAGTTCGAGCATATCGCCGAGCATCGCGATGCGCCGCCCATGGGGGCCGACTGCGGCCCGGCCGAGCACGTTCAGCGCCGCGGCCATCGACGCTGGATTGGCGTTATAACTTTCATCGATCAAGGTGGCTTCGCCGTTGGCAACCCCCAGCGCGCGCCGGACGCCGCGGCCGGCCGCCGGCTCGATCTGTGACAGCGACAGCGCCGCGAGCGCAAGGTCGGCGCCGGCGAGCGACGCTGCCGCGAGCACCGCCAGCGAATTCATCGCCATATGACGGCCGGGCATGCCGAGTTTATAGGTGACATCATGGCCGAGGATATTGGCGTGCACGGCCGAACAGGCTGAATG
>Ga0208989_10000300_pt1 | contig 13501 bp, 18 predicted proteins | sample MedBloCAOM3_M1_FD_187852 | JGI IMG/M metagenome (GOLD analysis project Ga0208989, IMG submission 187852) | Forest soil microbial communities from El Dorado National Forest, California, USA - Mediterranean Blodgett CA OM3_M1 (SPAdes) (version 2) | ecosystem: Environmental > Terrestrial > Soil >...
GGCAGTGCCAAGGAGCCGCCGCTGGCGGGACAGGTGGCCGTGATCACCGGCGCCGCCGAGGCGGTGCTGCGCGAGAGCTTTGAATTGAACTTTTATGGCCACCAGCGCGTAGCCCAGGCCGCCGTCAAAATCATGCGGGCGCAGGGCACCGGCGGCTGCCTGCTGTTCAATGTGTCCAAACAGGCCGTCAATCCCGGACCCAATGTTGGGCCTTATGGCCTGCCGAAAGCGGCGACGTTGTTTCTCGTGCGGCAATACGCGCTGGATTACGGCAGCGAAGGCATCCGCGCCAACGCCGTCAATGCCGACCGCATCCGCTCTGGTCTTTTGACCGAAGAGATGATCGCTTCGCGCTCAAAAATGCGCGGTATCAGCGAACAGGCCTACATGCGGGGCAATCTGCTCGGCCGCGAAGTGGCGGCCGAGGACGTCGCGCAAGCGTTTCTGGCCCAGGCGCTGGCGCTCAAGACCACCGCCGATGTCACCACCGTCGACGGCGGCAACATCGCCGCCGCGCTGCGGTGAAAAATTCGGAAAGTCGTCGAAAGCTAATTCTACATGCCCTTATAGAGGACGACGACAAACCATGAATTACAATCATGATCTGAAGGCTACGGTCCGGACCATCCCCGATTACCCCAAACTGGCAATCCTGTTCCGCGACATCACCACGCTGCTGGCGGACGCGCGCGCCTTCCGCCGGGCGGTCGATGAACTAGTGCAGCCGTGGGCCGGTAACAAGATCGACAAGATGGCCGGCATCGAGGCGCGCGGCTTTATTCTCGGCGGCGCCGTGGCACATCAGGTCTCCGCCGGCTCCGTGCCGATCCGCAAGAAGGGCAAGCTGCCGCACACCACGGTGCGGGTCGCCTACTCCCTGGAATACGGTCTCGATGAAATGGAGATGCATGCCGACGCCGTGCATCCCGGCGAGCGCGTGATTCTGGTCGACGATCTGATCGCGACCGGCGGCACCGCGGAGGGCGCCGTCAAACTTCTGCGCCAGATCGGCGCCAATGTGGTGGCCGCCTGTTTTGTCATCGACCTACCTGATGTCGGTGGGGGGCGAAACTGCGGGCGATGGACGTGCCGGTGCGAACGCTGATGTCGTTCGAGGGGCATTAAGCACGGGTCCCCGGTCTCTCAAAAACACAGCTCAGGCAGCCACGCGCGGTGACTACTCGGTGTCGATTCGACGAATCAACAAATATTATTACTGACAGATTATGCAAGAAATAACTGATATTGCTTGGTTCTTTGGTCGGGGCAGCTGGATTCGAACCAACGACCTGCAGTACCCAAAACTGCCGCGCTACCAGGCTGCGCTATACCCCGATAATTTGGGAAACGACGTCGATACACGCTTAAAGCGCCGCCAGCAAGGCGCTGCGCGCCGTTTCATCGGCCGTTAAAGAGCGGATGCGCTACCCGGTCTCCCGGGGCGATCCCATATTTTTTTGCGGTGCCCGCGATTACCTCCAGCACCCCCTTTGCCGGCCCTCCTGACGAAATGATTCTGGTGGATTGCGGCTCGGTGTTCTCAGCGATCCGCAGGATCCGGCCATCGGCCCGAATGAAGATCATGTCGAGCGAAATGTATGTATTTTTCATCCACATCGACACCTGCTGTTCCGGCGAGAAATCGAACAGCATCCCGCGCCCGTCCGGCAACTCCTTGCGATACATCAGGCCGGTGGTCTTTTCTTCCTCGGTCGTTGCCATCTCGACCGAGAAAACCTGCACGCCTGACTTGGTGACGATTTCGAGCGGCTGGACGCTTGCCGCTCGCGCACTAGAGCCGGCGAATGCGCAAAGCGCGACCACTGCAATGACAACAATCCAACGCCGCGCGCGCAGGCGATCCGGATCGGCAGCTCGATAGGAATTCATGGACAACGCTTACCTCGGCTACAAACGATTCCGGTAGGGCATTTTCCGGCAAAGTGGAATCCGGTTTGCCGTCCGAAAATGCTCTGATTCAATAATTTGCGCGTATTCTTGTCGCAAAATCGGTGCCCACTTTTGTGGAATACGCGCTAGCGCGACCCTAGCCCGGGGATCATGGCAAATACCAGACGCCAGCAGCACCGGCCGACGCCATTTTCGGCGCCGGGCTGACATTTCTGTTACGTGGCGTGGAAGGGTGGTGCGCTCAATGCGAGGACAGGCTCGGCGAGCCTTGTTCCGGCTGGATTTCGGCAGCCATCATACCCTTGGAACCGGGTCCGAACCGCACCAGCACGAACTGCCCAGGGCGCAGCTCGGTCATACCGAACCGGCGCAATGTTTCCATGTGCACGAAGATATCCGGCGTCCCCTCGCCGCAGGTCAGGAAGCCGAATCCGCGCAGCCTGTTGAACCACTTGACCTGCGCCCGCTCCAGGCCGCTGGTCGGGGTGACGCTGACATGGGTCCGCGGCGGCAGCATTTGCGCCGGGTGGATCGCCGTCGATTCGTCCATCGAAAGGATCCGGAACGCCTGATAGCCCTTCGCACGCTGCACGCATTCACAGACCAGCCGCGCGCCTTCGTAAGCGGTTTGATAGCCGTCGCGCCTAAGCACGGTGACGTGCAGAAGCACGTCCGCCCAGCCATTGTCGGGAACGATGAAGCCATAGCCCTTTGATGCATCGAACCATTTGATGACGCCGCTGATTTCGACAAGGTTGGCGGCGGTATCGCCGAGGCCCGACAGCGCATCGATCGCCGGATCGCGCTCGGCGCCGCCTGAAAATTCGCTCGGCCCAAGCCTGTTCGGTCCCGTCCCGCTTTGCGGGCCCCCGAGCTTCTTGGACTCAAATCCGTCCGACCCCATGACCCCGGACCCCACACATCATCTGCAGCCCGTCATTTAACGCGACGGCGCCGGAACACGCGCCCATCCATGACCAGCCATGATGATGCAGCGCGAATCTCTCGAATCAAAAGATAACACTCCCGCTTGCGGCGCATAGATAAAAAACAAATCTGCCGGGACCTATGAACAGTCTTGCGCGGCCGCGAATCAATTGGGCATCAATTCCCCACGAACGGCCCAAGCGTCTCCCCGATATCGTGCCTGATAACCAGATCGGCAATGTCATCCTGTTCGGTGGGTTCGTTGTTGATGATCACGAGTTTGGCGCCGCAATTTTTAGCCAGCATTGGAAACCCGGCGGCCGGCCAGACCACCAATGATGATCCGATCGCCAAGAACAGGTCGCAATGCCGGGCAAGTTCCGTGGCGTGGCGCATCGCGTCATCCGGCATTGCCTGCCCGAACGAGATGGTGGCGGTCTTTACCGGCTCGTCGCAGACAGTGCAGTCGGGCGCGCCGCCGATTTCGTCGAAGCGCCGCTTGACCCAGGGAAGATCGTAAGCTTGCCCGCAACCGATGCAGCGGGCGTAAGTGGTATTGCCGTGAAGCTCGACGACGTGCTCGGCCGCGAAGCCCGATATCTGATGCAAATTGTCGATGTTCTGGGTGACGATGGCGGGGATCTTGCCGGCCCTGTAGAGCGAGGCGAGCGCGCGGTGACCGCGTCCCGGCCGCGCCGCGGCGAATGTCGGCTCCATCGCAAAGCGCCGTCGCCATGCCTCATCCCGGGCGTCGGGGCTCGCGACGAATTCATCGAACGGGATCGGGCGGTTGCGTGTCCACAATCCGCCGGGAGAGCGGAAATCGGGAATTCCGCTTTCAGTCGAAATGCCCGCGCCCGTGAAGGGAACAATGGTCGACGCTTCGGCGATCATGTCGCCGAGCTGTTCCACGCCGCTGCGAAGATCCGATGCGATCATTTGCGTGGTCCGAGAGGCTGCCCCATGCCAATTATAACACGCGGCCCGCCAATCGGAGCGATACTTCGATTCCGATAAAACGTTCGGAAAGGAATGCCGGCCAACTGGCGGCATGGAAAATTATCTGAACTGGACGGTCGCTCTGGTTGTCGCGCTAGCAAGGCGGCGATCGGATCGCAAACCGCGCTCGTATTCCGTCCGGTATCAGGCCGCTTTTGCAACCGGCTCCTTGAGCTCGTCGCTCTTCTCGTCGCTCTTTTTTGCCTTCACGACCGGAGTCGAGGCGAGCGATTTTTTCCCCGGCTTGCCGTACTGGGACAGTCTTTCCAGCTCAGCCTCCAATTCAGCCTGCCGCACCGCGACCTTTTCCATCAATTTATCGATTGCGCTGTCGCGAAGCGCGGCGAGTTCTTCAATGCTGAGTGAATCCAGATCTATTTTTGCCATGCAGGCCCCCGTTTCCTTGTGGCTACCGGGAAGGTGCATAGGCCACAAGGACGGCGCCGGTCTTATCCACCGCGAACGTCGAACGCGCGGGGCCAATCACGATCCTGCGACGCCGTGTCCTAATTCGCGCCCCAATCGCGGCGACCAATGGACGTGGACAAGAATCAAAGAGATGTGCATGACCGAACAACAGAACAACGCCGCTCGGGAGCGGGAAGAAATTGCAGCACGGATCGCAACTTTCAAAGCCACTCAGGAAAAGTTCGAGCGCGAGCGCGAGGAATATTTCGTCACGACGCTGGATAACGCGCGCCACTCATTTGAGCGCCCGCCGTTCTGATCCAGCGACGAAAAAAAGCCCGGAGGCGATACTCCGGGCTTTTTCTGATCACCGAGCCTTTTTCGATCACCAATAAGGCTGATGCCGCCAGTAACGGTGCCGATAGTAGGGCCCGCCATAATAGGCGTACGGCCCAGGCCCGTAGTAAGCAGGGCCATAGTCGTAGTAGCCGTAGCCCGGCCCATAATATGGGTACGCGCTAGCGGCGGCGGCTCCGGCGATGAGTGCGCCTGCAGCGAGGCCAAATCCCAATCCGGGGCCGAAACCCCGACCCCGTGCCTCTGCCGGCGCGGTCACGGTGGTTGCCGCAACCGTGGCGACCGTCGCCAGGATTGCTAATGCCTTTTTCATGCGCATGTCCTCCCTAGAATACCCGCGAACTAACGCAGACACTTTTCAATGGTTGCAGGGGGAACCGGGTTTTTGGTGCGGTCGCGGGGACCTGACGCAGACGCGGACCATATCTCGGATTGGATTGTGCCAAAGAAAAGAAAAATGGCGCGCCAAAGAAATCTGGCTTTAGCCGGAACGAACCCGGCGCTTCGAAGTTGTCTCGTCAAGTGCAGCAACCTCGAAAGGGGTGAAAGCATGAAAGACCCCGTCAGTATCTTCGGATGCTGGCGGGGTTTTGAGTTTGCGGGTTGCCTGGCAGCGCTCGCGAACGGCAAGCGCCAGGGAGGTTCAATTGCCGATCTCTGCCCTGCTGGCTCGCATTCGCAAACTCATCCCCAGACATAAGGACCGTCACTACGACGAGATCGTCCGCGGTTTCGGGGTTGGCACGTTGCGCACCCCGGTCTCGCCCATGAGCGACGGCGAACTCGCAAGAGCGATTGCTGACTTTCTCAAGGATTCCCCGTCGGCCGAGACAGTGAGCAGCCTGGGAAGGCGATTTAATCCCTCATCAGGTATTTGACGCAGGCGCTTGTGCACCCACGCGCCTGCGCACCTTCCATGATCTGAGAAACACACCTCCGACCCTTCGCCAACACTCACCTCACCTAAAGCAAAATCGGAGACCACTATTTCTGACTTTTTTCGCCCTCGAGCCGGCCGATCTTGCGATCGAGACACCAGACTTCTACATCGCAGCCATCCACAAACTGGCGAGCGGCCGTCAACGCCTCCATGTCCGTGTCGGCATCGACGGGTTTGCAGGACGTTATGCGATTGTCTCCATTAATTAAGTAGACCCGATAGGTCGGCATGATCCTCTCCCTTCCCAGAGACAACGCTTGAGGAGCGGGACCCGGGAGCATAGAGCCATGCGGGAACCGATGGAATTGACCTTTCAGGTCGGAAACCCGACAGAAACCATCGAGAAATAAAGTATTATGGAATCTGGAAAACGCCCGCCGGTGCTGAGTGATGGATTTGGCTACCTTAAAAGAACAAGCAGAGCGCTGCCGCCGTCTCGCGAAACAGGCCGACCCGTTCACCCAAAAAAGGCTGATGGATCTCGCGGCCGAATACGACGCCCGAATAGCGAAGCTTGAGCCGCAGCCTTCCGCTGCGTCGCGAATTCTGCGGAATGGTGAACCATAGCCCCTAACTGAGCAGGCGTGGATAGGCGCCGTACGACGTCCTGGTCAAAGCTTCATGAATCGAGACCAAACCTGAAGTCCACTACGGCGGCGTTTTTTATCCGCTGGCAGCGAAGGCAATGACTGGTCAACGGTGAGATTTCATCGTCGTGACTTTGACGACTTTTCCTTTGTCGTCGTAGGTCGTCCATTCACCCACCTGTTTGCCGTTCTCAAAATATCCGGAACGCATTTGGGTGTCGTCTTTTCTGAACCATTCCCACCTGGGCCTCTTCGCTATTCTGATTATATCGCGACACGAGCCGCCGTAATCCTCCGCGACGCCCTGCCCCTCCCTACATTTTGCTGCTATTGAAATCCCCGAAACCAACAACGATCTCTTCAATATCTCACGGAGACAGGAAACATGCGTTATCTCCACACCATGCTGCGGGTCCGTAATCTCGATGCCGCGCTGAAATTCTACCAGGACGCTTTGGGATTGAAGGAAGTCCGCCGCGTCGATAACGACAAGGCGAAATTCACGCTGGTGTTTTTGTGCGCCGCCGAAGACGAGGGGCTGCTGAAGCAGTCCAAGGGACGAGGCGCGCCGCTGGTCGAGCTCACCTACAATTGGGACGAGGAAAAATACGGCGAGGACCGTTATTTCGGTCACCTCGCCTATGAGGTCGACGACATCTACGCTACCTGTGATCGCCTGATGAAACTCGGGATCGCCATCAATCGCCCGCCGCGCGACGGGCAGATGGCCTTCGTCCGCTCGCCGGATCTGCACTCGATCGAGCTGTTGCAGAAGGGCGATGCGAAGCCGCCGGCGGAGCCATGGGCCTCGATGCCGAACACCGGACACTGGTGAGAAGTTTTTCCGTCCCGCTAGCCGGAACCTCAGCTTCCCTTTTGCGTTTTTGAATCCATGAGCAATTCATGGAGGCTAATATGGGACGAGGAATTCTGCTCTGGCTGCTCGGCGTGCCTATTCCGGTGATTATTCTGTTGTGGCTGTTCTTCGGCCATTGATCTTTAGCGATAAGCAGACTTGCGCAGACGAAGGCTCCGCCGATGGCGGGGCCTTTTTGCAGAGCGTTATTGATATCCACACCAGGGCGCGCGCCTTTTCGCAAAAATTCCGGTATGACCCGCGCGGAGCGGATCATCGGGAGCGAAAAAAGCGTGCCAAACAACAATCAGAGCCAACTCAAGATTTGGGGCCGGGCCAATTCGGTCAATGTTCAAAAAGTGCTGTGGTGCCTGCGCGAACTCGATCTCGCCTATGAGCGCATCGACGCCGGCATGGCGTTCGGCCGCAATCGCGAGCCCGACTATCTCGCGATGAATCCCAACGGGCGGGTGCCGACCCTAGTGGACGGCGATTTCGTGCTCTGGGAATCGAATTCGATCATGCGCTACCTTGTCCTCGCCTACGCCCAGGGATCGCCGCTTTATCCGCAGGCGCCGAAACTGCGCGCCGGCGTCGACCGTTGGCTCGACTGGACGCTTTCGACTTTGCAGCCGGTCGATCGTCCGGTGTTTTGGGCGCTGGTGCGAACGCCGGCCGAACAACGCGACATGGTCGCGATCCAGAAAGATGCCGACGCCGAGGCCGTGCAATGGCGCATCGTCGATGCTCAGCTGGCGACGCGGCGCTTCATCGAAGGCGATGATTTCACCCTCGCCGATATTGCGCTCGGCGCCTATGCAAGGCGCTGGTTCGGGGTCGAAGGCATCAGCAAACCGCAGCTGGCGCATCTCGAACGCTGGTTCGCACAATTCGCCGGCCGAGCAGGATTTGCGCAATTCGTCGCGCCGCCGATGTCGTGAGAGTTGCGTCGCTTGAATGTTCGATCAAAAACTCGAACGCTCGAATAGCAGAATACAAAAGATCAACACCAGGGTGACGACCGCCACCGCCAGACGCGTGGTCCAACTCATGCCGCGGCTCACCCACCAGAGCAGCGCGCAACTCATCACGACGGGAACGATGATATCGAGTTGCAATGCACCTCGCCCTGTTGCCCTCAACGCCAGCCGCTGGAGCTACCGGCCCCGATGCTGACAGCGCCGCCGATCTTCACACAGGTCTCGGTGCCGTCGACTTTGACAAAACCGGGACCAAACGCCGCGCAGGAATTGCTGCGAGCTGCGCCCTTCAACGGGAGCCGCCTGCCTGAGGCCACGGGTTTGTCCGGCTTTTGACTGCTGGACGGCTCAGCCAGCGCAACTGACGCCGGCAGCATCGCAACAACGATCGCAAGGAGGATGTTTCGCATCCTCCCCTTTATCGCGTCTGAACCCTCTATGCTACCTGACGAACTTGATGCCCACCGACTTGCCGCGACGCCAGACCACTTCGCAGTTCCGCCCCGTTCTCGCGTCGCGCTCGAATGCCAGCCGCAACCGCGCGGGCAGCATGTTGGGATCGTCGATCGTGATCTTGGCGCCCGTACTGGAGAGGTCCTGCACCACGCACTGGCGCGCCCCGAAGCCGCCGTCGAAGGTGATCCAGCCGGGCTGGTGCAGCGATTTGCGCACCTCACGCTTCATGGTTATTGCGGCCATTTTATTTTCCCCTTAAGGCGTGATTGCTATCTCGCCGAGCTTTAAAAAACTGTTGAGGGGTTGCGGGAATTATGCAGCTTTGCGTTGTACGGCAGGCACTTAATTTGTCCTAAAGAACGGGATTCCCGGCGGCTTGCCCGGCGGCGCAAACGCCACTATACGTTCGCCCGCCGATCAGGATCATTCGCCACGGTCCGGGCTCGGCACGGCGCCATCGCAAGCCCAAAGCATTGATTCGCCGGGTGTATTTGTTTTAAGACCACAGCGAAACGGCAATGCCGCGACCGGGTCGGTCGCGGCGAGGCGGACGTTTTCGCTCCCTTCGTCTATCGGTTAGGACGCCACCCTTTCACGGTGGAGAGAGCGGTTCGATTCCGCTAGGGAGCGCCATTAGCTCTTCGCTCCCTTGAAATCACACGATAAAATCGCCCTGATTGACCCACTTTTGAGAACCTCTGTTCTGGTGGGTCACATTGGGCCCCTCTCGAACGCGGACAATCCCACCCGGCGTTCACGGCCTCCGAAATTGTCCCCATCCGCTTTAAGAGACGTTGCGCGCCGTCCGATGCACCCCTCTTGAGCACCGGTCTTGAAATTGGGGAAAGGCCGTCCGTTCTCATAACGTGCCGTGCCGAAAAGTCCCCGCTTATTGGGCTTTTCCGCCCGCTTGAAGCCGTCGCGTCACCTCTCGTCCCGCTCCATATTCGGAGTTGGCTAGCAAAATGGTAGCAGACCGTTCGCTGGTGTTCACCTCCGCCCTCCTCTTTGAAATCCAGCAGCCGTGATCGCTCCGAGGTGACGATTGCCAAACCCTCACGGGCGGCTTTCGCGCGCGCTCCCCATTGCTTTCACCCACTGGTTGCGCTTGGGTGCGCTGAATTAGCGGGGGATTCGTAGATGCGTATTCTTGGAATCGTGGCACTCAGTGCCGCGCTGGCTGGCTGTGCGATTCAACGGGCGCAGGTCGCACAAGAAGCCCAAGGCTCAATGATCGGTATGCCAAAAGAGCAAGTCCTGGCGTGCATGGGGCCACCGATCAACAAGGCGGCCGAGGGTGCCACAGAGGTCTGGGCCTACAACTCAGGCAACGGCATGACGTCGACAAACATTAGTGGGGACCGCTATGGCGCAGCGGCCACCAGCTCGAGCCGTTTCTGCAACGTCAACATTGTCATGAGCCGCGGCCAAGTGACGGCGGTGAATTACACCGGCCCAGCGGGCGGGTTGCTTACGGCCGGGGAACAGTGCGCTTATGCCTTCGAACGGTGCACGAAGCCACGATGATCGATATTGGTCCTTGAGCAGACGTGTTGAAGTACGTTGGCTCCGGGGTGGGCGGCGGCGTCGTCGGGTCCATTCTGACGGCATGGAACGGCTGGGGCATCGAGCAACGACGCTTGCGAAGACAGCAGCGAAGTCAACTTATCGCCGACTAGCGGAAATTAGTCGCCAACCTGCCCGATCTTGGCGGCTGGTCAAGCAACGATCCGGCCTGCCGAACTATTCTCAGGTCGGAGCATTTCGCGAGTTTGGAGCCGCATCTTCCCGCCGACCTGCTCGACCGTCTTCGACGAGAGCGCGCCGTCAGTGTAGGCGCCGACTTTCCTCGTCGCGCATTGAGCGAAGCTGTCGCTACATTGGAGAGGCGATGGGGCCTTGTTTGAATGTCGCTAGGGCCATTGCTGGCGATGTAGCGTGCCGTTGCTGTTTCCTTGTCTTCCATAGGTTCTCTCCGTCACAGGGCGCTTAGGTCATCGGGCACGTCGCCGAATTTCTTTATCACCTTCGCGTCGCTGAAATCGCCCGTAGCAGGATCACCCGTGCGGCTGAACGCGACCGCGCCCACATGGCTTTCTTTGCGCGAGAGCGCCTCAGCACGCATCACGGCTGGGTTGGGATTGAAGCATTCAGTCGGTTCACCGGCGCCACGCCGTTATCACTGGCAATGAACGGTAGCGCGACAAAGTATGTCATCTCAGCCATGACATTCACCTTGTGTAAGTCTTGAACCTACCCCGCACGTAAGCGTGCGACACAGCGTGCATCAATTCGCAGACCTCTGATTCCAAAAATTCATTGGCCAGGATCAACGCCTTCACGGTCTCGCGCACGTCACCGCCACAAGTCGCGATGGCTTGATCGGCAGCATCTTCCAGCCGCTCCGCGTCGCCTTCTGATGATTCTGGCTTGGCGCTCTGCGGCACAGATAAACCCAATTCTACGTCCCCGAGATAATGTTCACTTTATGTTCTATTGTCAATTGTTCCCATGGTTGCTGTCGGTATCTTGGGAACGATTACCTCACCGCTCTCCGTCGGGATGGACCAGCGGCGCCCGCACGCGTACAAGTTGCGGCAGAAGGTGATCAAAAAGAACAGGGGTGATCATCCCCATGGGCCAGCGCAATTGGCATTTCAAATACTCTCGCTGTCGGGGGGAGGATTTCTTGGCCTCTACACCGCATGTGTTCTCGCTGAGTTGGAATCATCCGCAGGGAGACCGCTCGCAAGCTGTTTCGATTTGATCGCGGGCACTTCCGTTGGAGGCATCATCGCTCTCGGCCTTGCCAAGGGCACTTCGGCAGAAGCGATACGAGACTCGTTCATCAAGGACGGCCCACAGATTTTTTCCGTCAAGCGGCCTCCGCAAAATCTCGTAACTAAGCGGTTATCGTTGCTCGATAATGCAACGCGCGCCAAATACCTCCCTGGCGCACTCAGGCGCACGATCGAAAATATAGTCGGCAAAGATTCCAAAATCGGCGATCTTACCCATCGCGTCATGATTCCAACAGTGAATCTGACGAAGGGCTCGCCTCAGGTTTTTAAGACAGACCACCATCCAACCTTCGTTCGAGACTGGAAAGTGCCAATCGTTGACGTCGCGCTGGCTACCTCAGCAGCACCAACATTTTTTCCTCTGCACCGGATTGGCGGAGAAATGTTTGCTGACGGCGGTCTCTACGCGAACTCTCCCGATGAACTCGCGCTGCACGAAGCAGAATACTTCCTGGACCAGCCGCGCTCAGGACTCTCCGTGCTGAGCGTCGGCACAACGACGGCTAAATTCTCTTTTTCTAACTCGGCCGAGACTGATCTCGGATGGATGGGGTGGATGGACAATCAACGTCTACCCCGCGTGATGATAGCTACGCAGCAGCTCAATGCTGAATTTATGATGCGGCATCGCTTGAACGATAACTATCTACGAATTGATCATCAGCAGTCCCCAGAGCAAGAACGATTTCTGTCGCTGGATGGTGCAAGCCCTGGTGCGATTGGGGACCTGAGAGCCTTAGCCGAATCTTCGGTGCGCGACCATCTCGGCAAGCCGATCCTACCTACGATGCTCAGACATTCTGCTCCGCCGCCCACTTTCTAGAGCCGGGGCGCTTCCTGATGGGAATAGCGGCGAGCCTGTTCTATTCCACATCCGATACCGAAAACTGCTTAGACTGGCGCGTTCGGCCGTCTGATGAACAATATGATGCACAAAAAGAGCGTTGGAACGATCTTGCCGATCATCTGCGTGACGATTTGGCGCAACGGTCTGACTGCTCTATCGCGTCATGGCTACAGGGATCCTACAAATTTGGAACGCAAGTAAGGCCGGCCGGCCCCGAGGAAGAATTTGACATTGACCTTGGCGTTTACTTTCAATGGTCCGGCGAACCGGACGATGGGAAGCACGGCCCAGTTGATTTAAAAACCTTCGTGCAAGATAGCCTCTCCGAATATGTGGCGAACGATGACAACGACGCTGCCAGCGTCGGCGAACCTCGAGGAGCGAAATGCAGTCGCGCACACTTTGAGGACGGATTTCATATTGACGTGCCGGCTTACCACCTCGATGGCGAGCGGGATGCACGGGCGCTGGCGACCGAAGAGAACGAATGGGAAGACAGCGACCCCAAGGCAATCTACGCTTGGTGGAAGCAAACGACTGGCGATACCGACCGACCGCGCTGCAGACGCCTAGTGCGGTACCTTAAAATGTGGGCAGCGCTTCGCTTTGAGGGGAAGTCCCGTCCATCTTCGATCACGCTGACTGTGTTAGTTGGCGAGGCTTTCCAAGAGCTTGATCGCGATGATTACAGTGGCGACGATGAATTCTTGCGGGCGATCACGTCAGAGTTGGTGGCACGTCTACGCAATTCCTATGCTGTGACAAACCCGGCCAACCGTAACGAAGACTTGAGCCGCCTATCGGACGAAGACAAATCATCCCTCCTGACAAAGTTGGAAGACTTGTTGTCGATCGCAGACCGAGCTCTCGCTGCTCGAACTAAAACAGCTAGTGCAGAGATTTGGTCTGAAGCCTTCGATCACTTCTTTCCGGTGCCAGAAGATGACGATCAAGAGGAAGCGGTTCTAAAAATTGCGGAAAGCCGGGCACTGGCTACGCTAAAATTCAACCCTGTCGTGTCTGTGCAAGCGCGGACAGGCAGTCGAGTATTCCATGGAACAGATCGGATCGGACCGATTCCTAAGGGTTGTGACATAACCTTTTCCCTCGCCAATTATCACGCGCTGCCCGCAGGAGCTGTGGTGAGTTGGATGGTTCGCAATTCTGGAAAGGAAGCCGAAGACAAAAATGATCTCGGCCATCGGGTTGGTGAAGGCTTTTCGGTGGCGCGAGACTCCGCTTATCGCGGGGACCATCATATGGATGTCGCAATAAAACTGAACGGCCTCTTGATAGGCAGCAAACGAATTCCGGTGATCATCACCGGCTTAGGAATGCCACGCAGAAATCCGCCACGGGCACCACCGCGGGCGGCAAGACGTCCAAGGGATTCACGGCCGAGGAACGAGCCGCGCTGAAGGAGCGCGCCAAA
>Ga0208989_10000305_pt1 | contig 13417 bp, 11 predicted proteins | sample MedBloCAOM3_M1_FD_187852 | JGI IMG/M metagenome (GOLD analysis project Ga0208989, IMG submission 187852) | Forest soil microbial communities from El Dorado National Forest, California, USA - Mediterranean Blodgett CA OM3_M1 (SPAdes) (version 2) | ecosystem: Environmental > Terrestrial > Soil >...
CCGCCATCGGCTACTGCTTCGGCGGCACCACGTCGCTCGAGCTCGGCCGCGCGGGCTGCGACCTCAAGGCGATCGTGGGCTTCCATTCCGGCCTCGCCACCGCGCGGCCGCAGGACGCCGCCAACATCAAGGGCAAGGTGCTGGTCTGCATCGGCGCCGACGATCCGATCATCCCGCCCGAGCAGCGCGCCGACTTCGAGAAGGAGATGAAGGCGGCCGGCGTCGACTGGCGCCTGCAGCTTTATGGCGGCGCCGGCCACAGTTTCACCAATCCGGCGGCGGATTCGCGCGGCATGAAGGGTTTCTTCTACCATGAGGCGACAGATCGTCGGTCGTGGAACGCCATGATCGAGTTGTTCAACGAGACACTGAAGTAGTTGAGTAAAGGGAGGACTGAAATGAAACGACGTCACCTTCTGGCGGCGGGCCTGGGCGCGCCGCTGGCAACCTTGGCCGCGCCCGCCATCGTCCGCGCCGAGGGCAAGTATCCCGAGCGTATCGTGCGCCTCGTTGTGCCGTTCGCGCCGGCCGGCCCGACCGATATCATCGGCCGCAAGACCGCGGAGAAGATGACGGCTCTTCTGGGCCAGACCATGATCGTCGACAACAAGGCCGGCGCCGCCGGCTCGATCGGCGCGGTCGAGGTCAAGAACGCCAAGCCCGACGGCTACACCTTGCTGTTCGCACCGTCTTCGACGCATGCCATCAATCCGACGGCGTTCGTCCATCCGGCCTACGATGCGGTGAAGGATTTCACGCCGATCTCCTCGATCTGCGTCAATCCCCTGGTGCTCGTGACGCATCCCTCGATGCCGCCTTCGGTCATGGGCCTGGTCGAGGAAATGAAGAAGAACCCCGGCAAGTATTCCTATGCCTCGTCGGGCACCGGCAGCATCCTCCATCTCGCCGCCGAATACTTCAAACGCGAGGTCGGCGGCATGGATGTCGTCCATGTGCCCTATCGGGGCTCGAGTCCGGCGGTGAACGACCTCATGTCGGGCCAGGTGATGTGGATGTTCGAGACCTTCAGCACGACCCTGCAGCAGCATCGGGCCGGCAAGGTCCGCATCCTGGCCTACGCCCATGCCAAGCGCGCCGCGATCGCACCGGAAATTCCCACCATGATCGAGGCCGGCGTGAAGGGCTACGAAGCCTACACCTTTAACCTCATCCTCGGACCGGCTGGGATGCCTCAACCGCCCGTCGACACGCTCGACCAAGCCTCACGCAAGCTCATGGCCGATCCCGACATGATCAAGTTCCTGGAGGATATCGCCGCGGTGCCGACCACTGACACCTCACCCGAACGGACGGCGAAATTCATCAAGGACGAAATCGCCAAGTGGGCCCCGGTGATCCGGGCAGCCGGGGTTCAGATCGAGTAGTGCACGCCGAACGCCCAGCGCCCGGTTATTTGTAACCGGGCGGGGGCGGCACGTTGGCCGGCGCCGGGGTGATCGGGGCCTGCTGCGGCACCTGCGAGGGCAGCGGCTGGCTGCCCGGCGGGGCCACGATGTCGCTGGTCGAGGCGACGCGGCCGGGCGCGACCTGCCCGGTGGAGCTGATGTAGTAGCCGGCGACGGCGTTGGAGTTGTCGCCTTCGGTCTTGGCCGGCACGTCGATCATGCCGACCCGCTCGCCCTGCGGGTCGACGCGGTAGCCCTCGGCGTCGAGCGTGTAGCTCGCATTGTCGATCCGAACGCCTCCCGGTTCGGTGCGGAAGGCGGCCGGTACCTTCACGTCCACATAGTCGGGCCGCGGCAGGACGTTGCTACAGCCCGCCAGCGTCAAACCCACCAGCGTCGCAGCACTCAAATATCTCGCAGCCATCGCGCCCCCTGTTCAGGGACGGGTCGACTGCGGGCTGATGATGTTGCCCTGAGCGTCGATCCGGTTCCCCTGGCCATCATAGCGGAAACCGAACTCATCGCGGAAGGCCTGAACGCCCGCCGGCGGCGTGGGTGCGGCAGGGGCATAGGTGACCGGTCCCTGCGTATAAACAGTGGCGGCGGGTGCCGGGGTATAGACAGTCGTCGTCGGCGCCGGCGTATAGACGGTCGGTGCCGGATAGGCGGCCTGCCGGCTGTAGCGGCGGGCCTCGATCTCGCGGCCTACACAGCGGTCATAGGGCGCGCTGCCGACAGTCAGGCCGTAAGAATAGCAGGCATCCCGGGCATCGGCGTTGAGGCGGGCCATGGCGTAGTCAGCCGGCATGCGGCCAACAGCGCGGGACTGGGCCTCCCGCACGACGCAGCGATTGTAGGAGTCGGTGCCGGGGTTGAAGCCGTAATCCAGACAGGCCTGCTCCGCGCCGCTGCGGTAGGGGCTCGGTGGAACGGAGGCAGTGGTGGTGTTCGAATAGCTGCAGGCAGTAGCAGACAGGCCCACTGCAGCCACGACAAAAAACTGGGCGGGCGTCATCGCACCCTCCTCAAAGGGGTAAATCTCCCCGGGTGAACGCGGGCGGGTGGGTGAGGTTGCAGGCGACGCGCTAAATCAGGGGCGCCGTTCAGGCCGCCTTTTTCAACATGCCGTCGCGCAGTTCGCGCCGCAGGATCTTGCCGACATTGGTCTTGGGCAGCTCGTCGCGGAACTCGATGTACTTCGGCCGCTTGTATCCCGTGAGTTGCAGCTTGCAATACTCGGCCAGTGCTTCCTTGGTGAGTGATGGATCCTTCCTGACCACGAACAGCATTACCGCCTCGCCGGAGCCTGTATCCGGCACGCCGACCACGGCGCATTCCAGGACGCCCGGGTGGCTGGCGACGACGGCTTCGATCTCGTTGGGAAAGATCTTGAAGCCCGAGACGATGATCATATCCTTCTTGCGATCGACGATCTTGATATAGCCGCGCGCATCCATCTCGCCGATGTCGCCCGACTTGAAGAATCCGTCCGGCGTCATGACCAGGGCGGTCTCGTCCGGCCTCTGCCAGTAGCCCTGCATGACCTGCGGCCCGCGGATGGCGATCTCGCCCGCTTCGCCCAGCGGCAGCTCCTTGCCGTGGTCGTCCAGAAGCTTGATCTCGACATTGGGCAACGGCAGGCCGATCGATCCGGTATAGGCCTCGGAGTCGGTGGGATTGCAGGTGACGCCGGCCGAGGTTTCGCTGAGGCCGTAGCCTTCGACGATCGGGCAGCCGGTGATGGCGAGCCACGTCTTGGCCACCGCCTCCTGCACCGCCATGCCGCCGCCGTTGGTGATGGCGAGCCCCGAGAAATCGAGCTTGGCGAAGTCGGGCTGGTTGGCGAGCCCGTTGAACAGCGTGTTCACCCCGGGAAAGATGTTGATGCGGTACTTGGCGAGTTCCTTGACCGTGCCCTTCATGTCGCGCGGATTGGGAATGAGGATGTTGAGCGCGCCGGTGCGCATGCCTAAAAGCCCGCAGGCGATGAAGGCGAAGACGTGATAGAGCGGCAGCGCGCAGACGATGGTGAACTGGCCGGTGAGCTGCTTGCGCTTGAGGCCGGGCTGCATCCACGCCTCGGAGGCGAGCAGGTTCGCCACGATCGTGCGGTGCAGCAGGGTGGCACCCTTGGCCACGCCCGTGGTGCCGCCGGTATATTGCAGCACCGCCACGTCGTCGGGGCCGAGGTCGGGTCGGACCAAAGCCATCGCGCGGCCGGCCTCGATCACGTCGTTGAACTTGAAGTGCCCGGCCAAGGTGAAGGCCGGAATCATCTTGCGCAGGGTGCGCACCACGAAGTTCACGATCAGGCCCTTGGGAAATCCCAGCAGGTCGCCCATCGAGGCCACGACGACATGCTTGACCGCCGTTTTGCCGGCGCCCGCGCGGAGCGCCTGCTCCAGGGTGCTGGCGAAATTCTCCAGCACGATCACGGCTTCCGCGCCGGAATCCTCGAGCTGATGCTCGAGCTCTGGCGCGGTGTAGAGCGGATTGACGTTGACGGCGATGAAGCCTGCCCGCAGCACGGCCGCCACCGCGACGGGATACTGCAGCACGTTGGGCATCATGATCGCCACTCGCGCGCCGCGCTTCAGGCCCCGGCTCTGCAGCCAGGCGGCGAGCGCTTGCGAGAGCGTGTCGACCTCGCCGAAGGTCAACGCCTTGTCCATGCAGACATAGGCCTTGTGGTCGCGATACTTGGCGAAGCTTTCCTCGATCAGCGCCACGACGCTGGGATAGACCGAGGGGTCGATGTCCGACGGCACCCCTGGCGGATAGCTCTTGAGCCAGAACCGATCCATGCCCCCTCCCGAGACCACGCTTTGGCATCAGTATAGTCATGTCCGACTTTGAACGCTTCCACGTGATTACCGGTGGCCCGGGATCGGGCAAGAGCACGCTGATCGAGGCGCTCGGCCGCAGAGGCTATGCGCACTCGATCGAAGCCGGCCGCGCCATCATCCAGGACCAGATCGCCGTCGACGGACCGGCGCTGCCCGGCCGCGACCCGCTGGCTTTCGCCGAACTCATGCTGTCGTGGGAGTTGCGCTCGCACCGCATGGCGCAAGCCGAGACCGGACCCGTGTTCTTCGATCGCGGCGTTCCCGACATGGTCGGCTACTTCCATCTGCTGGGACGTCCCGTGCCGTCGCATGTGAAGCGAGCGGCCGAGCGCTTCCGCTACAACCGTCGGGTCTTCCTCGCGCCGCCGTGGCCCGCGATCTTCGGCCAAGATGCCGAACGAAAGCAGACGCCCGAGGAGGCGGAGCGTACCTACGAAGGGATGGTGGTGGCGTATTCGAACTGCGGCTACGAACTCGTGGCCCTGCCGCTTGTACCGGTCGAGGAGCGCGTGCGCTTCGTGCTCGCCACGATCGGCGCATAGAAAAGGCCCGTCCTCGCGAACGGGCCTTCTTCCGGGAGCGCGGGCCTCCAGGCCCGCTCATGATCATGATGCGGACCTGGAGGTCCGCGCTCCGGCAAGAATTAAGCGGCAGCCTTGGCGAACTTCTCGATGCGCTCCTGCATCGGACGGACGGCCTCGTCGGTGGCCTTGCGCACGTAGGCGCCGAGATCCTGGGCCTGCGCGATGCGAGCCTCCAGGCGGCCGCGCCAGTACTTGGCCGAGACGTCGAACGCCTCGATCGGCGACTTGGCGGCGAGGAAATCGCGCACCGCGGCGAAGCTCGCGTCGGCGTCTTCCTTGGCGACCTCGAGCAGCTTGAGGCCGGCCTTGGTAGCGCCCTCGCGGGCCTGGGTCATCTGGGTGTTCAGCTCTTCCGTCGCGGTCTGCGCGGCCTTGCTGATCTGCTCGAAGCCCTCGGTCGCCTTGCGGACGCCGATCTGGGCAAACTCGCGGGCGCGCTCGCTGGCGGCCTTGGTGCTCTCGGTGGCATGCTCGATCACGTTGTCGAGCGGGGTCGTGGCGGTGGTCATGGTCGGTCCCCTGATGCGGTTGGGTACGGGTGGGTGTGTACTACTGGCGGGGCGTATATGTGATCACTATGGTGCGTTGCAACATAAATTTGTGCAGTGCGAGAAGAAAAGATAATTATCTTTGTTTTTCAATTGATTAGACTGACGATACAGAGGACAACACGGCCAAGCAAGAAGCCGAAGGCGCTTTTCGGGAGGACGCCATGGACCAGCAGCAGCTGTCAGGCATCGACGCCTCGTTCCTCTATCTCGAGACGCCCGAGACCCCCATGCACGTGGCGGGGTTGACCTACTTTCAGCTTCCCGAGGGATTCGAGGGCAGTTTCTACCGGCACTTCCGCCGCTTCTTTGAAAGCCGCCTGCACACCATCCCGATCTTCTCCAAGCGCCTGGCGCCGTCGCTCTACGATCTCGACCATCCCGGCTGGGTCGACGCCCTCGACCTCGACCTCGACTACCACCTGCGCGAGACGGCATTGCCCGCGCCCGGCACCGAGGCGCAACTCGAGGAAGTGATCGGCCGCCTGCACGCCAACACGCTCGATCGCAGCCGTCCGCTCTGGCAGTTCTACGTCATCACAGGCCTCGAGAACGGCCAGGGCGTTCTCTACTCGAAGGTCCATCACGCCGCGATCGATGGCGGCGCCGGCATGGCGATCAACAAGGCGCTGTACGACGTGACGGCCGTGCCGCGCGAGGTGGCGCCGCCGCCACCCAAACCTGCCGCGCCCAAACCGGCGCCCAGCTCGCCGACGGCCGTCGATCCGGTGAAGGGCATCGCCGACATCATGGGCAACATGATGCGCCAGCAATTGAAGATGTGGGAAGCCGCACCCGCCATCGTGAACGCCATGACCGACGCCTTCCTCGCCAAGCCGGGCGAGATGCCCAAGGCGCTCGGCACGCTGCAGAGCCTGGTCACGCAGCTGCCGACGTTGGACGCGCCTAAAACGCCGTTCAACGCCACCATCACCCGCGAGCGCAGCTATGCCGCGCGCACGATCTCGCTCGGCGACGCCAAGGCGATCGCCAAGGCGGGTGGCGCCAAGCTGAACGACGTGGTGATGGCGGTGTGCAGCGGCGCGCTCCGTCGCTATCTCCAGGAAAAAGGCCAGCTGCCCGACAAGCCGCTGATTGCCGGCGTGCCTATAAGCCTGCGCGAGCCCGGCGACACGCGGCAGAACAACCAGGTCTCGGGCATGCTCTGCCAGATCGCGACCGACATCGCCGATCCGGCGGAACGGCTCACCGCCATCGTCAGATCCTCGTCGCAGGCCAAGCAGCTCGCCGGCACGTTCCGCGATGCCGTGCCGCAGGATTTCGCCTTCGTCGGCGCGCCGATCCTGCTGCAGCTCGTCATGCTGGTCTATGGCCGGAGCGGCCTCGCCGATCGTCTGCCGATGCCGATGAACGTCACGATCTCCAACGTGCCCGGCCCGCCGATGCCGCTCTACTGCGCCGGCGCCAAGGTGACGGCGCTGCATCCGGTTTCGATCGCCGCGCACGGGGCTGCGCTCAACATCACGGTGCAGAGCTACATGGATGCGCTCAATTTCGGCCTCACCGCCGATCGTCGCGCGGTACCCGATGTCGGCCGTCTCGGCGACTATCTCGTCGAGGCGGCGGACGAGCTCAAGAAGGCGGTCGTGGCCGGTTGAAACCCTTTTAGCCAGTTCCGATATGTGAGACCGTCGTGTGAACGAGCACGTGTGAACGAACAAGGATGCCAAATGACGGCCACGGCCCAGGCGTTGCGTCCCCCCTCGCGAACCTTGCTGCTGCTCGAAGGCCGCGCCCTGCAGGAGCTCGGCGCCTTCATGCTGCTGCGGCCGTGGCTCGCCGCCGCGCCGCGCGGCGACGGACACCCGGTGCTGGTGCTGCCCGGTCTCCTGGCCAGCGACTTCTCGACCCAGCCGCTCAGGAGTTTCCTGAAGGCGCAGGGCTACGCCGTGCACGGCTGGAAGCAGGGTCGCAATCTCGGCCTGCGCCCCGGCGTCGAGCCCGACATGCTGGAGCGGGTCGAGGAACTCTACGATCGTCATGGCGGGCGCAAGCTCAGCCTGGTCGGCTGGAGCCTGGGCGGCATCTACGCGCGCCAGCTCGCCAAGCGCCTGCCCGACAAGGTGCGCTGCGTGATCAGCCTGGGCAGCCCGTTCACCGGCAACCCCAAGGCAACCAACGCCTGGAAGGTCTACGAGTTCGCCTCCGGCCAAAGGGTCGAAGACAGCGACGGGCACATCGCGGGACCTCTCAGCGAGCCGCCGCCGGTGCCCACCACTTCGATCTTCAGCCGTTCCGACGGCATCTGCGCCTGGCAGACCTGCGTCAACGAGGAACGCGAGCAAGTCGAGAACATCGAGGTCTACGGCAGCCATTGCGGGCTCGGCCATCATCCGGCGGCCGTCTATGCCGTCGCCGACCGGCTGGCCCAGCCCGAGGGTCAGTGGAGGAAGTTCGACCGCTCCGGCTGGAAGAGCCTGGTGTTTCCGGACTGGCGGCGGCGCTAACTACATCTTCTTATCGACGGTGGTGCGGATCTCCTCGTAGGACTCCTTCATCCGGTCCTGCACGATCTTGAACGCCTCGGCGGTCGACTTCTGCACCAGCTCGGCAATGTCGCGCGTGTTGGCGATCGCAGCCTCCATCGCCTTCTTCGCGAACTCGGCCTGCTTGGCCATGATGTCCTGCGGGCTGCCGCCGGGCTTGTATTCCTGCACCATGGCGGTGACGTCCTTCACCGCCGCCTCGAAGATCTCGCGCTGCTTCTTGGCGACCTCGTTGGCGCCGCCCGCCATCGCCTGCCACGACTTGGTCATGGCCTCCAGGTTCTTCTGTTGATGTTCCATGATCTTCGTCATGTCGAACGGCGCGATCTTGAGTTGCTCGCCCAGGTTCTTGAACATGTCGGTGAAGTTCTGCGGTGCGTCGGCCATGCGAACCTCCAGTCGGTTAGGAGCCGAGCTTCAACCCCTGCTCCAGCGCATGCAAGGCCAAACCGGCCAGGCCGCCGATCAAAGCTCCGTTAAACCGGATGTATTGCAGATCTCGTCCCACGGTGAGCTCGATGCGGCCGATCAGCATGTCGATGTCCCACGCCTTCACCTGGTCGGCGATGAAGCGCCCGACGCCGCTCTTCTGGCTTTGCACAAAGTCGGCAAGTACACGCACCATGCCGCGGTTGATCTCGGCGCGGATCGCCGGGTCACGCGCGAGCTGGCCGCCGATATCGACCAGCATGGCTTCGAGCTGGCGGCGGATCTGGCTGTCGGGGGCCCGCGAATCCTGCTCAAGGAAGGTCCGCAGGCTCTCCCAGGCGCCTTCGGCGATGGCGGTGATCTCGGGTCGTGCCAGCAGGTCGCGCTTGAGGCGCTCGGCGCGCCGCGCAAAGGCTTGCGAGCTGCGCAACTGTTCGATGAATCCTGTCACGAAACTGTCGAACTCCACGCGCAGCGGATGCCGGCGATCGGCCCGAGCGTCCTGGATGAAGCCGCTGGTCGAAGCGACGATCTTGCGCAAGAGATAGGCATCGGCCCGGTAGAGGTTGAACAGCGCCGGCAGCTCCTTGCGGATCCTTTCGCGCAACGCCGCCAGCGTCTCCTCGTTGGTCAGGACTTTCTCGAGCGCGCCCAAAAGTTCGTCGAGCAGGCGCTGGTGCCGGCCTTTCTCGGTGACGGCACTCAGCAAGCCCGCGGCCAGCGGCGCCAGCTCGACCCGCTCCAGTTCCGTCATAATGCGCTTGCCCAAAAAGCCCTTCAGGCCGGACTGCTCGATGGCGCCCAGGGTCTGCGGCAACAGACGCAGCACGAAGTCCGCCAGGGCGGCGGCGCGTTCGGGCTCGACCAGCCAGTCCGCCACAAGGGCGGCGAAATCCACTTCACCCAGTCGCTTCTCGACCGGCTCGGGCGCGAGGAAATTCGTCTCGATGAATTCGCCCAGGGTGTCGGCGATGCGCAGGTGATTGCGCGGGATGATCGCCGTGTGCGGGATCGGCAGTCCGAGCGGCCGGCGGAACAGGGCGACCACGGCGTACCAGTCGGCAAGCCCGCCCACGGTCGCCGCCGCGGCGAACGACGCGACGTAACCCCAGGCCCAGTGCGTCGACTCGTAGTGCCGTGCCACCAGGAACAGCGCCGCCGTGAAGACCAGCAACGCCGTCGCCGCCAGCTTGATGCGGCGCAGGTCGCGGGCGCGCTCGGCGTCCCGGTTCGAGGCGAGGCTCAGATGCCTGCCCACACGTCGAGCACGTAGCGGTTGTCGGCCGCGAGCTTCGCCACGCCAGCCTCGCCGTGTATCGCTGCCAGTGCACGTTTCACGTCGGGTTCCATGCGCCCACCGTCACCGCAGACATAGACGATGGCGCCCTGTTCGATCAGGACGCGCACGCGGTCGGCCTGGTCCTTTAAAAGATCCTGCACGTAGGTCTTCTTCCCGTCATGGCGCGAGAATGCGACATGCAGGTCAACGATACCCGCGCGGGCGTGTTCCGCGAGCTCGTCGGCATAGATGAAATCCTGTTCGGGATGGCGGCAGCCGAAGAACAGCATCGCCGCTCCCAGGCTGCGGCCTTGCGCCTTGAGGGCGGCGCGTTCGCGCAGGAAGCCGCGGAAGGGTGCCAGGCCTGTCCCCGGGCCGATCATGACGATCGGCGCCGCCGGATCGACCGGCAGGCGGAAGCCCACCTTGGTCTCCTTGACGAAGGCCTGCAGCGTGCCGCCGGCAGCTTGGCGCGCCAGGTGGCTGGTGCAGACGCCCTCATAGAGGCCCGACCCCGAGCGCGCCGGGCCCTCGACGACGGCCGCGGTGATCGAGCAGCGCGTGCCGTCGGCGATCGGCGAGGACGAGATCGAATAATAGCGCGGCGTCATCAGCGGCAGCATTTCGAGGAAGGCGGCGAACGGCAACTCGCACGCCGGATAGAGCTCCAGGAGGTCGAGCACGGAGGTACGTTTGGCCAGGATCTCCGAACGAAAATGCTCCTCGTCAAGAAGCGATTCGAGCTTCGGCCGCGTGAAGGGACAGCGTGTGTACTGCGCCAGGGTCTGGATCTGCTTGCGCGTGGCAGGAAGCTGCAGCTCGACGAAGTCCGACAGCAGGCGATGAACTGCGATCGCTTCATCGACCGGCAGCGCCGCGCGTCTTCCTTCGGCAGCCGCCAGCATCACATGTGCCCCCGGCGCAAAGCCGAAGCGCCGGATCGCGCGCTCGACCAGCGCCGCGACGTTTTGCGGCACGATGCTAAGATGATCGCCCACGTGGTAGCTGACGCCGTCCGGCAGCAACACCTCGATATGCCGCGTGCTGCGCCCCGACTTGGCGGCGTTCTGCAGCTCGCGGTTGACCAGGACGCGCATCGGCAGCGCGCCCGCGCCGCCGATCAGGAGATTGGCCGGCGGCTTGTCGACCGCCTGCACCTGGTAAAGCGGCTCATGAGGAGCAGTCCCTTCGGGTTCGAGCTTGACGCCGAGCTTTTCAGCCAGCGCCGGCAGCAGCGGCTCGTTCCACGCCTGGAAGTGGCCGTCGAGGTCCTCCTTGGCGTCGCCTTCGCCGCGGGCGTAGATCCGCTCCGCGCCCCTATCGGCCAAAAGCTCATCGATCTGGCGCGGGATCGCCTGGTACGTCGAGGCCCAGTCGCGATTGCCGCAACCGAACACAGTATAGCGGACGCCTTTCAGCGATCCTGGCTCGGCCTCGCGCAGGCTCTGGATGAAGGCGCCGGCATTGTCCGGCGGCCCACCATTGTAGGAGGCACAGACGATCGCCACTGCGCCCTCGGCTAAAAGCTTGCCCGCCTGATCGTCGAGGCTGGCCAGGGTCGTGGTGAAGCCCTGCGCCTCGCCCGCCTCGGCAATCGAGCGCGCCAGCTCCTCGGCGGTGCCCATGTTGGAGCCGAACAGCACCGTGAGCGCGGTGCCGTGGCTCGCCGCCTTCTTCTTCGGCGCCGCCTTTCTGGGCGCGGACTTGGCGGCGACGGAAACGCCTGAACCGCGCACGACATCCGGCCGCAGCCGCACACGCATCACCAGCCCTTCCGGCTTGATGGTGAGCGATTCCTTGATCTTGAGCTGGTAACGCGTGTGATCGACCAGCCGGAAGCGCTGCAGGATGAGGCCGAGCACCAGGGTGGCCTCGGTCATGGCGAACTGCCGGCCGATGCAGGCGCGCTGGCCGTTGCCGAACGGCTTGTAGGCATGCGGCGGCATCTTGGTCTCGCGCTCGGGCGCGAAATTGTCGGGATTGAAGACCTCGGCCTGCGGTCCCCATACCGACTTGTCGCGATGAAGCATCGCCGTCAGCACGGTGACGAAGGTGCGCTTGCGAAGCTTGTATTTCCCGCCGATCGTCTCGTGCTGGTAGGGGTACAGCCCGAAGGCCGGCGCGGTCGGCCACAGCCGGAGCGCCTCCTTCAGGATCTGGCCGATATAGACGAGCTGGTTGACCTGCTGTGCCGACGGCTTGGCGTTGACGTCGCGGCCCAGCACGCGGTCGACCTCTTCGTAGGCCTTCTGCATCACGTGCGGATTGTTGAGCAGGAAATAGACCGCGAATGACAGCATCCCGCTCGTGGTCTCGTGGCCCGCGATCAGGAAGGTGTTCATCTGGTAGCGGATGTTGACGTCGTCGAGTCGTGCGCCGCTCTGTTTGTCGATGCCGCTCAGCATGAAGCCCAGCAGGTCGGGTTTGGCCTCGTCTTCGGCTGGAACCTCGCGACGCTCGCGGATGATGCGGTCGGCGATGCCGTTCATGAAGCCGACATCCTGCTCGAGCTTCTTGCGGCTCTTGCGCTGGGTGATGTCTTCCAGCGGCAGGCCGCGCATCTTCATCACAGCTTCGAGGGCGCGGACCAGCGATTCGACATAGGGATGGTTGTCGCTGCGGTAGAACGAATTGAAGCGGTAGTTGAAGCCGCACAGCCCGATCGTGTCGAGGGTGAGCGCGGTCATGTCGCGCACCACATCGATCTCCTCATCGGCGTTCAGGCGTTCCCACTTGGCGACGAGCTGGTCGGCAATGTCGAGCATGCCCTCGTGGTAGGTCTGCATCATGCGATGCGCGAAGGTCGGCAGCAGGATGTTGTGCGCCTTCTGCCAGTTCGGTTCCTGCGTCTCGGCGGTGAACAGCGCATCGCCGCCCAGCATGCGCACCCGGCGCAGCGAGCCGCGCACCGCCTTGTCGAAACGCTTCTCGTCGCACAGTTCGGCCACCAGGTCGGCGCCCGAGACGACGACCAGCGGCGTGCCCATCATGTCGAGCCAGAAGATCGGCCCCTGCTCGCGCGCGATGCGCATCAGGTCCTGGATCGGCGCGCCACCGTCGACCGTGAGCATGTTGCCCAGCACCGGCGTGCGCGGCGGGTGCGGAATCGGATGCAGCTTGTTGCGCGCCATGGGCTTGGGTGGTCCTCCCTGTCTTGCCCCGATACTGCCCCGCCGCGCCGCAACGCGAAAGCTGCCAGCGGAGCGGCGCTGGGCGCGGCCGATTCTGTCGTATAGTCGGCCAACGCACTCACCCGGGAGGAAACAGTGAAGGTCGGATTCATCGGCGTCGGCAACATGGGCGGCCCCATGTGCCGCAACATCGTCAAGCGCAGCAACCACCAGGTGACGGTGTTCGACCTGAACGCCGCCGCCGTGAAGTCCTGCACCGATCTCGGCGCCACCGCCGCCAAGTCGGTGGCCGACGTCACCAAGGGCGCCGACGTGGTGATGACCTCGCTGCCGATGCCCAGGGACGTCGAGGCGGTCACCTTGGGTGACAACGGCATCCTGGCCAACATCGGCAAGGGCCAGACCTACATCGATCTCAGCACCAATGCGCCGTCGATGGTCAAGAAGATCGGCGCCGCCATGGCGGCCAAGGGCATCGCCATGCTCGACGCGCCGGTGAGCGGCGGCACGACGGGCGCCGAGGCCGCGACCATCGCCATCATGGTGGGCGGCGCCAAGAAGGTGTTCGACGACGCACTTCCCGTGCTGCAGTCGTTCAGCGCCAACGTCATTCATATGGGCGCGCTCGGCACCGGTACGGTGGCCAAGCTGGTCAACAACATGCTGGCCTTCTGCAACGCCGCGGCC
>Ga0208989_10000308_pt1 | contig 13362 bp, 10 predicted proteins | sample MedBloCAOM3_M1_FD_187852 | JGI IMG/M metagenome (GOLD analysis project Ga0208989, IMG submission 187852) | Forest soil microbial communities from El Dorado National Forest, California, USA - Mediterranean Blodgett CA OM3_M1 (SPAdes) (version 2) | ecosystem: Environmental > Terrestrial > Soil >...
TGGCCACCAGCACCTCGTCGCGCGCCAGCCAGCTGCCGGACGTTCCGACCGTGGCCGAAACGGTGCCCGGTTTCAGCTTCGTGCCCTGGTGCGCGCTGCTGGTGCCCGCGAACACGCCGCCGGAGATTGTCGCCAGGCTCAACACCGCCGCCGTCACCGCCTTGAAGGATCCGGCCGTGCGCGCGCGGCTGGCCGAGCTCGGCTTCGATGTTGTCGGCGGCACACCGGAGCAACTGGCCATGGCCATGCGCGCGGAATTCGCGCGCATGGGCGAACTGATCCGCGCCGCCAATATCCGGGAGTAGCCGCACCTCCGACGCAAACGGCCATAGTTCCCGCCCATCGTCAATCGAGAGCCGTCCAAACAGATGAAGATCGTCATTCCCGATGACTATCAAGACATGGTCGATCAGCTCGCGTGTTTCTCGCTCCTCCGCCATCACGACGTCACCCGCTACCGGGAGCCGGCACCCGATCTGGCTGCGCTGGTCGAACGCCTGCGCGATGCCGACGTCGTCGTCTCCATCAGGGAGCGGGTGGAGTTTTCGCGCGCACTGCTTGAACAACTGCCGAAGCTCAAATTGATCGCGCTGGTCGGACGCAATTCGCAAGCGATCGACTTTGCCGCCTGCACGGCGCTCGGCATTCCGGTCACGACTGGCAAGAGCAACTCGCCCGACGCTCCGGCCGAGTTGGCGCTGGCCTTGATCGTGGCCTCGCGGCGCAACGTGGCGCTCGAAGCCGAGCGCATGAAGCACGGCGAATGGCCGTGCACGCTGTCGCATCGGCTGCGCGGATCGATGCTCGGCATTTTCGGGCTCGGTGCCATCGGACAGCTCGTGGCCGAGGGCGGTCGCGGACTGGGCATGGATATCCTGGTCTGGGGGCAGGAAAACTCGCTCAAGCAGGCCGCGGCCAGAGGATATGCGAGCGCCGCCAGCAAGAATGAATTGTTCGAGCGCTCGGACGTGCTGTCCCTGCATGTGCGGCTCACACGCGAGACCCGCGGGATCGTAGCTGCGGACGACCTCGCCCGCATGAAGCCCACCGCGCTGATCGTGAACACCGCGCGCGCCGAAATCATCGCGCCGGGGGCACTGCTGACGGCGCTACGCAACGGCCCGCCCGGCTATGCGGCCGTCGACGTCTACGAGCGGGAGCCGATCGTGAACGGCAACCATCCGTTCCTGTCGATGCCCAACGTCCTGTGCACGCCTCACCTCGGATGGGCGGAATGGGACAATTTCGAGCTCTACTTTCGCGAGGCGTTCGAGCAGATCGTGGCCTATGAGCAAGGCCTGCCCCTGCGGCTGCGAAATCCGGACGTACGCATGCGGGCCTCGTCTTAGCGCATGTACGTATAAGGGTGCCTTCCGGCATGGTGTCTCGGCCGGATCGCGGCTAGGCTGCCAACTTGGGCCGCGGGGATGGAGACCGGAGATTTCCATGACACCCACTCGCCTGCTTGGCGCCCTGCTCTTCGTCACCGCACGCGTTGCAAGCGTGCCGCATTCGGCGAAGGCCGAAATCTATCGGCCATGGTGCGCCCAATACTACGGCTTCGGCGGCGGCGGCACCAATTGCGGCTTCATCTCGTACGAGCAGTGCATGATGACGGCGCGCGGCGCCGGGGCCTGGTGCGTGCAGAATCCCTGGTATCTGGCCTACGGCGACGGCAGCCAAAAGACCGCCGCCACGGCACGGCGCGCGCGCAGCCAGCAGCGGTAGCCCCCAGCTGCGACCGGCCGGACCGGCGCCGCAAAAGCCGTCTTGACATCGCTTTTCCGCCAAAATCCAGGTGCAGGGTACCTCCTTGAGTCGCGTGCAGAGGTAGCACGCTGGGGGGCGAATTGTCGCCGGGGCTCGGGGGAACAGCTTTGACACGATATCGGTCAGCACTTGTTGCTGCGCTCGCTTGCGCGAGCCTGCTTGCGATCAACCAATATGCAGAAGCCAAGGCCCATCACGGCGGAGCCAAGAGTTCGTCCGCCGCCGCGGCAAAAGCCGGCAAGGCGAAGTCGGTCGCAAAAAAAACGACCGCAGGAAAGTCCAAGAGCGCCAATAAGGGCAGCAAGTCGACGGCGAGCAAGGCGGCGGCAGTCCCGACGCCACCCGACGGCCCCGGCGCATCGGGTGCTGCCCCGACCGTCAAGGTCTGGGCAACCGGCACACGCGAGACCGGCACCGGCGAGGCCCAGCCTCCGTCAGCGCCGCTGGCGCAGGCGCCGGGCCTGCAGACATCCGAGGCGGATGTCGCGCTGGTCAAGAACGCGATCGATGCGCTCCGCAACGGCGGCGCCAGCAAGGCGACTGGCGTCGCGGCCGCGATCTCCGATCCCGTGGCGCGCAAGCTGGTCGAATGGATCATCCTGCGCAGCGACCACAACGGCGCCGACAGCGCGCGCTACACCGCCTTCATGACCGCCAACCCCAGTTGGCCCAGCCTGGGCGCGTTCCGCCGCCGGGCCGAGGCGATGCTCTGGGTCGAGAACGCCAAGCCGGCGCGCGTCATGAGCTTCTTCGACGGCTCGCCGCCGCAGTCGGCCATGGGGCGCCTGGTCCTGGCGCGTGCGCTGACGGCGCAGGGCGACACCGACAGCGCCAAGGCGCTGGTGCGCGATGCGTGGCGCAACGATCCGATTCCCGCCGACGTCGAGAAGCAGGTGCTCGATCGTTACTCCGACTTCCTGAGCCGCGCCGATCACAAGGCCCGCATGGAGAAGAGGCTTGTCGCCGCCGACAAGGACTCCGCGATGCGCGCCGCGAAACGGCTGGGGGGCGCCGACCTCGCCATCGCCCAGTTGCGTCTCGCGCTCGCCAGCAAGAGCGGCGGCAACGCCAAGAAGCTGCTCGACTCGGTGCCGGAGGAAGCCCGCCGGGATCCCGGTTATCTCCTCGCCCGCGTGTACCTCTTGCGCCACGACGAGAAGATCGCCGAAGCCGCGCAGGTGATGCTGTCGGCTCCCACCGATCTCGCACAGGTCCATGACGGCGAGGAATGGTGGGTCGAGCGGCGGATAATGGCCCGCAAGCTGCTGGATATTGGGGATGCCCGCTCGGCCTATCGCGCCGTGGCGGAAGCACCGGAGCCGACCAAGGAAAACTCCCGGGTCGAGCGCCTCTTCATGGCTGGCTGGATCGCGCTGCGGTTCCTCGATGACCCGGCGGCGGCGACGACGCATTTCACCCGCATCCGGGAGGTGAGCTCGCATCCCACGTCGCAGGCGCGCTCCCATTACTGGCTCGGACGCACCGCGGAAGTGCTCAATCGGCGCGATCAGGCGCGCGCCGAGTATCGGGCGGCGGCGAGCTCTTCGGCCGCTTATTACGGGCAGCTGGCGCGCGCGCGCCTTGGCCTTGCCGCGCTTGCGCTCGCTCCGCCGCCGGCAAGGCCGGACAAGCGCGCCGAGATCGAACGGCTCGAGCTCGTTCGCGCTGTGGAAATCCTCTACGCGCTCAAGGAGACGGCGCTGGTCATCCCGCTGATGGCCGATCTCGGCGGCAAGCTCGACGATGTCGGGGCGCTCTCCGCCCTCGGCGAGCTGGCCGAGCAGCAGCAGGATGCGCGCGGGATGCTGCACCTGGGCAAGGCGGCGCTGGCGCGCGGCCTGCCACTCGACTACTACGCGTTTCCGGCCGTCGGCGTGCCGCGCTATGCTCCGATCGGTCCCGGCATCGATAACGCCATGCTGTTCGCCATCATCCGCCAGGAGAGCGCGTTCAATCCGGCGGACTGGTCGCACGCTCAGGCAATGGGCCTGATGCAGGTGACGCCGATCGCCGCCAAGGACACCTGCAAGCGCTTCAGCTGCTCCTATGACGTCAAGCGCCTCAAGAACGATATGCCCTACAATCTCCAGGTCGGCGCCGCCGAGCTCGGCGGCCTCATGCAGGAGTATCGCGGCAACTACATCCTGTCGTACGCAGCTTACAATGCCGGGCGCGGCCGCGTGCAGGAGTGGATCGCGCGCTTCGGTGACCCCCGCGACCCCAAGGTCGACCCGGTCGACTGGGTCGAGCGCATTCCGTTCATGGAAACCCGCAACTACGTGCAGCGGGTGATGGAGAACACACAGGTCTATCGGACGCGCTTCGGCGCTGCGCCGCTCACGATCGAGACCGACCTGCGCCGGGGAGCCTCATCCGCGGCAGCGCAGTGAACGGTCGGCGAACGGTGGAGTCGGCGAGGCGGCAACGGGCCGCCCCGCTAATCTCACCGGCGGCTTTAGATCGGGGACTTCCAATGACGGTGGGTTTCGCTGCCTCAACCCACCCTACGGAGGCCACAGCGGCACCTAAAACAGCTCGAAATATTCCCGCTGCTCCCACTCCGTGACTTCGGCGTTGTAGCGCGCGATCTCGGCCTCCTTGATGCGCAGGTAATAGTCGATGAAATTCCTGCCGAAGCCTTCGGCCAGGCAGACGTCAGTGCGTAACGCGCCGAGCGCCTCCTCGAGGGTCTTCGGCAACAGCGGCGCCTGCGCCTCGTAGGGCGTATCCGCTGACGGGCCGGGATCGAGCATGCGCTCCATGCCGTCGAGGCCGGTCACGATCTGCGAGGCCATGTAGAGATAGGGGTTGGCGGCCGGCTCGCCCACGCGGTTTTCGAGCCGCGTCGCCGGATCCCCGGCGCCGCCGAGCACGCGAATCATCACGCCGCGATTGTCGTGGCCCCAGATGGCGCGGTCGGGCGCCAGCGAATAACTGCGATAGCGCTTGTAGCCGTTGATGGTCGGCGTGGTGAAAGCGGCGGCGGCGCGCGCATGCGCGACGAGCCCGGCGAGGAAGCCGCGCCCGAGGCGCGACAGCAGTTCCTTGTCGTGGGCGGTGAACGCATTGGTGTCGGAGCGCCGATCGCGCAGCGACTGGTGCAGGTGCCAGCCGCTCGACAGCACGTTCGCCAGCTTCGGACGCGCCATGAAGCTCGCGTGATAGCCGTGCCGCCGGCAGATCTGCTTCACCGCGCTGCGGAACAGCATCATGGTATCGGCCGGCGAGAGCCCGACCTGCGGGTGGAAGGTGAACTCGCATTGGCTCGGGCCGAGCTCGATCTCGACCGAGCGCAGCGGCAGGCCGAGCGCGATGATATCGCGGCGCACGATTTCGAGGATCGGCTCCATCTGGTCGAGCCGCGTCTCGGTCAGATACTGGTAGCCCTGAGAGACCAGGCTGACCTCGGGCGGCTCGCCCGGCCAGGTCGCGTCCGCCGGCTTGAGCCGCGCGTCGTCGAGTTTGAACACGTGAAACTCGACTTCGAGCCCCGCCATGTAGTCGAACCCGGCCTCGGCGAGCCTTTGCAGCGCGCGGCGATAAAGATGGCGGGTCGAGAACGGCACCGGCTTGCCGTTGGCGAAATAGATGTCGCACAGCACCCACCCCGTCTGCGGCGCCCACGGCAGCACGCGGAAGGTGGCGGGATCGGCGATCATCAGAAAGTCGCCGCCGCCCTCCATCTCGGCCATGCCGAAGCCGCCGCCGGGCGTGAAGACCGGAAACGCCGTCTTGTGCGCGGTGTCCTTGGCCAGGAGCGTGGTCGTCATCGAGCAGCCGTTGCGCATCACCGCCGCGGCCTCGTTTGCCATGACAGACTTTCCGCGCAGGATGCCGTGCTGGTCGGGAAACGACAGGCGGACGACCTCGAGCCCGTATTCCTCGATCCACTTGTCGGCCTTGACCGCGGCCTCGAACTGCTCGTCGCTCCACAATCCGTGGCGCTCGACGAAGCTGTGCGCGGTTCGCTCTTGCGATGACGACACTGGACCCACTCACCCCGTAAACCGGCAGAGGTTAGTCGATTTATTTTCAGCGTTCGAGCCCCGGCACCATTCTCAATGCAGGCTTGCCGCCTTCGTCTGCAGCTCTGCGAGCAGATCGCTCGAGCCCTGCACCGCCAAGCGCTGGTGATAGAAGCGCAGGCCGTAGAGACCGCCCAGCTCCTCGCCTGCCCCCGCGCGACCGGGACCGCCGTGATTGCATTGCGGCATGACGATGCCATGACCGGTATGGGCGCTCGCGATCGACGGGTCGACCATGAGCAGCCGCCCATGGCTCGGCCCGATCGCGCTCACCATGCGGGCGAGGAACGCCTGGTCCTCGCCGTAGACCGAAGCGACCAGCGAGCCGCCGCCCCGCGCGACCAGCGCGGCAGCCTCCTGTTCATCACGATAAGGCACAACCGTTGCGGCGGGACCGAAAACCTCGACCTCGTGCACGGCGCCGGCCGCGCCGGCATCGGCGAGCTTCAGCAAGGTCGGCGCCACGAACGCCGATCTGTCCTTGTCGATGCCGTCGAGCTCGGGCGCGTCGGCGCCGCCGCACACGATCGCGGCTTCGGCGGCCAAGCGGCGGATGCCGTCGAACGCGGCGGCCTGCTGGCCGCGCGTCACCACCGGTCCCATGCGGGTGTCGGCCTGGCGCGGATCGCCCACTTTCGTGCCTTTGAGCTTGGCCGCAAGCGCTTCGGCCACCGCCTCGGCCTGGTCCGCCGCCACGAAGATGCGGCGGATCGCGGTGCATTTCTGCCCGGCCTTCACCGTCATCTCTCGCACGACCTCGCGCACGAAGGCGTCGAAGGCCGCGCTCCCGGGCACCGAGCCCGGCGCGAGCAGCGCCGCGTTGATGCTGTCGGCCTCGATGTTCACCGGCACGCTCTTCGCCACCACGCTCGCATGGCCGCGAACGCGCCTCGCGGTGTCGGCCGAGCCGGTGAACGCGATCACGTCGTCGGAGCTGAGCGCGTCGAGAAGATCGCCGGCACCGCCGCAGAGCAGGCTTAGCGCGCCGTCCGGCAGCACCTTGGCGGCAATGACGTCCTTCACCATGGCGTGCGCCAGAAGCGCGGTCGACGACGCAGGCTTGGCAAGCACCGGGACGCCCGCGAGCAGCGACACCGCGGCCTTCTCCCACAGCCCCCAGCTCGGGAAATTGAAGGCGTTGATGTGGATGGCGACGCCGCGGCGCGGCATCATCAGGTGAATGGCCTGATAGTTCTCGGCCTTGGCGAGCCGCACCGGCTTCTCATCGAGCAGCATGCGCGCGTCGCCCAGCCCGGCGCCGAGCCGGGCATAGTACTTCAGCGTGCCGATGCCGCCGTCGATATCGATGGCCGCATCGGTCTTGGTGTTGCCGGAATTGGCGATGGCGATCTCCTCGTAGCGCGCGCGGTTGGCGATGAGCACGTCGGCCACCGCGCCAACGAGCTTGCCGCGCTCGGCGTAGCTCATCGTTCGCAGGCCGCCCTGCCCTTGCGTGCGGGCGAATTCGAGCGCCGACTTGAGATCGACCCCCTTGCTCGAGGCCGTCGCCAGCTCATCCCCCTCGACCGGGTCGACCAGCCTGGTCTCGACGCCGTCCCCCCGCACCCAACGGCCCGACAGATAGCTCTCGAGATGTTCTGAACTCATGGATGCCTCCCTCGACGCGCCGATGTCTCGGCTTCATCCGCATTCTATCGCCGCGGCCGCCTGCAAAGGAGGGGGCCATCATGTTCCGGTCCGGGATTCAATCTCGTCGCGATTCAGCCTGCGCTACCGGGACACGGGCAACCGCCATTTTACCGCTGTCCTTTGTCGCGTAGGATGCCGCCCTTGCGCCCGCCAAGCGGCCCGTGATCTCGGAGATGGAATGCCGGTGATGAACGTTCGTTGGCCGAAAAGCATTTCGTTGGTCTGGCTGACCTGCTGCGCAGCGATCGCGAGTTCCCCATGCGCGAATTCCGCCGAGCCGATCAAGATCGGCGCGGTGTTGCCGTTCTCCGGCGGCGTCGAGCTGTACGGCCGGCAGGCAAAGCTCGGGCTTGACCTTGCCGCCAAGGACATTAACGCGGCCGGCGGCATTCGCGGCAGGCCCGTCGAAGTGGTCTATGCGGACGACAAGACCGATCCGGCGGTCGCAACGGATGCGACGCGCAAGTTGATCGAGCGCGACGGCGTATTGGCGGTGGTCGGACCGATCACCTCGAGAAACCTGGATGCGATGGCGCCCGTGGTCGAGAGCCTGAAGACGCCGCTCCTCTACGCCACCAACTACGAAGGCGGCAAATGCAGCCGGTACGTGTTCTCGTTCAGCACCGTTCCCAATCAGGAGCTGGCCCAGCTGCTGCCCTACATGAATCAGACCTTCGGCAACACCTATTTCCTGCTGGGCGCCGACCGGACCTGGCCGCACAAGATGTTCGACGCGGCGGAGCCGATCATTGCCAGGCTCGGGGGCAAAGTCGTCGGCAAGGAGTTTACCAAGGGTGATGAAACGGATTTCACTCCGCTGATCGCCCGGATCGCGGCGACCAAAGCCAAAGTCCTGCTGTTTGCGCTCAAAGGCGACGGCCTGGATTTCATCCGGCAGGCGGATGACCACGGGCTGTTGAAGGACACGACCGTTGCGTTTCTTGGACTGTCCGAGGTCGATCTCGGCGTGTTCAAGGGCAAGGGCCAGAACATGTTCGCCGTGGTGCCGTCGGTTGCGACCAGCGACGATCCGTCGTTCAAGGCGTTTGCCGCCAAGGTCCGGGCGGACGCCGGCGCCGAGGCCACGGTGTCGAACTACGTGATGACGCATTACAACACGCTGATCGCGCTCAAGGCGGCGCTCGAGAAGGCCGGCAAGGTCGACAAGGAAGCGATGATCGATTCCATGGAGGGGCTTCCGATCAAGTCACCCACGGGGCCGGTGACGATCGGCAAGGATCATCACACCACCATGAACACGTTCATCGCAAAGACACAGGGACGCGAACTCGTCCCCGTACGCGCGCTCGGAGAGATCACGCCGGAACCCGGGTGCAAAGCGGATTCGCGCTGAGGCGCGTGCGCCGGCAGAAGGCAAAACCCGACCCCACCTGTCCAAGAGGGAACGCCATGATCAACCCCACTCGCCGCGCACTCATCGGCGGCGTCGCCGCAAGCTCGCTCGCGCCGCTGCTGCGGCCGTTGCCGGCGGGCGCCGCCGCGCCGGTCACGGGCAAGCAGGCGCCGGGATTCTACCGCTACAAGGTCGGCAGCTTCGAATGCACCTCGCTCAACGATGGTGCGCTCACCTACCCGATTTCCGCCGACTACGTGGCCAACGTCAGCAAGGATCAGGTCATCGCCGCCGCCGAGGCCGCCTACTTTCCGAAGGACATGGTCGTCGTCCCGTACAATCCGCAGTTGATCAACACCGGCTCGAAGCTGCTGCTGATCGATACCGGTTGGGGCCCCGGCGTCGATCCGGCGGTAGGCCAGGTGCTTCGCAACATGGCGGCTGCGGACATCGATCCGGGAGCGGTAGACACCGTGATCGTCTCACATTTTCATCGCGACCATATCAACGGACTGCGGAAAGCCGACGGCGCACTCGCCTTTCCGAATGCGGAGATCAAAGTCCCGGCGCCGGAGTGGGCGTTCTGGATGAGCGACGACAACATGTCCAAAGCGTCAGGCAACATGATGCAGGGCAACTTCGCCAACGCTCGCAAGATGTTTGCGGGGCTTGCGGACCGGGTGACGAAGTACGAGTGGGGTCAGGAAGTCGTGCCCGGCGTCACCGCCATTGAGACCCCCGGCCATACTCCCGGGCATACCTCGTTCGCCGTGCAGTCGGGCCCTGCGCGCGTTCTCATCCAGTCCGATGTGACCAACATTCCGGCGCTGTTCTTGCGCCATCCCGATTGGCACGTGATGTATGACGTCGAGCCGGACCTGGCGGCACGCACCCGACACAAATTCTACGACATGGCCTCGGCCGAAAAGGCGCTGATCGTGGGATTCCATTTCCCGTTCCCGTCGCTGGGACAGATCGAAAAGGATGGCGCCGGCTACCGCCTGGTGCCCGCCGCTTGGAATCCGGTGCTTTAGAGCATGATCCCGAAAAGTTGCAGACTGTTCGGATAAGATCATGCGACCAAAGCAATACTTAGAGCGAAATAGCGATTCAATCCGAGCGATTTCGCTCTAGATCCGATGACACGGCTCGGGCGGGATCGCGCGCATCGCCTTCCGCGGATGCGGGGCCACGCTCAGGACTTCTTGTGCTCGTGGGCGTGGTCGGGCTTGGTGAGCATGTGGGCGCAACCGGCCTTGGTCGCCCAGAACTCCCAGGCGCGCCAGGTCTCGGTTGAGTAGGGGCTGTAGCCGCGGTTGCGGGCGTCGATCTCCCCTTGCCGCAGATACTTGATCTCGCCGCCCAATTGCTTGGCGTGCAGCAGCGCGCGCGCGTTGCGCGGCAGATAGACCGACATGCGCACCACCTCGATCAGCGAGCGCCCGACCGAGGCAAAGCCGTGTCCCCGCATCAAAGCGACGTTGTTGCCGGCGAGGCATTTCGCCAGATCGCGTCCCTGGTCCATGTTGGTGACGAGCAGGTTGGTGTCGCCGAACTTGTCGGCGATGTCCCACACCGGCACGTTGGCGCCGATGAAGCTGCCGGAATGGATGACCGGACGAAGCGGCGTCGCCTGCGCGATGCCGAACGGCAGGATGTCCTCCGCATGCGCATGCACGACGGAATGTATGTCGGGCCGCGCTTCGTAGATCGCGGCATGAATAAACCGCTCGAGATAGAGCGCGCGCTTCTCGTCGCGCACCGGCTGGCCGTCGAGCCCGAGCTCGACGATATCGTCGCGCTCGACCAGCTCGGGCGAGACCGAGCGCGAGAGGAAGAAATGCTTCGGGTTTTCGGGATTGCGGATGCTGATATGGCCGTAGGCGTCCACCACATCCTCGCGCGCAAGAATGCGGTTGGCGATGACGAGATCTTTGAAAACGACGTCGAGATTGCTCATGGCGTGATGACCCGGTGCTGAGGTTCTGCTGGCGGAAAAATCGCTCGCTTGCGCGGTGCTAATGGGTGGGAACGAAGAGATCATCCACCGGAACGGGTGCGGCGATCAACGACTGATCGGTGAGGTAGGTCACGAAGGCTTCGAGCGTCGGCCGGTTGGGCTCGACCCCATACGGCCAGGGGTCGCCGTCGAAGACCTCGTAGATTTCGTCGATGTCGCGCATGAGAAACGGCGTCATGTAGCGCAGCGCGCGGAGATTGAACATTTTCTCCAATGCTATCCTCTTGGATTCGCAAAACGCGTTGTAGAGGCTGGTCGCGACGAAAGGATATTTCTCGTAGACCTGCTTGCGGATGGCGACCAGGTGCATGATCGGGTAGATCCTGGTGCGCTTGTAGAACTCCTTCTCGAGCTCCACGTAATTCGGAAACAGCCGCGCGATATCCGGGTTGGTGCGGATCGCCTCCGGCAGGCTCGTGCCGAGCGTCGCATCCACGACGCGTTCCTCGATTAGGTCGCTCATCGATTTATTCGAGGTGTTCTGCTCGATCGGGATGGGATTGAGCAGAGGAAGCACGGTGGGACTGCCATGCGCGCCGCCGGTGTTCATCGCACCCTGAACCCAATGAATCTTTCTGAGATCGACGCCGTATTCGTGCTGCAGCAGCCCGTTGATGTAGATGGCTGCGGTCATGGTCAGCAACGGCACCCCGACGCGCTTGCCCTCGAGATCCTTTGGGGTCTTGATGCCTGCCTTGCGGTGGATGGCGATGAAGCCGTGGCGAAACGCGCGCGATGGAAATACCGGAATCGCCACGAACGGACACTGCTTGTTGGCGAAACGCTGGACGAACTCGGAGCTCGAAAACTCGGCGACGTCGAACTCCTCACCGGCCGCCATCCGATCGAAGATCGGCCGTGGCTGGTCGATGGCAATGAAGTTGAGATCGATGCCGTCGACCTTGACCTCGCCGGTGTAGAGCGGCTGCATTCGGTCATAAAGCCCGCACGCGAACGAAAGCTGCAACTTGGCCATTTGTTGTTTTTCCCCAATCCTCTTGAGCGCAACAACAGCCTTAGCACGCGCGCTCGGCGGCCGAAAACCCCGTTGGCTGTTTCCCGCTCGGGGGGTATGACACGCACAGCGGGAAACGATGCGGCGTGAAGGGATATGACGGGAAGCGAGGCATCGCGTATCGACGGGCCGGGGGTCGTCGAGCAGCTCGCGGGCTGGGTGCTCGCCGTCCGCACCGAGGACCTCACGCAGGCCGTCCGCGACCAAGCCAAGCTTCTGCTGCTCGACACCATCGGCTGCGGCTTTGCCGCGCTCGATGAACCATCCGCGTGTGCCCTGCTCGCGGTGGTGGAAGGGTCCGGCGGCGCGCCGCAATGCACGGTGATCGGCCGGGCGCATCGCACCAGCGCCGCCAATGCCACCCTTGCCAACGGTGCCCTCGTGCGCATCCTCGATTTCAACGACTACGTGAACGCCAAGGCCGGCGATCTCGGCGGGCATCCCAGCGACAACGTCCCGGTGGCGCTCGCGGCCGGCGAGCTCTACCGCGCGAGCGGGGGCGAGGTGATTGCCGCGATCGTGCTGGGCTACGAAATTTTCGGCCGCTGCAAGGAGCTGATGGAGCGCGATTCCGCCTGGGACGGCGTCACGGCGTCGGGGCTGGTCGCGCCGGCGATGGCGGGGCGGCTGATGAGGCTCGACCGGCACCGCTTGGCGCACGCGATCGCCCTGAGCGGTGCACGCGCCGCGACATCGACCGCGGTGCGCTTCGGCGACATTTCCGCCGCCAAGTCGATCGCCAACGCGCTGGTGGCCCAGAACGGCGTGCAGGCCGCGCTGCTGGCCGAGCGCGGCATCACCGGTCCGCTGGATCTGTTCGAGAACCCGCGCGGCATGCGCGAGGTGTTCAGCAAGGGCGACGCCGCGGCAGACGTGACCGCACCGCTGCCGGCGGAGAGCGCCATCATGGCGGCCAACGTCAAGGCGTTCCCCTGCCTGGCGACGGGACAGAGCGTCGCCGCGGCCGGCATCGAGATGTATCAGCGGCTGCGCGGCGCCGTGGACGGGCTCCGCGCCTTCAGGCTCGTCATTCCCGACACGCCGGGGCTGCGGCGGCAGAAGGATGACCCCGGTCGCATCAAGCCGGTGTCGCGCGAAGCCGCGGACCACAGCTTCAATTTTCTCGCGGCCGTTTCGCTCATCGATGGCGAGTTCGGGCTTGCCCAATTCGAAGGGGAGCGCTGGAACGACCCCAAGGTTTGCGCGTTGATGGCGCAGCTCGAAATCGTCAACGACAGCTCCTGGAACGCGCGCGCACCCGACAGCTATCCCTGTTCGCTGCAGGTGACTACGCAGGATGGGCGCGACGAAATGGTCGAGGTGCCCTACCCGCCCGGCTTTTCCCGTGGTCGGCTCGACGCCGAGACCGTGGTCAAGAAGTTCAACACCCTGAGCTCACCATGCCTCACGCAAGCCGCGCGCGATCGCATCGTCGAGCGCGTGATGGCGTTGGACGAGAGCCCCTCCTGCATCGAACTGATGGAGTCGTTGGCGGCAGCGCCGGCGTGATCTGCGCACGCACTGTAGG